>Ga0209511_1000059_pt1 | contig 164382 bp, 123 predicted proteins | sample SSSSmetaG_FD_184141 | JGI IMG/M metagenome (GOLD analysis project Ga0209511, IMG submission 184141) | Glacier valley bacterial and archeal communities from Borup Fiord, Nunavut, Canada, to study Microbial Dark Matter (Phase II) - ​SSSS... | ecosystem: Environmental > Aquatic > Freshwater > Ice... | reverse complement strand
TTCATCCTGTTTGATACCTATTTTTAGGGCAAACGGATATGAAAAACGTGGTTTTGAATGGTCAACTTTCAGTTTGAAACTGAAAAGTCTCTATTCTAAAGTGGGTGGGTATGCTCCGGAATATGTAGAGAAGAATTATTGCGTATTTATTCACAGTACTAAACTAATTATGTGGGAATTAACAAAGTTCATTTGCCGGTAGCAAACAGAGATGTAGAAGCAACAAAAATAGTGTAATTAAGGGGATTATTGACGTTCAAAGAACAATTATATTCAAATTACGTTAAGGTGGTATCATAAGCATTGTAATTATTACAATTTATGTAATACATTTGCGTTCTTGTAGGCATTCCATTGTTTTGAACAGCTACAATTTTTCAACAACACAACTCGAGAATCATGAACCTCAGGCTTTTATACATATCGTTTGCCGCGTTACTTGCAAACAGTTGCACAACCGACACCAACATGTCGCCCGTGTTAACCACCACCGTGGCCAGTCAGATAACCATAACCACGGCCATTGCAGGTGGAAGCCTGACAACCGACGGTGGTTCCAGAATCATTGAGCAAGGAATCTGTTGGGATACTGTTGCCAATCCTACCACGGCAAAAAACAAAATCACTAATTTATCGGGGAAAAGTATTTTTTCAGATACGATTTCTGGCTTAAAAGCAGATAAGATTTATCATATCAGAGCCTTTGCCACTAATTTCACAGGGACATCCTACGGTAAAGATGAATCGTTTACAACCCTCAAATCAGGAACCCCGGCACTAAACACGACGGCACTCACCTTAATCGGCGAAACCACAGCCACATCGGGAGGAAACATCAGTTCCGATGGCGGATCTGTAATCACTGCACGGGGCATCTGCTGGAGTACGATCCCCGGCGCAACAGTTGCATTAAGCACCAAAACAACGGTTGGAAGCGGCTTAGGTAGTTTCAGCAGTTCCCTGACAGGGCTTACGGGATCAACCATCTACTATGTCAGAGCCTATGCCACCAATGCCTTGGGAACGGCTTACGGAGAAGAGATTTTCTTTACAACTGCGCCTAAAGCAGTAATCGTGGGTGTTCCTATCCTTATTACGAATATCGTTACCTCCATAGCTTACACAACAGCTCTCACGGGAGCGTCAATTACTTCGGATGGTGGTGCCACTATCACTGAACGCGGCGTTTGCTGGAGTACAGACATCGCACCAACAGTAGCATTGAATACCAAAACATCGGATGGAACGGGTATAGGAAGTTTTACAAGCGCTGTTACCGGACTTTTACCATCAACGACCTATCATGTCAGAGCTTATGCTACCAATAGTCAGGGAACAGGATACGGCCAGGAACAGACATTTAAAACTCTTCAAACTGCCGTTGCCACACTGGCTACCAGTGCGGTTACCTTTATTGCAACCACAACGGCCGTATCGGGTGGAACTGTTTCATCGGATGGCGGTGCTACGGTAACGGCTCGTGGCGTTTGCTGGAGTACTACTTCAGGGCCTAACACTTCATTAAGCACCAAAACATCGGATGGAACAGGAACCGGTACGTTTACGAGTAATTTAACCGGACTAACGGCATCAACCCTTTATTACGTCAGGACTTACGCAACCAATGCAGTAGGGACATCCTACGGAAATGAAGTGACCTTTACCAGTTCGGCACCGGTTACAACACCAACTGTGCCTGTACTTTTCACCAATGTGATCACTTCAATAGCTTCAACGACTGCCGTATCGGGTGGCGTTACAACATCCGATGGCGGTTCCACCATTACCGCCCGCGGAGTTTGCTGGAGCACCAGTTCAGGTCCTACAATTTCATTAAGCACCAAAACATCGAATGGCAGCGGTGCAGGAAGTTTTACCAGTAACCTAACCGGACTCACGGCATCAACAATCTATTTTGTTCGCTCTTATGCCACCAATGCTACCGGAACCGGTTATGGTACGGAAGTGTCGTTTACAACCGTTGCACAAGCTACAGCTCCGGCTCTGACCACTGCTACGATTACATCCATCAATACTTCCACCGCAGTTTCAGGAGGAAATGTCACTTCCGATGGAGGTTCGGCCGTAACTGCCCGCGGAGTTTGCTGGAGTACCAGCTCGGGGGCAACCGTTGCATTGAGTACCAAAACATCCGATGGAATCGGGGCAGGCAGTTTTATAAGCAATATAGCCGGACTATCAGCCTCCACAACTTATTATGTGCGGTCGTATGCAACCAATGCCGTTGGAACGTCCTATGGTTCGGAATTGATTTTCACAACTTCTGCACTGGCCACAATTCCTGCATTAACAACTGTAACAGTCTCTGCCATTACAGGCACTACAGCCACATCGGGTGGAAGCATCAGTGCCGATGGCGGTTCTGCCGTAACATCCAGGGGCGTCTGCTGGAGCACAGCTTCGGGACCAACCATTGCGTTAAGCACCAAGACATCCAATGGCACCGGTACCGGAAGCTTTACAAGCGCAATTACCGGGCTTACCGGATCGACGATTTATTATGCGCGGGCTTATGCCACCAATGCGGTAGGGACTGCTTACGGCAATGAGGTGTCTTTTAAAACCGCTGCTGTTTCGGCAAATACTCCCGGGACTTTAACTGTCAGCGTTTTGACTGTATCCATGGGAGGTAATTACTCCCCTAAAAATGTAGTAGCTATCTGGATACAAACCAATACAGGCGTGTTTGTAAAATCATTGCTGGTGTATGCCAATACCCGTAAAAATGATTTGACTACCTGGTTTCCTATCTCTAAGGGAAGTACAGTAAATGCGATAACCGGAGCAACTCAGAGCAGTAATGCTGTCCGCACGTGTACCTGGAACGGAACCGATTTAAGTGGAGCTGTGGTTGCAGACGGGATTTATAAAGTATGGATGAATATGGCAGATGGTAAAACAGCATTCAGCTCATTCAGTTTTAACAAAGGCCCGGTAGTTGATACTGTTAAACCGGCAAATGTGACCGGCTTTTCTAATATTTCAATAAGCTGGGCACCTTAAGCGCTAAAATAAATACCTAGCAGGTATAAATTTCATTGTTATCTGGTCGTAGGCATAAAAAAAACAAAGCAATGAAGGTACATAAGTCTGATTTAGTTTATATATTTGCAGGCGGGAAACTTCATACTGAATTTATAAAAAAAAGGTATCCCCGGAACAATCAGGGAAGAAGTTATAAAGGATCATGATAAGCTGGTAAATAACTGGTAAATAACAACTATGAACTACAAATCAATTCTATTAGTTATAACATTCTTGATGCTTTTCGGTGCTCATCTCAGCGCCACGAAGTCTCCTCATGGTGATAAACTTAAAATAGACTGTACGGTTTGTCACGTTACCGATAATTGGAATACAATCAAACAAGATGGCTTTAATCACGATAAAACGAAGTTTCCTCTAAAAGGGCAACACCAGGCGCTGACGTGTAAACAATGTCATCCCACCCTTGTTTTTGATGAAGCTCCCCTGGATTGTAATGGCTGTCATACCGATATGCACGAAGGAACCGTGGGGAATGACTGCGGACGGTGTCATAATCAGAACTCGTGGATAGTAACTAATGTCAGAAAAATACACCAGCAGGCCGGTTTCCCATTGGTAGGCGCCCACGCGGCTGCCGATTGCAACCGCTGTCACACATCAGCATCTTTGCTTCGTTTCAACAATATCCGAACCGATTGTTATTCCTGTCATCAAACTGAGTACGAATCAACCAACAAACCAAACCACATAGCTACCGGAATGGGAACCGATTGTCAACGCTGCCACAATATGGCGGGGCAAAGCTGGCTGTCTATTGGTCACGGATTCGATCATGGACGTTTCCCATTAGTGGGTGGACATAATATTCAGTGCGATCAATGTCATTTCGACAATGACTTTACAAAAATATTGTCACCGGAATGCAGCAGTTGTCACGATCCCGGTCCGGCAAATGCTTCAGTGCCTGCTCATACTACTAAGTTCAAGAGCCTTGCCTGTTCCGATTGTCATACGCTAAGCGGTTGGACTGTTGTGAAGTTCAAGAAACACGATCAACTTTACGGGAAAATCTATTCCGGAGAACATAAAGGTGAATGGTCGGCCTGTACCGATTGTCATCAAAATACGACTTCGTATACTTCGTATTGTTCAAAATGCCATGATTTCAACAGCGGCAGATTACCATGAAAATAAAACAAATGAAATCTATCTGTAAAAGTATATTTATTATTTCCTTTATTTTCAGCGGATTTAATTTGTACGGGCAAAATAGCCATGCCTATATTCAGGGGAATATTAATTTTATCAGTTCCCAAAACGTATATGTACAATTTGCAAACACCGACGGAATTGAGATGGGTGACACCCTTTTCAGTCTCAAAAACGAGGTCTACCAACCAGTCCTGAAAGTAAAAAACAAATCTTCGATTTCGTGTATTGGAACTATCCTTGGCAGTTATATTCCAAAGGTATCGGCTCTTGTTTTTGCCAGAAAAAGAGCAGTATCCACCGCTTCCATCGAAGTTTTAGCTCAAAAATCGAAAGAAGGTATAGCCCTGAACGATCTGGCCATAAACAGCGCCAAAAAAGGCAATTCAACAAGTACTGACGGTCCTTCCTTTCGCGGACGAGCTTCGCTTTCCGGCTATTTAAACAATACGAGCGACAGCACGTTAAACAGCAATTTCCGCTTTAATTTATCGTTGAACGCCCATCATATTGCCAATTCCAAATTCTCGGCCGAGACCGATCTTTCGCTAACCAACCGGAACACGTACAGAACTTTTGTGAACTTAAGCAGCCCTGATACCATGCAGCTTGTCAGTTTTCGTCAGACCTTCAATGATGTCAGGATATACAACCTTTCGTTGAAATATGATATCAGCAAAACGGCAAGCGTCCTTTTCGGGCGGAAAATCAACTTGAACTTAGCCAATATCGGAGCAATTGATGGTCTTCAATTTGAGAACGCCGGCAAGTCTATCTCCTTTGGAGCTGTGGTCGGCTCAAGACCCGATCTGTATACCTATGCCATCAATCCCAAGTTGTTTCAGTTTGGAGCTTATATCGGGCATCATCTTACCACTAAAAACGGTGATATGCAGACATCGGTTGCTTTTTTTAATCAGACTAATAAAATGCAGACCGATCGACGGTTTGCGTATATCCAGCACAGCAATTCGCTGTTGAAGAACCTGAGCTTCTTCGGTTCGGCTGAAGTGGATTTGTATGGAATGCAAGACACTAAACCCGTCACCACCTTTAATCTGACCAGCACTTATCTTTCACTTCGCTGGAGGACCTTGCGTAATCTTTCATTGGCCCTGTCGTACGATGCCCGCAAGAATATTCATTACTACGAAACCTACAAAAACTACGTAGATAGTTTGCTGGACAAAGAAACCCGGCAAGGTTACAAATTCCAGGTAAATTATCAGCCTTTCAACCATCTTTCGTGGGGTGGTACTGCCGGTTACCGGTTTGCTACGGCAACTTCCAGCCGATCGTTAAACGGATATACTTACCTTACTTATTCGCAGTTACCTTTTATTGGCGCTTCCATTACCATCAACGCCACTGCCCTCCGAACAACTTATATGGACGGTATGATCTATGGCGGTTCCTTATCGCGCGATTTCTTCAACGGTAAACTTTATGCGGAATTATCCTACGAAAGAGTAAATTATACTTTTACAACCACAACTCAGTTGCTGGAAAATAACGCCGATTTAAACATTGCATGGCGAATTACCCGTAAGCTGATATTCTCGATGGATTTAGAAGCAATGAAGGATACGAACAGCAACATGCAAGGCCGGCTGTTTTTCAATATCACTCAACGGTTTTAGACAGACTCCGATTCCACATGGTCTCAATACCTTCTTCTGACCAAAGCAATTAAATATATCAGGTTCAACACCTTGTGTTCTATACAAAGGGACAGAGAAACCAACATAAACTAAAAGAGTTCAACAATAAAAACATGAAGACAGATAATCTATTAAAACAAATCAGTTTCATTAAGGAAATTGACAAAATCAAGTATATTCAACGAAAGACGAAACTGATCAATAGCGACAGACCCGAAAATGATGCCGAACATAGCTGGCATTTAGCCATGATGACTATCGTGTTGGCCGAACATGCAGACACCCCCGTTGATGCGCTTAAAGTGTTGAAAATGGTTTTAATCCACGACATTGTTGAAATTGACGCCGGCGATACCTTTATTTATGACACAACGAAAAGTCATTCAAACACAGAACAGGAGCTGAAAGCTGCCAGGCGAATCTTCGGCATTTTACCTCCCGAACAAGCCAACGAAATGATAGATATTTGGCTGGAATTTGAAAACGGACTTACTGCCGAAGCAAAATTCGCAAAATCGATGGATAGATTTGAACCGCTACTTCAAAACACATCAAACATGGGTGGTACCTGGAAAGAATTTGATGTAGACTATAAAAAAGTATATGAAAAGAAAGTGGTCATTAAAGATAGTTCTGCATCTATCTGGGAATATGCCGAAAACCTGATTGATGAAAGTGTTGACAAAGGTATACTGAAAAAGAAAACGGATTGAACAAAACACACCGTCACGATGGATAATAATTGGCTTAATAAATATACAAAGAGTGCGGATTGTCGTTTATTAAAGAGTTATATTTCCGGTGATACGGGATTTGGGCATGGAGTAAAGCTTATAACAGAGCAATGAAGGAAAGGATCAAGCCCACTTTCTTCAACCCGGAAACATTCAGGTTGTAACATGTAGTCCAGGTTTGTAGTTGCAAATCCTTATTTTTGTTTAATTATCCGTGCCTGCACGGCATCAATAATCAGCTGAGCAGTTTGACTGGTTCCAAACAAGGAATTGTCGAGAGCAAGGTGATAGTTATCCGACTGCCCCCATGTTCTATGGGTATAATGTCGGCAATAGTTTGAGCGTTCTTTGTCTTTTCTTTCCAGCTCCCGGTCTGCCAGGGCAGCATCGGTGCCGTACTCGTGGATGATGCGCTGCGTTCTGTATTCTTTATTAGCATGGATAAAAACATTGAAGCAATTGGGGTGGCTTTTCAATACAAAGTCGGCACAACGCCCTACGATAACGCAAGATTCTTTTTGACTGATATCCCGTATCACTTTACTTTGAACCATAAACAGGGTATCCAGTGGTGGCATTTCTTCGTCTACATAGGCGTAATTTTGTTCGTACAAATCAAACAAAAGACTATTCGCCAGTTTTTGTTCATTCTCTTTTACATATTCGGGAGTCAGTCCGGATGCTGCTGCCGAGAGGTCAATCAGTTTGGTGTCGTAGAATGAGATGCCTAACTTTCGGGCCACTATTTCGCCTATTTCATGACCGCCACTTCCATACTCGCGGGCAATGTTTATAATAAGCCCGGCTGAACCTGTCGTCGAAACTATGATTGGAATTGCGGTATTCGTTGCCGTCTCTTCGCCCAACAACCTATCAACAAAAACAAGCTTTTTACTGTAAAACTTAGCCATAGTACCTACCAACAAAGCGGCAGCTATAGTACCTTCGCGTATGCCCTGTATGTTATGAAGGAATAGAAAGGAACTAACTATACCAATAATAACCAGCGTACTGTCCAGACCCACCTTTACTTTCCCGAATTCCATATGAAAGGCTTTCGAAATAGCGAGCGACAAACCTTCACCGGCCAGATAGGTGACCTTTGCTTTTACTTCCAGAAAAACTCCGAAAGCAATAATGGCACAACTCAACAAACAAAGTATCCATTGCCACAGGTAATTCGATGGTTGAAGATCGGAAAGTATAAACATGGCAAAATCGATAAAGAATCCAAACACCACTGCCACCGGAAATTGTAAAAGTTGTATCAGTTGATATTCTTTGCGGAGTACGGCTATTTGCAGCAAAATAAGTACCGCATTCATCACTATGGAGGCTGCCCCTATGGTAATGGGAAATCCAAGACTGTAAACATAGGGAACGCAGGATATGGGAGATGTCCCCAAATTTGCTTTTACCGACAACGCAACCCCAAATGCCATAATAAATAGCCCTGCAATCAGGGCTATACTTCTTTTAAAAATACCTTCTGTTTTCATCAAATCCTTATCGTTTTCTCTCTTTGCAGTTTTAGGGTCTATGACCTTTTCTGACCACTAACCGCAAAGTTAATAAATATCTTCCAGTCCAGGCAGTACAAGGCTTTAATAAAAAAAATAGTTTACTTGTTTTTGTTATTCGGAAAGTTTGATTGCGCAGTACAATCTGCTTAGGTCGACACTGAACGTTCACTCGAATACAAAAAAAACTCCGAAAGTCAACCAATCGACTCTCGGAGTTTTTTGTAATATTCCAAACCGAACTACTTTCTCATCACTTTCAGGTAATGATTTTGTTCCTGGTAATGGATGCGGCAAATATAAATGCCACCCTGGTTATCAGCAGGAGTCCATTGCAGCTGGTTGTACCCGCTTAATGCCGTACCGCGGAAAAGAGATTTGACTAAGCGCCCATCCAGAACCAGGATATCCACCTGAATGTTTCCCGCCTGGGGAAGCGTAAAATAAATCTGAGTCTGGTCGCTGAAGGGATTGGGCCGGTTGCCACATGAAAGCAGGTTCCCTGCTACAGCTTCCACATCATTGACATCGCTGTAGGAAAACACGGCTTCGGTAACAGGTGACCAGTCGCTACCCGATTTTGAAAGGGACTTTACGGTGATGCTGCTACCTACGCAGCTGAGGCATAAAATGGAAAACAGTCTAAGTCAAAAAGGACTTGGCCATGCTGGTAGTGCGTACGTATATTCAGTAATCATCTATTGTTTAGAAATAGATTCATCAAAAAAACTTAATTCAAATCCGGCTGCCTGAACAAAAGCCTCCCGCATTATTTTTTTTTCGTTTTCCGTAGCCTTTTCTGCCAGCCTTTCAACCAGTTGAATAAAGTTTTTGGTATATACTTCATATTCGTCACCCTGATAGGTGTCTATCCATTTTTGGTAGACATTATTTTTCACCGTGTGTATAACAATGTGCTTCCCAACTTCATTGTAAACCCAAAAACAAGGTAAGAGCGCTGTTGCAGCAATGCGATAGGAAGATTCTTCGGAATGAGCAATTAAAAAATGGGTGTATTTATCAATTACCGGCGACTTCATTTTTGCTTCTTCAACGTTGAAAAATTTCAAATAATAATGATGTAGTTCCTGTTCTATTAATATTCCATCGCTGGCCAGTGACTTGAAAAATTCTTGATCGGATGCAGTTGGTGCTTTGAGGGATAATTTTCCCAGGGCATAAGAATCATCCCATATATACAAAATATCCTGTGATAAATAATGGGCAAAGCACTGAGGCGGAAGTGTTCCTTCGGCTAACTGATCAACAAAAGGATGGTTGATTAAAGCAGTGTAAATATACTGAACAGCCTCCCACAGACTACGGGTGAAATCTCCTTCGGGCTTCATTCCTTCCAATATTTAAAAAAATGATTTACAGGGCCGTGACCTTTCCCGATGGTATAATCTGCCCCGGCAGCAATGGCATCATTGATATACTCTTTCGCTTTTCTTACAGCATCATTTAAGTCAAAACCTCTGGCTAAAAATGCGGCTAATGCTGATGATAACGTACAACCCGTACCGTGGGTATTCGGAGTATTGATCCGCGCCGATTTTAGCTCAAGTAACTCATTGGTTTCAGCATTAAAGAATACATCTATTAAATCATTTCCATCTAAATGCCCGGCTTTCAGCAATACCGATACATGATATTTGTTACCAAGCTCCCGTGCATACTCAGGTAATTGTTGGTTATTTGTAATTTTTGCGCCAAGCAGGATTTCGGCTTCGGGGATATTGGGCGTAATTACTCTTACATTGGGTATTAAAACTTCTTTCAGGGTTTCAATCGCTTCGTCCTGCAAAAGCTTATCTCCTGACGTTGCAACCATCACAGGGTCGAGTACAATACTACGGATATTGTACGGCAGCAATGTATCTTTCACAGCCCGAATAAGTTCAGAAGAATGCAACATCCCTATTTTTATAGCATCAGTTCCAATATCGTCCAACACCGATTTAATTTGTCCTTTTACAAAATCAACAGGGATAGGATGAACTCCGAAAACCCCTACTGTATTTTCATCAACAATAGCGGTTATTGCAGTTGTTGCAAAACAACCACAGGCCGAAATGGTTTTAAGATCTGCCTGAATGCCGGCTCCGCCACTGGGATCGCTGCCTGCGATGGAAAGAACTCTTTTATATTGCTTCATACTTATTAACTATTTGTGAAATGATTAAATCCTCTTTTATTAATTTCTATAATTTCCCCTTTCTGCAGCCAGGTAATTCCGCTTTGTCCTTCTTTTACTTCTCCAATAGATGAAATTCCTGTTGAAAAATAATTCTCATATTCTGTTTTTAACCTGTCAAAATCATTAGCATCAATCGTAACAAGCAATTCGTAATCTTCGCCTCCCGATGAAGCCAGTTCTGTACTGTTCCAGTTGTTTTTTGAAGCAACAACCCGCAGTGTTTCACTGATGGGTAATTGATCGGTATGAATAAGTGCTGACTTTGCAGAAGCATCCAATATATGCATTAAATCAGAAGATATGCCATCCGAAATATCCATCATGGCATGTACCGATTTTTGTTTTGCCAACCATCTTCCTTCCAGAATTTTTGGTTCGGGAGCATGATGTTTCTGCACCAGAAATTTATTTTCCGCGTTTAATTCTAAATTGTTGAGCAACACATTCAGTCCTCCTGCAGAATCACCGAGCGTACCGGTCACGCAAATTAAATCGCCGGCTTTGGCCATGGAGCGTAAATGTATTTCTGTCTTTTTACACTGCCCCACTACAGCAACATTTATGACCAGTTTATCGGATGATTTAGTGGTATCTCCTCCCATTAACGGCACCTGATATTTCGCTGAAAGGTCATGATAACCCTTCATAAAAGCATCAAGATATTCAACTGAAATATGAGGAGGAATACCTATCGAAAGGAAGGAGAATTTTGGTGTAGCACCCATGGCAGCAATATCGCTCAAATTGACGGCCAAAGATTTATAGCCCAATTCTTCAGGAGAAATCTTATCATTTAAGAAATGAATATCTTCCATCAATAAATCGGTAGTTATTACATAATTGTCGGTTTCATTTAAGGGAATTACAGCACAGTCGTCGCCAATGCCCGTTTCTTCAGCCTTTATAAAACCATCAAACTTATGTGCAAAGCGATTTATAAATCCAAATTCGCCAATATCTTTTAATTCCATAATGCTTATTTTGCCTTTTCAACAATTGATTTCAGAACGGCTGCAGCTTTCTTCGGGTTCTCTTGCGATACAATTGCAGAAATAACAGCGATTCCATCGGCACCACTGGTAATTATACTTTCTGCATTCGAACTGTTAATGCCGCCGATAGCCACCGTTTTGTGTCTCGTAAAACCGGCAATAGCTTGAATGCCCGATAACCCAAGAGGCGTATTTGTATCCAGTTTGGTGTTGGTGGAAAAGACCGGAGAGAGCCCAATATAATCAACATCCAAATTATTTGCCTCACGTGCCTGTTCTATAGTTTCCACCGATAATCCTATGATCTTGTCTTTTCCCAATATTTTGCGGGCAACAGAATACGGTATATCACTTTGACCAATATGCAATCCATCTGCATTAACGGCCAGGGCAATATCCAGTCTGTCGTTTATAATTAAAGGAATATTAAACGGTTTAAGGATAGACATCAGTAATTTTGCCAACTCGTAAAATTCCCCCGATGAAAGATTTTTTTCACGCAATTGAACCATCGTAACGCCACCTTTTACTGCTTCGGCAACAATATATTCGGGTGTGCGACCTTTCGACAGGCCCTGATCGGTCACTAAATACAGGCTAATATCAAAATCGTTCATTACAATGGCCATTTTTCAAGTTCGTAGGCACTATGCCAAAACATCCACTCCATTTTGGTTGAAGTGATATACATATCCATCATTTTCTTTCGAATTTCAGCCGTTACATTCCCGGCCAGTTTATTGGTAATACCTTCAGCCTGAAGCACTGCTTCGGCGAAATCATCACCTCCATAGGTATTTATCCATTTTTGGTAAGGATTATTCTGGACAGACTGATTTTGCAAAATAGAATCACCTATCTTTTTATACATCACAAAACAAGGCAATACAGCAGCCACGGCTACTTCTACAGGCTCCATGGCTAATTGTTTATGCAAATAGGAGGTGTATAGCAAACAAGCTGGAGTTGCAGTTGGATGCGTTCTGTTTTTTAAGGAGTCCATAAAGCCTCTGTGCAGTTCCTGTTCCACAAAAACGGTATCAGACGCAAATTTCAAAAACGAGCTGCGTTGTCCGGAATCAGAAAGTTTAGATCCAATGCCTGCCAGCACTTTCCCGTATTCACCGAGGTAAATTGAGTCCTGAGCTATATAATGCATAAATTGCTCCTGCTTCAAGGTTCCGTCCATCAACTCATTAATAAAGGGCAATTCTTTGATTTTGTCAAAGTAAGGCTTAGCGGTCTCCCAGGCTTCATCACACCAACTGTTATTCATTCCGATAGGTATTAATTATTTGTTCTTCAGTAAGGGTACTGAGTATATCTAAAAAGTTCATTTGCATAGAACCGGGGCCTTTTGATTGTTGTGCTGCGATTTCACCCGTGATTCCCATTACGGCCATGGCACTGACTGTTGCCATAAAAACATCTTCTTCAACTGCAACGAATGCTCCTACAATAGCAGTAGCAGTGCACCCCATTCCGGTCACTTTTGCCATCAGGGTATTCCCGTTGCTAATTTTGGCAACCTTTTCGCCCTCAATTATGTAATCAATTTCTCCGCTGATTACAACAATGGATTTTGTTGATTTCGACAGCAACTTAGCCGAATCGAGTGCTGCATTTGATTCAGCGGTACTATCCACTCCCTTGGTTATGAGATTCGAATTGCACAGAGCCATTATTTCGGAAGCATTTCCTCTGATTACGGTGGGTTTGCACGTTTCAATAATTCGCCTCGCTACCTGAGTCCGGTATGGCGTGGCTCCAACTCCAACCGGATCGAAAACAACAGGAATGCCTTTTTCTATCGCTTTTTTTCCTGCCAAAATCATTGCTTCAACCCATGTTTCGCTAAGCGTACCCATGTTTAGTACCAGCGATGATGCTATTCCTACCATATCCTCCACTTCATTAATAGCATGAGCCATTACCGGCGAAGCACCTACTGCAAGAAGAGCGTTAGCGCTGTTATTCATTGCTACATAATTGGTAATGTTATGAACTAAAGGCGATTTTGTACGTACCTTCAATAAAGCATCCGATATTTTACTTGTTCCTATCATAATTCATAAATTTTTAGTTGCACAAATAGCTACATAATCACCGCAATCGTACCCTTCAATAGGTTGTTCTATCATCTGGTTCGAATAAATTGGATGTTTGGTTAATGTTTGAGCAAACTCAAAATTTGTAAACCCTGCTTTTTCCAATAACTTGATCTTTTCGTCTGTTGTTCTCCAATTTGCAATTCTCACAAATTCAATTGGATAAGGGTCTCTTGGATGTATTCCCTTTAATAAAGGGTGATCCCAGGTATCCAACGCTTTGGCTAAATTGTACATGGTTGCATACGAACTCTCTTTGGGTACATCAATCATTACTATTTTTCCACCCTTTTTTATAGATGTAAAAGCTTTGTTTACAACACTTTCTAAATCTGTAATATAACTTGGTGTTCCGTTAAAAAGGACAGTATCATATTTTTCAATACCCAAATCAGCCTCTTCGGCAGTAACTACTTCCACATTCATTCCTCTTTTACGGGCAATTTCGGCCATTCCAACCGATGGCTCAATTCCGTTTTTAATTTCAATATCAAAATCATTTTTTAATATCGATTCGAACAAGCCACTACCACATCCAATGGAAAAAACAATTCCCGGATTCTTTAGAAAGTGTGCTACTAAATTCACTTCAGAGCTTAGCAAATTGGTGTTGTCGAAAAACCAGGAATCATATTCGCCGGCATACTTATCAAAACTGTTTTTTTTATCCATCTATTTTAAAATAAAAAAGCCGTTTCGTATGGAACGAAACGGCTTATATAAAAATATAACTATTTTAATATTAAAACCATTTTCCTACGATGTAATTAAACATTTCAGGTTCAAGGGTATTATCTCAGCCTTACAGATATTTAAGGCACCCCTAATAGTATATTTGCAAAAGTAAATAAAAAATATGGATATAAACGGGATTTATCTTTAATTTGCACAATGCATGATAAAAAATCAAAGAATCGAAATAAGACAAGAATCGAACGGGTACCAATGGCCCCGATAATTTTGGGGGAGTAGATCCCATCTACAGGCAAGATCAGTTGTACAAAAAAGCCCATTTTGTATGGTGGAAAGGGATGTTTTTTTGTCAAAGAGAAGCTTTCAGGTAATTTTCAAGGTACTACACGAAATGAGAGGGCTTATTAATTCACTATCACCTTTTTGCAAAAGAGCTTACCACTGTTTATCACTCTGACGAAATAAATACCTTTAACCGACATAACTATGCTTGCCAATGCCTTAACCGATTGAACGGCTTTTACTTCCACACCCAGTGAGTTGAAAACGACAATTGATGATTCTCCACTTACACCCGTCAGGTCCACCCGGATCTCCTTGTTTTGAAAGTATGCAGTTACGCCTCCCAACTTATTGTTTCTTATATCCGTAGTGACGCCTGTATTTTGAGCTTTAATAGCGTTGAAAAACGAGTTGGCTATTTTGTCGTAACCCCTTTGCAGAGGATGAATGCCATCACTCGATAAGTCGGACAATAAAACTGTGTTAGCTCCAGTATAATACACTTCTTTACCCTCGGAAGCCTTTGAATAAATTGTATTTGGCATCGCTTCATTATAAACAATCACGTTTGATGCAGCTTTCCCATTGGGTGTGGGAACATAGTCATAAGCCGTACTTGACATAGGCATGATGGCCGAAACGAATAGTTTTGCATTGGGAAAATTAGCACTTATTACATCGACAAGTGTTCTAAATTCACTGGCTAATGTTCTGTCACCACTGTAAGCCTGGTAAGCCCAACCGCAATCATTGGTTCCTTCCAACAAGAGGATCAGATCCGGGTTGTAACCACTGTTTTTTAAGTTTGTAATTCGGAGGTTCCCAGACGAACCGTCACCGTATAATGTGTAACAGGGTTCTCCGGAATAGCCTGCATGTTTTCCATCGGTATCACTAAGCGGTCCGATAAAAGTATAACTGCCGATGCCTGCTAATAACGTTTTGAGTTTACCCCGGTAACCAGGATTGCAAGAAGAAGTGGAGGATTCGCCAATACAAAGAACTTTTGTTTGCGAAAAAGTAGACATGCCCCAAAATATTACCAAACTAAGGAATAGAATTTTTTTCATTTGACGCGAGAAATTAGGAATTAAAAATTTAGTATCGGATTTAGTCGGTCTAAAAAGACTCCATCCCGGAAGTGCTTTCCTACATCAAAATGATGAAATTAGCTACACGCAGGATTTCCAAAGGAAACATATAAAACCCGATTGTATTACTCCCATTAAGTATAATTCAGTGTATATATGATTGATTATAAAACAGAAAGAATTATTTGCAATTGTAACAATTATTGTTTGTCAACTGAAAAAATATATTTCAGGATCTACCTTTCAGATAGGAAAGATCCCCTCTTCGTCCAACGAAAAAAGTTAATAAGCGAAATAAAGCCCGCTTCTTTTAATCTTGAACTATTCCACAAATACCCTCACAAAAAAACTCCGAAAGTCTATCGATCGACTTTCGGAGTTTTTTTTATTTTTAACCCAATCTATTTTCTCATCACTTTCAGGTAATGATTTACACCCTCAAAACGGATACGGCAAATATAAATGCCACCCTGGTTATCAGCAGGTGACCATTGTAGCTGATTATACCCACTTAATGCCGTACCGCGGAAAAGAGATTTGACTAAGCGCCCATCAATACCCAGGATATCCACCTGTACGATTCCGGCCTGAGGAAGCGTAAAATAGATCTGAGTCTGGTCGCTGAAGGGATTTGGCCGGTTGCCGGATGAAAGCAGGTTCCCTGCTACAGCTTCCACATCATTGACATCGCTGTAGGAAAACACTGCTTCGGTAACAGGTGACCAGTCGCTGCCCGATTTTGCGCGGGCTTTTACGGTGATGCTGCTACCTACGGGTACCGCTGTCGCATAGGTTTTTGCCGAACCGGCAACGGCACCGGTCATAGGCGCGCGCGGATCGGTTCCATCCAGGCTGTAATAGATGGTTCCTTTATTGCTATTCATTCCCAGACTAATAGCAGAACTTATCGTACCTCCGGGATGAGTAAAGACAGGCGCATCTATGGTTGTAAAATACCCTTTTCGTTGCAATTGGGCAATCACAGTATCGGTTCTTAAGGGAAAATAATTCGACAATAAATCCTGTTTACGTGGCAACCAATGTTCGTTCTTGGTGTACAGTTTATCTATAATATTGCAATCGCCCCAACGCGCCGACTCCCCGATGATGGGCATATCTATATGAGCGGCCAGTTCATTGTATCGTTGTGCAGCCGTTTCCGGTGTCAGCGTTCCGCCGGTATTAATCATTTGTTTTTGCACGTGATCGGCAAATAACACCTTGAAATCGGCATTTTTCATGAGGTACTTAATCAATCCTGCCGGATTGGCGTCATCACCATCGGCGGTTACCAGATCGGTTTTTAGTTCCGTCATAGTTGTTTCAGCATCCCAACAAAAGAAGCGGAATCCGCTCTGGTTGGTGACGTTGTTACGGGCCACCGTCCAGTTGTTCTTATTCCAGTCCAGGTTACCCAGGTAATAATTCAGCAACATGTAATCGATATAATTATCCACATCCAATAGATTTGAATAGGCTGTATTGACGGTTCCATCGGCATTTTTACCCAGCACCTTCTGATAATTCACATTATTGGAAAGGCTCGTGGTCATTTGACTGTTTAAGGCATTCCACGCGGTGATGGTTCCGGAAGTGACGGTTTGTTTCTCTTTGATAACATCAAACTCTATTTCTTTTCCCGCCATATACGATTCCATAAAATCGTTGGTGTATTCCTCAGATAAATTGTACAAGCCCCAATACAAACCGTTGAGGTATAAATGCACAAATTTTTGATGACTTGAAGGATGTCCCATCTCCAGTTGAGTCACTTTGGTCCATGGATCCTGCAAATACTGGGCTTTCAGACGACCTTCCACATGACTGGCATAAGCCGTTCCCAATAAAGCCCATGAATAATTATATCCGCCTCTCAAAACCAGGGAATTAAACTCATTCGCAGCTCCCTTTTCATCAAACAGATTGAAATTAAGCTTAGAAGGGCCATAAAGTGACTTGAATTGAAACTCAAACCCATGTTTCAGGCTGTTGGTCTCGGCATTGCGGCTGTTTCCACCGTGTAACTTCAGTTCACAGTTCAATTGAAATTCTTTTCCGCTTGCAGGGTCAAAATATTCCACCGAAGTAGGACGTACCCAGTCGATGCCGGTGCCATTTGGCTTGCCTGTATAAATATAGATGCCTCCGGTATTGGCATTATTTACATTGGAAAAAAGAAAACCAGGTGTAGTCACAATGTTGATAACCGGAATCGAAGTCATGGCTGCCTCCATTTGATCTTTGTATTCCGCACTGTTGCACACATTGGGATCCATAGCATAGTCCGATGGAATCGCTATATTTCTTACAGTGGGATCCACCGACCATTTAAGTGGATAACCGGCAGGATTTGTTGGTTGTTTCAACACATCTGCCAGAAAAATATAGCTGTTGGTAATGATTTCGCTGCTCAGGTTCGACGTATTTATGGTAATGGCACTCAACGGAGTGGTGGTAGTAATATGTACCGGAGCGGTATAAAGTGTACCCGTTGTTTTCGAAGGTCTTGTGCCATCCAGTGTATAATAAATTTGACCGTCACCGCCGGGTAAAGTTAAGGTGACATCAAATGCCGCCTTGTAAAAGCCGCGTTTCTGACTGAAATTCGGAGCAAAGGGCAGGCTGCCAAATACATTTTCGGCACCGGGAGTGGCCGTAGTAAAATATACCGGCTGACTTTGATACAGTCCGTAAGAAACATCCTGACGTTGAGCGGGGAAAGCGGGCGCAAAAGAAAAGGAGATCGTGCTGTCCGGTTCACTGACGGCCAGGAATTCGCCCGAACCTGAGAGTTTAAAGTTGGTATGTAAGTTTTTGGCGGGGTCCGTACGGTTTTTTCCCGAAGCAAAGACGAGCAGATAGCCGCCTTTGGGGATGCTGACAGAAGGGAATTGCCATTCTTTCAGGCTGGAAGCATTGTCCGATAAGTACCAGCCATTCAGATCAATGGCAGCATCGGTGTTGTTGTACAATTCCAGCCAGTCGGAATGTTCGCTGTCTTCATCCACGATACTGTTGGAGTTGACGGCCATAAATTCGGTAATGATGATCTTATTCGTATCGGCACACAACCCGATGGGCAATGCCAAAAGAACGATGATCAAACAAGATGCAATTCGGGTAGTGATTTTCATAGATTGTGATTTTAAGGACTACCAACCCCCTAAAGGGGGCTTTAAGATCAGGTATATAATACAATTGTATGGTTACGCATTCAAAGTCAAAATGATAAACATAATCAATAAGAATGAACCTTGTTCGCTTTGGGACTCCCGTTTTAGATATAAGAACATGAATGAGACGAAATGAAGTGTGGAATGTACTCAGAGGGAGTAATTTAAAAACTATGTTTAGATATTTCACCTTGATAATTAATTATTGTAATTCGCAAAAAAGCCACTAGGGTTTGTAAACGAACAATACAAGGAATAAATTGAGTTGTAATATCTTGCCAATCTGCCTGCTAAAACTTCAATAAATCCTAAAATCACAGATATAAGTTAATTGAGAAAAATATAATATAGTACTTGCTGTGAAATACAATGAGATTTTAGATATTTAAGTTGCATCAGAGTATCTGTTTTCCAGCTTCTTAGCAACCTAAGAGAACAAAATAGCCTTCAACTTATTATCAAGATATAAAAATTTACTAAATTATCTTCGGGGCATCTACGAAACAATTCACTTCATCCAGGTGCCGTTTACATTTTCAACTACCGGGAAATGGCAATCGATATTATTTAAGCTATATTGTCATTAATAAAATATATTTAATCTTCCTAATTAAGTTCCGAAATAAATGTGTATATTTGGCCTGTATTCTTAAATTCAGGTAAAATATATTTAAATATAGCATGCACCTTCCCGTCCCGACAGAAATTACTTTACAGAAAGGTTCGCACAATCATACTGTTTTATATATCAGGCTTGAAGAGAGCCCTAATCAGTGTAAGATATTTATATCATTTCTTTTACAAAGTTTGAGTAATAAGGGGCTGCTGATTAAAAATGTTTTAGTGTTCAAATTATAATATTAATGTATTGGGTATGTAATTAGATGGGTATACTTTTACCAGAAAAAAAAAGCTGTTAACAAGTAAATGAAAAAACAATATATTATATAAAACACAGTTGATCGGTTCCCGTTTATATTTTCTTTTTAAAAGCAGTGTACGACATTATTAGACTCTAAATATTTATAAACAATTTAAAGACAACAAAATGAGAAAAACTACCTTTTTTAAAACAATGCTTGTGGCAATAGCAATAGTCGCAGGAAGTATGAGCGCACAGGCTCAGGAATCAATTATTTATTCTACAGGATTTGAGAGTTCACAAAGTTTTATTGCTGGTACAGTTTATAACAATACGACTGTATTAAAAACAGGGGTTACTGGTCAACAATGGGGAACAGTGTTTGGCGGACCTTCAGCAACCAGTGCATTAGTAGGTATACAATCGATGCAAATGCGCTGGTACACAAATTCAGCGACGACATTGGGATACACCTTCACCAATTTTGACCTGCACAATGTCACCAAAGTCATCTTCAAAGCTGCGAATACAACGGGTATTAATGTTATTGCTTCCTATTCCACCAATGGCGGAATCACTTACACGGGGAATCAGACCTTCGTATTATCGACCGTTTCGGCCCCATACACTTTCAATGTAAGTGCAACAGGAGAATTTGCCAATGTAAGAATCAAGCTGGCGATTTCATTAGCAAGCCCTGCACCAACATCGACATCCAGGTTATATCTAGACGATATAAGCGTATATGGTATAACTGGAACAACTGCCACAGATGCAGCTACACCTACCTTCTCGAGTGGTACCGGGAATTACCTAACCCCGCAAAGTATTAGCATTTCAAGTGCTACATCGGGTGCAGCAATTTACTATACAACCGATGGAACTACACCCGACAATACAAAAACTTTGTATTCGGATCCCGTGTCAGTAAATGCCACTACTACCATCAAAGCTATAGCATATGCTACCGGCCTGAATGTAAGCCCTGTTGCCTCAGCCATCTATACTTTTCCAGTAGAAGCAGCTAACATTGCGGCTTTACGTGCCGGTACAACCGGTACGGTAATATACAGACTGACAGGAGAAACCATACTGACTTATCAGACAACGGATTATGGGAAAGCAAAATATATTCAGGATGCTACAGGTGCCATTTTGATATATGACAGCGGATCCAAAATTACATCCACATATAATATTAACGATGGTCTAAGCGGCATTACAGGTTCATTGTCGGTTTACAACGGGATGTTGGAATTAATACCTGCAACCGATCCAGGTATTGCAACTTCTACAAACAACTCACCAGAGCCGATTCAGATCACACCCGATGAGTTGGGAAATTACGAAGGACAACTTATCAAAGTGATAGGGGTAAATATAGAAGCAGGAACCTTTACGGCTTCGACGAATTGTGTCTTTAATGAAGGCGCTCTAAGCGGGCTGATTCGTTCCGCATATTCCGATTTGGATTATATTGGCACAGCAATTCCCACAACTAAACAAGATATTACCGGTGTAGTATTAAACTACAGTACAACTCAAACAGTACTTGTGCCACGAAGCCTGGCCGATTTTGTACCAACAGTAACTACAGACATGTTAAATACAGAAAATTCGGATGAGATATCAGGATCAAAAAGCACAGTTACACTTCATGCCAAGGCAGGAGAAATAGTTGATATTTATACCATTACAGGTCAAAAAATAGCAAGCATGTTAACAGCAGAAGGACTGAATATTATTCCGGTTGCTGCCCATGGTGTCGTAATTGTAAAAGCAGGTAATCGCATAGCCAAAGTGATATTGTAATTGGAATTGCCGCATATACAAAAAAAAAAAGGAACTAGACAGATTGTGTTTCGAAGGTTATAAGAACACATTTTGTCTGGTTTTCTATTATACAATTATTTATTACACGGTATTCAATCAAACACTTACCAAAAGCTTAAAGAAACTATTGAAACGAGGAAGATTATTTCCTTAAAAAAAAAGACTTGAACGAGTGAGGTTTAGTAAAAAAAGGAGAGAGAGAGATAAAAAAAGGGAATGAAAACGTCAATAAAACAAAGACTGGGATCGGCTGATTCATGATCCTTTTTGAATACTTCCCAAATAAAAAAAAACCGAAGCTAACTTACAGTTTAAATGCAAGGAACAAACAAGAGGACATCCCGTTGGGAAGACACAAATAAAATGCACTTCAAGCGTGACCAAACGAACTCCCCCAACCGCATATATCGGATAGCTGGTTCAGGCAAGAAAAAATGAAAAGGGTTTGCCGTAAATATTTTTACGGCAAACCCTTTCGTTCTGAACTGCAAAGTCAATTTTTTTAATATTGAATTACTACGCCGGCTATACGTGGTAAAGATTGTATTTCCGTACTTTCTAGCGGTTGTTATTTCCAGCCATCAACCAACTCTTTGTTGGCAGCATACCATTCTTTGGCTCCGGCTTGTTCACCCTTATTCTCAATGGCGTCGAGCAATGAGTAAAGCTGATCTTCGTTCAATTTGAAGTTTTTAAAGAATTTAGCAGCTTCTGGTTTCTCTGTTTCAAAACCGCGGCGTGAAATAATGGTGCAAGCATCTTCAGGGTAAATTTTCTTTGAATCCTCCAGGTATTTGAGATCAAATTTAGCCCACATAAAGTGAGGTTTCCAACCGGTGATTACTATCCATTTTTTGTCTCTGACGGCTTTTTGAAGGCTGGCAACCATGGCCGGTCCGCTCGATGCGATTTGTTTAAAATCAAGACTATAGGCATCAATTGCTTTCAGCGTATTGGCATAAATACCGTCGCCGCTTCCGGCTCCGTAAATTTCACCACCAAATTTAGCCTTATTCGCATTCAATTCTTCTATTGAATTAATGTTGACGTAGGATGGGACAACAAGTCCTGTAGTTCCCTCGCTAAACGCTTCGCCCAATACGACCAGTTTATCGCCATAATCTTTCCAGTATTCTACATGGGTATTGGGAAGCCAGGCATCCATACAGACATCGCCTTTTGAATTGTCTTTCGATAATTCACCATAAATCAAACCCGGCTCCAGGTTATAAAGTATCACCTCATAACCACTTGCTTCGAGAGCAACTTTTGCCAGGTTCGTAAAGGCAACTCCTTCGGCCCAGTTTGGGTACAGAATGGTTACTTTTTTCTCATCCGAAGCAGCGCTCTTTTTTTTGCCGTTGCACGAAATAACGGTAAACATTATCAGTGCCACTAACAGTAAGCCACCGATTTTTTTTAATTGAATATTCATAATTTTTCTTTTTAAAATTTATTTTTTTGTTCCTATCGATTGAGTAATTCTGTCGAGGATAATGGCTAAAACAACGATACATAAGCCGGATTCAAATCCTTTGGCAATATCGTTTTGTTGAATACTTTGGTAGACAATACTACCAAGTCCGCGGGCACCAACCATGGAAGCAATAACAACCATAGAGAGTGACAGCAAAATTACCTGATTCACGCCGGCCAAAATGGTTGGCATGGCCAAAGGAAGCTGTATTTTATATAAAATCTGGCTTTCGGTAGCACCAAAAGCATATCCGGCTTCTACAATTTCGCCGGGCACGTTGCGAATCCCCAGGCTGGTGAGTCGTACTGCCGGTGGCAAGGCGAAAATCACGGTGGCAATCACGCCGGGTGAATTACCAACACTGAAAAAGAAAATTGCCGGTATCAGGTACACAAAGGCCGGCATAGTTTGCATCAGGTCGAGAATGGGACGGATAATGGTATCGGCCGTCTTGCTTCTCGCAGTTAAGATTCCAAGTGGTATTCCCAGTATCAGGGCAATAAAAGTCGATACCAATACCAGCGTCGTTGTCTGGATAGCTTCTTCCCAATATCCCATCAGCACAATCAGGGTAAAGCCGAAGATAATGAAAAGAGATATTCCAATGCCTTGTTTAAACCCTTGCCTTTTAAAACTATTTTTACCCGCTTTCAGCCAATAAGCCAAACAGGCGACTAATAAGATGATGAGCCAGAAGGGCAAAGCCATCAATAAATCGTTCATACCTTCAACCTGCCAACTAATCCCGTTATCGATTGCTGTCCAAAGGAACGAGAAGTTTCGTTCCAGCGAGTTGATCCCTTTTTCTATATAAGTTCCTATGTCTATTATTTTTTCCATTTAAAAAGTTCTTTTGCTTGATCCTGTAACTCGATTATTTCTTTGCGATCGTATTTTGTCGCTTCAATGATGATGGAAGTTTGAGTGACAAGGCCTTCTAATTTTCCATTTCTTGGGTTGACTACAGCCAGTGGCGATTTCTTCCCCGAAATTAAGGGTAGCATTTCTTCTACCGTGTTGTCTTCATGAATGCTATGGACTTCGGTGCGAATGATTTCATCGAGTTTTTGATCCTTGGTCTTAGCCAGATCGACTAAATCATTTAGCCACACAAAACCCAGGAACTTTTTTTCCTTGCTGACCACCGGAAGTACATCCAGTGAGGCAGATCGCATTTTATGCAAAGCCACTTCAGGGCCATCTTTCCCGTAAATGATCACGGTGGGCTTTTCAAACATTAATTTTCCGGCCGTAATAATCGTTTTTCTATCCACCTTTTCAACAAAGGCTTCCACGTATTCGCTCGCCGGTTCGGTAATGATATCTTCGGCAGTACCAATTTGCTCTATAACGCCATCCTTCATGATGGCAATCCGGTCGCCCAGCTTAATGGCCTCATCCAAATCGTGCGTAATAAAGACTATCGTTTTCTGAACTTTTTCCTGAATTTGTAACAATTCATCCTGCATATCCGATTTTATCAGCGGATCCAGTGCCGAAAAAGATTCGTCCATAAGCAATACTTCCGGGTTGTTGGCAAGTGCCCTGGCCAGGCCTACCCTTTGTTGCATCCCGCCCGAGAGTTCCGATGGATATTGAAGTTCGTAGCCATGCAAACCTACAGTTTCCAGTGCTTCATGAGCTTTTTGTAAGCGCTTCGTTTTATCTTCACCCCTTATTTCCAGCCCGAAAGCGGCATTTTCGAGTATAGTACGATGGGGCAGCAGTCCAAAATTTTGAAACACCATGCTCATTTCCGTCCTGCGGGTTTCCAGTAATTCCTTATTGGATTCTTTGGTAATATCATAATCGTTTATTAGTACACGACCGGTCGTAGGTTTGTGTAAGCGGTTCAGGCACCTGATTAAGGTTGATTTACCACTACCCGACAACCCCATGACCACAAAGATCTCTCCTTCGTAAACATCAAAGCTTACCTTGTTGACACCAACGGTACATTTGGTTTTTTCTAAGATTTCAGTCTTGGAAATTCCCTTCCCGAGCATTTCCAACGCCCGTTCTTTATTTTTTTTGTTTTTTCCGAAAATCAAGGACAGTTCTTCTACCTTGATTTTTATTTTTCTGGTTTCTTCCATTTATAATAATTTTTCGTTTTTTTTTATTTAATATTGGACAGGATTTACAGGATTAACATAACAATTAATTAAAACTCTTTCTTGTAAATCAGGTGCTGATATCCTTATCTTCGGGACAGGATTTACAGGATTAACATGACAATTAATTAAAGTTCATTCTTGTAAATCAGGTGCTATTATCTTTTTATATTGGACAGGATTTACAGGATTAACATGACAATTAATTAAAGTTCATTCTTGTAAATCAGGGATTAGATTATTCCGAATTTTAATTTGGTAAAAAAGGATTAAAAGTAAAAGCCCATATTGATATTGAACCTCGACTCCCAGTTGGCATCGGCCGATCCTTCGGCAAGACCATTCTCCCAGGCTCCCAACCAGGCATTGTTTTTCCCAAAGGCATAATCCACGTAAGTATAAACTTTACCGGCAGTGATCAAAACCCCGGGAACAAAATGATGGGTTGGTGCATAACCGAGAGCTGGTTTGTCGATCACCGAATAGTCGATATAGGGTTGAATATTGGAGATGGGTCCCAGGTCCATATCGATAGAATATGAGAGACCTGCCGCATAAATATTTCCTCTGGCTGCAACATTGTAATTCGATCCGTAAGCACCCATTTGTACTTTATCCAACTCCTTGCCCTGGTTATCCCTGGCACCGTAGTTGTAATAAATATATTCCCCTTTCAGGTTGAATTTACCTAAATCGGCTACCACATGGCCCGCGAAAGCAGTAGATGGGTCACTCTTTTTAAGGACAGCATTGTAATTGCGTCTATATTGACCCGATAAACCTAATTCGAGGTGCTCGGTAAGCTTGTAGGCAGCCCGGAGATTGAATTGTCCTGTTTCTTTCAGGCTCGCACTGTCCGAAGGTGTTATATCATAGGAATAACGGGAAGCAAAATTAGGAGCACCCTGAGGTTCTGCCTGATGATAATATGCCAGGTTCAGTGTCAGGTTTTTTATACCCGTATAGTCGAACTTGATGCCCATGTCATAATCGTCTTCCAGCCCCACATAGTAAGGGATCTGAAACCACCAGGAGTGCGATGCGAATTGAGAGATACCAAAAGGTACTTGCGACACACCCACTTTCATATACAGATCTTTATTGATGCCATATCCCAACCAACCGTGGTGAAGGAAGTGGCTGTTATCAACAGGGTAAAAACGGTATTCGAAACTCATATCGATGCCGGCAGCACGGGCATCCACATTCAGCCGCCAGGTGTCCCAGGTTATTTGTGGATCGGTTTTATCATCTATCCAACTTTTAGTAAAAAGGTTATAGCGCAATGCGCCGCCAATTTTTACATAATCATCCTGGGAAAAGGCATTGACAGACAGGGAAATAAATAAAAACAAAAAGGTTCTTTTTAAACTCATAGGGGGGAATTATAATTGAAAAAAAAAATCGCAGAATAGCTTATAAACCTACAGGATAGGTTCATAAAAAAGCGGTTAGACCTACAGAGACAAGCTCATAGGTTTAAAAGCAGTGATATCGTTTTCAACTAAATTGAAAACGGCAACAACTATAGTAACAATGAAAATTTAATATGAATCTATAAAGTACTTGGAGGTAGGCATCTTCCTGTTTGAAAATGCTGTAAAAGGAAGTGAAGAGTGATAATAAGTATGTATTTTTCTTTAATCATGCTTTGCAAATATACACTAAATATTCCGAGAAACAGAATAAATGGCATTAAACAAAGTTAATCCAAACCCGGATACACCCGAAACAAGCCTTATAGAGCAGATAAAACTGATTATGAAAACAACCATTTTTATGTATATCTTCTAAGTACATGACAACAATATCAAAAGAGTTATCCGGTCTCTGACATAAAGCTTCCTAAATCCTCGTAGCAAGGGTTTGACCTCGTCCGGTGAGCCGAAAAACAAGTGAAGGCGGCGTTAAAAAACCGTCCTGTTTGAGCGATCCGCCTCCCGATAGCTATCTCTTCGGTTTGCCTACTTTTTGTGTCAGGACAAAAAGTAGGTCGGGGTTTAAGGGACGGAAGCCACTTTCTTGAAAGTCAGATTATCGGGATGTTACTATTGCATTTGAAATTTTCGTCATGTACCTGGGTATATCTTTTTTAATATATCACAGAAACAAATAGCACATGGGCCAATGGAATTCGGGTAGTAATCCGGATACTAAAACAATAGTAGGAAATTGTCCCCGCGGATATAGCAGAGCCCTTTTTTCAACTCAATTTATTAGCATGAGTCATACTAAGTATCTATATTTTAGCAATATACCATTTAATAAAAAGGAGATAAACAGCACATTACTGGCTTATTAATGGGACATTATATTATTCTCATTACTTACCCCTTCACTCAAACGTTCGGACATATCCACAGCAGGGCATATACCGGCAGATATATCCAAACTTGATTACAGATATAAAAGCGTGGTTTAAGTTAGGTTCCTGTACCTATCCCTGATTAAACAAAGCCAGTCTGTACACACCAAAACGCAGACTTGAGGAACTCTAATAATCGAAGTAAACTAGTATCAATCGGATAGTTTAATGTTATTTTCCTGATAATATACGACTTTTCCCGGGCATATTAAAACTTAAATGCTCTACTAAATATCTATAATTCAATGGTAAAGCCATTGACAAAACAATAGTCCTAACTACAGCGACCTCCAAAACCACTATCCGGAGGTCGCCTGCAGCGGGATTGAATTGCAAACTTAGGTTCATTTTTTCAAAAATCGAAAAGAGCATAATACCATTACGTATTATTGATAATGGTTTAACTGTAAAAAAAAACTGTATTTGGGTATCTTTATTTCTTTTCCAGTTTTCGGTATTCGATGCCGCCGGAGCTTATTAATTTGGCAATGTATACGCCGCGAGGGAGGCTCTGTAAAGAAATTGGTTCGTCACAAAGAATTTGTTTGGTAAGAATAACCCGACAATAGAAATCGCTGATAACAAGAGTTACGTTACCAACGATACCACTAATCTGGAAAATATCAACCACCGGATAAGGATGAAAAATGATTTTGGGTTTTAAAACTGTAGAACTAAGAATTTGTGTCATTTATAATATTGATTAGAATCGGTTTTTCAATCAAAAATGCTGGCACAAAGATATATTTCGCACTGAAATAATGCTAAAAAAGCGAGGGGACAAAAAGTGGACAATAGAAAAATAAAGTTTAAACAACTTGTAGAAAGGTACTTAGATTTGTTTCGCGGTCGATCTGAAGTTTTTGGCGCAATCGTAACCTTGCCTTTTTCAAGGCTTCGTCCGACTGGAAAGTGATATTTGCAATGTCTTTGTTACTCATATTCAGCTTAAGAAACGCACACATTTTTCTTTCGTTGGCTGTAAGGGTTGGGTATAAGGTGTTAATTTGTTCGTAAAAAGAACTGTGCACTTTTTCAAAAAGAATCTCAAATTCTTCCCAATTTGAATTGTACGAAGATCGTTTGTAATCTGAAACAAGCGCACTAATATCTTTTTGACCTTCAACATTGGTATGCTTTTCTATTTGTTGCAAACGTTGAATGGTGATGGCATCACGCTCGGCATTTTGAATCAGTTTTAATGTGGCAGCAGTCATCGATTTCTGATTTAATTCCAGTTCCTTGTTTATTTGATCATTGGACAGCTTTAACTGCTCGTTCAACAACAGGTATTCTTTGTTTAAAGCCAGATATTCACCATTCAGTTTTTCAATTTTTTCTTTTTGCCCGGTCAATATAAGATTTGTCTTGCGTTTTGCCCGCAATGAGCCGTAGACATAAATGGCAAACAACGACAATAACAAAATACCCACCAGCAGCGAAATCATAATGGCCGATTGGGCGGCATCTTTTTTCTGTTGCCTTAGTTCAATGGCATGTTTCTCTTTATCCAGCTTATAAGCATATTCAAGTTCCGCAATGCGGTTTGTATTTTTATCGTTATACACACTATCGTTTATCTGGGTAAATAATTTATGGTGCAAATAAGCCTTGGAACTATCGTTGGTAGCAGCATATATTTCCGACAGTTGCTTGTGAATATCGTTTTTCGAATCCATCAGATTCATTTCGTTGGCGTAGTCCAGCGCTTTTAGTGTATTCTTTAGTGCATCTGCATATTGCTTTTGCTTTAAATAAACGGTACCTTTTTTGTTATAAATTTCGCTCACGGGGCGCAACCATTTTACATCTTCGGTAAGTTTCAACGCTTTGTTATAGCTTTCCAGTGCCTTGGTCAAATTGCCTTGTTGCACGTACACATCACCCAAAAAAATATGCACAGAAATTGTTATCTGATTATCACCCACTTCCTTGTTTAGCGCCAATGCTTTACGGAAATACTCCAACGACCTCATATCTTTCATAGATTTATAAACCGTACCGACATTCGCATAGCCTCCGACAATTTTTCTTTTATTATTAGCGTCCTGAGCCATTTTCAATGCTCTTTCATAATAATCCAACGCTTTTGGAAAATCTTTCGTCAACAAATAGATATTCCCAATGTTGTTTACGGCATTTAATACTCCATCCTTTTCCTTCGCATTCTCATTTAATTTCAGAAACTTATGGAAATACTCAAGGGCCAACGAATAGTTCCCCTGAAAGGCATATATCGTACCTATACCATTCAGACAGGACGATATCAAGGATTTATTGTTAAGTTCCTCTGCAATTTTCTGTGCATCCTTGTAGGTATCAACGGCTATTTCGTAGTGACCTAATTCTCTTTCTACCAACGACATGTTTATCATCGCTCTGGCCATCAACCGGGGATACTTTAACTGATTGGCCAGTTTGAGTGCTTCTACCGCATACACTTTTGCTTTGTCTATTTCATTAATATATGTTGTAGAAACAATCTTATTAAGCAGCTTCACCCTGACAGTGTCTTCGGCATTATGATTTTTCAAACAGTTTTCGAGACTATCCAGTTTAATATTCTGAGCTTTCGACTCATTTATGATAAGGGAAACAAAAATAAGTAGAAAGATTTTTAATAGCTTATTCATAAAAAAGTTGTGGAGAGTGGTTAAATAGCTGCAGTTTTCACAACTGAAAACAATATTCATTTTTTAAAAATACAAAAATACGTAAAAACTATCATATTTCGTTACATTCTAAGGCTATACAAAACAATTTTATGATCGTAAGGGACATCTATCGTGTTAGATAGAGGAAAATGAGCTCCAAAGTGAATATTTAAATGTAACATATCCATTGCATCCCGAACGGATAGTTGGTAACAAAAAGAACAGCCCAACTTAATTCTCATTAAGTTGGGCTGAAAAATGTTAAATTGATTTTGAAAGGATGATTCTTTATTGAACTCCTCCTCCGAGCGCTTTGTAAAGATTCACACTCTGAGTCAGCTGATCCAGTTTATCGTTTACCATGCTGAGCTGAGCTGACAGCAGGTCTTTTTGTGCCGAGAGTACTTCGGTGTAGTTGGCTTCACCGGCTTTAAGTAATTCCTGTGTATAGTCCACCGATTTGGTGAGCGACTCCACTTGTTTTTCTCTCCATTCGTTTTTACTTACCAGCGATTTGTAGCTGAACAAGATATCCGACACCTCTTGCCCGGCCACCAACAAGGTGTTCGAGAAAGTAAGTAAGGCTTCTTCCTGTTGGGCTTTTGAAATTTTCAGGTTACCCTTCAGCTGACCTCTCGAAAAAATAGGCTGCGTGATGCCGGCAATAATTTCGGCAGCCAGATTGGCCGGCGAAAAGAAACCCGAAACACTACCGGCAGCAAATCCCAATGAAAGGGTACTTATGCTGAACGAAGGATAAAAAGCTGCCTGAGCAGCATCGGTCAGTGCGTAAGCCGATTGCAGTGAAAGTTCAGCCTGTTTCACATCCGGACGATTGGCCAGGGTACGTACCGATACATTGCCATTCATAGTGGCCGGAATGTTCTGATCGTTGATGGAAGAGCGTTCGACGGCACCCGGCGTGCGGCCTATCAGTACGCAGATGGCGTTTTCCTGTTGACGCATGCGGCTTTCCAGATCAAAAACTGAGAGCTGAGTGTTGTAAAGCAATGCCTTACTTTGTTCCACAGCAGCTGCCGTGAGCTGGCCTGCTTCTTTCAAAGCCTGTAAAGTTTCAGTACTTTTTTCCAGTAACGTTATGGTTTCTTTGGTGGTAGCCAACTGTTCGTCCAGGGCCATCAAGCTGTAATAACTCTTGGCGATAGAGGAAACCATAGTAGTCTGAATCAGCTTTTTATATTCAAGCGTGTTCAGGTAGGCAGCGTATCGTGATTTGGTCTGGCTGTTTAGCTTTCCCCATAAATCGGCTTCCCAACCGGCGGTAACACCCACGGAAGCTATATTGGAGGCGTAACCGAATACATCAGTACCCCTGCTACCCGAGCTGAAGCGTGTATGATCAATCATAGCCGCAGCATTTAACGAAGGTAAATGCGAGGACCTGGACATGTACAAACTGGCTTCGGCTTGCTGAATACTAAGCATGGCCACCTGCATATTGTAGCCATGTTCAAGACCTTCGGTAACGAGCGTCTGAAGCCGGGCATCGGGGAAATAACTCTTCCAGGGTATATTGGCCAGAGAAGTGGTGTCTGCACTGTTGTCAGCGGCATCACGCACCATGTTTTTCGTATCGGGTTGAAGTACTTTGGTCAGTTCCTTGTAGTTCCGGCACGATGCGAAACCGACGGTGATCATTACCACCATCAAAATCCGCAGGCTTATTTTTTTATGTTTTATATACATATCAATATTTTTATCATTTTGTTTCGCTGTTGCCGGAAATCAGACCGATTTCCGGCAACAGAGAACAAAGGGTTATTTTTTTTGATGATCGTCAATGGTTACAATCTTCGTTTTGCTGAAATGCTCGTGCAAATTCTGGAAAATGATAAAGAGCGACGGAATAACTAATATCCCGAATACAGTACCAAACAACATACCGCCTACAGCACTGATACCAATCGATCTGTTACCAACCGCGCCGGCACCGGTAGCAAGAGCCAAAGGCATCAAGCCAAAAATAAAGGCCAGCGAAGTCATCAGGATAGGGCGTAAACGGGCAGTAGCTCCTTCAACGGCAGCCTTAACTATACTCATTCCCTGATGGCGGCGCTGCAAAGCATATTCCACAATCAGAATGGCATTTTTCGATAACAAGCCGATAAGCATGATGAGCGAAATCTGCACGTAGATATTGTTTACAATACCGCTACCGTTCATCAGGCCCACCAGGACAAAGACGAACACACCCGCCAAACCGATAGGCAGCGAAAGCAAAACGGCAAACGGAAGTATGTAACTTTCATACAAAGCGGCCAGCAACAGGTACACAAAAATGATACACAACCCGAAAATCAGAATAGTCTGGTTGCTGCTATTTGCTTCTTCACGAGTCATTCCACCAAAGTCATATCCGTAGCCATCGGGCAAATCAATTTGTTTCAAAGCCGTAAGCACATCACCCGAAGTATATCCTTTCATATAGTTAGGAATCACGGTAACGTCCATAGAGGAGAACAAATTGAAACGGGTCAGCGTCTGAGGATCAGTGACATCTTTGACGGTAATAAATTCGGTGATGGGTGTCATCACCCCGTTCGAAGTTTTCACGGTCAATCCGTTCAGGTCATCCAGCTTCGACCGATATTCGGGTGCAGCCTGCACCACCACGCGGTATTGTTTACCGTAGGAGTTGAAGTTGGATACATACATACCACCCACATAGGCTTGTAAGGTAGACATCACGTCACCCAGGCTAAGTCCGGCATCTTTAATTTTAGCTACATTGGCTTCAATTTGCTTTTGAGGGAAACGGGGGTCGAATGAATTCATAATCATCATCACTTCAGGACGTTTACGCAGCTTATCCAGGAACTCGCTGGTTACACCGTAGAACTTATCCACGTCGCCACCTGTTTTGTCCTGCATCTTCAACTCCACGCCACTACTCATACCAAATCCCTGAAGAGTTGGTGTTCCAAAGAACATAAAGGTAGCATCTTTGATAGAATCGGTGCGTTGTTTCAACATAGCCACCAAATCGGACGAAGTAATATCGCGCTTATCCCACGGGTCCATTTTCATAATCATAGAACCATAGGAGCTACCCATACCACTCATAAAGCTTAGTCCCGTAAGGCTGGTGGTGCTCTGTATCTGCGGAATGGATTCTGCAATTTTAGTCACCTGGGCCGTTACCTGATCCGTCCGTTCGAGCGAAGAACCCGGCGACAGACTAATCATACCCATCACCGTTCCACTATCCTCGTTAGGCACAAAACCCGAGGGTACCATTTTCATGGTTACGCCCAGAAGAGCCGTAAAGGCAATAATGATACTGACCGTAATCCAGCGATGGTTCTTTTTTCCCAAAAACTCAAGTGTCTTTCTGTATTTAACGGTTAAAGCAGCAAATCCGACGTTGAAGTAATAATAAAACCGGCGAATCAGGCTTTTATCGTGAACATCGGGATTCTTTTCCGATTTCAAAAAGATGGCACACAAAGCCGGGCTGAGCGTAAGCGCATTCACCGCCGAAATCAGGATGGCAATGGCCAGGGTAAGACCAAATTGCTTAAAGAACACACCACTCGTTCCACCGATAAAACTGACAGGAACAAACACCGCAGCCATAACCAGGGTAATGGAAATGATAGCCGGAGCTATTTCGCCCATGGCAGTAATGGCAGCTTCTTTAGCATCCGTCATGCCCGCATCCATCTTGGCGTGCACAGCTTCAACCACCACGATGGCATCATCCACCACGATACCGATGGCAAGCACCAGGGCAAAGAGCGTTAGCAGGTTGATGGAAAAACCGAACAGGAGCAGGAAGAAGAAGGTACCGATAATGGCCACCGGCACCGCAATGGCAGGGATCAGTGTGGCCCTGAAATTCTGCAGGAACAAAAACACCACCACAAAAACGAGGAGGAATGCTTCCAGCAAAGTACGAAGAACTTTAGAGATGGATGCATTCAGAAACTCGCTGGCATCCGTTTGATACTCGAAGCTGATACCCGAAGGAAGTTTTTTGGCTTCCTTATCCATCACGCTTTTCACTTCCTTGATAATATCCTGAGCGTTAGATCCTGCAGTTTGGTTGATCGCCATAACTACGGCTTCGGCATTGTCGTTGCGGGTCATTATCGAATAACTCTGAGCACCCAATTCCACCGTAGCCACATCTTTCAGGCGAAGGATCTGGGCGTTTTTGGAACGGATAATAATATTTCCAAATTCCTCGGTATCTTTCAATCGTCCGGTATATTTCAAAGCATACTGAAAGGACTGGTTGCTGTTAGCGCCCAGCTCACCCGGAGCTGCCTCTATGTTTTGATCCTGCAAGGCAGCAGACACTTCGGCCGGACTGATGTTATACGATTTCATTACATCCGGCTTCAGCCACACACGCATGGTATAATCTTTGGCTCCGTAAACCGCAGCATCGCCTACCCCCATCACCCTTTTGATTTGCGGGAGGATATTGATGTTGGTGTAGTTTTGAATAAATTTTCCATCGTAATCGGGATTCTCCGATTTAATCATGATCATCAACACCGTACTACTTTGTTGTTTCTGAACGGTCACACCGTTACGGGTCACTTCCGACGGCAGCAGGGCCGCTGCTTGCGAAACCCTGTTCTGGACGTTTACGGCGGCCATATCCGGGTTCGTTCCCTGTTTGAAATAAACATTTATCGAAGCCGAACCACCGTTGGCAGCAGTAGACGTCATGTAGGCCATCCCCTCCACTCCGTTTATCTGTTCTTCCAATGGTACGATAACGCTCTTTAACACTGCGTCGGCATTGGCACCACTGTAATTGGTAGAGACCCTAACTGTAGGGGGAGCAATGTTAGGGTATTGTTCTATCGGTAAAGTAAAAATACCGATGATACCCAGCACCACAAAAAGAATGGAAATGACCGTGGATAATACCGGCCTTTCTATGAAAGTTTTTAGCATGTTCTTTTGATTTGAGTAATTTACAATTGTTGCTTGATTTTCTGACCGTTAGTCAAAGTGGCTATGCCATCGGTAACTATTTTGTCACCTACCGAAAGACCTTCGGTTACTACATAAGCCTGTCCGTCGGGGGTAGCCTTCACGATTACCACCTTTTGAACCACCGAGTCACCCTGTAGTTTGTAAACCAGCACTTTGTCCTGTTGGGCAAAAGTTGCTTTCTGAGGAATAACGATTGCTCCTTTGTGCTCGCTGGGGATAATCAGTCTGGCACTGGAACCGCTACGCAATAAACCATGCTTGTTGGGGAACAAAGCGCGGAAACTGACCGATCCCGAAGTAGCATCAACCACTCCCGAAATAGTTTCAATACGTCCGGCTTCTTCATACTCGCTACCATCCGAAAGCAACAACTTCACTGCCGGCATATGTCTTATCTTTTCCGCCTGAGTATTTCCTTTAAATTCTTTCAACAAGATCAACAATTCTTTTTCATTAACAGTGAAATAGGCAATAACACTGGAAATATTCGACACCGTAGTTAACACCGTGGCATTTGTTGCCAGACTTCCCTGACGGAAAGCAATGGCACCCACTACTCCGTTTACCGGACTGGTTACTGTGGTCCATCCCAACGCGGCCTTTGCTTGTTTCAGCGTGGCTGCAGACGAAGCCAGCACATTTTCGTAAGCCTTAAGCTTTACCTGACTCATAATTCCTTTCTCGGCCAACGGACGGATACGTTCCACATCTAGTTTGGCTGTATTGTAATTGGCCTTCGCATTCTCTATGGATTGAACCGAAGAAGGAGAATTGATCTTAAACAAAGCTTGCCCTTTTGTCACCACTGCACCTTCGTCGACATAAATAGCATCGATATACCCTTCAACGCGGGCTTTAATATCAATATCCTGCTGACCCTTAAGCACGGCAGGGTAACTGGCCTGCAATTCTACATCCTGAAGCGACATACTTGCCACCGGGAATGACTTGATCTGATCGGCAGCGGCCGAGTCGGATTGCTTGTTTTTACACGAACTAAAGCACAACAGGAGTGCTACAGCTCCAAATAAAATGTTTTTTGATTTCATACCTTTAACGTTATAACTTATACACTAATTAACTAAAATAGATCTTATTATATTTACTAATAAACTTGATAACACCTTCGTGTTCCTTTTGTTCGTTCGAAAGATTGTTGTTTTTATATAATTCAGGACTTAAAATCTCACTATTATTTATTCTCAATTCTATATCGTTGACTATATCAATCATATTCAGAACCGATTTACAATTGTTCCGATTTTGCTTTGAGGTGATTCACCACCTTGTAAAAAGTTTGCATATCGGCATCCGACAATCCATCCTGTATTTCTCGGTTCAACGCCAGCTCTATTTCCTGAAATTCCGATATCAACCGCTCCCCTTTCTTGGTAACCAACAGCTGATTCTTTCGCCTGTCGTTTTGATCAACTACCCTGCGTACCAGCTCTTTCTTCTCCAATAAATCGATCATCCTCAATATAGCCGATTTATCTTTGCCCATCTTCTCGGCCATATCCTTGAGTATCACTTCTTCTTTTTCCTCACTGATATTGAATAACAAACCAAACTGAGCCATAGTAAGCTTAATCTGCGTTTTTCCTGTTACCCGTCCTTCCAACACCCGGAACATTGACTTTAACATTAAAACTACTACCATTCCTAAAGGCTTTTCAGATGTTTCCATATTCAGTTTTTAAATTTTATGCAAAGGAAAGAATAATGATTGACATATGCAACTAATTACATTGCACTTTTAACCTTTGTTATTGAAATACTGATTTGCCGCCCTCCATACCGACAGATAAACCTTGCTTTTAGCAAAAAATAAATGAATCATTACTGTTCACAAATCAAGCAAAAAGATTGGTGAGTGAGTAAATATACAATTCAGTGGCAGGTGAAAAAATACGAAAAGATAATTTTCACAGAGAAAGAGACAGATCCCTGTGGAGATGCAATGGTTTGATCATTCCATGAATCGATACGTAGTACATATGCTATGCAAAGCTCCGGTTTAGCAGACATTGGACAACTGAATTAGATGCACTAAGACCCACGGATGTCGTTTTAATTTGCAATATAAAAAAAGCAGCTATATAACTGTATATAGGACCCATACAAGCAGAACGAGTCATATTATTATCATTATGCCAACAAATTAGCCAGGTGGAATTTCGGGAAATACGGTTAAACGAACTTTAGCAGACATACTCCTTACAATCATGATTAAAATTTCCGACAATAAGCAGAACCATTTCTACCTCCAAATAGTTTTATATATCAACCGCTTACTTTGTTTCAACAAGAAGAGAAAAAAAAATCCGGTAAAAATAGCTTAAAGAGGGATTCCAACATGAAAGCAATTGTAAATACAAAATATGGCCCGCCTGAAGTACTTCAACTAAAAGAAGTAGAAAAGCCGACTCCAAAAGACAACGAAGTTCTTATCAAAATACAGGCTACAACCGTAAACAGAACAGACTGCGGGTTCCGAAGCCCGCAGTACTTTCTGGTAAGAATTGTCAGTGGAATTTTCAGACCCAAAAAAACGATATTAGGAAGTGAGTTGGCTGGAGTGATAGAAGCAATAGGTAAAGATGTCAAAACATTTAAACCGGGTGATTCCATCTTTGGTCTAAGTACTTTCAATTTTGGGGCACATGCCGAATACATTTCTATGGCAGAAGAAGCATCCATCACCACAATACCTTCCAACATAACATTTAAAGAAGCTGCTGCCATTTGTGACGGCGCATTTCTGGCATTTAGCTATATCCGGAAAATAGACTTCAAAAAAAGCCCTAAAATTTTAATTAACGGCGCTTCCGGATCTATTGGAACTGCTGCTGTGCAACTGGCTAACTATTATGGTGCAGAAATTACGGCTGTATGTAATGCCCGGGATTTTGAATTAGTAAAATCACTGGGTGCAGACGAAGTCATCGATTACACAAAAGAAGATTTCACAAAAAATGGGCAACTGTATGATGTTGTTTTGGATGCTGTGGGTAAAAGCTCATTTTTTCGTTGTAAGAAATTGCTGAAATCGGGAGGGATTTATTTTTCAACAGAGCTGGGTTACTTATCTCAGAATATCTTTTTAGCTCTTATTACACCACTCTTAGGAGGTAAAAAAGTCCTGTTCCCAATACCGAAAGACACGAAAGAAGATGTGATGTTTTTTAAAGAGCTGATAGAAAAGGGCAAGTACAAAGCGGTAATCGACAGGATTTACAGCCTGGAAGACATTGTAGAGGCCACTAAATATGTTGAAACAGGTCAGAAGACGGGTAATGTGGTAATAACTATTTAGCGGTCGTATCCATCTGAAGAATTAAAGTGATCTGAAAAATAAGATATCCGTGAAATACTGTAAAAACAAAACAGAATGAGTAAAAAAGTAGTAATAATCGGAGGTGGAATAGCCGGATTGTCAGCCGGTATTTATTCCGCCATGAATGGCTTTGAAACGGAAATCATCGAAATGCATGATGTAGCCGGAGGTCAGTGCACAGCATGGAACCGCAAGGGATATCGTTTTGATTATTGTCTGCATTGGTTGGTGGGGACTTCAAAAGGAGCTTTTCACGAAATATGGAAAGAAACAAACGTATTAAATAACGATACCGAAATCATAGACCACGACATCCATTCGCGGATTTTGGATGATGAAGGGAATGAGTTTATCATTTATTCCAACATCAACCGTTGGGAAAAATACCTGATGGAATTGGCTCCCGAAGACAAATCAGCGATTCGGAGAATGTGCATCGATATGCGAAAAAGCGCCTTGTTGGAACCGTTTACATTGGCTCCCGAATTGCGCTCACCGCTTGATTACATAAAAATCGTACCACAAATGCTTCCGGTATTTAATGTAATCAGGAAATTTGGCAGGATGACTTGCAAGGAATATTTCGAAAAACTGAATTTTAAAAGCAAACGGATTAAATCGGTTTTCTTTTCTTTGTATGGCAACCGGAATTATTCGGCACTCGCCTTTATATTTATGCTGGGCTGGTTCAATCAGAAAAATGCGGGCTATATCAAAGGCGGCTCCTATCCCCTGGCGCAAAGAATGGTGGAAAAATTCGACAAACTGGGCGGAAAATTATCGTACAAAAAGAGAGTAGAAAAGATTCTTGTCGAAAAGGATGTTGTAAAAGGAGTATCACTCAGCGATGGAACAATGGTTGCGGCAGACTTCGTCATCAGCGCCGCCGATGGATATTCTACGATTTTCAAGATGCTGGATGCAAAATATATCTCAAAGGAAATAGATTTTGCTTACAAAAACTGGGAGCTTTTTACGCCCATCGTGCAGGTATCTTTCGGAATAAAGAAAGCCGTTCCCTCAGAGTCTCCGATTATCATTAACATATCGAAGGGCATGGCAATTGGGAACACAAAACTGGACAACGGATATTCGATCATGAATTATGCCTACGACTCCACCATGGCCCCCGAAGGAAAAACAGCGATCGTGTTGAGATACGATAGTCCCTGGAAATTATGGGAAAAGTTGGAAGAGAAAGAGTATAAAGCCGAGAAACTACAAATTCAGAAAGATGCTACGGCGTGTTTGGAAAAAGAATATCCCGGTATTTCAGAATTTATTGAAGTAATAGATGTGGCAACACCAAAAACGGATGTCAGGTTTACCGGAGTAAAAGATGGCGCTTACGAAGGATTTATGCCCTCGAAGGAAAACATGATGAAATCACTAAAGATGCAACTACCCCGGCTTCAAAACTTTTACATGGCCGGCCAATGGTTATTTCCGGGTGGCGGGCTTCCCCCTTCGGCTCAAACCGGAAAATGGGTAGTTCAGTTAATTTGTAAAAAAGAGAAAAAAATATTTGTCTCAAATAGAAGTGCAACCTGAAAAGTCTTTACTGCATAAATAATAAGGGTTTTTCAGAGTGCGCTCATAGTTAAATAGTACGACTTCTCAAGTCAAGTCTAAACGCGAACCGCCCCAAATCCATTGGTATAGGAACTGGGGCGGTTGCATTTATTTTACTATTAAACCCTGCTACACATATCTGCGTAAATCTGTTTTATATATGCTAAAATCCTTATACAAAGAATATTCCACTGTGATAAAGTTCATTATCCAAGTTCATTCAGATTTTCCATTTTCTTTTTCTCCAGGAATTCATAGATACCACCCAGATGTTCCCGTATTTTTTTATCGCCTATTTCATATACCTTGGTGACCAGGCCATCCAGGAACTCACGGTCGTGAGATACGATGATGGCGGTCCCGTCGTAAGCCTTGATGGCCTCTTTCAGCACCTCTTTGGAAGGAATATCCAGGTGATTGGTAGGCTCATCGAGTATCAGCAGGCTTACCGGCTCCAGCAACAAACGGATCATTGCCAAACGGCTGCGTTCACCACCCGAAAGCACCATCACCTTTTTGTCGGAAGCATCGCCCCCAAACATAAAGGCTCCCAGTATATCACGCAGGCGGGTACGGACATCACCCACGGCAACATAATCTACCGTTTCAAATACGGTGAGGTTTTCGTCGAGCAGCGAGGGCTGGTTTTGAGCAAAATAGCCTATTTTTACATTATACCCCAGCTTCAGTATCCCCGTGTAGTCAATTTCGTCCAGTATACACTTGATAAGCGTACTCTTACCCTCGCCGTTCTTTCCCACAAAAGCAACTTTCTCGCCCCTGTTGATAATCAGCCCGATGTGGTCCAGAACCACATGGTCGTCGTATGCTTTGGATAGATTTTCTATTTCTACGGGAATGGCGCCGGAACGGGGAGCCTTTGGAAATTTGAGATGTAGCCTCGAAGTATCTTCCATATCCACTTCCAGACGCTCCACTTTATTCAGTTGCTTGATGCGCGATTGAACCTGCACGGCTTTAGTGGCCTTGCTACGGAAACGGTCGATAAAATCTTCCGTGTCCTGTATCATTTTTTGCTGGTTTTCGAATGCACGAACCTGCTGGTCGTGTCTTTCCTGACGGAGTTGCAGGTATTTGGAATAATACACATCGTAATCGTAAATGTGTCCGAGTGAAATTTCTATGGTGCGGTTGGTAACCCCATCCATAAAGGCCTTATCGTGCGAAACCAACAGGATGGCACTGGTGGTAGTGGACAGGAAAGTTTCCAGCCACTGAATGGATTCTATATCCAGGTGATTGGTAGGTTCATCCAACAGAAGTAGATCGGGAGTCTGCAGCAATATTTTCGCAAGCTCAATGCGCATACGCCATCCGCCGCTGAATTCCGAACATTGCCTGTCGAAATCGGACCGGAGGAATCCCAGACCGAGCAGGTTCTTTTCTATTTCAGCATAGAAATTCCCGCTATTAATGATTTGCATGTGTTCGTAGGCATTGCTCAGCTTATCGATAATCTGTGCATATTCTTCGCTTTCAAAATCCAGCCGTTCGGTAAGTTCCTTCGTTAAGAAGTCAATTTCTTCCTGCAGTTTGGTGATATGTTCAAAAGCCTTCTCTGTTTCCTGCATCACAGTGGTGCCCTCGTTGTGGATCATGTGTTGAGGCAGGTACCCGATGGTGGTATCGGGCGAAATAACTATGCTCCCGCGTGTAGGTTGTTCGTGTCCGGCTATAAGTTTGATAAGCGTGGATTTCCCTGCTCCGTTTCTACCTACCAACGCAATCTTATCTTTGGGGTTAATCAAAAATCCTATGCTGTCTAATAATCGTCGTCCGTCAAATTCTACTGTAAGTTGTTCTATTGAAATCATTATCGTCTGTTTTTGAGCAACATCATGCTCTTTTTCTGTTATTTATTATCGTTGTTCTGCTCTCTTTCCTCGACTGGCAAGGTCCGGGGCCGTTTTGTGATCCTTCGCAGGATATGTATTTGTAGCAGTTCTGTTCAGCTATTGCAATGCAGGACCGGGAGCCCCCGAAAGTTCGTTTTTGACTATATTTCCCCGAACCGTCAAAATTACTGTTTTTTCTGCACCCGGGGATAAAAAAGGTTAATCTTTAATGATTTATAATAAGTCTGCGTTAATAAATGCGATGATTTAAATCGGGATAGCTAAAAAGATTACTCAGAGTAACACAGATGGAGCTTGACGTTCAAAGGTTATTTTCGACTTAATGTAAGGAGGACTTAGGGAGGGAAACATACGGTAGGACGTTTTTCACAAACCCGGTGAATGAAAGTAGAAAATATTTTTCAGATAGTCCCTTTCTTAGAAGGATAGGAAAGCATCATTTCCAGCAGCGGCATGGACATAACCAAACAACCTGCCACCCGTCAAAAGCCAGTATTAACGGCCGTAAACGGAACCGTATCGGGTACCGCATTGCTTGCAGCACTGTTGGTTGACAAATCGGGTTCGTACATTTGGCAAATGGCCAAAGGCACCCTCCCACTCACCGACGACGGATGGCAGGATCTTACCACCACCACCCGCACCACCTTTAAAGTGGAAGGACTCACGCCTGCTACCGTGTATTATTTCCGCGTGGCAGCCGTAACTCCCGATGGCATTCAAAACTTTACCGCCGCAGTGATGCTGGTGATGAGGTAAGCCGGCTCCCATCAAACCACTCCTTTTCGCTCAGCTTGCCGATGCTAATCAGCGGCGGCTGAGCGGGGAAACAGGGGCAAGATCAAACAAAGCAAGTAATTATATATCCTTTTACTAGATCAATGTTTAATTATTTATTTTAATATCATGGAAACAAGGTATGAAATTCTACCCGGGCCAAAACCCCGAAAAGACGACGACACGCCCGATAAAAGACGACGCGTCACTCCCGATTCAAGTCCCAAACATCCGGACTTAAAACCCCACAAACATCACCCAGGCGATTAAAGAGTCAGCTGGCAAGTTTTAATCAGCAGAAACACAGGCTTGTGTGGCTGCTGATTTTTTAATGTTCCAACTTTGTAACTAATTTAAATTTAGAATAGATAAGATGCTTTAACTTAAATATTATTATTTATCTTTGGGGCGGATTAAAAAAAACCACCAAACATTACAAATAAGGCAGATATATACACAATAAATTAAAGCATAAGGATTAAGCGGAGAGGATATATTGGGGTTAGCACCAATTACAAATAAAATAAAAGATATGAGTATTGACATCAGAAACTCGGTAATTAAACCATTGATTGCGAACTTACTTCGCATAAATATTGGAAGATATTTAAAGACAAGTGATTATGATCATTTAGCTCTTGAACACAATTTTGACCAAATTTGGGAATCAGCCAACAAGGAAATAAGACAAAGAAGTAGTGTTATTTTTTTAGGATTTGACAATTCTGGAGATTATGAAGAAGCATTTCAGCTCCTTATAGACACGCTTTGGAGTCAAAAAAAATCTAGTTTTTTTGAATTATTAGAGCTGACTCTCAAAGATTATATATGCTGGGATAATGGAAAAACTGATTTGAGTAAGATTCTTCAGAATTTAGAACAACTTGGTATGCCGACTGACCAGCTTGACAACTTAAAAATATCAAAGAAAATTCCAATTACACTTTCACAACCTGAAACGCCAGAGAAACAAATTGAATTTACTCAAGCTCATATTGAACTTGACGAAAAACTCTGTTTTATAATCATGCCTTTTACAGACAAGTTAAACCCAATTTACGAAAGCATTATAAAACCAGTTGTAAAAGACTTAAAATTAAGTTGTTTAAGGGCAGACGAAATCTTTACGTCAAAACCCATTGTCGAAGAAGTTTGGGAAAACATTAAGAAAGCAAGATTTCTAATTGCGGACTTAACTGACAGAAATCCTAATGTTTTCTACGAGCTTGGATTAGCACATGCACTAAATAAAAATGTAATTCTAATGACACAAGACATTCAAGACGTTCCATTTGATTTGAGACATTATCGAATTATTGTATATCAAGACAGTATTTCAGGAGCTGACAAGCTAAAATGCACACTTAAAGAATTCATTAACGAACGGAATAATGGAAAGAAAAAATAACTGGTGCTAATACAAAGGACTTAATGCTGTCGGCACTACCTAGCATGAAGTCACAGTTGCACTACCCCACAAACCGCAAAATACCCATAGCCTCGGTCGTTAGGCTGCGCAAAAACTAAAACAGAATGGCTGAGAATCGCGCAGATGGATTTTTTCTCAGTCAGGTATCCGAATATATAAATGATGAAGGGAGTTTTTGCGCAGACTCTCGTTATGCACAATTATAGAAAAAAAAAGAATGGAGTATCAACCACTACATAACGCAGGTTTTTTAGACATAACAGATGCTGAATTGAACAGAATCTTCCTTGAACCTTTTGTAGATAAAACAAGAAGAGAATATCTATTAAATAGATTTAGTGCTTTGACTGACAAGTTCAAAGAAACTGGTCTTTCTGCTGAAGTGTGGATAGATGGTTCCTTTTCTACATTCAAGCAAGATCCAGGAGATATTGATGTAATATTCTTTGTAGATGAGAATCAACTAAATATTTTATCAGCAGACAAACAAAGAATAATTATTGAACTAAATAATAGAACTCACTCAAACATAAGATATAATTGTGACGTTTTTATTGTACCTAATCAAAACTTCAATCTTAGAAGCTATTGGAGAGGTTGGTTTGGGTTTTCTAGAAATGAAGAACCTAAAGGAATTATTAGATTATACGTTTGACTATGGCAAACTTAGGAAGAATAATATCAAACATAGAGCAATTGGAACTGATTATTGCTGACCTCGAAGTGAAAGTTGCACATTCTCCAGATGATTTTGCAACAAATATGCAATTAATGTCTTTTAGAAATCAGATTGACGATTTATATCAACAACGATATAAAGAGAATTTGAAAAGGGAAAAGGAAATTATTGAATTAAGACTCATTGGACAATCTGCGAGATTTGGGAATATTCCTCTTGGATTTGTAAGTGGACTAACCAAGAACTTTTCTGAAACGATATTTAATACCTCTAGCTTTTTAAAATTTGGCAGAAAAGGTGGAAAAAAGAGAGAAAAATTAATTAAAGATACAATTGATTTGAGGTTTGAAGGAATTGGTAGAGGATCGACTATCTTTTATTTATCAGGGAGAACTTCACCAGATCTTTTTGGTACTAGTATAATTCAAGAAGCATTAGAAAACACTTTTAACCTGATTAAATCAGACAATCCAGATAAGTTACTCGAAAATATTGGGGACGTTGGAATTAGTAGTATAAAACCTCTTTCTCGTTTTTTATTAGAGCTTTCAAATGATGAATTAGATATCGACTTGCGCTGGCAGAGCCCAAATGATAGAGAGTTTTTATGGGAAGGAAGAACTGAAAATATCAATTCACTTTACAACTCGCTAAATCAAATAAACATATCAGACCCGATTGATATAGGATTTGAAGGGGAACTAATTACAATAAGTTCGAAAGGAAAATTTGAAATACAAACGATTAACAACCTACATTTATTTGGTCATTTCTCAAATGATTTACTTGAAAAGATGAAAGAATTTCACATAGGTGATGTATGTAAAGGAATTATTACAAAAACGACAATATTGAATCCTGTAACAGGTAAGGAAAAGACGGAATTTAATCTCAAAAACATACAATAATTAAAAATAAGAGTATGACAATAAATTGGAAATTTGACTGGGATAGCATATTTGGAACATCTAGTAATTCATCGACTACTATTACTTACGAGAAAGTATTAGCAGCACATGAAACAACCCCAAAGCGAATCTGTCTTAAAACTTGTCATGCAAACGCATTAAAAGAAGTAAATTACGATGATTCAAAATGGGCTTTATTCTTACCATTTGAAGAATCTATCAAGAAAATCTTCGAAAGCGAAACTGATTTGAAAGTTTATAAAACAAAACAAGATAAATTCTGGTGTCCGATTAAAACTGAAGAAGAATACAAAAAAGCTTCTGAATTTAAAACAAAATATAATACAAATGTCTTCATGAGGGACAATTTGGATTTATCTGTATCACTATCTGAGCACTATGAAGATGAGGAAAAAAGAACTGAAATTGGAGAGCTTGAATTTCAAGCAAAATACAATGGCTGTGAGAAATCAATGGACTCGATTGTAACACTTACTGAAAACTTTATTAAATTTACACCCTATTATAAAGATATAGATTTTATTTGTGCTGTCCCTTCAAGCGACCCCACGAAAATAAACCTTCCAAATAAAATTGTAGAGAAAATATCTAATAAAACTGAAATTGAGAATATCTCGGACAAAGTCAGTTGGAAAAAAGAAAAAGCACCTCTAAAAGAGGTAACGTTTGAAGATAAATGGATGCAACTAGAACAAACAGATATGGTTATAGATGATTCTCTTAAAGATAAGAATATTATATTACTTGATGACCTTTATCAATCAGGAACTACTATTCAATATGTTGCAATGAAATTAAAAGAAGCTGGTGTAAATAAAGTGTATGGTCTAACAATTGTAAAATCTCGTAAAGACACAGATAATAAATGATTATGAAACAAAGTGATTTTATATACAACATACTGAATCAAAAGGGAATTGGCAGAGTAAAGGCCAATAAAATTCTTCAAGATTGCTCTTCGTTTTTTATTGATGAATTTATTGATATTAAATCGATAACAATTAAGCTTGAAAATTATTTCTCGTCTGAGCAAATTGATGATATCATAAATACCAGAAATGATTATAACTTACAAACTAGTACACCTAATTTATATTTTGTAAATAGATTTCAACCGAATTTTCCGAAATTATTGAACGAGTTGAATTTAAATTGTCCTCCAATTATTTCTTGTATTGGGAATATTGATTTATTAAATAAGGAGAAGGTAGGTTTTTGTGGCTCTAGAAAGGCAAGTGATAAAGGAATTGATGTAGCTAAAGATATTTCTCAACAAGTTGCATTAAAGGATATTGTTGTAGTTTCTGGTTATGCGTCTGGTATAGATCAAGAAACACATTACTGGGCATTAAAAGCGGGTGGTTCTACTATCATAGTTTTACCAGAAGGTATTCAAAGTTTCACAATAAAGAGACATGTAAAAGATGTGTGGGATTGGAATAGGGTACTTGTGATAAGTGAATTTGCACCAAATGAAATTTGGTCAGTTAACAGAGCAATGCAAAGAAATACTACTATTATTGCTTTAAGCAATATTATGGTGCTAATTGAAGCGAAAGTTACTGGTGGAAGTATTGATGCAGGATACAAAACTCTACAGATGAACAAACCTCTATTCGCTCCGGTATATCAAGGTATGCCAGAAGAGGCATCTGGCAACCAATTGTTACTATCTAAAGGTGCATTACCTCTCATGAGAAAAAGAGAAACAAACAAAGCAAATATAGACAAGATGATGAGTTTGTTGAACTCGAATCTCGAATTTAAAAACACACTATTCGACTAAATTACGGAGCCTAAGTTGAACTGAATTCCCTTTGCAGGAGCTCTTTTTCGTCCAAGTTTGCACACATTGGATAGTTCAAGTTTAGCGAAGCGTAACTTGGACTGAAAATAAGTACAGTTTATAACTGCCAGTCCCTGCGGATATAGCTTCACTTAATTAAATGTACAAATAATGCTAATTGCTGGGTGGTATTTTCTTTTAATCCCACCCTTTGTATTTTTAGGATTTGGAATCCTTTAACTTGCTAAATAACAATTCATTTACATCATTGCTAGTCTGTGCTTCAATAACGAAAAGGAGAAAGACCGTTCGGTACCTGACGCGGAAACCCATAATGAGGGGATTGCGGGTCTGTGCATTTGGATCTACTCCGTTTACAAAGTAAAGAACAAGCTGTTGCACGAGTAAAACAGTGGAGGGAAGCTGTTATGACAAAAGGGTTAGATAATTTAAGGTACAAATAATGCAGGTTGTCGCATATTGACAGTTATTTATTAAAGAAATCCCGCAGATGGACTGTATCTGCGGGAGATTCATATTAGCATATCTGAGACATTTTCATTGCGTTGACTTTCCGGGTATCCACAAAAGGCAGATCCATTCACAAATCAAAGGCAACTGACAAAATGATTTTTTTGCTATCGAATACTTAATATCTTACTTTCAATGCAATTTCGCCCAGTGATTTAAGTTCATCTTGCGTGGTAAAAATGGCTCGCCCTTTTTTAGAAATTACATCCCAGGCAATTTCGCTGGTTATATCATCAATAACACCTTCTAAAGTAACATCAGTGACTAAATCCAATGAAAATTCATCGGTAACCCTTACAGCTTGATGAAAATCGTCGTTCACTATCAATAAATCTCCCCGGCCATCTTTGGCAGCACGATAGATTTCGGACAATTCCGTAATCACATTTCCTTGACCCACTGCGTCCTGTACTTCTTTTATAGCTTCGGCCTGCGCTTTCACTTGCCGGGCCTTCACTATTAGCCAGGCATCACCGGCTACTGAATGATTTGCCGTAGTACTCGCAGGGTTCATATTGGTCCACCCCAGATAAGCAGCCGGTTTATCGGACACTTTCATCAAGCGGTTATAATTGTCGCTGGTACTTATCACCACACATTTCATTTCTGAAGTACTATTCACTTTCACCAAGGCCTTATCTACCCTATTGAAAAACTCAGAGGTCTGATTTTCGTGTTGTTTGGCATCGTTCATGGCTTCGGTATCGGCCAGTTCATCGGCATTATTCACAAAGGGGAAATCATCGTTTTTTATTTCACATACCACGCCATCATTGACTGCCTTTAGTAGTTTAACATTTGATTGTGTAAGTATCAGAATAAGGTATTCTTCCGTCCGGTTAAACAGTTTAACCAAGGGCTTAACCGCAAAACTCTCCGATACATGAACCATGTTACGAACAGTTGGCCAGGTGGATCGTACTATCTCTTTGGTAGAATTAGAAAGGAATATATGTAAACTATCCAGATTGTCGTTGACATTAATTTCCGCAATAAGATGATTTATTTTTCCAATTAATTCAATCACCGGACGTTTTCCAAACTCTTTTATGACGCGCCCTTTTGCTTCCTCCAGAAGAGTTTTAAGTACTATCGTATCTTTCTGATTGGCAGGATAGGTTCTGTTGGTATTCATCGAAATGGTTACACAAGGATAATTCGTCTCTGTTGCAAGTTTTTCTAATTTTTCTCTTTTCATATTATATATGTTTTTGACATTTTAAAAATATTATCTGCTTTTGAACTATAACGCTCTGTTATTTAGCAGACTTTAATGTTGTTCATCATTTATTTTAATTGTTTTTCTCTTTTTACCGGTTCACAGACTTTATACGTGAGTAGTTATATTCTATCATACAAAAGACGCCAGACTTTCGAGCCCAATCGATAAGAGTCGGAAACACATCGTAACCGGCCATCTCCTTAGATATTGCCTTCCTTTTAAAAAAGGCTATCCATATAATTCTGGCCTGATGTATAGACAGGGAGGATACACGTATTCCTATAAAAAATAGTCTGATGTATGACAACCCGGAGTTTTAAATAAATCAGGGTTTGGATATGCAAGCTCCGAGATGAAAGTTGCTTTAAGTTGAACCCAATAAGCATCTGGAATTGGATAAATAGTACCTATTTCTGAAAAGAACTATATCATTCAACCGTTTGCACGTTTCATCCGTGCCCGAATAAATAGCTTCACAATCTCGTTTATAAACAGAGGAACTAAACCTAAGGAAATTGCAATCAGCCACCCCCTCCAATCGAGCATTTGCAAATGAAATGCCCGTTGCATAAACGGAATACCAATTACGATTAATTGCAACAGGATACCCAAAACAACAGATACAATCAGGTATTTATTGGAGAAAATACCGATCTGGAAAATGGATTTAGAGCTGCTTCTGACAGCAAAAGTGAAAAACAACTGACACATCACCAGCACCATAAAAGCCATGGTCCGGGCATATTCAACCGTATTATCCGGAGCCGAGTGATCAAACGGACTGTATCCATGTTCGTAATAACCAAACCAGAAAGCCATGATTGTTAACGCGCCAATTAATACACCGCCAAGAACAAGATGAAATCCAGCTCCCCCGGCAAAGAAACTCTCTTTTGCATCGCGAGGTTTTTCTTTCATCACGTCCGGATTTCCGGGGTCCATGCCTAATGCAATGGCAGGAAATGAATCGGTAATGAGGTTGATCCACAACAACTGGGTAGCAATTAAGGGTGCTTCCAAACCGATCAAAAGAGTTACAAACATGGCGATTACTTCACCCAGATTACAGGTTAGCAGAAAGATAACCGTCTTTTTAATATTGTTGAAAATATTTCGTCCCTGTTCGATGGCAGAGACAATCGTTGCGAAATTGTCGTCCATCAGAATCATATCAGAAGCCGATTTGGCGACATCGGTGCCGGTTATTCCCATTGCCACACCTATATCGGCAGCATTGAGCGAGGGAGCATCGTTTACCCCGTCGCCGGTCATGGAAACAATATTACCCTGCGACTTGAGGGCATGCACAATTTTTACTTTGTGTTCGGGAGAAACACGGGCAAATACGCGATACGAAAAAATCCTTTCGGCGAGTTCATCCTCCGAAAAGTCATCCAGCTCTTCGCCCGTAATGGCTTGTTCAATATTTTCGGCTATTCCAAGTTCACGGGCAATGGCGAAGGCAGTATTTTTGTGGTCGCCGGTAATCATGATGGTAGTAATACCGGCAAGTTTTGCTTTGTGAATGGATTCTTTCACTTCGGGCCGTGGAGGATCTATCATACCTACAAGCCCAACTAAAATCAGGTCTTTCTCCATTTCAGCGCCTTCGAGAATGGCATCAACCGGCCGATAAGCTACACCAAGGGTACGGAGTGCGTTGTCCGACATTTTTTCGGTTGCATCAAAGTAGCTTTTTTTGTGTTCTTCGGTAATAGGAATTATTTTCCCTTTTTCTAAAACCCGGGTTGAAATTTTGATAAGGTTATCAATTGCCCCTTTGGTATAAACAGTAAATTTATCGTTCTCCTCGCAAAGTGTTGACATTAATTTCCGGTCGGAATCGAAAGAATATTCACTAGCACGATTGGTGTCGGCGATGATTATTTTTCTGTCAATTCCCAAATCATCTCCCAGAAACAGCAATGCAATTTCAGTTGGATCGCCGGTACCATGTCCGTTTTCGTAAGTTGCATCAGAACAAAGAATCATGGCTTTAGCAAGCAATTTTGAATCTTCGGTTGCACTGTTCTTAGAATTGCGTTCGACAGCCATTTCACCTTCCAGGTTGAAATAGGTTTTTACTGTCATTTTATTTTGGGTTAAAGTACCCGTCTTATCCGAGCAGATAATATTTACGGAACCCAGTGTTTCAACAGCAGGTAGTTTTTTGATTACTACCTTTTTCTTCGACATACTGGTGACACCGATAGAAAGAACAACCGCCACAATGGCTGCAAGCCCTTCGGGGATAGCTGCAACAGCCAGTGAAACCGAAAGAACAAACATTTCAGCTATATCGCGACCCTGGATTAAGGCAATGACGAAAATGATGATACAGATTCCGATGGCAAACATTCCAAGCGTTTTTCCTAGCTTATCCAGCCTTATTTCCAAAGGTGTTTTTTCCTTCTTTTCGGTATTGATGAGATTGGCTATCTTACCAACTTCGGTATTCATACCGGTTCCAACTACAACACCTACTCCTCTTCCGTGGGTGACAAGGGTTGACATAAATGCCATATTCGTGCGGTCGCCCAGTGGAGTTTTAAGATCACTGTAAACCTGTGATGCATCTTTTTCGGAGGGAACAGACTCTCCGGTGAGTGCCGATTCATCTATCTGAAGATCGGCAGACTCAATTAGTCGAATATCTGCAGAAATGAAACGTCCGGCATCCAGAATCAGAATATCACCGGGGACAAGTTCGTGCGAATTAACCTCTATCACCTCATCGTGTCGGCGAACAAGCGCTTTGGGGAACGAAATCTTCTGAAGCGCCTCAATGGCTTTTCCGGCTTTCACTTCCTGAATGACGCCAAGTACAGCATTGGTAATGATAACAAGGATGATGATGGTGGCATCCACATATTCACCCATAACCAGGGTAATAAGCACTGCCACAAAAAGGACATAGATAAGCCATTCCTGAAGCTGGGCAATAAACAATTGGAAAATGTTCTTTTTCTTTGCCGCGAGCAATTGATTAGCACCGAATTTTTCAAGCCTGTCTTTTACTTCCTCTTCCGAAAGCCCCGACGAACTATCCACATTCATTTCTTTAAGCGCGTCTTTTATTGATTTGGAAAACCACATATTTTGATTAATTTAATTTCGTTAAGAATAGAAAACATTCATTGTTTAGTTATCTGCTCTTTTCAATCATATCACTTCACCCAAATGCTTATAATTAGATTTAATGATTTTAATTACTTCATTAGCTCGACCACTTAGCATCATTTTCCCCATATAATAAGCAAAGCCTTTCATCTGGTCAAACTCCAGTTTGGGTGGCATGGCAAGCGCATTGGGATCGGTTTGAATGGTAATTAATGCGGGTCCATCCATTTGTAATACTTTTTGTAAGGTTGTTTCTACCTCTACGGGATTATGAATGGTAATGCCAAACATTCCCATTGCATCGGCCAGTTTATCAAAGTCAGGATTCAGCATGTCCGTTTCCACATCAGGTATTCCGGCCACTTCCATTTCCAGTTTCACCATGCCCAACGAACGGTTATTAAAAAGCACTATCTTCACGGGTAAATTGTATTGTACAATGGTCATCAGGTCGCCCATCATCATGGACAGACCTCCATCACCACAGAAGGCAATGACTTGTCGGTCGGGGCAGGCAAGTGCAGCACCAATGGCCTGAGGCATGGCATTGGCCATAGAGCCATGATTGAAAGAGCCTAACATTTTCCGCTCCCCGGTTCCATCAATGTAACGCGCAGCCCACACACAACACATGCCGGTATCTACCGTAAATATAGCGTCTTTGTTGGCCAGCCCATTAATCACCGAGGCAACAAATTCAGGATGAATGGCATTTGGTTCTCCGGGATCATTTACATAATACAATAAATTCTTTTTTACCTCCCGGTAAAACTCCAATTGCCTGTCGAGGAAAGTACGATCTTCTTTCTTGTCTAACAAAGGCAGCAGAGCCTGCAAGCTATCTTTTACATCGCCGCAAAGTCCGATGTCGAGTTTAGCTCTACGCCCAAGCCTTTCGGGTTTAATATCAATTTGAACTATCTTGTTGTGAACCGGCATAAAAGGAGTATAAGGGAAATCCGTTCCCAATAAGATCAGCAATTCACATTCATGCATACTCTGGTAAGCCGACGGGATTCCCAACAATCCGGTAAGACCCACTTCGTAAGGGTTATCGTACTGGATATCCATTTTGGCCTTATAGGAATAAGCCACGGGGGCATTTAATTTTTCAGCCAACCGAATCACCTCGTCATGCGCTTCCGCAGCACCCAGTCCGCAATAAACAGTGACTTTTTCGTGCGAGTTTATGAGTCCGGCAAGTTGCGCCAACTCGTCATCAGAAGGTCTGACAATAGGCTTATTCAGGAAAAGAGTCGTGGTAGTTTCAGCCTCTACAGCCGGAAGATTAGTAATATCGCCTGGAAGCCCCAGAACGGCCACCCCTTTTTGATGCACCGCGTGCTGGAGGGCCGCCTGTAACATGCGGGGAAATTGAGTGGGCGTTGTAGCCATTTGGTTATAGCAGCTGCAATCATCAAAAAGCCTGGTGGTATTTGTTTCCTGAAAATAATCAGTTCCAAATTCTTTGGTAGGAATGGCAGAAGCAATAGCCAAAACGGAAGCCGAAGAACGATGTGCATCGTACAAACCGTTGATAAGATGAACATGCCCCGGACCACTACTTCCGGCGCAACATGCCAGTCCTTTTAGTTGTGCCTCCGCACCCGCGGCAAATGCTGCCGTTTCTTCGTTACGCACATGTATCCATTTAATTTTACCGTTACGTTGTATGGCTTCATTAACATGATTCAGGCTGTCGCCCGTTACGGCATATATTCGTTGAATGCCTGCTTCAACAAGTGTTTCCACCAGTTGATCCGATATATTTTTACTCATAAGTCTGGTTTTAATTATACATATATTTAATTTTCAACTTGATATTTATAAAACATCTTCTGTTTTTTAGTTCTCCATCTTTACGTTCTTGCTTGAAGTGATAAACTGCCATCTATAACAAAATTACATAATTTTTAATTCATTGCTGTTACATAATTTTTTATAAATGTTATGTAATTCACAGGTTTTGTGGCGCTGCAAACTAATAAACGCAATTTTATAACGTTTGGGCTGGGTTACCTATGATAACGTTATAAAACACATTTTTAAATAAGCAAAATTTAATTTGGGGGCAAAATGAAAGTCAAACTCTGCGTTTTTAAAGCATCCTATTTTCTCTGGATATAACACGCAAAAAAAATAATTAAAATTTATAATTAAGATGATGCTTTAACTCAAAATACATGTTTAAATTTGTAGCCGAATTACAAAATAAAGAAAAACGACATTGAAAATACGGTCAACTTTATAAGGTTTTTCTATTCCTGACTAAGTCCTAACTTTACAAAGCGTGCCGCGGTAATTTCAGACAGCCAAAAAAGTATAGTCAGATACCTTTTGCCCTAAACGAAGTCTTATTTTTTCGATTATCTTAATGAATTCTATGTGAATCAAATAGATATCTTCAAATACAAAAAAATAATTATCTAACGTTTTAATTAAATGCATTTAAACATCAACAAAATTAAAAATTATGTCAGTAAAAGCAGCATTTATTTTTGTAGCCCCAGAAAATGATTTTAAAATTCATCGCTCAGTTATCGATTCACCAGTAGTGAAATTATCAGTTGTAGGTGTGAAAAATTATGAAGAAGCTCAATTAGTAGCTTTGCAATTAGTTGAAGAAGGCGTTACAGCCATCGAATTATGTGCCGGTTTTGGAACAGAAGGCACAGCACTTGTTACAAAGGCTGTTGGCGACAAAGCTATAGTTGGCGTCGTTCGTTTTGATCTTCATCCGGCATTTGATAATCAAAGTGGTGATAAATTGTTTAGTAAATAATTAGACTAAAATAAAAACATTTTGTTTGATATTTTATCAGCCCCGGCGGATATAAGTTCGTTTAATTAAATGTACATAAAATACAGGGTTTTCTTTAAATAGCAACATCAGACAGAACCATTTGTATATTTAATAACGCAATCTATATCCGGTGGGGCGAAGTGGTTTGATAGCCAAGGCAAGAAGCTTGCCGGGTAACCGGAAAGTGATAGAATTCGGCGGCATAGAACCCAATCCCCATGACGAAACGGTGGTGAAAGCCGTGGAAATCAGCCAACAGATCCTGGAAAAAGCATTTTAAATATCGGGAGCTTAATATAATGATTAACCGATCAGTATAGTTGCAATTTAATTTTAATCACGGCACCGCTGATGCGATGCCGTGATTTATATTTATGAGCTTTTCCGATAATTACACCATATAAACGAACCATCCCGAAGAATTCGGGAACACAAAAACATCAAACAACATTTCAGTTTTAAAACTCATCAATAAACATAATCTTTCTATTGTAAACCAATGTGCCAACTGTGGTTAGCATCACCCACGCGTCAAACCGGTAAGAACTGTTTTTATGCATATCTTCCATCCCGTGTACTATTTGTAGCTTGCAACCCATTCTCTAACTGCCAGTTAGCACCAGCATCCATGCCGCAGAATCATCCCCCGCCGCCCCGCATTTACATTTTCTGCTCTTATCTTCACGATTACAGCTGTTATCTTCACAACAACAGCTGTTATCTTCACAATAACAGCTGTTATCATCACAATAACAGCTGTTATCATCACAATGTCAGCTGTTCTCATCACAATGTCAGCTGTTATCATCACAATGTCAGCTGTTCTCATCACAACAACACTGTTCTCTTCACAATAACAGCTGTTATCATCACAATAACAGCTGTTATTGATACAATGTCAGCTGTTCTCGTTATAATGTCAGCTGTTATCGTATATATATGAGCAATTTCCTTGATAAATGTGGAAAATTCATTCTTTAAATCGTTCGTATAAAGCTATATAACGCCATTTTTCAGGCCTCTTCCAAAATTACGGATGGTATCCTGAACTTTAGCGCACCATCATTCTTGTTAGTCAATAAATCGTAACCTTCCCTGCCAACGGAGAAGGGCAGAAACACAGGCTTGTGTGGCTGCTGATTTTTTAATGTTCCAACTTTGTAACTAATTTAAATTTAGAATAGATAAGATGCTTTAACATAAAAAATATTATTTATCTTTGGGGCGGAAATGGGGAAGAGTACAGGGATGGTGTCTAATAACTTAATTATCTTCATTTATATCTCCTATTTGCAAAAAAAATCAAACACGAATGCGGATATATGCGCAACAGAGTAGCGCATATTGGATTAAGGGTAGCGGATATATTGGTGTTAGGTGGCAATTATAAAAAACAAAAACATGGATATTAGAAAATACTTTATTGACAACTGGGACAAGATTCTCGGAGTATTAATTGCTTATTTTTCATTGGTTCTTCCAATTTACAAGTTTCTTCAAGACAAACGAAAAGAAGAACGGAATAAGCAATTTGAGAATTATCATAAACTTATTGACGAACTTGTTGGGGGACAATCTGGTAGAACGATAATGCTAGACAGACAAGTTGCAATTATCTTTGAACTTAGAAACTTCAAAGAGTATTATCCTGTCACTTCGAGAATTCTAAATGGTCTAAAAATTAATTGGGTGAATTCCGACAAAAGACTTTTAGAAGAAATTGCGCTTACAGAGAAATATATCGATGCATCGTGGTTCAATCGAAAAATGTGTTTCAGAAAAAAATAACTTAACGACTTAGAAATACACAACGAAAAAACTACAAAACAGAAGAATATGAAAAAGAACTTGATTGTCATCTTAGCAATTTTATTAATCGGTTGCAACGGGAAATCTAAGGAGACAAAATTAACTCCAGACATAAAAACTGCAAAAGACGCACATCAAATTATTGTAGAAAATGAGAAAAAAGCAACTGAAAAACGATATGACGATTCTGGTGAACTAATTTCAACAATTTCATTTAATGTACAGACAGACGATAAAGATTATAAAGACGGAGTTATTCCTTGGGCAAGTATTGAAAAACCCCAACAAGACATACCTAATTTAATTGGGAAAAATGAAATTGTAATTAAGCAAACTTCAATTAAAGTCATTATCGACTATCCCTTGACAAATCAATACGAATTTACATTGACTTCCCAAAGTGGATTTACAAGAAGTTTATTACTGACAGAAATAAGTAAGCATTATTATAAAATTTACGAAGAAGAGGAAAAAACTGCAACAATTAAGACAATACCAATCGAAAAACGAACAACAATGGATAACAGAAATCAAACCAATGGTAAATATGGTGTTTGGGGACACGACATTGCAGACTTAGTTTTAGCAGAAATTTCATTTCACATGAGAAGTAACGGAGAATTAATAGGAATCTTAAACATTGAATCATAGAAAAATAACTGCACCTAATACACGCCTATGCGCATTGGCTGGCTGACCCAGAAAATTCGGGGCAAGCTGTGCATTCCGGCAGTTTTGCTCCCGCATTCACCTTGTCGTTCCACGACAGCGAATGCTCCCGCAAACCGCCAAATGCCCATAGCCTTGGTCGTTAGGGGCATGCGAAAAAAAAACTAAAGTTAATTGCAAAAAATAAATGCCAGATACAAAATACATATTTTTAGACACAAACAATTGGATTTATTTGTCAAATGGTTTTAATATCTTATCAAATAAATTCGATGAACTTCATTTGAAAATATTCGAAATTATAAAAAAACGGACAGATGAAGGATTACTAATTTTTCTTGTCAATGATATTGTAATAAATGAATGGAACAGAAACAAGCCAGAAACTGAAAAACAATTAAAGGAATTAGAAAATAAGTTTAATGGCTATAGTGATTCATTGCGAACAATTAAGAATTTTCTAGGTAAAGATTCAACTGAATTAAAAACAATCAACAAAGAATTACTAATCTCTTTTAATGAAAAATCTGAAAGACTAAGAAAACATGCTTTTGAAGTCGAGGATTTTCTAATTAACAAGACTTTGAAAATTGACATTAATGATGAAATTAAAATTGAAGCCGCTAATTTAGCACTTGAGAAAAAAGCTCCATTTATAGGTGATAAAAAAAATAGTATGGCTGACGCCATAATTTTATTGAATTCTGTAGATTATATCTTTAAAAACCTGTCAACACAGTTTCCTCCTGAATTATTCACCACAACTGAAGAACATGTTTATTATCCTGATTCATATTTTGTTTCAAGCAATAAAGGAGATTTTTCATCTGCAGAAAATAAAGAAAAAATACATCCTGACCTAGAACCCTTATTAAACAAAACAAAAACCGAATTTTTCTTTACTCTTGCAAAGCTTATTAACTCGTTAGAAGAAGAATTGATAACTATGGAAGAAGCATATGCTATTGAACATGCAGATGATAGCACGTTTTGCGAATATTGTAATTTTACATATTACCCAACAGTTAGTTATTCTGAATACTTTTACATTCCTGACGAAAATAAAGGACCAAACTTAGTTAATCAGTATCGAATTAAGTTCGAAGAAAGTGAAGAAGATGGTGTGTATAAAGAAGAAGATTTTATGACATTAACAAGAACAGCATCTTGTTCAAATTGTGGAGATGAATTCATTGAATGTTCATGTGGTGAACTGAATATAATTGAAAATTACAATACACCTTTTCCATGTACGATGAATTGTGGGAATTTCTTGCTTGTCAATGCAATTTCCGACAAAAAAGGGATTGTGTATCATAAAGATTACAAAATACTAAAAGGCTATCTTTGTTCTTGCTGTAATGTATATGTTGATGAAATAAACGAATATGAAATGTGTAGTGACTGTGTGGAAAAAAATTCATACGAAGAATAAACTTTTAATTATAAATTAAACACCTAGCCCATAACACACGCCTATGGGCACAGGCTGGCTGACGTGTATTTAGCGGTCTTTGCTCCCGCATTCACTTTGTCCGTCAGCTGACGGACAAATGCTCATAGCCTCGGTCGTTAGGCTGCGCAAAAACTAAAACAGAATGGCTGAGAATGGCGCAGATGGATTTTTTCTCAGTCAGGTATACGAATATATAAATGATGAAGGGAGTTTTTGCGCAGACTCTCGTTAGCGTTCATGATAAAAAAAAAGACAAATTCTCATTAACTAAAAGAACATGAATTATATGAAAAACTCATTTATCACTATCATTTTTCTTATATTAGTTGCATTTACGAGTTGCGAAAAAAATGACGAAAAAGATAATATGATAAACTATGACACATACATCGGCTATTTAAACTACAATGAAAATAACGAATATCTGTATCATGAAAAATATTACTACAAAAACGATTTAATCGTAAAACTCGACCATTCACCATCATATATATGGAATTATACTTATGACACAAAAAATAATCTTATAAAATTTGACGATGGAATGGAGAGTGTTTTTTTGTATGAATATGATTCTCAAAACCGACGAATTAAAGAACAACAATTTGTTTCAGATACACTTTATAAGGAAACTCATAAGATCTATAAAGACACTTTTCTTATGAAAGAAATATTCGTAAACAAAAACGGAGATTTCTTATCGAACACAATTTATTATTACAACTCTATGAATCAGTTGGACTCAGTCATAGGCAAATGGGACAAGATTTATCATTATTACACTTCAGATTCACACAAAATTATTAAGCTACAGAATAACATTAAGCATTCAGAAAGAAATACGACTTTTGAAAATGGCTTAATTTCGACTTACAAAGAATCTTATTTTACAAATAGTGGCATAACTTATCAAAGCCAGAGCGAAACCAGAAAATACGATGGAAATAAGAATCTTGTAAAACTGGAAATAACGCATTTTGAATTATACGATAACAGTACTATTTACCGGGATTATAGATATTCATATAACTCTAACAGTACAATGAATAAAAGTGAGTTGTATGATGCTGATTCGAAATTAATACATTATATGGATTATATTTACCAGGGCGACAAGTTAGTGAAGAGACAATCCTATGATGCAAATGGAAATAAGGCTGGATATACAAATGTTGAATACGCCTACATAAAATAAAAATCGCGAACCCCCGTCCCAGCGGATATACTCGAACTTAATTAGATGTACAAATAGTCCTAACTGCCGGGTGGTATTTTCTTTTAATCCCACCCTTTGTATTCTTAGGCCCCCCCGATAGCTATCGGGGCTATCGGATGCAATCCTTTAACTTGCTACATAACAATTTATTTACATCATTGCTGGTCTGTGCTTCAATAACGAAAAGAAGAAAGACCGTTCCGTACCTGACACCCAAAGCGAGGGGATTGCGGGTCAAGCCCGCAATGACGGAAAGAATAAAGTCTGTAATGGTGAATAGGTTCGAGCGCAATTTTCTCATCCCGATGGATATAGCTTACCCCTATCGCTTCGCTCTTGTTTTCACGGATTTGTTTTCAGCAGGCTGAAATTTCACTTTGTCATGCTGAGAAAGGAATGACATTTAACTTGAAACGCAAATCATTGATTATACAAACTAAAACATGGACAATAATTTATAGTTAAATTCAAACCACACAGCCAAATGAGTAAAGAAAGAAGCAGCAGAACAATAATTCCAATAGCTATGATGTTTTTAGTTATAGGTATGACATGTGATCATATTAAATGGCTAAAATATACACTCATGATTATTTCGGTTATTCTATGTACAATTTCACTTGTGCTTTCGATAAAAGAGAGAAAAGAAATATAGTAAAAAATCAAATCCGTTGTAATAACTTACTGCCAACTTAGGTGGCTTACCCCGCCCGTCCCGGCGGATATTGGTTCACTGAATTAAATGCGCTAAGAGTGAGGTTTATCGCAGGGTGTAAGTGATTATTTACTATGTCATTAGACGGTAAAATGCCCATAGACTAGGGTTTTAAACAACAGTGTAATAAAAAAAGGAAAGCATATGTTGACAAACTTGTATAACTTAGAAAAGACTTCCCATTTTTAACAAGACACGAAAAAAGAAAGAAAAAACTTCGCGTAGAAAACGAGTGACATTGACAAATCGAATAAAAATATAATAGATATAAAATGAGAAAATTACTAGCAATAATCACTATTGCGATATTAATTCTGTCTTGTTCAAATAAAGAGAAGAATGTTAAGCAAAAAGTAGAGAAAACATATTCTGAAATTGAAAGTAAAAAGATCAAAAGAAACCATGAGATTTTGAATGTAATTTTAGATCGTTGGGCGCCACTTAGTAATACAATATTGAGCCGTAGAAATAGAGATTCAATATTTTTAAATGAAATTGTTTTGGTTCCAAAATCTATAACTGATCTTAGTTATGATACTATAGATAATGGTTTTTCGATTAAACCTTACACGTTTAGCCTTTCTGAACCACCTTTGTTTCAGACACAAAGAGATACAATATTAAAGCAAATAAGAAACGCTACATCAACGATATGGAATTCAGGTTTAATTTTTTCAACTATCAGGATTGATCATTCTTTGACAGAAAAGAAAGTATCATTTCCTGGAGAACTTCATGACAAATACAGTTTCTTAGTAATCTCTGAACCAATTGAGTTTAGTAAAGATGTGTTTTTCGTTACAGGACAACTTTACACTAAGAAAATCTTGCTTGACAACCTTTATATTGTAGAGAAAGTTGGAGCTAAATGGAAAGTAATTGATGTTGAATCAGCGATAATTAAGCTTAATATTAGTCCGACAAAGACTATTTTGAATAAAAATGGTTCTACAAGAGAAGAAACGACTTTAAGCGCAATCTTTGAAGGATATTTAAACGAAAAATAAAACGAAATACCAAACGGTTGATACATAGAAGGACTTCGTGCCGTCGGCACTACCCCCGTCCCGGCGGATATAGTATAACTTAATTAAATGCAAAAACAATGCTAACTGCTGGATGGGATCCGTCTATAATAAGGTGATTGCGGGTCAAGCCCACAATGACGGAAAAGTGAAAGCCCGCAAATACAAAATCGGCTGACCATCCCTATGGATGATCAGCCGATTTTATGTTACTAACTAATGGAGCTTGCAAAACTAACTAACTAACTAACTAACTAACTAACTAACCAATTAACCAATTAACCAATCAACTAATTGACCAATCAACCAACTACTGCACATCCAGCGCATCGAAGGTCAGTCCGTTCATACAGGGAGCGGAGAGGATAACGCGGAAATGCATACTATCGCATGCTTAGTCCATTCATTGGCTTTTATACAATTAGCATTAAAACAATCCTCCGAAATAATGATATCATTTCAAAACTTTTTTCTGAGTCTTTTGTTTTAAAAATGATTTTCGTATCAATCAATTTTTCTTTTCCTATTTTTTTCGCATTTAAGGAACAATCAGAGTAAAAAAAAGCTGAACGAAAAAATACTTATCAGTCAAAGGTTTTTTAAAATATGATTTAGAAAGGTTGTTGACAACACCTCAAAAAAATTACATCAATTATTTGTTTCAACTTCGATCTTGATAACTTGAATGAAACAAAATTGCTTACTGAAATCTGCTTCGAGAATATTTTTTTTACCAGGCCCATTAGATCAAGGACTTCAAACTTTTCACAGGCGAAACCCCCGGGCACTTTAAACGAATATTATAGAAAAACGACTAAAACTATTAGGTCGATTTCCGGCACTGTTCTTTTGAATCAAAATTCAACAAATCGTTTAACAAAAAAAAGCAAAAGACTATGTTTACAGTAGAACAAATCGATGCCGCTCACAGCAAAGTAAAATCGGGTGCGGACTTCCCTGCTTTCATTAAAGAGATCAAGTCATTGGGCGTTACGCATTACGAAATATTTGTAACCGACGGTCATATTGACTACCGCGGTGCTAACAACTTTACAGCTAAAGCGCCGGCAAAGTACGCCCCCTTAATGATAGCCGATTCGTCCAAAAAGGAGGAATTTAAAAAAGAGTTAGTAGCTCATCAACAAGGCAAAACCGACTACCTAACTTTTATAAAAAAGTGTGCAACATTTGGGATTGAAAAATGGGCCATCCGTATGGACAAAATGACTTGCACCTACTACGACAAAACAGGAAATGAAATACTGGTGGAAGTGATACCTCAATAAAAACGGCCTGTAAAAGCGGTCAGTATAAAAAAAAGCCAGTAACAGGCCATAGACAATAATAAAAAGCAGAACACTATGAGAAAAATAATAGCATTTATGCATATATCACTTGACGGTTTTGTGGCAGGACTGAACGGGGAAATGGACTGGATTAAAGTTGATGAAGAAATTTTTGATTATGTCGGTAAGCGGATCAGCGAAGGCGACACGGCATTATATGGACGAGTAACTTATCAGATGATGGAAAATTACTGGCACTCCGCAGCTGAAAAGCCTGAAGCAACTAAACATGACATTGAACATTCAAGGTGGTATAACAATGTTCACAAAATTGTTTTGTCCAAAACAATGAAAGGTGCTGATTTGCCCAACACAGAAATTATTAGCGACAATCTTTCGGTCAGAATAAATGAAATAAAACAATCCGGCGATGCAGGGAATAAAGAGATCTTGCTTTTTGGCAGCCCCACAGCTACACATTCGCTTATGCAACAGGGCTTAATTGACGGCTACTGGCTGTTTGTTAACCCTATTATTCTTGGACAAGGTATTCCATTGTTTGAGAACAGTAAAGACAGAATAAAACTAAAACTATTAAATACCCGACAATTTAATTGCGGAGTGACTGAACTGAATTACAGCGTGGACAGACTGTAACTGCGAACACGAGTTTTGCGCTTGTGGGCGGAAAGTGCATGAAGAAACATGTGTACAATTAACAAAAGTGGGTGCCGGGTGAATGTTTTAGCTTATAAAAGTCCACCAACTCAAAGTCCGGGACCGTTGCGGTCATTTGAAGACGACATCCCACAAGTGATCAAAATGACATAATATGAGAAAAGTAATTGCAGCAATTAATATGACGCTTGACGGGTTTTGCGATCATACAGCAATAATTCCGGATGATGAAATACATCAACATTACACTAACCTGTTAAGTAGCGGAGACACCATTCTTTATGGCAGGATAACATATCAACTGATGGAATTCTGGCGAACGCTGGTTGAAAACCCATCCGGTAATAAATCAATGGACGACTTTGCCGTGCTAATAGATAGGATTCCCAAAATTGTTTTTTCGCACACACTGACAAGCATAGAATGGGAAAGTGCAAAGTTGGCAAACCGTGGACTTGAAGAAGAAGTTTTAGCACTCAAACAACAATCGGGTAAAGACATATTAGTAGGCTGTCGGAGTTTAATTATACAGCTACTGAAACTTAATTTGATTGATGAATTCCAACTTTGTGTTCACCCTGTTATTGCCGGAAATGGGTTGCCATTATTTGAAAACATAAACGACAGTACTATTTTCAAACTCATAAAGACTAAAACCTTTAGTGGTGGTGCAGTATTGCTTTACTATGAACCTATAAACGAGAAAGCATAGAACAGCTAACTCTCTTTCGTCCAGGCTTAATAATTTGTAGGCAGTATGAAACGTCTTTGTTTCTATTTCCGGTAAGTTTGATCGCATCGGTAACTTCCTGCAAAAGTTAGGCTCATAATTAGTTCAGACCCGAAATCGGGATGTACCATTCGCAACTATAGCTATCTAAACAAAATCAATTATAAACTGCCACCCAGCGTGTAGAGCATTGTAAGCCCGGAATAAAAAGGAAGAACTATGCTATCCCAATTTTAATTAGGGCGAATTCACCCTAATTAGAAATCAATCCGGTTTGAACAGTTTCAAAATCAGTATTAAAGAATTCGTTGAGAAAACAAATGCCATCAGCATTCAGGCTAAAACGGGACGGTATGGGGGTACTGAAAAGAGTCAGCGGGGGGATTGGGGGGCTTGACCCGCAATGACAGAAAAGAAGAAGACCGCTAACACTTTACTGCATATCCAGCGCATCAAAGTACAGTCCATTCATTGGTCTTCATACAAATAGCATTAAAAGAATCCTCCGAAATAATTTTTTAATTTCAAAACATTTTTCTGAGTCTTTTGTTTTAAATATGATTTTTCTTCAATCATTTTTCTTACCCTATTTTATTCGCATTAAGTATCATTTCCTGTATTATAAGTATCATTTCCTGTATTAGCTGTATAATATATAATATAATTTTCGTAAGAAGTTTTTATGCCAAATGATGTGATGGTTAGTTTTTTTTGCATATCAATTGTATTTAATAGATGATTGAATAATAAGCTTGTTTCACTAAGCATACTACATAATTCAAAAGTTAATACTAAAGCGTAGTTAATTGTGGTATTTTTTCATACACCAGTCTATCTTTTTACGTTTAACAATCTTGTTATACTGAACACAGTACATAATTCAGCAATATAAATATTGAGATATTAACACATTGAATATCATTATGAAAGCAAGAATAAATTCAATAATTTCATTAATATTTTGGGGAATTACAAGCCTTTATTTGGGTATCGGTGGTTGTTTAAAAACCGAAAACTATAATTTCGTTAGTGGTCAATATAATTTCAATGATACGACAAAAGTTATTGACATTTCGAATGATTTACCATATAGTAATTACGCCGAATTAAAGCTTGCAAATGAAGATAATAAATCAGCAAAAATATTCCCATTTTTATCTATAATTCCCGGCTACATGGGACTGATTTTAACAGCTTGTTTTTTTGGAATGTTAGGTGGAATTATTTCAATATTAAAAGACATAGCACTTGAAAATATTAAACCAGAAGACACTAAATATTTTTCAATTCCATTATTAAGCTTTTTTACAGGATTAGTAATACTGGGAATTAATTATATTATTCCAACAATACTAGTTATAGGTGAAAATAAAATAAGACCTATTACATTGCTATTTTTAAGTCTATTTGCAGGTATTTATACACGTCAATTTTATCAATTTATTTCTTCTATAATTAAAACTAAAATTTTTAATTATGAAAATTAGAATCCAACTAACATTAATTCTAACTTGCTTTCAATTAATTCCAAATTTATGTTATTCTCAAGAGAGGTCTTTAATTGGGACATGGGTATTGAAAGACAGCATTGAGAAAGATAACTTACCAAAAGCCCTCAAATTTGAAATATTTAATGATTCTTTATTTATTATTCCAGAAAAAAGTGACTCACTTAATTCTGTTATAATAATTCGACAGGATTCATCAATGTTTCTTATTCAAAATACGATTACAGATACAATAAATCATAAATCCAAAACGTATAAATGCAGTTTTCATCTCAATAAAAATGGAGACAATCTTAAAGTTGAATATATCTTAGATAAAAAAAATAAATCCAATTTAGAAAACATGAAAAAAAATTCTAAATTAGAGTATTCTTTTCTAAGTGTATGCTGTTCAAATCATAGTCCTGTTGATTGCGCTGACAACGCCAATGATTTACAAAAATTAAAAAATAAAGGTTGTAAAGGGCTCCATCATCCTTAATAGATCAATCTGTCCCAGCAAAATTAAAGGCTAACTTAATAAAATGTAGAAATAATGAAGTTTTTCGTTAGGATTGAGAACAACAACAACAACAACAACAACAACAACAACAACAACAACAACCCTTCTATTAAAGAATTCGTTGAGAAAACAAATGCCATCAGCATTCAGGCTAAAAAGGGACGGTATGGTAGTACTGAAAAGAGTCAGCGAGGGGATTGCGGGTCAAGCCCGCAATGACGGAAAGAAGAAGACCACAAACACAAAATCGGCTGACTATCCCTATAGATGATCAGCCGATTTTATTATATATACCCGATTGCACATCCAGCGCCTCGAAGGTCAGGCTGTTCATGCAGGGAGTGGAGAGGACAATGCGGTAATGCATGCTATCGCACTCTTAGTCCATTCATTGGTTTTCATACAATTAGCATAAATATATCCTCCTAAAAAAAGATCAAAAATAATTATTTAATTTCAAAACATTTTTCTGAGTCTTTTGTTTTAAATATGATTTTTCTTATCAATCAAATTTTCTTTCCCTATTTTGTTCGCATTAAGTATAGGTTCCTGTATTAGTTGCAAAATATAAAATAATATTTTCCATTTTCATTTTAATAAAATAGATGATTCTTACTTATGGAAAGTTTGAGTGAAGCGAGTGCTTATGCTGATAATTTATTCTGTTTATATTAACCTTCTAAATAAATACTAGAATTATCCTAGGAATGAAAATGTTATAGAAATCTTACCAATAAATTCCAGCATAACCTTATTCATTCCACTACAATTAATGATCCCGCAAGCGACCAAATACCCTAGTCAAAGTCATTATTGGTAAGTATTTTATAGCCAAAACATCAGAGATATTCATAAAAATAAAGAGATATGAAAAAAAAAGAAATACCCAAATTAGAAGAAGTTATTAATTTAATTCAAGTTTTTTGTTTAAAACATTTGGATCAAAAGCATTTTGAAGCAGCAAAAAATTTAACACAAGAAATTGAACGATCAAGAAAATCAACTTTCACAATTGAACATCCTGAAATATGGGCAGCAGCTATCATTCAAATAGTAATTAATAGTGGTCAGTTGGATAATTCACATAAAGTAAAAGTTTCTGACAATAACATAAACAAGTTTTTTGGTACAAATAAATCGACAACCGAACTTCTCAAAAGAAAAATTCGTAATATACTTATAAATACGTATGTAAGTGAGAAGCCCAAAATGATAAAAGAAGAAAGTTTTTTGCGGTACTGTGAAAGCAATATTTTGCTTATGGAGGAAATACCTGAATACAAGCCATCCAGTTCAATAAATAAACCGCCAAATTTTCTAAAATACATCGTTTTTTATGGAACAAATAGGGCAATAGATATTGAATTAAAAAAAATTCAGTATAAAAACAACCGTGACAATGTACTACATCTTGGCTTTTGTGAAATAAGTATCCCTTCTACCCATAAAATTGGTAATCTTGAACGACCTAGTTGGTTTAGAAGATTACTTTTTGAAGAAAGCCCTGACAATAATTTTACAATTCTTTCAAATAAAAAAACAGAAGAACAAGAATTTATAAGTTTGCTGCAACAAAGAATAGGACAATCTGACGAAAAAGATGTATTATTGTTTATACATGGGTTCAACGTAAAGTTTGATGAGGCTATGTTGAGAACTGCTCAATTAGGATTTGATCTTAATTTTAAGGGTGGTGTTACTGCTTTCTCATGGCCATCTTCAGGTTATATTGGAGGTTATATTACTGATATGGATAGTGCTAGACTTTCATCAGATTATCTCTGTAGTTTTATTAAGCTATTAATTAAAGATAATGTCAACAAATTAAACATTATTGCTCATAGTATGGGGAATGTCGTTTTAACACAAGCCCTTTTACAGCTTAAACAAGAGAAAAATATGTCAAACATCACTGTAAACCAAATAATTTTAGCGGCACCAGACATTGATAAAGATATTTTCATTAAGCAAATAATGCCGTCAATAAATGGTATGGCTAGGATTACTCTTTATGCATCGAGTAAAGACAAAGCATTATTAGCATCTAAGAAAATAAGAAATGAATATGAAAGGCTGGGAGAAGGAGGAAAAAACATAGTAATAGTAGATGGATTGGAATCAATTGACGCTTCTCGGGTTGATACAAGTTTACTTGGGCACGGGTATTTCGCACAAACCCAATCGCTATTGAATGACATTCATATGGTGCTATTGGGAATACAACCAGAAAAAAGAATTTTAGATGTAAAAAACGTGATAATTAGTGGGGAAAATAAAAGATATTGGGTGTTTAGAAATTCATAAAGAAATGCCGGTCCCAGCGGAGATAGTAAAACTTAATTAGATGTACAAATAATGCTAACTGGCGTGTGAGATTATAAGAAAATTCCACCCTTTGTAATCTTAGTATTTGTAAACCTTTAACCTGCTACATAACAGGTCATTTATATCAACGCTGATCCGAGCCTCAATGACGAGAAGAGAAGCCCCGCAATCATAAAACCGGCTGATCATCCATAGGGATGATCAGCCGGTTTTATGTTACTAAATAACTAAACAACTAACTAACCAATAAACTATCTACCGCAAATCCAGCGCGTCGAAAGTCAGGCCGTTCATGCGGGGGGCGGAGAGGATGACGCGGTAATGCATGCTATCGAAGGCTTAGTCTATTCATTAGTTTTCACACAATTAGCTTTAAAACAATGCTTCTAAAATAATTTTTTAATTTCAAAACTTTTTTCTGAGTCTGATGTTTTAAATGTGATTTTCGTTTCAATCTCATTTTCTTTCCCCATTTCTTCAAGGTTTTCCAGCTCTGATAATTGAGAAAATAGCATAACATTTATAGCGAAACTTATGGCAAAGATAAATGTACAGCAAACAGATGTAACCATTCTAAAAATCAATGAGGAAGATTATATTTCGTTGACCGATATAGCCAAATTTAAATCCACAGACCCGTTTATTGTTGTTTGTAATTGGATGCGGAATCGTAATACTATTGAATATTTGGGTATTTGGGAAACTTTATATAATCCCGTTTTTAAACCTATCGAATTCGATAGGTTTAGAAATGAAGCCGGATTAAATGCATTTACATTGTCGCCTCAGAAATGGATTGAAGCAACGAATGCTAAAGGAATAATTTCTAAATCGGGTAGATATGGTGGTACTTTCGCCCATAAAGATATAGCCTTTAAATTTGCGGCATGGATTTCTATTGAATTTGAACTGTACTTTATAAAAGAATTTCAACGGCTCAAAGAAGAGGAACAAAAACTGCTGGGCTGGTCGGCTAAACGTGAACTGGCTAAAATCAATTACCACATTCACACCGAAGCCATTAAGCAAAACCTCATTCCGGCAGAACTTACAGCACTACAAATATCACTGGTGTATGCCAACGAAGCCGATGTACTGAATGTTGCCTTATTTGGAGTTACAGCTAAACAATGGCGTGATTTAAACCCGGGTTTGAAAGGGAATATACGCGATTACGCAACTATTAATGAACTTATTTGCCTCTCGAATATGGAAAACCTGAATTCCGTTTTTATAACTGAAAACAGACCCCAACGCGAACGATTAGTTACACTCAATCAAGTTGCCATTCAGCAAATGAAAATATTGCAGGGGGCTGGGAACAGGAAACTTTTAAAATAATCCTTCTTTCCAGGTGTGTTGATAATTACAACAGGAAAATATCAAACTGGAACAATAGATCTCCCTTCCCCAAACACAAAATCGGCTGGCCATCCTTATGGATGCTCAGCCAATTTTATATTATTACGAACTAATGTAGCTTGCGATGGAGTATTCGACATTCCGTCCCGATAGCTATCGGGATATCGGAACATCCCGCATGGGAAACAAACCAATTAACTAATCAACCAATTAACCAATCAACCAACTACTGCACATCCAGCGCGTCGAAAGTCAGTCCGTTCATACGGGGGGCTGAGAGGATGACGCGGTAATGGCCGGCGTTGATAAAGCTGCCGGTGGTGGTGCTTATCATGCGCCATTTTTCGGGTGTTTCGGGGAAGCTGATCTCATCGTTTTTCAGCACGGTGCCATCGGAGGCAATAAACTGCAGGGTGACGGGAATGGGCTTTCCTGTGGTATTGGCGTAGTTAAACCGCAGCGCGTACACTTGTGCCAGGCCGGTGGAGATATTCCACTGTATGGAGTTGGAGATACCGGCACCGAAGCGGATACCGTCCTTATCGCGGATGTTGGTTTTGACGTACTTTCCTTTCAGGGTGGCTTTCTCTGCCTCGTAAGTGGTGCTTAGTCGGGCATTCTTATCCTCGGGAAGCATTTCCTTGGGTGTTATTCCCATCACCAGGCTGTCGGCTGCCGTCCACGACCAGTCGGTAGCGGGTAATGTCGCCGCGCTCAGACCTTTATCGGTACTGGCTATGGCGATGGCTGAGATTACGGCTTGCCCTGCTTTGACTTCGGGGAAAGAAATGATCAGTTGCCCGCCTTTCACGTTGGCATAGACCACTTTTTTCAGCGCGGCATCGTGCCTGCTTTCAGCCCAGATATCCAGATCATCGAGCACCACTGAGTCGTTGATGGCAACATCAAAGATGCGCAGGCCCTCGCAGTCGGTAGCTGCTCCTCCGCCTGTACCGTGCCAGGGTTCGGTAAAGTAAAGTTCCACTCGGTAACGGCCATCCGGCACGGGGAAATGATAAGTGAGTTCATGGCGTCCGAAGCGGAAATGGCCGAACAAAGTCCGGTCGCGTACGCCTTGGATGGGGTCGTAAGTAACGCGCTGGCTGGCCTGGTAAGGGTTCAGTTCCTTGAAACGGGCAGCCCAGGAGCGGGAGACGGTGCTATCGTCCTTCATCCACAGCTGTTTGAATTCATCGGTATAGTTGTCGCCACCGCAGTTTACACGGTAGAGGTAATTATAGTTAGCTTCCGCCTTCAGCAGGTTGCCAGCATCGGCGTTCAGTGCCTCATAATGCGGCGCTTTTTCCAGATTATTGAGCACTATCAGGTCTTCCGCAACCGCTTTGCCGCCGAAGTAACCCACGGCACGCAGCACGTTATAACGTATATCCCGATTCTCCCACATAAAGTGCGTGCCCCGGCCGTTATTCTTTTTCCTCCCCAGGTAGTTGTCGTTGGTGGCATCGTTGTAAAGCTTCACGCTGTCGCAATTGCTGTACACCTCCACGGTGGCACGGGTGCGTTTACTGAAGCGGTTTGGCCAGGTATGCGAAACGATATAAACCATGGGACTTTTTTGGGCCGACACGTAATTGGCCTGATACATATAATAAGCATCCGTGGGTTCTTCCCAGGGAGTTACGAGGCCCTTGTAATTGAACGGACCCACTTTGTCTATCGCGCGGTAAGCTTCGTCCGCCTGACGGCGTCCGGGATTATCGTGACTGCTAAACACCCATTGAAACTGTCCACAGACACTGTCTTTGGCCTGTTCCGCCAGACGTATTTTCATTTCCAGGAGTTGACACATCCGATCCTCGCTCAATACACCCTTGGGGTCGAAAGCCGTTGGTTCGGTGTGCAGCCCCAGGCTACGCCAGGCTCCGTATTCTCCGTTGAGGAGCTGGTTAGGTTGCGCCAGTTCGCGGTTGTAGTTTTCGGCCTTTCCGCCGTAGGTTCCACTCCAGTTTTGAATCACGTTCCAGTCTGTTCCCTCGCCGCCGTTGCAGGTAGTAATCACGCGCATGTTACGGGCGGTGGGATCCATCTCGCGGATAATGTCCGCGCATTCCTGAGCAAAAGCTTTGGGCAAGGTACTTTCGTTTTGCAAACCCCACATCACTACCGAAGGGGAGTTGCGGCGCTCGCGCACCCATTGACGCAAGAGGGTTTTGAAGTTGGCGCGGAACTCGGGGGTATCATACCAGATATGAGCCGAGAACTGTGGCCAGAAAAGGATGCCACTCTCGTCCCAATTCTTTTGATATTGAAGGTTATGGGGTTGATGCGCGTCACGAAAGGCATTGAAACCGGCGGCCTTGATTTCTTTCACCCTGGCGTCGATTTGCTCAGCACTGAAAGCATGCGATTGTCCAAACTGATGTTCGTATTCGCAGACCCCGTTGATAAAGACGGGTTTGTCGTTGAGGAAAAAGCGTCCGTCGCCGTCCGCTCTTTTCACCGGCCAGCTCAGACTGCGTATCCCGTAGGGGGTGGTAATTTCATCGGCCGTTTTATCGCCACGTTTAATCATGGAAGCCAGTTTGTAAAGATAAGGATACTCCACGCTCCAGCGGAACGGATCCTTGACGGCTGCCGACTGGCGTACTACCCGGGTTTCACCGGCTGCGAGGTTCAGCTTTTGCGCCAGGCGGAAAACAGCCCGTCCATCGGCATCATTCAGCTTGTTCACCACTTCTATTTCTTCGGTTTTGGAAGAATAGTTCTTCACTTCCGTTTCGATAAACACCGAATCGGCTTTATCGTTGTTCCACACATGCACGCCAAAGGGTTCGATGCGAAGTTGATCGGTCACTTCCAGCACCACCGGTCGGTAGATTCCCAGGGGTTGCGAGCCTTCGCTGAAACCCCATTCGGAGGAACAGCCTCCACACACCCAGGGCAGATCGGAAATCATCTCGGGATGCTCGGCTTTCACGGTAAGTACATTGACTTCGCCGGGTTTGATGGCTGCACTTACGTCGAGGGTAAAACTAACGCGCCCGCTTAAATGGCGGCCCAAATCCTTGCCGTTGAGGGTAACGGTGGCATAAGAGCCTACTCCTTCGAAGCGGATAAAATAACTTTTCCCGGCAGCGGCAAGTGGCGCCACAAATGTTTTGCTGTACATGGCGGTACCGTGGAGGTTGCCATGGGTTAGCTGGCGGTAGCCAAAATAGTCGTCCCAATTATGAGGAATGTTTACTTTCAGGGTATCGGCCTTCATCCAGGTCTTCCAGCCTTCGTTGAGGTTCACGGTAGTGCGGCGTTCCTTCACTTCGGGAGCGGGGAAACGGACGGCAGAGCGGCCCATGAATTTGCTGGTGGCAACGGCAATGCCGCGTTGATTGAAACTGTTCACCCCGCAATAGAAATGATAGACCACGCCCTGGTAGTTGATCACGTAACTTTTGTGGGCAAAGAGGTCGTCGTAGCTTTTGGAGGGGATAATCAGATCCTCGCCTTTCCAGTCGGACCAGTGAATAAGGTCATAACTGCAGGCAAAGGTATTGAAAGCCTTGTAAATGCGGTCGGCACGGAAGGCGGAAAAGTAAAACATCACGTATACATCGCCTATCTTCTGGATATGCGCATCGCCGGTAATGCCTTCCTCGTGGGTAAATACCGGGTTGCCGGCATAGCGTTTCCAGTGCTTCATATCCTTCGAGAGGGCAATTCCGATGCGCTCTGCTTTGACTTTCGTCTTGGGGTTGAGACCGCCGGCATTGTAAAACATCACGAAGGGAGCACCCAGTGTTTTTTGTTTATCCCAATAAACAGTACTCTTGTATTGGGTTATATTTTCGAACCATTGCGCGTCTTTGTCATCGGGGGTGAGGATGGGTTTGGGCATAGCCTTCCATTCAACGGCCTCGGTGAGTTTGTCTTGGGGGGTAAATGCCATACCTACTTTTAAAGGTCCGGCTTCGTAACCGGCATTGGCCCCGCCGATATAAGTCATCCAGTATTTCTTTTTGAAACTTTGCAGTTCGTAGCTTCCGCCCCAGAGCATATCCGGAAGCGCAGGGAAACCACCCCGTTGGTTAGCGTCCCAGGTGTTATTGCGGAATGATAGCAGCCGGCCTTTGGAAGTCCATTCCAGCAGGTTATCGCTCTCGGCAAGCCAGGTTTCGTAACCACGACCGTCCGTTCCCGTCATGCCGTTGTACACCAGATAAGTCATGTACCATTTGCCGGCTTTGCGGAACACGGTGGGACAATCGATCTTGTAATTGTTGGTGGTGGGTGCCATCGCCAGGCCGTATTTGTAGGGAGTTTTAACCTGTTCGTATATCTCCGCCATTTTGGACTGAGAAACGACTGTTTGCGCTGAAATGGATGTACAAATCAGAGAAAAAAGAAATATGGTGAATGTATTTTTCATATAAAGAACCCCAAGTCCGTCATCCCGATAGCTATCGGGAGACGGAGGACTAAGTTAGTTTGTTTTTTTTAAGTGTAAGCAAATGAAACTATATTTTTATCTTAAAATGCAAAAAGAATAGAACGCGGATCTTCGCTGATTTAGCGGATGAAAAAACGGATAAAAAATACTTCGTATTTAAGATCTTTGTGAGTCATCTACAATATCATCAGTAACAAACATTATACTATTTCATATTTAAGTATACAACAAAATATTCAAATAAAACTTACTGTAATTTCTTTCTTATTTTCCCTTGGTTCAATGCGATCTCTGCCCGGTATCATTGCTTAATTTCTCGCTAAGTTCGTAAATGGAACATACCTAATTTCGGTAGAAGTAAGTGCAACTTAAACAATATTTTTCTCTTAAAAAACAAAAAAAAATAGAACGCGGATTTACGCGGGTTTAGCTGATAAAAAACGGATAAAAAATACTTCGTATTTAAGATCTTTGTGAGTAACCAACAAAATCATTTGATATTAAGTAATAGTCAAAATTTAATATTGCATTTCAAATTTACTATTTATTTTTACAATCATGTTCATTTGCACAACAGATTTCCCCGCAATTTATCCCGCTTGCGGGAGGGGATTTAGGGGTCCTCCTCAATAAAACATCCAATCCATAGTTTCTTCTTTTCCGGCACCGGCCAATCCGGCATTGCGGGTGGTGATGTCGTCTTTGGTAAAGCCGAGTATCAGGCAAAAACCTTTAGGGAGCAACAATTTTTGTTTACCGGCAGTAAAGCTGTAGGCATGTACATTTACCATAGGCAGACCATTAAAGCGCAAGGCATTGGTGAGCACAGGTTCTGCCTGACCCAATAAATTGGCAGCGGCATCCGTTTCCAGAGTAGGTGCTTTGGCGAACTTCTTTTGGTCATCGCGGAAGAAACCTACCAGCAGTTTCACGGGGGCTGATGTTTCGAATTCGATAGTAGTACCTTCGTTGCGTTGCAATTCCGAATTGAAAGTCCAGGCCTTCATACCAGCCAGTTCGGGAGCGACTTCTTCAAACTTCGATTCTAAATCGGTATAGAGAGATACGCCGGGAACCAGTTTTACGGTAGTGGCAGGTGTAATTAGTTTCACATTGGCAGCCTGCAGAGCATTAATAGCCACCGGTTTTTCGGCCACAGCTCCTTTTTTGGTTTTCAGCAGCGCCAGGTTATTACGGAAGTTAACCAGTTCCTGTTGGTAATGCCCCAGCAGTTCTTCCCAGGTTTTGTTCTTGCCATCGTCACCACCAATGGGGATGCGGCGTTGTGAAGTCTGCATGCTGTTGGCATACAAATAGCTATCCTTGGTCAAATCCACCAGCTTGCTGTAATGTTCCAGGCTCTTTTCCAGGTAAGGAATGGCGGCATCCAGTTTTTGGATGTCTTTTCCCCATTGATAATCGAGTACCAGTCTGGCGGCTTTCACTTTGTTTTCGAAGAAATACGCAAATTCCCTGTAGCAATGCACGTCGTTGCGCAAACGTTCAAATTCTTCGGTATTTTTGGTTGTTTTTCCTTTTACTTTATCGATGGCTGCCGTGGCTTTATCACCGTGCGCTATCACCTGAGCCACAATATCGAGCGGTAATTCACCCACATGCGGTTGTTTTTTCCATTCTTTTTCTACCCATTCAATCAGCTTTTCGCCTTCGGGTCCGCAACTTTCGTAAAAGCCGGGATAGATCTTGTATTTATAAGGATTCACCAGCTGACTCATAAACATACCCAGCAAAAGGGTCTGACGGTTACCTTCGGTGATTCCAAAGCGGCGGAGCAACTTAGGAGCAATTTCTCCGGTCTGGTCGTATGCTTCCTGAATATTCCGGGCATCGCTGTCGTTTACACCATAGAAATCGCCCAATTGTTGATTCCAATAAGTCACTTCTTCGGTGCGGTCGCGATGGCAGTTCCAGGCATAACGAGCCCAGGTTTTATACCAGATCCAGTCGCGGTCAACCTGTTTCAGGCGTTTTCCATCGGGAAGTTTATCGGCTGTGTAAGGCCAGTCCCAGTACGAAGCCTGTGGGTAAAGGTGCAGCGCGTTGGCACCATGAACATTGTGCATGGCTTTTACCGTTTTTTGAATAAAATCCGGTGAACCGTAACGCCAGGGTTCCAGGTTAGCCAGGATATGCACGTTACTGATATGCACGCTTCCCAGCGAACTCAAATCGGTATGAATCTTCGACCAGGGACCGCGGGGCTCGTAAGTGGTCAGGCTTTCACCGTTGTACTTATGCATGGTGTACAGGTTTTTGTAAAGCGGAAGTGCAGCCTCCATCACCATCTTACAGTCGGTATCGTGCGCACGCAGTAAAATAGGTGGTTCATCGGTACGGCCAAGAACCTTGAGTCCATCTTTCACACCCGGAATAATCGTTTTAGTAAACCATTCCACGTCATCGTCATAGGTATCCATAGCTTCACCCAGACAAACGAGCAAACCAACGTTGGGGTATTTCTCTATAAAAGCAGCCACACTCTTGCGGGTATAATCGCTGATCAGGGGAGTGATGGGGCGGTTGCGATCCTGAGTAAGCAAACCGTAATGCTCGGCAAAAGGTTTGGAAACGATAATGTTATAAAACATTTGAATCACAAAGATACCGCGTTTGTCGGCTTCTTTAGTGAGGAAGGAATATATTTCTTCGTTCTTTTTAAAAGTTTCATCGCTCACTTCCACCGCGAAAGGGTAATCCTTGAGCCGCACCAGCGAAGCAAAAGGGTGGCCATTCCAGAGGTACATGGAGTTCATGCGGTTTTTCACCAACATATCCAGGTAAGTGATCCACTGCTTTTTATCATAAAACCAGGGGAAACTTTCTGGGGTGTAGGGGTATTCATACACGGTACGACCCGGCAGATAAGTCGATTTCTGAACGCCAATGGCCGTTCCACGTAACACCATTTCGGGAGCATCGGTGAGCGACAAGGGTAAGTCCAGTTTTTTCCCGTTCTCCAGTCTGTCGATTATTTCGCGGCAACCGTAGATCACACCGCTTCCGTCTTTTCCGCAGATTACCGTCACATTGCCTTTGGTAGCAATATGAAAGCCCTCTTTCCTAATAGAATCGGGCAGGTCGATATGCAGTTTATGCAGTAAGGCTTTCGCCTTCGGGTCATTCAGTTCAAAAATGATGATGCTCTTTGCACGTTTCGGCGTCTTTTTACCCCAGGCTTTGGAGCCAACAGTATAACCAGCCGTCTTTAAGCTTTCGCTCAGTTGACCTGCACCAAAAAGCACCCGGTTAGAGGCAGTAGGTGATGTGGTTATATTCACCGTGCTGCTGTAGACGGGATTAATAAACGCGATAAGAAACAAGAGAAATAAGCCGTATAATTTCATGAAGGGAACAGATTAATTTATCAAAATACTATAAATGAAGACGCAAGGAAGGGCGGTCTGTACTCAATTTTGGACAGTTCATCTCAACAGATGACACCCGCTGACAGAGTTTTTGACTGTTGTCAGCGGGTGTGAAAGCGTTACCGGTTTAACCGGAATGAGCTATGAATGAGAAAGAAAGAATATATCTGCAGTACTGAAACAAAAAAATCGTTGAGGCCGGGGACCTACTTTTCCGTCTTAACCGGCACTTCCACTATTGCTATTTCATTAGGCGGAACTCTGCCAGAAAACATCTTTGCATAAGCATGCGTAAATTCAGCTCCAAACAAAACAATGATGGACGAATAGTTGACCCAAAGCATTATCAAGATAATAGAGCCTGCCGCACCATAACCGCTGCCTGGATTTGTTTTACCAAAATATAAACCCAGGGCGAATTTCCCCATATTAAACAAAAAAGCGGTGACGAATGAGCCTATCCATACATGTTTCCATTTTATTTTTGCATCGGGTAAAAATTTAAATATTAATGCAAACAAAACAGCCAGAATGGTAATGGATAAAATAAAATTTATTCCTTGAATAATCACCATAAATGAATCGGAAAAATGAGCTGTCAACCAGTTGCTAAAAGCTGAAATAAGCGCCGAAATAACAAGTGATACAATCAATAAAAATGAAATGGAAACAATCAATCCGAATGAAAACAAACGTACACGGATCACCTTCCAAATGCCCGATTTAGTGGTATCCAGCTTCACTTCCCAAACAGCATTTAATGCAGTCTGAAATTCAGCAAATACACCTGTAGCACCAACGAGGATGGTAATGATTCCAATCACAGTTGCCAATAAGGAATTTCGGAGTCGGCTGGCCTGGATAATAATATCTTGAATTTGCCTGGCAGTATCAACCCCCATGGTAGCGGTAAATTGTTCTGCCACTTGATTATTCACAGCATCCCGGCCAAAGAAATATCCGGCAAGGGTCATAATCACTACCAGTAATCCCGGCAATGAAAAGATGGCATAATAAGCAATTATGGAGCTTTCACGAAACGGATCTTTTGCAAACCAGCCTTTAAAAGCATTTTTCAAAACTGTGATAAGTTTCTGAAGATGTGTTCTCATAGGGAAGAAATGTGATGAAACAAACCGGTATAAGCTATCAGGCAGCCCCCATTTTTCACTTGGAGGCCACCTGCCTTAGCTGTACTGACCTTTAAATGTAATTTTCAATTTCATTTACGGCCTATTTTCATTCTTTTGCATAATAGAACTAACTACACTGTACTACTCTCTTTTCTTTGTTGGAACTATAAATAAAGGAATGGTCGTTTTTCGTAGAACTTCCTCAGTAACACTACCCAAAACAATATTTTCCAACCATTTTTGGCTGTGAGAACCCATAACAATACAATCTGCTTTTATTTCTTTGGAGGTATCTAAAATCATCTGAGCAAAATCACCTTCTTTTTGTATAGTTTGAATTGATTTATCCGCTAAATAATTCTTCGTTTTTTCCAGAAAATGACGGGAACCTGTTTTCACACTTTCGAATGAGTCAATTGCATTTATCGTGTCAATTTGCCAGACACCCATATTATCATAGACAGAAGAATACAATGCCGCATCGACTACTACATGTAATAATGTAATTTCAGCTCCCATCGCTTTGGCCATGGCATATCCACTATCAGCCACTTTCTTTGAAGTCGGATCGTAATCCAATGCAATCAATACTTTGTTTATCTTGTTGTTTTCCATGTTGTATGTTTTTAAATTATTATTTTTAGATCTACACTTTTCAGCCTTGTGCAAATTTGATTAACTCTGCATTAAACTTTTTGGTTTCCTCCAGGAACAAACTATGACCACTTTTTTCGAAAGCTATAATTTTTGCATCCGGAATCAGTTGTTTGGTTTGCTCGGCCAAATCGAAAGAACATATTTTGTCCTTCTTTCCATGCATTATCAGGGTAGGAATCTCTATTTTTTTCAAATCATTTCGAAGGTCGGTATCCCTCAAAGCCACTAAACATTTAGCTGTGGCATAGGAAGAAGCACTTAGATTAATTGCTGTCAGCCAATTGCCTATTCCTTCGTTTAAGCTGGTTTCGGTGGCAGAGAATATCTTCGCGAAATTGGATAAAAGTTTAGGCCGGTCGGTATTATTCAATGCAATTAAATCATCCACGTCACTTTTAGGTAAATTGAACGGAAAGTCGTCGCGTTGCGTCCAGATAGGCGTGGCAGCACCGGCTAACACTAACTTTGAAATACGCATGGAGCCATATAATGAAACATAGGAAACAGCAATTGCTCCGCCCATCGAGAAGCCACACAAAGTAGCATCGTGGACGTCCAACTGATCCAAAACCGTTTTAATATCTAATGCGTGTACATCATAATTATATGCTCCGTACGGTTTATCTGATTTTCCAAACCCACGCAGGGTGATGCCAATAACCCGGAAATTATTATTTATTAAATCGTTGTATTGATATTCGTACATTTCGTCGCTCAGTGGCCAACCGGGTATGAGCACGATAACTTGTCCATCACCGTAATCAGTAACATGAAGTCGTACATTTGGCTCAACTTCTATATATTCGGCTCTGGCAATTCTTGGGTAGATATCTTCTTTTAATTTTTCCATGATTTTAATTATTAAATGGTGGTTAATAAACTGTTGCAAAAAACTTTATGAGTTGTTCATTGAATTCGTCCGGATTTTCCAGATTGCTTAAATGGCCGGCCCCTGCAATAATGTGCAGTGTAGATTCTTTGATTTTCTCATGCATCAATTCAGATGCTTTTGGAGGTGTAATCTTATCTTCTTCACCCACAATGAAAAGCACCGGTATTTTTATTTCTGACAATTTGTTGCAGGTTGATTTGCGTAAGGACAATGCAATTAAAGTCTTTCTTAGCGATTGCTCACAAGTATTGATTATCATGTTCTTTACATTCGATACTGCTTCATTGTTTGAAGTAAATGATTCAGGAGCAAAAAGATTTACGATACTATCATTCACGTACTTTTCTACTCCGAATGCTTTAATATTTTCAATGGTATCCCTGCGTTTTTGTCTTAGTTCGGGCGGATCGGCAATGCAATTCGTATCACTCAAAACCAGCGCATCAAAACGTCCGGGGTTTATTTCAACGGCATTCAAAGCAATATAACCACCCATGGATAATCCGCAGAGTGAGGCTTTATCAATTTTCAAGGCATCCATCAAGCTAAGCAAATCACTTACAAAAAGATCAATGGAAAAGTCATCATTTCCGGAATCAGATTCCCCGTGCCCCCGAATATCGTACGAAATTACCCGGTAATTTGCCTGAAGCGCATCTACTTGTTTGTCCCACATAGTTTTATTTAGGGGGAATCCGTGAATGAAAATAATAACAGGAGCCTTTTCAGGTCCATTATCAGTATAACTAACCACCTGATTATTTAAAAGTATATTGTTGATTCTGGAATAGCGCATAGAATAGTTTTTTTAATTCTTTATTAAATTCAGCCGCATTTAAAATGCTTCTACTGTTATTGCATTTTTAGGTACACCCAGACTTGATAATTGTTTTTTAATATTTTATATATTCTGTAAGTTCAAAGACATATGGTGCATTTAATTTGGATGTTAAAATATCAGTTCTTTTACAAGCAATATTTTTTCCAATTAGAATAATTGAGATTATCAAAACCACAAGCAAAATTATAGATATTTAGCAATGAAAGTGTTACATCCTAATATGAAAAAATTACATAATTCACACTGTATCGATCAGGTTTCACCACATCGATTAAAACTTAATTGGATGTGCAAAAGATATTGTTCAAAAGTCAGTTTTCAAATGAAAAAGGGGACTATAACTCATCGAAGTTTATAACTGATAATTAATCAATTTTCATAAAAGACAGTTTCAAATGGTACGAACCCACTATTTTCCTTGCACAGTCAAACAAAGAAGACGGTCGTTAAAAATTGTTTCTCAACGACCGCCCGGGACTATTCACACATTACTCAAAGGGAAATATCATTCGCAGGCATACAATTGTTTGATGGCTGCTTTGACTTTTTTATTGAAACGTTTCGAAAATGGGGAAAAAGACAGCGCTACAAAAGAGGCAGACAAACTCAATCCGGTACAGATTCCAATAAAAAAGTCAGCCAGATTAGACGTTTCCATATGACCAAGAATCAGCAATCCGCAAATTGAAATGGCAATCACAGCTACCAACCTGTTTCTGATTTTTCCAATGAGCTCCTGAATTTCAAGCACATGAGTCAGTTCATATAAAGCACTGTTATTGGGCTCAAATCCATCTTCGACGGTCTTGCAACGCAAGTAGATCCAGCGTCGACATTCTCCATCAAATTTTCTATTTATATTCAAATAAAATTTTCAGGTAATCATTTTAGATGTCGAAAAATACAAAATGTGAATTCGAGATTATTTAGAAATGTTATAAGAGAGTTTTTTAATCACAATAGAATAAACTTGTGACGAAAAATTCCGTTAGACATAGGATTACTATTTTAATTAATCAATTTAACAGAGAGTAAAATGAAAGACGAAAAAAAGTTGTACCACAGAGCTTTTCAGTTAAGCCTGTTTACAATCATTTATAATATACTGGAAGGCATTATCTCCATTTATTTTGGTTATGAGGATGAAACGCTTACTTTATTGGGCTTTGGCATTGATAGTTTTATTGAAGTTTTGTCGGGCATTGGGATAGCTGTGATGATACTCCGGATGAGGCAGAACCCGGGGAGTGAGAAAAAGAAATTTGAAACTACGGCATTAAAAATAACGGGTACAGCATTTTATATGTTATCGGCAGGCCTGTTGGCCGGAGTAGTTATGAACATAGTGAACGGTCATAAACCAGAAACCACATTTTGGGGCATACTTATTTCAGTTATTTCCATACTGGTTATGACCTGGCTTATGATAGCAAAAAAAAATGTCGGCAAGCAATTGAATTCGGAACCTATCCTGTCGGATGGGAATTGCACCCGGATATGCGTTTATATGTCGGTTGTTTTACTCGTTTCCAGCCTTATCTATGAGCTAACCGGGTTTATATATGCCGATGCAATCGGGGCTTTTGGGTTAATTTATTTTTCGGTGAGTGAAGGAAAAGAAGCATTTGAAAAAGCGAGAGGCAAAGCGTGCGATTGTGATGCTTGCTAAAGCTCTCCATCGGGATGCAAAGCTGCCGAACAGGATGCAAAGCTATCTTGTTCGGCAGAGTCTGGTACCGTCTATCCTGTACGAAGCCCACGACCCCCTGCTCCCAAAGCAGGCGTGCAGTGCCTGATGCCGTCAGTCTGCACGAAGCCTTCATCCCGGGCGCCGCGTTAGGTAAAGTAAGCCCTACAGACTGGATTTCACTAACTGATCGCCCTTGAGTTCATACGCCACAGGGACGCCGGTGGGGATTTCCAGCTTCAGCACCTGGTCGCGGTTCAGGTTTTCGATAAACATCACTATGGAACGCAGGCTGTTGCCGTGCGCCGAAACCAATACATTTTTCCCGGCAGCGAGTTGGGGTAGTATATTTTCTTTGAAAAAAGGGATGGTACGTTGGGCTGTATCTTTCAGGCATTCGCCCTGGGGAGGTGCCACGTCGTAACTACGTCGCCAGATATGAACCTGTTCGTCGCCATAAACAGCGGCGGTTTCGGCCTTGTTTTTGCCCTGCAATTCGCCGTAGTAGCGTTCGTTCAAATGCCAGTCGCGGTACACGGGTATCAGGTTGCGATTCATCTCCTCGCTGTAAATGGTAGTCCATTCGCCCATCTTGCCATCGGTATGTATCACCACCGGTGTTTTTTCGCTTTTATTCCCTGCCAATGCTATCATCGCCGTTTCGATAGCGCGAATTTGTACCGAAGTATAAACCAGGTCGAACTCAATATCAGCCAGTATTTCACCGGCTTTGGTGGCTTCGAGAATGCCTTCCTGCGAAAGGGGCACATCTACCCAACCTGTAAATACGTTTTTCTTGTTCCAGAGTGATTGTCCGTGACGGATTAAAATTAGTTTTGCCATATCATTGTTTTTTTCTGTTTTCTGTTTTACTTTCCGGCAGCAGTAAGGTGGTTTCTGCGCCAAATTCTGCCAGGTATAGTTAAAACAGTAAGCAGCCCAAAAAGTTTATGGATGCAAACATTGTAGTTAATTTTCTGTTTCGATTTTATGAAAAAGACTAACCACAACAGGCACAATAGATCACAATAGTTCTATTGTGTCCTAATATGCCTACTGTTGTTCAATCTTAATCTCTGAGTCTACTCAGAAAACCCGATTATAAAGAAATGCCACCAAGTCACTAAGAAACAGAGGATCACAAATAGTTATATCTCAGTGTCATAAACTCGTGTAACTTTGAGTCTTTGTGCCTTTGTGGCAGAATAAGACTTTTCAGAGTGGGCTCATCTCTTATTTTTTTTTTGAAATAAGAACAATGATCAAGACTAATTGGTAACAGTTCATTGAAAAATTGGTATTTAATATTTATCGTACACTTTTAATGCTGTAAGCATTATTTCTATTGCGTCCTATTGTGCATACTGTGGTTTTATTATTTTAAACTGCGCAGAATTATGTGCCGGTTGGATACAAAAAAACGACGATCTCACCCGTGTGAAGTCGTCGTTTATTTTTGAAAAAATTGTAGTGCGTAGCAGAGTCGGACTGCTATCTTCGGATTGAGGAACCGATTTCCGAACCGTTAGAAGAACGCACCAGACTTCTGTTTCAATAAGAATTACAAAAGTAGATGAATTTTTCAACAAATAAGGCCTATTTTCTTATTATGATTGAGTAATTGATCTGGAAACATCACGAAAAGCTTGACAATTCTTTTATAAGTTCATTTACCGCTGCGAATACCGGAGTTGAACAGCACGAACAAAAAAAAATAATGAGGTTAGTCGCCATCATCCAAACTCTGGCTGGAGAATAAAGAACCTGAATAGTCGAAAACTTTCGATCATATTCGAGTTCTGACACAACTATTATTTGTACATTTGTCAATAGAGCTTTTCAACTATTGAAAAGCTACAAAGAGAACATCCGTAAGGAAAAAATGAAAAACAAAATCATGCTATTTAAGAAAATAACGATTATTGACAGTTGCCGGTTGACAGATTCATCGATAGAAAAAATGGCAAAACTGTCGGAGCAAACCATTGAAAGATATACGGACTTCCCAAAGTCCGACGATGAAATTACAAAGCGGATGGCCGGGTCTGATTGCGTTTTGGTAAGCTGGGGAACGAAAATAAATGCTGATGTTTTAAAAGCGTCCCCGGAGCTTCAATTCATAGGAATGTGTTGCAGCCTGTACGATGCCAAATCGGCTAACGTGGATATAGATGCTGCCTCTCAGTTGGGAATAGTAGTGAAAGGCGTCAGAGATTATGGAGACGATGGTACGGTGGAATTTGTGTTTGCTGAACTAATCTGCTTGTTTAAAGGGCTTCAAAAGTATCAATGGTGTAGCGAAGCATGCGAATTAAAAAATAAATCCATCGGCATCATAGGTTTTGGAACTTTGGGTCAATTGGTGGCCCGCACTGCTGTTCACTTCGGGATGCAGGTATCTTATTTCAGCCGGACAAGAAAAAATCATCTGGAAAATGAAAACATTCATTACCTGCCGCTGGAAGACCTCCTCAGGACCTGTGACATAGTGACGACTCATTTACCCAAGAACACGGTTCTCCTGACAGAAAAGGAATTCAAAATCAAAAAGAAGAATTCAATTCTTGTCAATACCTCGCTGGGACTTAGCTGTGAAAAACAGGCTTTGCTGAACTGGTTAGCTGAAGATAAAACTTCTTTTGCCATCTTTGACTCGGATGGAACCGGCACGCATAAAGAGGAACTTAGAAACACGGATCGGGTAATCATTTCGGAACAGTCGGCCGGTTTTACCTTTGAAGCTAAAGAAAGGCTCTCTGAAAAAGTGCTTCAGTACCTGACTGAATTTTTATTGAAAAATTAGGAAAATAACTATCAATTATTAATCAACTAAGAAAAAAAAATATGTCAGTAATAATGGAATTTGCCATCTTCCCCATCGACAAAGGAGAACATGTGAGTCAATACGTCAGGAAAGTGGTAGAGATGATCGATGCTTTACCCTGCAAAAGTCAGCTAACAGCTATGGGTACGATAGTTGAATGCAACAGCATGGATGAATGTTTGACCGTGATTTCAAAAGCCAATGCGATTTTGGAGCACGTTGCCAAACGCATTTATTGCACCGCTACTTTCGACAATAAACCGGGTAAAACGAATCAAATGGAACATAAGATAACTGCAGTCAGAGGCTAATAAATAACTGTGGAAGAAAATTCGATGGCTGTTTTTCTGTATAAAAGTTAATCTTCAATAATTTAGCATTTTAATTTCGACATAAATGTAATGTTTGCTTGTCATTATGTAATTTTTGCTTTACTTTTAGTCCGTAAATCTAAAATAAATCATTATGACAAAAAATTATTTATTCCCCTCCCGATTTCAGAAACTGGGATGGATTTTATTAGTACCCTTCGGGCTGTTATTCTTGTATTTTTGTTTTACTACGAGTGGGTCCAGAATTGAATGGAAAGTTCCTGTTTTTGCTATTATTAATAATGATTTCGGCACTTCTCAGGAATGTTTAGTTGTCGTCAAGAATGACATAATGGATGAAATAACCTACATTGGACTAATTATTTCATTTTTATTCATTGCATTTTCAAAAGAAAAAGACGAAGATGAATACACTTCTCAAATCAGGGCTAATTCACTGGTTTGGGCACTCTTGATTAATTTTTCGTTAATTATTTTATGCGAACTCTTTGTATTCGGGCTTGCTTTCCTGGAAATTCTTTATTTGAATTTATTTTCAATACTGATATTGTTTATAGTCAAATTCAAGATTGCGATTTATAAACTTAAAAAGACGAACGAAGATGAAGAATAATTTGAAGGTTGAACGTGCAATAAAAAACATTACTCAACAACAACTGGCAGAATTAGTAAGTGTGAGCCGGCAAACGATAAACGCTATCGAATTGGGAAAATATGTTCCATCCACATTATTGGCCTTGAAAATAGCTCGATATTTTCAAAAAAAGGTAGATGATATTTTCCAATTGGAAGAAGGGGATTAAACACAAAAATCATAGAAAGAATCAACTGTATACAACGATGAAATCGGCAATATATGGCTTTGAATTATTACGTATTTAATGAATCAAAAAGGAGAGGTAAATCAATAGATTTACCTCTCCTTTTTGAAGGAAAATAATTGTTATTCAACAACTACTTTTTGAAAATAGCCAACCGCATTTAATACGTAGACACCTTTACTGAGGCCTCTCACGGAGATTTGTTTAGTACTTTCTTCGTTTAAAATCGATTTCAGTACACATTTTCCGGAAAGATCAGACAGGGATATTTCGCCACTTTGAGCCTTAGCGAAGGTAATGTTAAGCATTTCGTTCGCCGGGTTTGGGAAAACCGTCATTTTATCACTTTTAATAGCTGGTGCAGAAGTAACACCGGTTTTTTCAACATAGACTGGGTTCGAATAAAACCATAAATCTTCGAAAGCTTTTGCCGCATTATTGGTTCCAAAAGGATCAACCAAAGGATTGCCATCTGCATCAATTTGAGTATCAGCGGCACCGAAGGCATGATGCGTACCACGCAAGCGGAAGTACATTTTTCCGGTCACCGTAGCTTCGTAAGTAATTTGTTTGTATCCATTGCCTAAGTCAGTCCAAACTTGAGTAGTTATACCGCCGTTTGTTGAAGCGGTTTTACCAAAGCGTGCAATGACCGATGTAGTACTTACAGTTCCTACAGAATAGTCAGGACTTGCAGGGTCAATTTTGGAGGAAACAGTACCCGCAATTAAATCAATATGGTCGAGTTCAGGGTTTGTGAAAGAGCTATAGGTATTAAAGTTGCTTCCCTGTGGATCGTGCACAATGATACTGATAGTTGCTTTATCGCTGGTTGTGGAAAAGTTCTGACCCATAGAAGCCGTTCCAACCTTAAAGTTTAAAGAATCAATTAAATCGCCCATTACGATATATGAATTTCCGGATCTAAGTCCATCCACTATCATCTGAGGATTGTTTTTTGCTGCAACAAGTGTTTTTGTTTTTTGGTATTCTCCCGGGAAGAAGTCTCCATCAACATAGTGACAATCGGAGTTGGCGAACAACCACCAGCTACGGCCTTCGCTTAATAAGGCATCCCATACTCCACCAATCTTTGCTGAAAAGGCTCCTGTTCCGCCCCAGGTAGCACCATCCACACCAGTCACAGTTCCAGTTGAACCATACGAACCGGTATTCAGGCCCCCACGATTAGAGCTTTTTTGGTGACCAGACTGACTATCGAAGCCAAAACATACAGAAGGACCTGCATTATTCATGTCACGGAAGTCTTGAATTTTAAAGGCATTTGCACGTTCGGGATGTGTAGGCACTATCCACGATGTAGCGGGGTAGTTGGCTTGCATCCAAGTAATTGCTTCCACCGTTTTAGCTTTACTGGTTTGAGTTGCCTTGGTCCACCCATTTGGATTCGAATCATCCGAATCATTATTATCGAACTTATATTCGAATTCAGACAATGGGTTGCAGTTTGGATTTGCATCGAATTGATTGTTGATGATACAAACATCAACATGTTCGTAACCCGGTGCATTCCATTCATATCCCTGAATAAGTGTTTTGGTCGGGAACACCTTTCTGTAAAGCAATACATCCCTAAACGACCACTCCTGAAGCGATTGCCAACGCCACATATTCTCACCGTTGGCTTTACCTAACTTAGCAATGCCGGCTTCCGACCAGGTAACTTCTGTACCCAAATCGGCTCCCGAAGCAATAGCCCACTTGGAGAAACCACCTCCATGTTCGCTGTTTGCCCACCAGTCTAAACCGTATTGGTTGTTCTTGTTCATCATGTAACCGAAGGTATAACTACCATCGGTATACGTGGTGTGTTGGTGGAAGTCACCAGAAACATAAACACCTTGTGCCAACATTGGCTGGAAAAAACTCGCAACCCCAATCAGGGAAGCTACTGCTGAATGTTGTAATTTTTGTCTCATTATTACTGTTTTTTTTAGAATTGTAACTTTGACAAAAGTATAGCTCATGTGTTAAAGAATGGTTTCATTGAAGTTCCAGACAGAAGAAAAAGATGTGACGGAATCGTTAAAATAGATAAAAATAAATGTACTAATTATTAAAGAATAACGTTTTGAATCAGCGAAGTTTTTTTGCCAAAAATCCGTTTTTCAATTCATCTACCGTTTTAAAAATGACATCGATGCGGTCATCAGAGACCGAGTCGTCCATATTGATACAGCATACGCCGGTGAGGTAAGGATTTGCGGAATCGCTAACCAAACGGCTGATGGTTTCCCGGATTTCAGCGTGTGTCTGCTTTGCAATTTCAATCGGGCTCAGGCGGATATTCAGAAAGGTATCGGGTAGATGTTCGCGCAGGATTTTTACATCTCCGTCCCAACCCAGGTCGAGGAAATCGAGATGTGGAATCTTGGCGAAGCTTTCGGCCATGCGGTGCGGGTCGGGTCCACAGTAATGAATGCCAAACGGACGCTTTTTGCACCATTCCTGATCAAAAGGCAGCAGGAACTCTTCATAATCTTCTGCCGAAATCATGGTGTGCGAGCATTCGGAATGCAATAGAACCGGTTTTTGAAGGTGACGCACGCCCCGGTTCACCGATATGGATGTGGAACCGGTTTCAGCTTGCAGGTAGGAAGTGAATTTCTCAATCACGCCTGCAATACCTGTGAAATAAGTTTTCGCCTCTTCGGGCGTCATCATCATATCCAGAAAGATATTTTCACCACGTAAATCCATGGCTATATTCAGGATACCGCCCCAGTTGATGTCACCGCTCAGGTACCCGTATTTCTTTTTAAGTGATGTCGCCAGATTGAGTACAGCCTGAAATGCCTCAGATTTGAAAGCCTGATCCACATCGACAGGATGTAGTTCCTGATGGGCAGGCAGCACTTGCGGCGAATGGGATTCCAGGTAATTGACCTCGCAGCCCAGCATTTCGGAAAGCAAATACCCGACAGCCAAATGTACCGCTCCAATTTCCGGGCGCGCCTCGTCTTTATGCAGACCCATGCCGTACCGTCCCCAGCGCTCGTACAACACTTTTTCCATCTGTTGTTCTACTTCCACCCTTCTCAGCGGATGATAAAAAAAATCGCGATCGAAAGTAATGCCTTCGTTTTTATTCCACCATTCGGGTAGGAGTACAATGTCTACCGGCAATATTTCTTTTCCCAAAAAGGGATTATTCTTAAAATTCATAGATTCAATGTTTAGCAGAATAAGTAATCAACACTTCTTCTTTTGTATCAATCAACAGCCGATACTTATTATCTTTCAACTTTTCAATCACACCCTTGCTGGCTTTGGGTTTGCTGTTACTGACAAAGTTCAGATAGCCCTTGCCTTCGCCCGCTTTTACCTTGATGGTTTTATCATTCATAAATAAATGAATAATGCTTTTGGGGGTGGGAACCGCTCCTTCCATCCACTTGAGCCCGCCCAATACGGGGGTGATGGAGAATTCACTGTAGCCGGCTTTCACGGGTTGAATGCCGAGGTAGTATTTCCCCAACAAATAAATGGGACTGGCACCCCAGGCATGACACAGGCTTTTGCCATAAGGCCGTCCGTACATGGCCAGATGTTGAGTGCCTTTTTCAGCAGGATTGTATTTTTCCCAGAAAGAAGTGGCTCCTTCGCGAAGCATTCCTCCCCAATAGGCTTTCATCTCTTTCATCACCGCTTTTTGTTCGCCCAACGCGCACAAGGCTTCGAGTTCGTAAAAGCGCATGTATGGAGTGGTAATCTTCTGGATACTATCGTTAAACAACACCGACTTTTTAATAATTTGTTGTTTTTCCGGGCTCAGGTAATTGAAGAAAACAGCAAACATATTGGCATAGCGGGTCACGGCATCTTTTTGTTTTCCATCGATGCGATTGTGCACTAAGGCCTGCTTCGATTCATTCCAGAAGGCCGGTTCCAGCTTGTTGCGCAAGGCTGTTGCCAACCCGTCGTATTTTGCTTTATCGGCATCGTTGTGGACCAATTGCGCGCAGAGCGACATCGTTTCCAGGCTCTTACAAAAGAGTACCTGTTCATAGGAAAGTTCACCGTGCTTATCCAGGTAACCATCGGCCCAGTCCACGAAAACCCAATCGCCGGTTTGTCCTTCCACCATCCCGTTTTTGTTGGTACGTCCGAGCACATAATCCATCATGGTTTGCATGCGGGGATAAAGTTGTTCGATAAAATGGCTGTCGCCGGAATACTTATAATAGTCGTAAACGGAAAGGAACCAGTAGAAAGTATAATCCATGATGGTGTTGGTGTGGCTGGTCACGGGATCTTTCCCGCGTAAAAGCCAGATGGTGCTCTTCACCGTTTCGCTGTCATTAGAAAGGTAATAATTCATCAGGTAACTTTGAATGGCATCGCCGCTCCAGGTCCAGCGGTCGCGCTTGATACCGTCGATAAAAAACTCACGCGTGGTGAGTTGCATGGTGTAAGCTCCCACCTCCCAAATTTTGTTCACTTCTTCGTCATTACACCTGAACGAACCTTTGAGAACTTCCAGTTTATATTCGTAGAGCATGCTCACATCCGGTATTTCCACACCGGCATCTTTGGTAATATACACGTAACGAAAGGCTTTGCTATTTCCAAGAGTATAAATACCGGTCAGCGGTGAGGTCACGTTGCGTGCTTCATCGGTGACCGAATTTCCATCGACCTTGATACGATCGAGCGTTTCGCAATAGTTTATGTCCAATGCTTCTTCGGGGCTTTCGCCGTAATAAATATGAATGGTTCCATTGCCTTTCAGGTTATGCAGGCGGATAAATCCAAAGGTTTCTTTCCCGAAATCTATCAACTCTCCATCCTTTTTCTTCTCGCGCTTCACCGCTGCCATAGGCTTTGTAGAGAGCTGATACTTTGATGGAGGCGTGTTGGCGTCGCTGAAACTCCCCGAGGCGGCATCCATAAACAAGGTTGCCGATGTATCGCTCACCTTTCCGCTTTCGTCAATCCACTCTTTATCTTCGTAGGTCACTTTCCAGGAGCTATCGGAATGAAAGGTTTTCCCTTTCACGAAAATTGCCGGAGGAGTAGCCTGATTGTGTACTTTTATATTGAGCGAATGCTTCCCTGCGGGAATAATTATTTTCCGGGGTGCACCAAATTGCAGCTTCCCATCCAACTTTACATTGTACTTTCCCTCTACGGCTATCTCCACTTCTTCGGGTGCAGTCAGGTTCAACTTCTTACTAAATTCCACCAGCACATAGTGGCTGTCCATCTTCCAGAAATGAGGGAAAAAGGCACCCCGTTCGGTACGACGGTTGTTCATCTCATTACCTTGCCAGATTTCATAATCACCCGGATACCAGATCCAGGTTTGTGCAGTGGAAAATAAAGCGATAGTTGTAAAAAATAAAAGAAAAAGTGTGCGTTTCATATTGTGTAAATTAATATTGAAAACAGGAGTAGGAAGGATCTTTTTTCTATTGAATTCGCCGTCTTATTTATTTTTATCGCCAAGCAAATATTCATATACTTTTTCCAATCCGGCCTTTTGCATAATGGAATCATTCACCATCGGCCCGTTATTTTCCCAGGTATTTCCGGGACCGTTAGCATTCTTAAGGAATTTATCGGCTTCGGTACGGTTATCTTTTAGGGTAATAAAAGAGGAACCTTCGTCGGTGTACAAATAAAACCAATGTTTGGGGTCGTGCGCATAACCCGGTTTGTAAATGTCGTGTATATAATTTTCGGTGATGGTTGTTTTTGGTTGCGAACCCAAAGTGTAAATGCCTGCCACATCATACATATGTTTGGCATAGTGGTGAATATGATTGGCATGAACGCGGTTATTCCGCATGCAATTCACCGTTTGGTTCCATCCCCATCCCAGGCTGATTCCGGTGTATGATACTTCACTGATTTCATTGTGTTCGATATTGATATTACTGACGTATCCAGCACAAATGGCCACGCATCCCCAATCCTCGTTAGTCACATCGGTAAACAGGTTATTGGCAATACGTTGATTGTTACAAACTTCACGTTTATCGGTAGGGTCATAAGGTAGATGGGCTTCCTGAGCAGCCGGAGAAAAGCCCCCGACAACTACGCCATTTCCTGCAATATCGCGGAATACACATCCTTCCACATTTCCGCTCCGGTTGCCACTGACGTAATCGAGCGCGGTAGAACCGATATGTTCAAAAGTACAGTTTTTAAAATCGATATTATTGGCAGCCGAAATCTGAACTGCTGCGGCAGGACGCCCTAACCACCCCTGGTTATCGAGCTTATGATTGTTATCGCCACGGATCATTTTCGGATCCAGGGTATAGGCGTCAGTCAGATACATCCCGGCTTGCAGGGGTACATGTCCTTTTTCCGAAGGTCGCATCCAGGTAGTATGATTAAACTGTATATTTTTAAAAATTATATTTTCAACCGGTCTGTCAAGCGTTCCTTCCGCCCTTACTAAAGTTTCGAGAGCTGGTACTATGGCATCAACCCCGGCTATTTTTTCTCCGGCTAAAGGATAATAATAGAGTTTGTTGGTTTTTATGTCATGATACCATTCGCCGGGTTGGTCCAGCAATTCTTTGGCATTGGTGAGATAGAAAGCCGAATTTCTACCCGGTGAAACCATGGGTCGTGGCCAAGGATGTTCAAACTGTATCCGGCTCTCGGGCTGATGAAAGCGGACTTCTGCCGAGTCACCATGAACTTCAATCGATTTTATTCGCAGGTTGGCAACGCACCACATTTCGTGCAATACCAGTTCAGCATAGGGTGCTTTTAAGATGGATTTCACCGAAGAAGTAGGAACCCAAAGAATCTCATTCACAGGATCGTTGTTCACAATACGCGCCATATTCTCAAAATCAATCACATTACGCGCACGTACTGCCTTGCGTCCGTTGATCCAAAGCTGACGGAAGTCGAACGGACGACCGTTAAAGTCAGGAACATTGGTTACCCACAGTTTCCCAGACTTCTTCCAGTTAGTGAGCTGAACGCCACCGCTAATAGAAACTGTTTCACCTTCAGCACCGCTGATAATGGTGGGCGACTGTGATGTCCCGCTGTCTTCGGGGCGAAGGAATAAAGGTTCGTACAAGGAATAAACACCTCCTTTTATCACAATCTGAATGCCTTTTTCAATACCTGAGGCATTCACCCTGCGCATTTCACGTGCCTGACGCAATGCTGCCGAAAGAGTTGCCTTGGGAGCTTCGCGGGTTCCGGCTGCTTTATCGTTTCCGGAAGGTGAAACTGAAATTTCGGTGGCGGAAATGCTAAAACACAGGAATAAAAGTCCCCCTATCCGCCAGCTGGCGGAGGTTTTAGTGAGCAAATATTTGATATATTTCAATAAGGGTATTTTCATTTTTTCATTTTTTACTGTTATCTTTAAACCCCCTTTTGGGGGGTAGGGGGGCTTTTTTATTTTGCCAACGGCATCCAAACCGTCATGTCTGTTTTACCGCGATTTCCCCAGGCATAATAAGGTATGAGGGTTATTTTTATCGTTTGATCGGATTTTCCTACCGGACGATAGAGTGTATCCGTCCATGATTTTTCATTGTCCAGGCGGGCAACTCCATCGAGAACAACGACAGGACTTCCGGCTATATTTATTTTTCGGGGATTAAATTTAATATCAGCAGGAATAAGTACATCATCTATCCGTTTACCGTTTTCAATGTCCATTCCTTCGAGGCAATAAACCAGCGGACCCCGTTTCACCGTTGTCTGGTTACGCGTTTCTTCCACCAAAGGATTCGACTCCATCAACTTCACCGGCATATCGAGCACCAGCATGATCACATCACCCTTCTTCCACTTGCGTGAAACCGTGGCATAAGTATTTGCTTTTATCAGGGCCGAAACAGGCTCTCCGTTTACTGTCAGTGTAGCGTTATCACACCATTCCGGGATTCGCAAATGGATGGCAAATGGTTTCTTAGTGGCACTTTCAACGGCAATTTTCACCGCTCCATCCCAGGGATAATCGGTAGTTTGCACCAGTTTTACTTTATCCTTTCCATTCAGCAAGGTCTGAAATTCGCTTCCACCATAAAGGTTACACCAAACAGCATTTTCGCTCACACTGTAAGCATAATTCTGAACTTCACAAAGCGTACGGACGGTGTTGGGAGGACAGCAAAAGCAACTGATATATTCTGTACGTTCCTTGGGCCAGCGGAGGGTATATGGAAAATCATTGCTGATTCGCAAGGGATTGGTATAAAAGAATCGTTTACCATCGAGACTGACACCGCTAAGGACGCTGTTATAGAGGGCAGTCTCCAAAACTTCGGCATATTTGGCATCACCGGTAACCTGTAGCATTCGCCAGTTAAACAACATGTTGCCGATATTGGCACAGGTTTCATTGTGAGCAGTGGAGTTAGGCAATTGGTAAGCGCGACCGTAACTTTGATGCACCTTCTGAATGCTGTCGGGCACGTAATTGGTTCCGTCGGGTGAAGTCCCATCGTAAAGGGCACCGCAGGCACCGGTGACATACATCTTCCGTTTGGTAATATCCGTCCAGATACTTTCCAGGTTATCCATTAACTGCTTTTCACCGGTTTCGGCATACACATCGGCAACCCCGGCATATAAATAGTTGGCCCGAACTGCATGTCCCATCGCTTTGGTTTGCTTGCGAAAAGGAACCCGGTCCTGATTATCATCGGTTCCATTCTCTACCATGCCCCGGATATCGATTAAGTTCTTCGAAAGTTCAAGGTAGCGTGGGTTGCCTGTAGCACGGTACATCTCTACCACGCCCATATAATGTGATGGACAAATGGCATTACGAGCCAGCTCCACAGAAGCAGTTTCATAGAAATGACAAAGGAAATCTGTAGCTTTAATGGCGGCGTTGTAAAGAGTCTTCTTTCCAGTAGCACGGTAGTGAATAATACCCGCCATCATCAGGTGACCCAGATTGTAAGTTTCAAAATTAAGCCGGTTATCGAATGCGCCTTTTCCTTCTTCACCAACTGCTGTCCCAATAACGGTTTGCACTTTGTGAGAATCGACGCCTTTATTCTTTTCCATGATAATCACCGGTGTGTGGATATATCCATCTTCGCGTTGTGCCTTGACAATATTGGCTATGATGCCATCCATTAATTTATCCAGCTTTGGATCTTTCGTAACGGCATACACAGAAGCCACCGCTTCCAGCCATTTATAAAAATCACCATCGTGAAACGGAGGTCCCCAATGTTCACCGGGATAGACACCCGCAGCAATTTCAATATTTCGGTAGGCATGACTGATATCCGGGTTATTCAATGTTTTCCACATCGAGAGTATCATTGAATCTTTAAAAACACCAAAACGTTCGGACCAAAAGCCATCGGTCCATTTTACTGCGTTGATGTCGGCGCTCACCATTTTGGCATATTTACTTTCAGATGTATTTGTCAGTCCACGCTTTTGTGCATACAATGAAACACTAACGATAGTGGTTAAAAGTATCAGGAGAAATAGTTTCTTCATTTTTTAATTATTGTTTTTTCTTTTTTTTGGATTTTGATGTTTTCATCCTTTAACAGAGACGCAGGAAAAGGGGGTTTTGTACTAAGCTAAACGAAAAAAAAGTCACCATAGAACTTTCGTTCCGGGGCAACTTTTGTTGAATAAAATAATTGTTTAGTTAATCCTAAATTTTAATGCGTTTCATATAATCAGTAGGGCTCTCGTTGAAATACTCTTTAAAGCATTTGGTAAAATAGGAAGGTGATGAAAACCCTGTATCATAAGCAATTTCAGAAATGGATTTTTCAGAATGAATCAAAAGCTGTTCGGCTGCTTTTAACCGGATGATTCGTACCAACTCGTTTGGAGCGTAGTTAGTGAGTGATTTAATTTTGCGATACAATTGTACACGCGACAACCCCAGATTTTTGCCGATTTCGTCCACATTTAAATCACTGTCAATCAATTTTTCTTCAATTAATTTCCGGAATTTAGTAATAAAGGTTTTGTCAATCTCCGCCACATTTTCTTTCCTGTCGCCAAAAGTGAGATTTTTCTGGAAATAACTTTTTATTTTTTCGCGGTTCTCAATCAGTTTCCGAACCCGGATTTTCAATAAGCTCTCGTTGAAGGGTTTTGGAATATAAGCATCGGCGCCACTTTCGAAGCCGATAGCACGTTGCTCATCAAGAGAATATGCCGTAAGAAGAATCACCGGAATATGTGAGGTAGAAAGGTTCTCCTTGATTTGTTTGCAAAGCTCAAAGCCATCCATAACATCCATTTGGACATCGCTTATAATTAGCTCAGGCACGAATTTCATGGCTTTCAAAAGGCCGGCCTGCCCATTTGGTGCTTCTATAATTTCAAAAGTATCAATCAGCAAACTTTTGATGTAAATCCGCACATCCACATTATCTTCCACAATTAGTACCAGTGGTTTGTCTGTTTGTAAATTTGCATCTTGTTCTTCTTCATCTTCACCATCAAGTATCATTATTTCGTCTTGCCGTCCGGTTATCGAATTCATGGTTGGATATTGCTCAACAAATTGAATTTCCTTTTGTTTGAAAGGAATCAGCACTTTGAACTTTGTACCTTTACCTTCTACACTTTCTACATTAATCTCACCATTATGCAGTTCAACAAGTACTTTGGTCAAATGCAACCCGATTCCTGAACCTAATGCCCGATCGTCAACTTTATAGAAACGTTCAAAAATGCTATGTACATGATTTTCCGGAATGCCGGCACCATTATCAGAAACAGTTATTTGTGCAAACTCTTCATCATTTTTTAATACCTTTGTTAAACGGACATCGATACGTCCATTTTCCTTTGTGAATTTAAACGCATTTGATAACAGATTATAGCAGATTTTTTCCATTTTATCTGAATCGAACCATAAAGTGTAATCCTCATCTGTAGCTTTAAATGTGAAATGAACGTGTTTCTTTTTTCCAAATTCAACAAACGAATCACAGATTTCAGAGATGTAACTTTTCAAATCAGTTAAGGTAAAGAACATTTGCATTTTTCCGTTCTCGAATCTCCTGAATTCAATAATCTGATCGATTAGCTTTAGTAATACATGCACATTTTTGCGCATGAGCTGAATGAGGCGTTTACCATTAGAACTAAGCGTTTCCTTTTCAATCAGGCTGTCTAATGGACCCAGTATAAGCGTTAAGGGTGTGCGGAATTCATGCGATATATTCGTAAAAAATACCAATTTAGCCTGTGTAGCTTCTTCCAGGTTTTTGGAAAGTACAATTAGTTGATCACGTTGCCCGGAGATTTCTTCTTTTTGTTTGTTGATGGCAATGTTCTGTGATTCAAGAATCTTGTTGGATTTGTTCTTACTGCTGTAAGCTCTGAAAAGTAAAATCAACAACATGGATATTAAAAAAAGCACCAGTAAGGAAGTTAATAATAACATCCGTTGTGTGCTGTATTTTGCCAGGTTTTGATTCAATATCGAATTTAACTGACCAATTCTGTTTTGATGTTGAATAATCTGATCGGTTTGAAGTTTGAGTACGCGGGCATTTGTTTTATCAACTACGGCAGTGTAAAGAATATTATCTCTTTTGAAAGGTTCGTTGTTTAAAACCCGGACAGCCGTTTGGATAGCTTTTTCGCCACCGGTTGGGTAAATAAAAGTAGCATCTAAAATACCGCTGATCACTTTTTGTATCCCGCCTTCAGTACCGGGTAAAGCATCAATCCCCAGTAAAACAGGTTTTTTAATTCCACTGGATACGGTAATGGCTTCGTAGGAACCTGCAGCCATTTCGTCGTTGTGTGCAAAAACCAAATCGATGGAATGGTTTTTTTGAAGTGCATCGGTCATTTTTTCCCGTGCCTGTTTTCTAAGCCAGCCTCCATCGGCCTGATAAACAATATGAATTCCCGGATAATTATTAATGATACTTGTAAAACCTGAATGACGTTCAAAATCGGGAGTTGAACCTTTCAAACCTCGGATTTCAACCACATTTCCCTTGCCGTTGAGTAAATTTACTGCATAAATGCCAACTTCCTTGCCAACTTGAAAATTGTCGGCTCCAACAAAAGCTGTATATTTTCCGGAACTGATTTTCCTGTCAACCAGCACCACAGGAATACCATCCAACATGGCTTTTTCAATGACCGGAGTAAGGGGGATGGCTTCGTTGGGAGAAATGATAATCAGGTCAACCTTTTCGGCAATAAAGCTTTCAATATCACGAATTTGTTGTTGATTACTGTCATGTGCTGTTTTGATTTTTATTTCTATACCCGGATAAAAAGATGCTTCGCGAAGCATTTCATTATTCATGGTTCTACGCCAGGCATCATCACTACACTGTGAAACAGCTATTACTTTTATTTGGCCGGACTTCTCACCTTTACAGGATGAAAGTACGACAAGTATTGTCAGAAAGATAATTAAAAGAATTCGGTACATGGTATTTTTGAATTTGAGTGAAAGGTCAGCACTCAATTCGTATTCAAAAGTAGTGATTTATTTGACAGTTGAGGGTTGCAATCTCATTTTTATGTGATTTTATTCAGCAACAAACCGATCGGACTAAGAAATCCGACCGGTTCTGTTTGAATTGAAACTTTATTTGTTACTTTTTCACCCTCAATAACAAACTTTCAGGCAAAACAGGCATGGCACCATGTTGTGTACAAACAAAAGCCGAAACATCTACAGCCAGTTGATGTGCATTGGAAATACTTTGTCCGCTTAGTAATGCCGCAACAAATGCTGCCGTAAAAGAATCACCGGCACCTACCGTATCAGCCACTTCCACCAAAGGTGTTGGTTTAAATGACGTTTCAGTTTGTGTAACTACGTAACTACCATCTGAACCTTTTGTAAGTACAACCATCTCCAGATTGCAACTATGTAACAATTGATTACAAATTTCTAATTCGCTTTTCGACTCCCAACCGAACAACTTACCTACAATCAGAATTTCATCATCATTAATCTTCAATATATTACAACGATCCAACGAATGCTCAATCAGCTCTAAGGTATAAAATTGTTGACGGAGATTGATGTCAAATATCTTTAGTGCTGTCTCGGGAAGACAATCCAAAAAACGATTAATTGTTGTTCTTGAAACGCTGTTACGTTGGGCTAACGATCCGAAACAAACTGTCCTGGTTTTACGGGCCAACGCTTCCATTTCTTCAGTAAACGGGATATTATCCCAGGCTACATTCTCGCAAATCTCATACTGAGGAATACCGTTTCCCGAAAGGGTAACCTGAACTGTACCTGTTGCATAAGGAGTTGTTTCAATAAGATATTTTAATTTTTTATTACTAAGACATGATACAATCTCATCGCCTAACGTATCGCCTCCTATCGCACTGACAGCATATCCTTCAAAGCCAAGCTGTGACACATGATATGCAAAATTTGCCGGTGCGCCACCAAGCACCTTACCGTGAGGGAACATATCCCATAAAATTTCACCAATACCTACAATAATATTTTGACCTCCAGCCGGGGAGTCGATGTTAGTTTCGTCTTGTTTATTTCCTTGTGTGTTTTTCATATAAATCGTATAATAAAATTTGATAATATATTTGTCTATCTTATTCCTATTCAGTGGTTAGGGGTTCTTTTCTTCCTCCCCTTTTAGGGTCGGGATGGGCATTAATTTAGTCCCAATTCCTTTTCAATTTGTTCCAACGATTTTCCTTTTGTTTCAGGAATCCAGATTTTTACAAATATAAATGCTATGATGCTGAAAATGGCGAATATACCAAATAAATAACTCAGACCAAGAGTGCCCTGTATAACAGGTGCAAAATAAACCGTCAGGAAAGTGCATAACCAGCTTACTGCTGTTGAAAATGACATGGCAACTCCTTTAATTCTGTTCGGATAAATCTCCGAAATAATTACCCACATGACCGGTGCAAACGAAGCAGCGAAGAATGAAATATAAACCAGTAAAGCAACTAATACCCCAATGCCGTTTTGTACTGGTTTTGCAAATTCCAGTGTCAGGTAACCCAATGAAATCATCATTCCAACTGCTCCCCAAAGCAATAATGTTTTACGTCCTTTTTTATCTACCAGCCACAATGCTACAATCGTCATTAAAAAGTTAACCATTCCGACAATCATTGCCAACATCATTGAATCTCCTTTGGCAGCACCTGAAGCTTTGAAAATTTCAGGGGCAAACATGATAACTGCATTGATACCCGTGATTTGTTGTAATGCAGCTATTAAAGTTCCAATAAGTACAATTTTACCGGTTTTCCCTTTAAACAATTCGCCAAATGACATTTTTTCTTTTTTGCTTTCGGCCAATAAACTATTTTCCATTTCAGGAAGTTCTTCCCTGACTAAAGTTGCACCGCCAATACTGTTCAATACTTTTATAGCCTCCTCTTTTTTTCCATGTGCCAACAACCAACGGGGACTTTCGGGGAATTTCACGATTAAGAAAATCAAAAACACCACTCCAAATATACCGGGAACTGCAAGCATATAACGCCAGCTGTTTTCGCCAAATCCAATCAGATAATAATCAAATATATAAGCCAACACAATACCAATTGTTATGGCAAACTGATTAAATGAAACCAATCGGCCACGACTGTGAGCCGGAGAAATTTCCGAAATATACATCGGGGCTACTACCGAAGTTGCACCAACTGCAAGACCCGATAATACACGAAATCCAATTAAAATGGTTGAAGATTCAGCCAAAGCACATCCCAAAGCGGAAATTATATAAAGTATAGCGGTTGTAACCATTACTTTTTTCCGTCCGTATTTCTCCGTGAAATTCCCGGTAAATAAAGCTCCGATTAAACATCCAAAAGTCAGCAGTGCAGCTACAGTTCCCAATCCACTATCAGTGAGAGAGAATTCACCTTTAATCATATCCACCGCTCCGGAAATGCCGGCCATGTTCAATCCAAAAAGTAATCCGCCGTTTATGGCTACAAAAGTGATCCAGTATAAGTATTTGTTATTTGACATTGTATTGATTTATTTAATGTTATTGATTTTAATATCCTCTACACTGATTTGCCCTGCTTGACTATAAAATTTAAGTTGATTCATGCATTCAGTAGGGAAAAACAAAGTTGTCATTGTTATTTCTCCATCGTTGATGAACAATTCGGCAGAAGCTTTATCTACTAACAAGCGAATTTTATAAACATCTTTTTTAACAAGCGGTGCGTTCATACCCATTGCAAACCGGTCATTAAAGTCTGTCAGTCCACTTTTCTTTCTATCAATGCTAACGAATCCGGTTGTATTGTCAAAATTGAATTTCAATGTTTCTTTAGAATTATTATTCAAACTAAAACCAAAGACCTCGGTATTTTCCGGTTTTATTGTCATTTCAATCTCATAACTTCCATCATTGTCTTTCAGTAATTCAGCTATAACAGCTTCTTTGTTTACCTGTAAATTTGTTTTTTGTGAAATTTTCCCTTTTAAACTGTTCATTTCTTTTACAGGGTAGCTACTCAAAATCAAATGATTGCCATTGTTCACAATTGTAAGTTCCCGTGCGGTTGTGTTGGCACTTCTAAAATCTTTTGTTGGCACCTGATTCGCATAGTCCCAGTTGCTCATCCAGCCCATGAAAATCCGTCGACCATCTGTTTTTGGGATATTGTTGAACGTTACGCCGGCATAATTATCGCGGCCATAATCCAACCAAAGTGGATAAGGAAGCGCATCTGCCTTAAATGTTTTTCCATCAAAATCTCCGATAAAATATTGAGTAGCAGAACCACCATTTGGACCACCCGGATTTAAGCTCACAATCAACACCCATTTCGTTTTTCCCTGATAAGTCATTGGAAACAAATCGGGACATTCCCAAACAGCAGCATGTGAACCGATTCCTTCTCCAAATTCACTCAACTTAGTCCATTCCTTCAGGTTTTGTGATCCGAAGAAAGTGACAGTTTGTCTGGTGGCCAGCGCCATAACCCATTGGTTGGAAGCTTCGTGCCACGACACTTTTGGATCACGAAAATCTGTAATTCCCGGATTTGGCAAAACCGGATTCTTAGCATATTTTGTGAATATGCGACCTTTGTCGGTACTAAATGCAATAGATTGTTGCTGAGTTTTTCCTGCGCTGGTATAAATAGCCACCATAGCATTTTCGCCAAAACCAGCTGTATTTTTGACGTCTATTACTGCGCTTCCAGAAAAGATAGCTCCCAAACTGTCCGGTGTTAGTGCTGTTGGCAAATAAGTCCATGAAGTGAGATCTGTACTCACGGCATGTCCCCAGGACATATTTGCCCACATAGAACCATAAGGATTGTATTGGTAAAAAAGGTGGTATTCTCCATCCAGATAAACCATTCCGTTGGGGTCGTTCATCCAGCCATGTTCAGGACTGAAATGAAATTGAGGACGATAAGTTTCGTTGTATTCAAATTCAAATTTATCCGATTGTTTAATCTCTTTGATTCCCATTATAGATTCTTTCACGCCCAGGAATGAAAGTGTCACTTTTTGACTTTTCCATTTTTTCACATCAAGCGGTACCCAATAATCAATCTTATTTACCGCCACATGTGCATCAAAAGTTGATTGGAAATCAGTATTGGAAGCAGCTACTAAAATTTTTATTTCCGGTGCATTTTCTTCTATAGGAATAAGGATATAGGATAATTGAATTTGGTAATCGACAGATAGATTTTCATCTGCCGATTTTTTCTGAGAAGTGCAACTAATACTTATAAATAAAAGTGCAACTAAAATGGAGGAGATTGATTTTTTCATTTTTTACTAAACTATTGGGTTAACTTTTCACTGTGCAAAAATAGAATCAAATATGCAATTCTACTGTCAATTTTGTTGCATCATCGTGTATTTTTGATACAATTCAAGATATTATTCGACTTTAGACTAAAAAACAAATTCTTTATCTTATTTATATAGAAGTTTATTACTTAAGTTTCAATAGTTTATTTAACAATTCATTTAAAGGAATATTCCTTTGATATGAAGTTTGGATATTCCCATCTTTATCGTACAAAGCTAAAAAAGGAAGCTCCATTATTTTATAATAATCCTTTATAAAAAAAGAAGAACCTTCAGTCCCAATAGTAATATTTTTATAATTGGTCGCTTTGTATTTCAACGCAAACTTTGCCAGATCTTTAATTGGGAAATAGCTAATCATAACGACCGATGCATTTCTAAAATCGTTTGCTCTTTTAAAGAATTTATCCATAAATGTAAGGCAATCTTCGCAATCAGGAGAAAAATAGATAATTATAATCGATTTTTCAAAAGGAAGATTTTGAGCCCTGAAATTCTTACCATTAGGTTGCAAAATACTAAAAGGAGGAAGTTTTCCAGTCTGGGCTTTTGCTTCCGTTTTGGATAAGAATAACAGGCTCAAAGGAATTAAAATGTAGAAACAGAATCTAATAAGCATAATAAAAAGATTATGAGGTTAATTTAATAAATTTAAAAATGTTATTGAACAATGAGTTTCGTTGTATTTGTGAAACTGGCAGATTCAATCTTTACAATGTACATTCCAGTTTTTAATTGATTTGGAAAATGGTAGACAGGTCCTTCGGAAAAACTAAAAATTCTTTCGGAAACTAATTTCCCAAGCATTGTAAAAATGCCAACCTTTTGATTACTGTTATCTAAAGGTTGCTTGTTCGTGTTAATATTAAGTTCTTGTCCTTCTTTTAAAGGATTTGGATATAAACTCATTCCATCTTGGTTAAAATCTGAAATTTCTTGTACTGCCGTAGGTGAAGTTTTCCATATTGATTTCAGATTATAAGCTTTCAGACTCTGTACAATAGTTGCTCCGTTAGTTGAGAAAAGCTGTATTAATTTACTTGAGACATCCGGATAAATCAATGAGCTCATAACCCGAACCCCATCGTTAGCAAAGACTTCAATAGATGATTGATCAATATAGATATGCAATTTAATCTGTCCATTATCAGGCAAAAGTGGAGCCGTAACCACATTGGGAAAGGTCGAACTAAATGCCACATTACCCGATTTTGTTCTGTCGAGGTATAAATTAGAACTGGTGGCGTCATACCCCAATACTACTTTATTAGTACCGCTAACACATAGGTTTAACCCGAAATTAGCTCCTACCGACACATTAAATACAGCATCTATTTCGTAGTAATTATAAGCAGGAGTGAACTCTGTAAGGGTTTGTGTATTCTGAACAGATTTATTTGTAACAATAACACTGTCATTTCTAAGCTTCTTCAATGCCGGAATAGGCTGTTGTACCAACCGGATACCATCTGCAAATGTCTTTAGTGATAATTCACGAGGTAAAGATTCCTGACCACGTCCCCAACTGGTTGGCGTAGAATTGGCATAATCCCAGTTACCCATCCAACCCATCCATACTGTCCGGTTTTCAGCATTATCATAATCACGATATGTTCTTGCAGCGTAAAAATCACTTCCGTAATCAGCAATCAGAGCATGTTCAATATTATTATTCCACAAGGCATCTGCAAATATAATATGATCAACACTGATATGTCCCCAGCTACCGGTGCTGTTATCCACAATCTGAATTTGGGCCGTTTTACCTACCCAGGTTGAAACATTCCAACCTGCCCACTTCAACACTTCATCATTTCTTCCGGTTGTAGATTGCACTACTGAACCATCAACAATAAGGTTTATACAGGTAGCTCCCGGGTTGTTTCCCCCTCCAATAAGAAAATTAATACAACTCTTATTAATTGTAAATGTTTCCGATGTCAATGTCCCTTTTGTACCATCTCCATAATTAAATGAATTTACCAACTTATTTCCCAGATAACCGTTTACTCCTTGTTGCACACCCAGATTTCCACTGGCAGGACCCGACCCAAAAGCTGTTCCGGTGACAGTCCAACCACTATAGCTGGTTGCTTCAAAGTTGGCAAAAACATCTCCCTGAATACCTGTACCTTTTCTTAAGTACGAGTCACAGGTAGGATCAACAGAAAATCCTGAAAGCCCATCAAAAGTCCCCAAAAAATACTGAACTTTGTTACTTGAACTGCAAAGCAACACCCATTTTTTATTGCTGGTGTTTCCATCAACAGGTAGTTGAATCAAATCCGGACATTCCCACCAATTTTCTTTTGAACCTAAAGGTCCAAATGAGTTTAATATTTTCCATGTTTTTAGATTCGTGGAGTTATAGAACTGAACTGCTTTATTACTGGCATTGGCAGATATAGCCATTATCCATTGATTACTCGTTGCATCCCAGAATACGCCCGGGTCCCTGAACCCAATAGCGGCTGTCATTACAGGAGTTCCGCTATTATAAAGATAAAAACTACTGTAATCTGTGAGATAATCATTGCTTGATGATAGCGCTGGTGCATCGAGAGTGGTCGTTTTGTTGTGATTTGTAAAGAGAGCAACCATTGGTGCATACGTGCCTGTTTTAAAGCCGGCAGTATTATTTGCATCAACCACCACACTTCCTGAATAATAATCGAATGCAGTGTTGTCGCCCAGCATTGGCCAGCTTTTTTCGGTCCAGTAAACCAAATCGCTGGATATGGCATGTCCCCACCAAAAAAGATGGTATTTATTGTTGTAACGTACCAGTCCATCCGGATCACCAATCCAACCACTTTTGGGTGAGAAGTGAAATTGAGGCCGATATTTTTCTGTATATTGGGCATGCAAAGAGCTTGTTGTCAATGATAATATAAAAATCAATAACCAGGGTTTGCCAATATTCTTCATTCTTTTTGTTTTATTTAGTTTTGAGTCACTTTCGTTTTTTTTAATTGTACATTTCATTTAAGGAAACTATTACTTTCAAATTAAACCCTATTTGTATTTGTCTTAATTGAGAGTTTATTATGTTGAATTTTTACCACGTTATTTTTTGTAAAGCAATGTTATTCTTTTTTATTCCAAATACTTTTCAAGCTTTGTATGGTCAACTCATTGACTTTAATTATTCCATTTTCAGCAAAAAGTGATATTCTATTGAATTTAGAATGAGTGAGATAATTCTCAGTCATTACTTGTTTTCCATTCGTTGTAAAAAGTTCTATTGACGAATCATCTACAATCATTTTTATGGTCATAACCGAATCTGAATTGTATGATGGCATAACATCCATGCCCTTAAATTGTGAGTTTTCTTTTATATTCACAAAGTTCGTTCTATCAACAAAATACCACTCTTTAGAAGCATCGTAACCTACAATCAATTTTTCGGTTTCATCATTTTCGAACTGTATTCCATATCTGGCAGGGAATGTCAAACGGGTTTTTTCCGAAGTTTTGAATTTTATTGTTATTACTGACGGAGTTAATGGAATTGTTATTCTCTTTGAAATATCCAGGTTCTCTGCTACATCCAAGTCTTGTAATGATATACTCTTAGACTCAATTTCACTTAAAGATTTGACAGGTTGAGAGGCCAACACTTTTTCTCCGGAGTATTCATCTAACATTAAAGTTCTTGGAATAGTAAAACTCCCCCAAAAAGGTTTCATGCTACCAATCATAGTATAATCGATATTATTTTTCCAGCCAATAACTGTTGGATTAGCATTGGCAGGCAAACCCGCGCAGACTACATTGTAAATATTATCTTTACCATAATCAAGCCAATGCGATTTTGTTGAAATTGGAGCAGAAAAGCTTTTTCCATCGAAAGTTCCAATAAAGTATTGGATAGAAGAACCATCACGAGGGTTTACAAATTCCTGATCAACTAACATTACCCAATTATTACCATTATTTAGAGGGAAAAGAGTTGCTTTTAGCCAAATATTGGCCGTATACTGTAGCTCTTTATCTATTGAACTTTCAAATTTCCACTTCTTTAAATCAAGCGAGGAGAATATCTTTACAACTTGGTCGTCAACTACAGACATAATCCATTTCTTATGACTTTCAACCCAAATAACTGAAGGATTGAAATCGTTCTTAACTTTAAGCGGAAATTCAATTTTATCATCACTTTCAGTCCATATTTTACCTTGATTATCACTATAGGATAATTTAAAATAACAATTATTATTTTCTTCGTTTTTATCAGGATCAACGACTAATAGAGCTGCAAGAGTCTTTTGTGGATCGGATTTTTGTGAATTGAGAACTACAGTTCTGTTTAAAATATTTAGATCCTTCTTGCAGAAAGCTACCGGTTGAGCTGATTGCCAATGAATCAGATCTTTGCTTGTAGTGAGATAAGTTGAACAAACTACCTTTTTATCCAACTTGAATTCTTTATAAAACAATGAGTATATTCCGTTTTGAAATAGTAACGACACAGGTGCACCAACATTGTGATTCGTTGATGAATAATGAACTTTTGGATAATTAGGTGATGATTCACTTACGGTATCATTTCCATTTTTTTTACAACTAACAAAAATAACCAGTGCAAATAGTATGTAAATTAACTGTTTCATAAATAGATAGGGATTAAGATTTATTTTTGTTGCAATTTTCATTATCTCATTAAACTTTTATTTAACCCACTTAGATTAAAATCAGTGATTTGTGGCAGAAATTTGCCTCCTTCAATACGAATAAAATTATACTGATACATCGGAAAAAATAAAGTAGTCATCACACCCTCACCATTATTCCAGAAAAGTTCTATAGATGTTTTATCAACTAACATCCGTATATCCAACATATTATCTGCTCCAATCGCAAACGATTGATAACTACTGCTGTTTGCGAATACATTATTAAAATTCACAAATCCGGATTTACTTCTGTCAATTGTCACGGTTCCATATTTTTTATTAAAAATAACACTCATTTTTGCACCGGCACTACCTGTAGTTAGTTTTAATGTGTCTAATTGAGTAAAATCAGCTTTGAAGCTTAATTGGTAACTTCCGGTTTTTACAATCTCATTATTTGTTAGTTCCAGAACATTTGCCTTTTGAGTAAGAGTAGTTACAGTTTTATTTATATAATTATTTAATTCAGTTACCGGATTAAATCTTAAAACAAAACTTGACCCTTTTTGCACTAAATTTATTGCCCGGGGAACAGTATTAGTGCTACGCCATGAAGTTGTTGGAACCTGACCTGCGTAGTTCCAGTTACTCATCCAACCAATCATAATTCGTCGCCCATCATTTGAAGGAATATTATTGAAGGTTATACCAGCATAATTATCTGTTCCTGAATCTATCCAGGAAGAGGTATTGGAATCTGATGTAAATTTATTTCCATCAAAGTCTCCAACAAAGTACTGAGTTGCTGAGCCTCCGTTTGGACCTCCGGGATTTATGCTTACCAGAAGCACCCATTTTTTCAAACTAGTTCCTTCTACAGGTAATTGAAATAAATCGGGACATTCCCACACTCCTCCATGGGCTCCAATTCCCACGCCGAAATTACTTTCAAAAGTCCAATTTTTCAAATCGAGGGAAGAATAAAAACTTATTTTATTTCCAGCGGCTAGCGCCATAAGCCATTTATTTTGATCTGGCAACCAGGATACTTTTGGATCCCTAAAATCAGGAACTCCAGGATTAGGCAGTACAGGGTTATTTGCATATTTTGTCCAAGTACGCCCTTTATCAATACTATAAGCAATGCATTGAGATTGTTGTGCACCGGCACTTGTATATATAGCCACGATTGGATCTTCACCTCCTGCCTTAAATCCACTCGTATTTGAAGCATCAACAACTGCACTTCCCGAGAAAATTGTTCCTAAGTTATCCGGTGACAAGGCAATGGGTAAATCTTGCCAATTAAACAAATCAGTACTTACCGCATGACCCCAATTCATCGGACCCCAGGTATTTCCATTCGGATTATACTGATAAAACAAATGATACTCTCCTTTATAATACACTAATCCATTGGGATCATTCATCCAATGTAAGGCAGGTGTAAAATGATAATTAGGCCTGTAATCTGTTTCATCTAAAACAACTAAAGTATTATCTGTTGAAATTAAATTTACAACAGGTTCATCTTTTTTACACGAACTAAATCCACATAAAATTAAACCGATGAGAAAAAGTGTAGTTGATTTATTCATGTGTATTATTAGACTCTGTAAATATTTATGAAAGAAATAGTTGTATAGCATTAAATGCACCGATACAAAAATAGAAACTTAGATTGGTTTTAAATGTCAATTTTGATACATTGTCATGTTTATTTGATACATTATTGGCTCTTCATTCTGCAGAATGGTAAAAATATGAATTGTTTATCGATTTCAAACCGAATAAAAATAAATGAAACCTATTGCTATACTTAATAGAATTTATAATACCATATTATTTATTTTCTACAGTTAATGTAGAAATGATTTCAAAAAAAATTCTTCCGGGGATTTTGTCCCCGGAAGAATAAAAAACTAACCTAGTCACAAAAACAACCTTAAACTAACTTATTTTATTTTTAAATAATCAATTGTATTTTTGTACATTTTATCAATATTAGCTTTAGAACAATCTACAAATTAAATTGAAGATAAAGCTTTGAAACTTTTAAAGGAAAGCACGTCATACAATTAAACACATAACGCACTTCCTTTAATGATTAATTATTTCTTATATGCCCTTAGTTCATCCCAATAAATAGTTTGTGTATGATCAAGTGCATCCTGACAATGTGGTGCAATTAACACATTATTGATGAGAGCTGTACGACCTGCAGGAATGTCAAATGTTAGCTCCTGCCATTTTCCAATGGTAGTGTATTCTGTTTTCAACCAATCTTTTGTAGAACCATCAGCATTTTGAATTTCCAACTGAACTGTTCCCGTAGATTCTTTCAATACCATCACTGAAAATTTATTATAAATAGCAGGATCTATATTTACTTTATACGCATTCCAAATTGCACCACCTGACCAAGGGCGACCACCATCATCTCCGGCTATACTCTTGCGAAGAATTGAAGCGCAGGTAGAAGAAGTATTGATTCCAGTTGTAAGGGGATTGGCTATTCCATTATTGACAGTTGCAGCTATGTTATCCCAAAGTGGAGCAATATTTTCTCCATTATAAAGCACCAGATAATCAAGTGGTTTTTGCGCTACTATTGCCGTTACAATATAATTGAATGTCAAATTATCTTTAACAACAGTATACTTAACCGGAGTGGTGAAATCAACTGTTGTTCCTGAAGCAGGACTTATTGCTGCCCCACTGGTAAATTCAACAGTCGGTTTCAATGTTTTGACGTTTGTTCCAACAGGAAGATAAATCACGATTTCTCTCTTTAGGTTGTCAACCTTCCCATTTATTGTGTCAACTGCAAATTTAGTTATCTTAGCACCCGGACGAGTAAATCGAACTGTTTGACCTAAAGACAAATTTCCTTTTGTGTCTTTAATTTTTACAGTAAAGATGTATTCTTTAAGCACTTCAACCAATCCAAAAGTATAAGAAGTTGGATTTCCAGAAATCGAAACTGTTGCATCACTAGACGCGACAGAAGCACTCAGGCTATCATGCCCCTGAGGTAATGCCCATGTTAACTTTACACTGTCACCGATAAGTGTATATTGTAAATTGCTTACAGCCGGCAAATTAGGTGCTGAAATGTCGAAATTATTCCGATCATAACAACTTGCTGCAATAAATGGCAGCACAAGTAGCAATAAATATAATTTAATATGCTTTTTCATATTTTTATTTTTTAATGATTAATGGAATTAATAACCGACATTTTGAGTATAGACTCCTTTACTAAATCTCATTTGATTATCTGGAATTGGCAAATATTCATCACGATTTTTTGTAAATAATCCATTTTTCAAATATGCAATTTTAGATTTTTCTGTTGCAAAGTATCCATTCATATAGGTATCAGCTATACCCCATCTAACTAAGTCGAAGAAACGATTACCTTCCATGGCCAACTCAAGTCTGCGTTCCCAACGCAAAGCCTTACGGGCATAACTTTGATCCCAACCGGCAAGACCATAAGTCCCTACATTAAACTCAGATTCGAATGAATTATCAGCCATTTTTAAATGAGCTGTACTATTCGAAGCTCTGGTACGGATTTGATTGATTATTTGACGTGCTGTTTCAAGATTTGCTCCACCACCTAACTCAATTAGCGCTTCTGCTTTCATAAGCAATACATCTGCAAAGCGAAGAATCATTCTGTTTTTGGTATTGCCATAGAATGGACCAACTTGTGTATAGCAAGATTTACAAACATTTTCTTTTAATGAAGCATAAACACCGTAAACATCCGGAGTACGATTCCAGCTTACCTCATAAATCGTAGTTGGATCATATTTCCATGGATGACCAGGGATAGCAATTGTATGATTCAAACGTGGATCCACTTTGTCAGTACTTAAATCAAGAGGTGCAGCATCGTATGTGTCAAACATTGGTAATCCGGTAGTAGGATCAGTCTTAAATGCATTGGCTAAGTTTTTACTTGGCTTATGGAAATCACAACAGCCTATTCCCATTGGTGTGGCCAAAACATCTCCAAAGTTTAAACGACCAAAAGTTGTACCGTCTCCTTTATCTGAAAATTGTATTGCAAAAAGAGACTCATTCCCATTTTCAGTAGCTCCGGGCGTAAATAGGTCTGCATAATCAGCTACTAATCCATAAGTGGCAGGAATAGTGTTAATAAGATCAACTACTTGTTGAAGCTTAGTTGCATTAATGCTAGTTACATTGTTTCTATCATCTTGCTCATAGGCCTGAAACAATCTTGTTTTAGCCAAATAGGTTGTTGCAGCAGCTTTATTTGCTCTCCCGATTTCAGGTTGGGTTTCGGGTAAATTATCGACTCCAAATTGAAAATCTGCAGCAATTTTATCCCATAATTGATCATTTGTCAATGCTCTATTTGAGATAGTTGGATAATCGGCAATCGCAATTGTTTCGTCAATAAAAGGAACATATTTCCAAAGTTCTTTCAATTGAAAGTAATAATGTGCACGAATGAAACGACATTCTGCTTGTCTGATCTTTAATTTAGGAAAGTTAGCTTCTGTAAGTGTATTCAACGTTTTTAAAGCCGAATTTGCACGCGAAATACCTACATAATACTGAAACCATAATGCATCCATTTCCCCAAAGTCAGATTTTACATTCTTGAATGTCTCCAGAAAGTAGAATGCCTGAATATCACCTTCGTCACGTCCACCTTTATAAGCATCTCCCGAACGAACATTACCATAAGGCCAAAGACTAAATGGCGTAATATAATGATCATTACCAAGGCTTGCATAAGCAGCATTTACAGTATTATCGACTTTGTCGGGGGTAGATACCTGAGCATCGCTCAGTACACCTTTTGGAGTTACATCCAAAAAATCGCTACATGAAAACAGCGTAGCTATAGCGAATAAAAATATTATTTTTTTCATTGTATTTTTTTTTATTATCTATGAATAATATTAGAATGAAACGTTCAACCCAGCAGTAAGTGTTGTTGGGATTGGATATCCGTAAGATGGACTTTCAGGATCAATTCCGGTAAACGATTTACTTTTGATAGTCAAAAGGTTCTGTCCGCTAACATACATATGTATATTACTAACTTTGAATTTCTCAGTAATATTCTTAGGAATTGTATAACCCAATTGCAAGTTTCTCAACTTGAGATAGGCACCATTTTCAATAAAATAGGTTGAGAGTCTACCTTCAGCATTGGCATCGGAACTTACTATGGCAGGAATAGTAGAAGATGTATTGGTTGGTGACCAAGCCCCTAACAAGCGAGTTCCTTTGTTTGAATTATTTTCTCGAACTGACCAAAAATCAGTGCTGTATTTCACAACGTTTTCAACGTCAATTTTACCAACACCCTGGAAGAAAACAGTTAAGTCAAAACCTTTGTAATCGAAACTTAAGTTTAAACCGTATGTGAAATCAGGATGTGGAATCTGAATCCAGGTTTGATCCTTAGTATCAATGACTCCATCGCCGTTTATATCTTTATATCTAATTCGACCTAATCCTTTTCCATTTTGTACTGCTGAATTAGCTACTTGTTCAGGTGTTGTAAATAAACCATCAGCAATGTAACCATATCTGGTACCGAATGGATGACCCAGGATATTATCTCCTAATCCATTTCCACCATAAGTGTTTACTACTGCATCAGGAAGTTGAGTAATCTTGTTTTTATATGTACCAATATTACCTGTAATATCAAATTTGAAATCGGAACCAATTTTGCCTCTATAGCCAAGTAGCATTTCAAAACCAACGTTATTCATACTAGCTCCATTCAACCATTGACTACCACCATCTCCAACTACGGCTATATAAGCAGGTTGAACAAGGATATCTTTGGTATCTTTAATAAAGTAGTCTAATGATCCGTACAATTTCTCGTCAAAAAAGCCAAAGTCAAGTCCGATATTTGTTTGAGTGGTTGTTTCCCATTTCAAATTATCATTGCCTGATTGAATTTTTAGGTAACCTGAAGGTAGAGTTCCAGATTTAGCACCTGATAATGAATATGCAGTACTATTAGATGTATTCCATGTTACATCATTAGTGCTGTTATAGTTTGTGGTGTAAAGTGTTTGAGTGGCGTTATTGGCAATTTCCTGATTACCTGTTTGGCCCCAACCAAGTCTTAACTTAAGGTTTGAGATAGCTGCCACCTTATCTTTAATAAAACCCTCCTGACTAATTCTCCATCCCAACGAAAAGGCAGGGAATGTAGCGTATTGATAGTTTTTACCAAATTGAGAAGAACCATCATAACGTAATGTCGCTGAGGCTAGATATTTTTCATCAAATACGTAGTTTACTTTTCCGAAATAAGAAGAGAGGGTATTTACTGATCCTAATCCACCATTTCCTTTTTGGCCGGTACCGGCATTTAAGTACATATAATCCGGTGTTTGTAATTCAAAGTTTTGCCCTGTTGCATAAAACCATTCATCACCATGATATACCAACTCAGTTCCGGCTAAAGCATCAAATGCATGCTTTCCTTTGGTAAATTGATAGTTTAAGGTATTACTCCATATCCAGTTTGTAGATATACGTTGAGAATTGGTGACAGTATTTGTAGTATTACTTAAATAACCCGATTGATAAGTATATTGTAAGTTTCTATAATTTGTACCAGTATAATCTAGACCTAAATTTGTTTTAAAATGTAAGTTTTTCATCAATTCTGCATCAGCAAAAAGATTTCCAAATATACGTAAATTGACAACATTGTTTTGTTTATTGTCTTCAAGAAGTCTGACCGGGTTCTGACGGTCGTTCATACCACCTACAGGACCACCCCAGCCAATTCCATTTACAGTGTGAATAGGGATAATTGGTAGAGCTTGTAATGCAGGATCCAGTACATTATTTGCCACTTCTGATGATCTGCTTAGCAATAAATTCTCTCCAACAACCAATTTTCCATGCAATAATTTGTAATCTGTATTGATACGAGCAGTTGCACGTTCAAAATTTGTTGTCTTGATAATACCATCGTTTTTAGTATAGTCTACAGATACTAATGAATGACCTTTTTCAGAACCATTTGACAAGGTCACATCATAGTTTCTGGAAACACCTACTTGCGATACGGCTTTGAACCAATCTGTATCAGCAGTTTTTAAAGTTTTGTCTGCGTTCAAATAATCAGGTAGAATAATTTTATTCAACACCGGAACTCCATTAGCATCTTTAGCCCAGTCGAACTGATATGAAATGGAGTTAGCGTTTGGATCCAAGCCATCATTCACTTTACCTTGCCAAAATGCTTGTCCATATTGTTGAGCATTTAGAACTTTCAGTTTAGAACTATAAAATGAATAACTTGTTCTGGCATTTGCAGTAATTTGCATTTCGCCATCTTTCCCTTTTTTAGTAGTAATAATGATTACACCATTTGCAGCTCTGGAACCATAGATTGTAGAAGACGATGCATCCTTTAACACCTGGATAGATTCAATATCATTAGGGTTCAACTGATTCATCCCTTCTTTAGTAGGAACACCATCGATAATATACAATGGGTCGTTATTTCCTATTGTACCAATACCTCTTAAACGTACTGTAGTACCAGAACCACTAGGAGAGCCATCGGTGGTTATAACCATACCTGCTACTTTACCTTGTAGAGATTGCATAGCGTTGGCATTGTTTACCTTTTTGAGGTCGTTTACATCAACAACTGTTACTGCACCGGTTAAATCGGCTTTCTTTTGAGTTGAATAACCAGTTACAATAACCTCATTCATTAACTGAGAGTCTGAAGTTAAAGTAACATTAAAGACAGAACTGTTTCCTATTTTTGTTTCCAATTTATTCATACCAATATAACTAAATACCAGAACTGCGTCTTTATTAGGTATGGAAATTGAATATTTACCATCTATATCTGTAATTGTACCTATAGAAGTTCCTTTAATAGTTACATTTACTCCTATTAAACTTTCACCGCTTTCAGATGAAGTAACAATACCTGAAATTGCTTTTGTTTGAGACATCATTGCAATACTTAAAATGCAAAAAAATGCAAACAGTTTCAACTTCCTCAGCACGTTGCATTGAAGATTGTTTTTTTCATTCATGATTTTTTAGATTTAAAATTCTTAATATAACTTTTTACATAATTTGATACGCATTATTACGCGTAATTGAATAGGTGATTTCATTATATCAATAAAGGTATAACAAAATTAAGTAATAATCCCTCATTTCTAAATTCGTTTAAATGATTAATAATTTTAGTTGATGTTTGATACAAAATCACGTTGCAAAAATAGAGTGAATAAATACCAAAAACTGTCAAATTTGATTCATCTTCGTGTAAATTTGATACAAAGTAACTGTTTATCAAAAAAGGATGGTTAAGTAAAACTCAACCATCCATGCATTTATAATTAGCTCCGTACTTAAAATCGATTTTTTACCTAAAAATATTCTTTCCCATTTCAAATCTTTTCTTTTTAATATTCTGCTTGTTTTGATTAAAAAACGATATAAAAAAAAGTTGCCCCGAAACTTTCGTTCCGGGGCAACCCTATTAAAAAATCACAAAAACTATTTCTTTATTTCACCAATACTTTTTGAGTAGTATTCGCTGTTCTTACAATATAAATACCTTGTTGCATAGTCACACCCTGAGCTGCCTGTGCCGGAGTCAGTGTTTTTACTTTTTGTCCGGCAACGTTATATACTACCACATTTTCGGTTGCATTGGCGGCAAAAATTGTTTTGTCGGCATTCCAAATAATAACTTTACTCAATTCAACTTTTGGAGAAGAAGTTGGTAATATTCCAATTACACCAACATTATACCAAAAACGAATACCATTTGTAATCTCTAACCTTACTGTAGGGGTCATACCTTCAGTTACATTAGATGCAGTTAAAGTCACTTGTAATGTATCATTTATAGAACCTGTAGTTGGAGCAGGTATCACTAAATCCATTTTTGTTGTTCCATCAGATGGAGTATATGTATAAGCTACTGGGATTGAAAATGTTCCGTCAGCAGCTTTTTTCATAACTGCACCTGTAGCAGCAAACGAGAATTTAGTACTGTGACCACCACCGTCATTTCCTTCAGTTATATCTAAAGCACCGATTCTATTAACATCAGTCAGTTTGAAAGTAACCTGATTATTTTCACCAACTAAAACAGGAACAGGAGTTCCACCTGTATAATCTGTAGAACCAACTCCTAAATTTACCGGGGTTCCGTTATTATGATTAAAAACAGTACTTGCAATTACTCCTTCAGGATAAATCCAAGTGGCAGTACCATACATAACATTAAAATTATCAAACACAATTATTGGATCAGTAACTACAGGAATATTATTAACATCTAAAGCATTTGGAATTCCATCCACTACACTCAATGCGTTTGAAGTTCCTAAAGTTCTTAAATAAATACATATTTTTTTATTTGTAAAATCAGCAGGCACTTTACCTAAAGCAGCTGCTAACTGAACAGTTTTTAAACCTGAACCGGTAACATAAAAATCCGTTACTTTGCTACCAATTAAATTAGCATCAGAGATAGTAGTCCCACTATATACGGCTAATTCATAACTTGCTGTTTTTCCTGTAGATCCGGCATCGTAAGTATTTATTTCAAAAATTATTTCATCTGTTACTGCTTTTCCTGTAAAGTCAAACTGAAAACCATATTCTACGTGTTTACATTTACCAGGATACATACCAAATGCCTGATTAGTTGATGTAAGATCAAATACACATGCTGCTGGCCTGCTTACTGAATCATTTACATTTCCATTTACAGCAGGTAATAATGCACCTTTACCTATAGAAGCTGTCATTATTTTTTTTAACGAATCCAAACTAAATACATGGACTGGATTTCCATTACTACCATAATTATCACATTTTAAAGTACCGGAAGCATAATTCAAAGCAGTTGTTGCATCCAGGTAAGCTTTTACCTGAATCCCTCTTACCGTTGTAGCTTTTTGGAATGAGATAGAGTCTTTTCCTAAATTGGCAGTGGTCTTAGCAGGAGCCCATGTAGTATTAACTTTAGATGTATTAAAATGGACATTGAAGGTATCTTTGTCTAAAGTGCTTTTTGCCTGTAGAGTTTGACCTATTACAACATCATTTTGCCACCGAAACTGAGCAAAAGCATTGCCCAATACAAATGCACTTAAAAGTGCTGAAAGTAGTAATTTTTTCATAATGTGAATCGTTTTAAAATTATTAGATAATAAGGATTAATATATTTCAAAGACGAAAACTGTTTATTTGTGTACTCATTATACAAACAAAATAGAAATAAAATAAGTTCCACTACAAAATACCATTCGAACTCATTCCGGGACATATCTTTTTTAAAGATTATGAGTACTAGATGCACTTTTCAGCGTCTCTATTTTAAGTATAAATTAGATATCCGATTTTTTATGTTTAGAAGAATAAGACTGATGATAAAAATAACCCCACTATTATTAGTAGCTTTCCTGTTTGTTATTCAATCTTGCAGAGCCGAAAAAGAGTTTTATGTATCCACCTCTTTTCACGAACCTGCCAATGAAGGGCTTCGTTATATCTATAGTGAGGACGGGATTCACTGGGACAGCATACAGGGAACCTGGTTGAAACCGAATATTGGCGTTCAAAAAGTAATGCGTGATCCTTCCATGGTTCGAACCCCTAATGGTACTTTCCATCTGGTGTGGACTACCAGCTGGAAGGGTGATCTTGGTTTTGGGTATGCTAACTCCAAAGATCTGATTCATTGGTCTGAACAAAAGATGATTCCTGTAATGGCATCTGAGCCTAAGACTGTCAATGTATGGGCACCAGAAATTTCATATGACAATGAAAAAGATGAATTTGTTGTCGTTTGGGCGTCCTGTATTCCGAATCGCTTTAAAAGAGGTATCGAAGAGGCAGATAACAACCACAGGTTATATTATATTAGGACTAAGGATTTTAAAATAGTTTCAAAAGCAAAATTGCTTTATGATCCTGGATTCAGCACGATAGATGCCACCATCGTAAAGCGGGCCAAGCAGGATTATGTAATGGTGCTAAAAGATAATACCCGACCCAACCGGAATCTAAAAGTAGCTTTTGCCAGTTCGCCAACCGGACCTTATTCTAAGGCTTCAAAAGCTTTCACTGAAAGTTTTGTAGAAGGTCCTACCGTGGAAAAAATTGGGGATGAGTACCTAATTTATTACGATGTCTATAAAAAGAAGATATATGGAGCTATGAAAACAAAAGATTTTATACACTTCACCGACGTAACCAAAAACATCTCCGTACCTGAAGGACATAAACACGGAACCATTTTCAAAGCACCGGCATCGATAATAGAAAATTTGAAAAAAGCTCAGAAGTAGTTTCGGGTAGCTCTATTTTATAGGTATTCGAACATAACAGTCAAAAAAAAATATCATTGTTTTCATGAAGAAATCAACCATTTTACTTTTTACATTCCTGTTCGCCGGTTTATTGACGGCTCAGGTAAAGGAACAAAACAAAATTCATTATTCGGGGACTGAGCTTTCCAACCCTACTTATCACGACGGGCAACTGTCTCCTGTAGTAGGAGTGCACAATATTCAATTGATGCGTGCCAACCGCGAACATCCGGACGCTTCAAATTGTATGGGCTGGACTTATAACCATCAACCCATGATGGCATACTGGAATGGACATTTTTATGTGCAATTCCTCAGTGATCCAGTTAGCGAACACGTTCCCCCATCCCAGACTTTCCTTCAAAGTTCAGCCGATGGGTATACCTGGACAGATCCCCAGGTGCTATTCCCGATTTACAAAGTTCCGGATGGTTTTACCAAAAAAGATTATCCCGGCGTTTCGAAAAATCTTACGGCCATTATGCACCAAAGGGTAGGCTTTTATGTTTCTAAATCAAACCGTCTGATTACCATGGCTAATTATGGAATCACTTTGGACGCAAAAGATGACCCTAACGATGGAAATGGAATCGGCCGGGTGGTGCGTGAAATAAAAAAGGACGGCACTTACGGTCCCATTTATTTTATCTATTACAATCATAATTTCAGCAGGAAGAACACTGATTATCCCTATTTTACAAAAAGTAAAGACAGGGCTTTCGTGCGAAGCTGTCAGGAAATATTAGACAATCCGCTTTATATGATGCAGTGGGTTGAAGAAGCCGACCGTGGCGATGCCCGCATTCCCTTAAAAAAAGAATATAAAGCTTTTTGCTATTATCATTTACCGGATGGGAAAGTGGCTTGCCTTTGGAAGCATGCTCTCACCGCAATAAGTTCCGATGAAGGTAAAACCTGGTCGGAACCTGTACTTCGTGCCCAGGGTTTTGTAACCAGTAATGCGAAAATCTGGGGACAAAGACTGAGCGATGGTAACTATGCTACCGTTTACAATCCTTCCGAATTTCGTTGGCCATTAGCCATTTCCACTTCTACCGATGGACTCAATTACACCACGCTGAACCTCATTCATGGTGAAATCACCAGAATGCGCTACGGCGGCAACTATAAATCCTTCGGACCGCAATATACACGTGGTATCCAGGAAGGAAACGGAACGCCTCCAGATGGTGACATGTGGGTTACTTACAGTGTAAACAAGGAAGATATGTGGGTTTCGCGCATACCGGTTCCCGTGCGTACTACTGCCATTGCACAGGCTAACGATAACTTCGACAATTTCAGTAAACTGTCACAACTCACCGATTGGAATATCTATTCTCCTGTGTGGGCTCCGGTTTCGTTGGAAAAGAAAGACGGTAAAAACTGGTTGACTTTGAAAGACAAAGATCCTTTTGACTATACCAAAGTGGAAAGAAAAATTCCTGCAACCAAGGAATTAAAAGTTTCGTTCGACATGTTGTCCGAACAAAATGATAAAGGGATGTTGAGAATTGAGTTCCTCGACGAAAACGGTGTGGCCTGCACCCGACTCGAGTTTGGAGCTGATGGTACCTTTCAGGCCAAAGGTGGTTCCCGTTTTTCCAACATGATGAAATACCAAGCCGGAAAAGTGTACAAAGTAGAAGCCAAACTATCGGTAGCCAACCGCAGCATAGAGGTAACTGTCGACGGCAAAAAAGTTGGAACCCGCATCTTTTTCGCCCCGGTTCCATCTATCGAACGTATCGTTTTCAGCACCGGAGCGTTGAGTGATTTCCCTTCTATCGATACTCCTGCCGATCAGGACTATGACGTACCCAATGCCGGTGGACAAGACACTATGAGTATTTATCATATCGCAAACGTCAAATCCGAATCCTTGGATAAAGACGCCACCGCATCCATCTTAAAATATTCAGATTTCGATCATTATACCAAGTACTTCAACAACATGGAAGATGAAAACATCGTTCAGGCCATTCCCAATGCACAGGCAAGTGAGTGGATGGGCGAAAATATTCCGCTGTTTGAATGTCCTCAACAAAATTTCGAAGAAATGTTTTATTATCGTTGGTGGACTTTGCGCAAGCATATCAAAGACACACCGGCAGGTTATGGGATGACAGAATTTCTGGTTGATCGTAGCTATGCAGATAAATATAATCTGATTGCCTGTGCCATCGGTCATCATATCTATGAAAGTCGCTGGTTACGTGACCCCAAATACCTCGATCAGATTATTCATACCTGGTACAGAGGTAACGCCGGAGGACCAATGAATAAGATGAAGAATTTCAGTTCATGGAACAGCGATGCCGTTTTTAATCGTTTCCTTGTGAATGGTGATAAAGCCTATTTAGTGGATATGCTTCAAAATCTGGAAACCGAATACAGCCGTTGGGAAAGTACCCACCGCTTGAAAAACGGACTTTACTGGCAAGGTGACGTACAGGATGGAATGGAAGAAACAATCAGTGGTGGACGCAAAAAACAATATGCCCGACCAACTATCAACAGTTATATGTACGGAAATGCGAAAGCACTTTCTATGATAGGCTTATTAGCCGGAAATGAAGAAGTGGCCATGAAATATGCTTTGAAATCTGATACTCTTAAAAACCTGGTACAGGATAAACTCTGGAATTCCAAACAGATTTTTTTTGAAACCTTGCGAAAAGACAGTACTTCCAATGTCAGGGAGGCTATTGGATATATTCCCTGGTATTTCAACTTACCCGATGCCAATAAATACGACAGTGCCTGGAATCAAATCACCGACGAAAAAGGATTTTCTGCTCCCTATGGTCTTACCACCGCTGAACGCAGGCATCCGGAATTCCGTACCCGTGGCGTTGGCAAATGCGAATGGGATGGAGCCATCTGGCCTTTCGCAACGGCTCAGACTTTAACAGGAATGGCCAATTTTATGAATAACTATCCTCAAAATGTAATGACCGACAGCATCTACTTTCACCAGCTTGAATTATTGGTAGAATCGCAATATCATCGCGGTCGTCCTTATGTTGGCGAGTATATGGATGAAGTAACAGGTTATTGGTTGAAAGGCGATCAGGAACGTAGCCGGTATTATAATCACTCCACCTTCAACGACCTGATGATTACAGGACTGATTGGACTTCGTCCCCGTGCTGATAATACCATTGAAGTGAATCCATTAATCCCTCAGGGGAAATGGGATTGGTTCTGCCTCGATAAAATAAGCTACCACAACCGTAACCTCACTATCCTTTGGGATAAGGACGGAAGCCGTTACCATAGGGGAAAAGGTTTACGTATCTTTGTTGATGGAAAGGAAGTGGGTCATGCTACAACTTTAACAAAACTGGTTTGTACTGACGCTTTGAACTAAACTACAATAGAACACAATTTATTAATAACTTATTGTGCCTGTTTTGGTTAAACTACACTTTATGAAGAAAAATCATATTTCACTTTTAGTCTTTCTTTGTTTTTCGCTGGCATTGCAAGCCATTGAAGTGACTAAACTTAGCTGCGAGATGGTTAATTCTCCATTAGCCATCTCCAACAGTCAACCACGCTTTGGTTGGCAAATGAAGTCGAACCAACAAGGGAGCATGCAAAGTGCGTATGAAATAGAAATCCATTCGGTGAAAAACGGTATCCGTCAAACTGTCTGGAATAAAGGTAAAATTGAATCAACTCAAAGTCAATTAATAAAATATACAGAACCAGCTCTTGCCCCACTAGTGAAATATCTCTGGCGCGTGCGTGTATGGGATGAAAAAGATAAGGTTTCGGCATGGAGTGACGAAAGTGAATTCCGTTTGGCTCCCGAGCATACATTCCTAAATGCTCAATGGATAGGTGCTATTCGTGCGGATAGTGCACGGATTCCGGCGGGGAAACGCTTTTTTAGCTGGGAAATGGGAAAACCGGAATATAAGGCTATCTGGAGAAATATAGATACGCTGTCACAAAAGAGCATTTACCTCCGCAAATCGTTCATGGCCGAAAAAAAAATCACCGATGCAACAGCATATGTGTGTGGTTTGGGGCATTATGAGTTTACCCTGAACGGAACGAAAGTGGGCGATGGTGAATTTCTTCCTTTCTGGAGCGATTATGATAAAACGGTTTATTTCAATACTTTTGATCTTACCCCACTGATGAGAAAAGGAGAGAACGTAGCCGGAATTCTATTGGGAAATGGTTTTTTCAACGAACAAGGAAAACGCTACAACAAACTGAAGGTTTCCTTCGGCGCTCCCACACTGTTCTTCAAAATGGTTATCAATTATTCCGACGGAAGTTCGAAGGAAATCAGTTCTGATGAAACATGGAAATATAGTTTAAGCCCGGTTGTTTTCAACAGCATTTATGGTGGGGAGGATTACGATGCCCGTATGGAACAAAAAGGCTGGGATAAACCCGGCTTTAAAGATTCAGGTTGGAAGCCGGTAGTGATGCAGGCCGCTCCTAAAGGCAAACTAACACCACAACTGGCTGCTCCGGTAAAAATTATGGAGCGCTATGGCATTAAGTCAGTTAAAAGACTGAGTGCTCAGGAGGTCGACTCGGCTTCAATTAAAACGAAACGCAAAATTGATCCATCGGCTTTTGTGCTGGATATGGGACAAAATCTTTCGGGTTTCCCGGAAATAACTGTGCGAGGCAAAAAAGGTGATAAAATAACCCTGGTAGTTGCCGAAGCATTGACCGATCAGGGTGCAGCCAATCAGAACCAAACCGGCCGACAACATTACTACCAGTATACCTTGAAAGGCGACGGAAACGAAACCTGGCATCCCCGTTTTTCGTACTATGGATTTCGCTATATTCAGGTCGAAGGTGCCGTACTCAAAGGGCAAAAAAATCCGAAGAACTTGCCTTTATTAAAAGAGATCAATTCCTGCTTTGTCTACAATTCAGCTCCTTTGGTATCGACCTTTGAAAGCTCAAACACGATATTTAATAATGCACACCGACTCATAGGAAAAGCCGTTGACAGCAATATGCAGGCTATTTTTACCGATTGTCCGCACCGCGAAAAGCTGGGTTGGCTGGAAGAAGTTCATCTGAATGGTCCGGTATTGATGTACAATTATAACCTGGCTGCTTTTATGCCAAAAGTGATGCAGGACATTGCCGATGCACAACAACCCAACGGCATGGTTCCGACTATTGCTCCGATGTACAATATTTTCGGTACTGAAAAAGGTTTTGATGAATTTGGCGATTCTCCCGAATGGGGAAGTACCTTGAACATTTTACCATGGATGTATTTCGACTTTTACGGTGATTCATCATTGATTGTAAATTATTATCCGAATATGCGTCGCTATGTGGATTACCTGACTACCCGCGCTGAAAATCACATCCTTTCCTTCGGCTTGGGCGATTGGTACGATTACGGAAATTTCAGGGCAGGATATTCGCGCAATACACCGGTGCCATTGGTGGCTACATCTTATTATTACCACGATTTGACTTTGCTGGTTAAAGCGGCAAAAATGGTTGGAAACAAATACGATGAGACTTTTTATCAACAGTTAGCCGATGAAGTCAGAGCTGCTATTAATTCGAAATTTTTTAATGCTGAAACAAAACAGTACGGAACCGGCAGTCAGACTGCCAATTCACTTGCTGTATATATGAATATTGTCGAGCCGAAATATCGCGCGGAAGTGCTGGAAAACCTGGTGAAAGATATCAAAGCCCATGGCAACCGACTTACAACCGGTGATATAGGTAACCGGTATTTGTTTCAAACTTTGGCAACAAATGATTTGAACGAATTGATGTACACCATGCACAACCACGAAGAAGCTCCAGGCTACGGTTTCCAACTTAAGTTTGGTGCCACTACGCTCACCGAGCAATGGGATCCCCGCATGGGTTCATCCTGGAATCACCTTATGATGGGTCAGATTGATGAGTGGTTTTTTGCTTCTTTAGCCGGAATACAGACTCAACCTACAATGCCCGGATTTCAACATTTAGTGATTCGTCCGGAAGTAGTTGGCGATCTGAAATTTGTAAAATCTTCCTACGAAACTTTTTACGGAAAAGTATCAGTGGATTGGAAATTGGAGGGTGAGGTATTTACTCTGAATGTATCTATCCCTGTAAACAGTACCGCACAAGTCTTTTTGCCCGGTGATAAGGTAGCTAAAGAAGTAAAAAGCGGGAGTTATTCGTTTCAAAAAGAGACAAGAGTCAAGAACCAAGAGCCAAGACAATAGAACAAAGAACAAAGATATAAGAGTCAGGAGCCAGGAATCAAGGCAATAGACGCAATTAACTAAATAACTAATCAACCAATGGAGCTTGCGACATCCCGATTTTTCGGGATTAACCAATCAACTAATTGACTAAATAACTAATCAACCAATGGAGCTTGCGACATCCCGATTTTTCGGGATTAACTAATTAACGAATTCACCAATCAACCAATTCCCTAAATATGAAATATCCTATTTCCTTCTTCGTGGCATTCTCTCTTTTCTGTTCATTGGCGCTTCATGCCGAACGCGTTGATATGAATGCACTTGGAGCTAAGCCGGACGGGAAGACGCTAAATACGGAACTGATAAATAAAACCATAGACAGATTAAATGCCAATGGCGGTGGAACTTTATTTTTTCCAGCCGGTAAATATTTAACCGGTGCCATCAAACTGAAGAGCAATATCACCATCGAACTGGAAGCCGGATCGACCTTACTCTTTTCCAATAATTTCGATGACTATCTGCCCTTTGTGGAGATGCGCCACGAGGGAATCATGATGAAGAGTTTCAGCCCGCTACTTTACGCTACCGATGCCGAAAATATCACAATAAAAGGAGAAGGAACGCTGGATGGACAGGGCAAAAAATGGTGGACTGAATTTTACAGGGTTATTGTTGATTTGAAAACTAATCCTTCTCGCGATATCAACAAATATCAACCTATGTGGGATAAACTCAACGATGTGAAAGCCATTTATGCCGAAACAAATCAGGACTACGTTTCATCACTGAAGCGTCGCTTTTTCAGACCTCCGTTTATCCAGCCCATTCGATGCAAAAACTTTAAAATTGAAGGCGTTACCATCATCAATTCTCCTTTCTGGACCATTAATCCGGAATTCTGTGAAAATGTTACCATCAAAGGGGTGACTATCCATAATGTGCCCTCACCGAATACCGACGGTATTAACCCTGAATCATGCCGTTACGTTCATATTTCCGATTGTCATATTTCGGTAGGCGATGACTGTATCACCCTCAAAAGTGGTCGTGACCTGCAAGCCCGTAAGTTAGATGCACCCTGCGAAAACATTACCATCACCAATTGCACTATGCTCTCAGGACATGGCGGAGTGGTCATTGGCAGTGAAATGAGTGGCAGCGTACGTAAAGTGGTGATCAGCAATTGCGTTTTTGACGGTACCGACCGCGGCATCCGTATCAAGTCGACCCGGGGACGGGGTGGTGTGGTTGAAGATATCCGCGTCAGTAATATTGTGATGAGCAATATCAAGGAAGAAGCCATCGTTATGGATTTGATGTATAGCAAAATGCCTGCTGAACCCTTCAGCGAACGTACTCCGGTATTCCGGAATATTCATATCAGTAACCTGACAGGATCTAATGTACTAATACCCATCAAAATACGTGGACTTGCCGAATCACCTATTTCAAATATCACTTTCAACAACATCAATCTCGAAAGCAAAGAAAAATGTTTCTTCGAAAATTATAAAGATGTGAAGCTGACCGATGTTTTCGTGAATGGAAAGAAAATAGATTGATTTACGATTTAATCATTTACTATTTACGCAATTAATTTATTACAAATGAAAAAAAAATTATTCATTGCATTCGCATTTTCATCATTACTGGCGAGTGCACAATCACCCAGCTACGAGAACCAGTTTACCCGTCCGCTAGGACAGGTTCTTCAGGAAATAAGTACCCGTTTTAATGTAAAAATTAAATACGATGTGGATACTGTTGGCAAGCTATTACCTTATGCCGATTTCCGGATCCGTCCTTATTCGGTGGAAGAATCATTGACCAATGTATTGTCGGTGTTCGACTATAAATTTGTGAAACAAGACGAGAAAACATACAAAATCAAAGGCTACGAATATCCTCGTCGCACAGCCGAAGATGGTAAAAAAATGCTGTCCTACCTCAATACTCTCTACAAAGATACAGCAGAATGGAATGTACGGAAAAGCTGTCTGCGCAAAGAAGTTCGTGAAAAACTGGAGATAGATCCTATTCTCAAGGCTCGTGTCAAATCGAAACCAATCTTGTCATCTATCCGTAAGTTCAATGGTTACTCGGTACAGAATTTTGCCATCCAGACATTGCCCGGATTGTATGTCTGCGGTTCTATTTATAGTCCCTTGAAAAGAGGAAAACATGGAGTCATACTTTGTCCCAACGGACATTGGAGCGACGGCCGTTATAATTCCGATGAGCAACACCGCTTTGCTACACTGGCACGTATGGGAGTGGCATGTGTTAGTTATGACCTGTTTGCCTGGGGAGAATCGGAATTGCAGGTTACGGGAACTGCACACCGTACCAGTGCCGCACATATTATTCAAATCGTGAACAGCATATCCATACTCGATTACATGCTGACCCGCAAAGATATTGATGCTACTAAAGTGGGGGCCAACGGTGGCTCGGGTGGCGGATCTCAGGTTGTATTGCTTACCGCTCTCGACAACCGTTTCACAGCTGCCTGTCCTACGGTTAGCCTGGCATCCCATTTCGATGGTGGTTGCCCATGCGAAAGCGGAATGCCGATTTCACTGGCTTGCGGCGGTACCAATAATGCTGAACTGATGGCCATGTTTGCACCACTTCCACTTTGTGTGGTTTCGGATGGTAAGGACTGGACGGCTTCTGTCCCCGAACTGGAATTCCCTTATCTTCAACGTATCTACGGTTTTTACGGAGCCGGGGCGAAAGTAAGCAATGTGCATATTCCTGCTGAAGGACATGATTTTGGACCAAGCAAACGGAATGCCGTTTACAGTTTCTTTATCAATACCTTTGGATTGAATGCCAAACTGCTCGATGAAAGCAAAGTAACCATAGAACCCAAGGAAGTCCTGTTCAGTTTTGGGGCGAAAGGTGAAAAACTTCCGGCTGATGCCGTTCGAAGTTTCAGCCAGGTAGAAAAATACTTCAACAGGAAGGCCGATGCCAAAATCAATTCCAATCTGGAAGTGGAGAAAAAAGCAGCCGATTGGACTTCAACACTAAACCTGAAAGATGATGCCAAAGATATACGGGTTCAAAATGTGATTTCGAAGCACCTGAAAGCGGTGCGTGACTGGCATAACGAACATCCTTACACCACTGTGCCCGAAGGAATAAACCCAATCACCGGAGTGCCAATGAACAAAATCTACCGCGAGGTGATTGCAAATTCCGCGAAACCGGCAACCATTCACGAGGCTTTGATGACAGGACTTCGCAAAGACCTGACCGAAGAACAGGTGGAAATAATACTGGATAAATACACCATTGGGAAAGTAGCTTTCACTATGGCCGGATACAAATCCATCGTTCCCGATATGACTGAAAAGGAAGAAAGCTATATCCTCGCTCAACTTAAACTGGCACGCGAACAAGCGGTTGATTATAAGAGCATGAAAGCCATTTCCGCCATTTTCGAAATCTATAAAAACAATTGCGAAAAATACCTGAACAATAACGGTCGTAACTGGAAGCAAATGTACACGGATTTTACGAATAAAATCAAAGCGGAAAAAGCGGCGAAGAAAGCTGCCGAGGAGAAAAAATAAATTTCACTTAAAGATATTGAAAATGGCAGCGGGAAGATGATTCTTGCTGCCGTTTTTTGGTTTGCTTCAGTAATTATATATAAATTCCGCATTATACTTCAGTAATTATATATGATTTCTGTATCGTAATCCAAATATTATATATAATTTTGCGATTATAATCCAAATATTATATATAATTTTGCGATTATAATCACAAATACTTATGGAATTATGGTAGTAAGAGATTTGCAAACAGTTATAGAGGGTAATTTATTTAAAAGAAAAATTATTATCCTTACGGGAGCACGACAAGTTGGGAAAACAACTTTGATTCATCAGATTGCCGAAAATCAAGGCATATCAACATTATTTCTAAATTGCGATGAACCGGAACCAAGAAGTTTACTGACCGATACCAATGTTTTAAAATTAAAACAATTAATCGGAACATCAAAATTGATATTGATAGATGAGGCGCAACGGGTAAAAAATATCGGTTTAACATTGAAATTAATTGTAGACAATATACCTGAAGTTCAAGTCATCGTTACCGGATCATCCTCTTTCGAAGTTGCAAACGAAATCAATGAACCCCTGACTGGACGAAAATACGAATACAATGTATATCCGTTCTCTACGAATGAATTGGTTCACAATACCAGTTTCTTGAATGAAAAACAGTTACTGGAACAACGTTTAATTTATGGGCATTATCCGGATGTGGTTAATAATCCTTCAGAAGCTAAAGAAACTTTATTGAATATCGTAAATAGTTATCTATATAAAGATTTGCTTGCTTACAATGATGTACGAAAATCTTCACAATTGGAAAAACTGGTGGAAGCATTAGCCTTGCAGGTTGGCAACCAAGTGTCTTATAATGAATTGGGTCAGACAATAAATGCCGATAATAAAACTGTTGAGCGATACATTGATTTATTGGAGCAGAGTTTCGTCGTTTTTCGTTTAAAAGCATATAATGGCAATATGAGAAATGAAATTAAAAAGAGCAGAAAAATCTACTTTTACGATAACGGCATTCGTAACGCCATTATTCAGAATTTCAATAGCTTAAATTTTCGTCAGGACGTCGGTGCTTTGTGGGAAAACTTTTTCGTATCCGAAAGGATGAAATACAACCAAAACAATCGAAATTTTACAAAAAGTTATTTCTGGCGGAGTTTTCAGCAGCAAGAAATTGATTTAATTGAAGTGGAAAATAATGAAATAACTGCTTTCGAGATGAAATGGAACAAGAATAAAAAATCAAAAATTCCGGTAACCTTTTCTAATGCGTATCAACTCAAAAACAGTTATACCGTAAATCCTGATAATTACACTGATTTTTTATTGAAATAAAAAGAAAATGGCAGCCTGAAGTTGATTCTTGCTGCCGTTTTTTTTGTGTAGAAGCAGTAATTATATATATATTTCTGCGAATACGATCTAATATACATATATAATTTTGCGATCATTTACGTTGAATTTAAAGTCCATCACCTTTCCTCCTTTGGGTACAAAAAGCCTTTCTATCCGTCTATCTTAAAGATAAAACAGACCCCGAATGAACCATACAGCAAACAAAATCAGCATATTTACTTTTCTTCTTTTAGCAAGCATCTTCACTTTGTCCGGCCAATCCAACGAATACAAACTCTGGTACGACCAACCCGCACAGGTCTGGACCGAAGCTTTACCCTTGGGCAACGGACGTTTAGGTGCCATGGTATTCGGAAACCCCGGCTCTGAACAAATACAACTAAACGAAGAGACTATCTGGGCAGGACGCCCTAATAACAATGCAAATCCGAATGCTCTGGAGAATATTCCCAAAGTCCGCGCACTGGTTTTCGCCGGTAAGTACCTGGAAGCTCAAACCCTGGCTACCGAAAAAGTTATGGCCAAAACGAACTCTGGCATGCCCTATCAAAGCTTTGGTGATTTACGCATTTCCTTTCCCGGACATACCCGTTACACCGACTATTACAGGGAATTAAGCCTCGATTCGGCAAGGGTTTTAGTCCGTTATAAGAACGACGGTGTGACATACAAACGGGAAGTAATCACTTCCTTTACCGATCAGGTGGTGATGATTCACCTCACTGCCAGCGCCAAAAATAAAATCACCTTTAGTTCCGTATTAACTTCACCTCATCAGGATGTAATGATAGCTTCTGATGGAAACTGCGTCACCCTCGATGGAGTTTCGTCCTGGCACGAAGGACTCAAAGGGAAAGTGCAGTTTCAGGGAAGGCTCAGTGTCAAAACTCAGGGCGGAACCATATCCTGCAAAAACGGAGTTTTGGCTGTGGAGAATGCCAACGAAGCTACTATTTATGTTTCCATAGCCACTAATTTCAACAACTACCAAAGTTTGGATGGAAACGAAGTGGAACGTTCCAAAGACTATCTGGATAAAGCCATGCAGCACAATTATTCAGATGCAAGGAAAACGCATACCGCCTTTTTTAAGAAATACATGGATCGGGTCACCCTGAATCTCGGGGATAACCGGTCGAACGAAACAACGGACAAACGTGTCGAAAACTTTGCAAAAACCAACGATGCCCATTTGGTAGCTACTTATTTCCGCTTCGGACGCTATTTGCTTATCAGCTCCTCTCAACCTGGAGGCCAGGCTGTCAATCTTCAGGGAATTTGGAACGACAAACTCTTTCCTTCCTGGGATAGTAAATATACCTGTAATATAAACCTCGAAATGAATTACTGGCCCGCTGAAGTGACAAACTTAAGCGAACTGTATGAACCGCTGTTGCGACTAACCAAAGAAGTAAGCGAGAGTGGAAAAGAAACAGCAAAAGTAATGTATGGGGCCAATGGCTGGGTATTACATCACAATACCGATATCTGGCGAATCACGGGAGCAGTGGATAAAGCGACTTCGGGCTTGTGGCCATCGGGTGGTGCCTGGTTATGCCGTCATCTTTGGGAGCATTATCTTTACACCGGCGACCTGGCTTATCTGAAATCGGTTTACCCTATCCTCAAAGAATCAGGTCGTTTCTTTGACGAAATAATGGTTAAAGAGCCTGTTCACAACTGGCTGGTGGTTTGTCCCAGCAATTCACCTGAAAATACCCATGCAGGAAGTAAGGGCGAAGCAACTACTGCCGGTGGAACTACCATGGACAATCAATTGATTTTTGACCTTTGGAATGCTATCATATCTTCGTCAAAACTACTGAACGTCGATACGGAGAATGCAGCACATTTGCAAAACCGCCTCAAAGAAATGGCTCCCATGCAGATCGGACGTTGGGGACAATTGCAGGAATGGATGTTCGATTGGGACAGTCCCGAAGATATCCATCGCCACGTATCCCATCTCTACGGTTTATTCCCAAGCAATCAGATATCGCCTTACCGCACACCCGAACTTTTCGATGCGGCCCGCACTTCACTCATTCACCGCGGCGATCCGTCAACAGGTTGGAGCATGGGATGGAAGGTTTGCCTTTGGGCGCGTCTGTTGGATGGCGATCATGCCTATAAACTCATTACCAACCAGCTTTCACTGGTTCGGAATGAAAAGAAGAGAGGCGGAACTTATCCCAATCTGTTCGATGCACACCCGCCTTTTCAAATCGATGGTAATTTTGGTTGTACCGCCGGGATAGCTGAGATGTTGATGCAGAGTCATGATGGATTTATTTACCTTCTCCCGGCCCTTCCTTCCAAGTGGGGAAAAGGCGAAGTGAAAGGATTAATAGCCCGCGGGGGTTTTGAACTGGATATGAACTGGAAAAAAGGAAAGATTGATCGCCTGGTCGTAAAATCCCGCAATGGAGGTAACTGCCGCATTCGTTCGCTGAATAAATTGCACGGTAAAGGTCTGCGCCCGGCAAAAGGGGACAATGCAAATCCTATCTATGCTATACCTGTCATAGCCAAAGCTCTTGTAAATGACAGCATTAAATTAAACCCTGTTGTGTTGAAAAAAACTTATCTTTACGATTTAAATACCAGGGCAGGTGAAAGCTATGAAATCAAGGGCTTAAAATAACAAGCTTAAATGAATACGAGAAAGTCTCTGACATTAATGACTTTACAACTAAATTGCATGGTGAGAGAACCTAAGCTTACAGAGTTTCCGGTTCAACCTCAATTAAATAATTCAAAATGAAAATCCATTTTCTAAAACATATTCTCCTGGTCTTCCTGATTGTCACCCTTTCAGGCTGCATCCACGCTAAGAAAAGTGCTGAGCTAAATTGGAGCGAGCGCATGGCCCGTTCTGAAATGAAGCGTTTCCCTGAACCCTGGATGATAGAGAATGCTAAAAAACCTCGTTGGGGATATACACACGGCTTAGTGGTGAAGTCCATGCTCGAAACCTGGAAGAAAACAGGTAATATAGATTACTACAATTATTCCAAGATTTACGCCGATAGTCTTATCGATGCCAATGGTAAGATCAGGATGGACTATCTGTCCTTTAATCTGGACAATATAAATCCGGGCAAAATTCTTTTCGATTTCTATGCACAGAGTAAAGATGAGCGTTACAAAAAAGCCATGGATTTGTTAATCAAACAAACGAAAGAACAACCCCGCACGGCGGAAGGTGGTTTTTGGCATAAATTAAAGTACACCCATCAAATGTGGTTAGATGGTACTTTTATGGCCTCGCCTTTTTTAGCACAATATGGAGCTACTTTTTCCGATACTACTGTTTACGCAGATGTGGTGAACCAACTGCTACTCATTGCCCGCAAAACCTACGATCCTAAAACCGGTCTCTATTACCATGGTTGGGACGAAAGCAAACAACAGGCCTGGGCGAACAAAACAACAGGCTGCTCTTCCAATTTCTGGAGTCGAAGCATTGGTTGGTATGCCGCAGCATTGGTGGATGTGCTCGATTATTTGCCCCAAGAAACTGTCGGTCGTGATAAGATAGTAACCCTTGTCCAGGACCTTGCAGCTACTGTAGTCAATTATCAGGATCCGCAATCGGGAGTCTGGTTTCAGGTTACCGATCAGGATAATCGCAAGGGTAACTATCTCGAGTCTTCGGCAAGTTCCATGTTTGTCTATTTTCTGAGCAAATCTATCAACAAAGGCTACATTAGTAAAGTGTATGCCCGGGCTACTACGAAGGCTTATAATGGCCTACTCAAAACTTTTATCAAAAAAGAAACTAATGGCACCTTTACCATCACTAATTGTTGCGCTGTAGCCGGACTGGGCGGCGACAAGGTTTATCGCGACGGTAGTTTCGAATACTATATCAGCGAACCAGTTATCGAAAATGATCCCAAATCTGTAGGTCCGTTTATCCTTGCATCCATTGAATTTGAAAAATTAAAGAAATAAATGCCTTTATGAAAAGAAACAACTTGATCACTTTACTTGTACTATTATTCCTGACAGCAGGAAACATTTCTGCGCAAAAGAAAAAAGAACCTACACCCGGACTTCCCTGGTCGAATGGGAAACTGCTTGTCAGCGAAGAAGGCCGCTATCTGAAACATGAAAACGGAACACCTTTCTTTTGGTTAGGGGATACCGGCTGGTTATTGCCCGAAAGGCTTAACCGCGACGAAGCAGAGTATTATCTCAGCCAATGCGCAAAAAGAGGCTATAATGTGGTTCAAATTCAAACTATTAACGATGTGCCTGCTGTAAATGTTTACGGTCAGCCTTCTATGCCCGATGATATGGACTTCAAAAATATCAATAAAAAAGGTGTTTACGGGTATTGGGACCACATGGATTATATTATCAAAATGGCCGAAAAGAAAGGCATTTATATCGGTATGGTCTGCGTATGGGGTGGTTTGGTAAAAGAGGGTAAGATGAACGTAAAAGAAGCGCAGGCTTACGGTAAGTTCCTGGGCGAACGATATAAAAACAGCCCAAACATACTCTGGTTTATCGGAGGTGATATCCGTGGTGATGTGAAAACGGAAGTTTGGGAAGCCTTGGCTACCAGTATCAAAGCTGTAGACAAAAATCACCTGATGACTTTTCACCCTCGTGGACGGACTACTTCGGCCGTGTGGTTTAATAATGCCAAATGGCTTGACTTCAATATGTTCCAAAGCGGACACCGCCGTTACGGACAACGGATGGGCGACGGAGATTATCCTATCAAAGAAAATACGGAAGAGGACAACTGGCGTTTCGTAGATCAGAGCATGGAAATGAAACCCATGAAGCCTGTTATCGACGGTGAACCTGTGTATGAAGCCATTCCACAGGGACTTCATAACCCTAAAGAAACACTCTGGAACGACAACGATGTTCGCCGGTATGCTTACTGGTCGGTATTTGGCGGTTCATTTGGTCATACTTACGGACATAATTCCATCATGCAATTTGTAAAACCCGGTATTGGCGGCGCTTACGGTGCAAAAAAACCTTGGTACGATTGCCTGGAAGATCCGGGTTTCAATCAAATGAAATACCTGAAAGCGTTGATGCTTACTTTCCCTTTTTTCGAAAGGATCCCTGATCAAAGCATCATAAGCGGACAAAACGGCGAACGTTACGACCGGGCCGTTGCTACCCGCGGAAATGACTATCTACTGGTATACAATTATACTGGACGCCCCATGCAGATTGACTTATCTAAAGTTAGCGGAGCAAAGAAAAATGCCTGGTGGTACAATCCAAAGGACGGTGCACTCGAATTTATCGGTGAATTTGCCGGAGATAAAGTCACTAAATTCCAACCCGACGTAGCTTACAGCTCGGGTAATGACCGCGTACTGATTGCTGTGGACGCTGAGAAAGATTATATTAAAAATAACACGATCAATCTTCCTCTGCAGAAAGAAAACTTTTAAATAGATATAACGGCTTTTTCTACTTGCTTTTTGAAAAAAAAACAATTGTAAATTGGCTATCAAATAAATATAAAATGCAATCAACTATATTTAGAATTATAAATCAGACTTTGCATACTTCAAATTCCACCCTTTTGGGGAGGTTAGGAGGAGCTTTTCTCTTTTTCTTTCTCTTTTTTACTGCCAACCTAAGTGCCACACTCACGGTCACCACCCTTCGCACCGAAGGACTGAACAATCCCTTGGGCATAGATGCAGAAACTCCCCGTTTGGGTTGGCGCTTGGAGGCTACCAAAGAAAAGGATGTCATGCAAAAAAGCTATCGTATCCTGGTGGCTTCTTCCCCCGAATTGCTTGCCAACAACACCGGCGACCTTTGGGATAGCGGCAAAACGAAGTCTGATGCTTCGCAATGGATAAACTATGCCGGCAAAGCATTGAAAACGAATGCCGGATATTTTTGGAAAGTAAAAACCTGGACTAATCGCGGTGAAACGGCCTGGAGTACTCCGGCACACTGGAGCATGGGTTTGTTGAGTGCCAACGACTGGGATTCACGATGGATAGGGATGGATAAAGCAGCTGTCGGCGACAATGAGACGCAATGGAGTCGTCTTTCCGCACGTTATCTGCGCAAAGAGTTTGCATTGACCAAACAGGTGAAACGTGCCACCGTGCACATCGCCGGCATGGGTTTATACGAACTGTTCATTAACGGAGAACGGATCGGCGAACAGGTGCTGGCTCCGGCACCAACTGACTATCGTAAGACCATTTTGTACAATACTTACGACGTCAGTCCTTTAGTAAAAATGGGCAATAATGCCGTAGGTGTAACTCTCGGAAACGGACGTTTCTACACCATGCGTCAGAATTACAAACCTTACAAGATACCCAATTTTGGTTATCCAAAACTGCGGTTGAACCTGATAGTGGAATATACCGATGGCAGCACCGAAAACATTGGAAGTGATACTAGCTGGAAACTGACGGCCAATGGACCTATCCGCAGTAACAACGAATATGACGGTGAAGAATATGATGCCCTAAAAGAATTGACCGGTTGGGCCACTTTTGGGTACGATGATGCCGCATGGACAGCCGCCGAACGCGTTAGCATTCCGGATGGTACCCTTCGCGCGCAGATGATGCCGGGCATGAAGGTAGTAGACAAACTCAAACCCCTTTCTGTTCAGAAACAAAAAGATAACTACATCCTGGACATGGGTCAAAATATGGCCGGCTGGTTACGGATGCATGTCCGTGGCAATAAAGGAGATACTATTCAAATCCGTTTTGCAGAAACCTTACAGAAAAACGGTGAACTCTATACTGAGAATCTGCGCGATGCCCGGTCTACCGATGTCTATATCCTCAAAGGAGATGCTTCGGGCGAAGAATGGGCACCCCGTTTTGTCTATCACGGTTTTCGCTTCGTTGAAATAAGCGGGTTAAAAACGGCACCTTCAACTTCCGATTTTGTAGGCGAAGTGGTTAACGACGAGATGGAAAATATTGGAAGTCTGAGTTCTTCCGACCCTGTACTGAATCAGGTATTGAAAAATGCCTGGTGGGGAATACGCAGTAACTACAAAGGAATGCCTGTTGATTGTCCGCAACGCAATGAACGTCAACCCTGGCTGGGCGATCGTTCCATGGGCTGTTGGGGCGAAAGCTTTCTGTTCGATAACAATGCCATGTACTCCAAATGGGGCGACGATATCCGTGAATCGCAACGCGAAGACGGATGTATCCCCGATGTTGCTCCCGCTTTCTGGAACTATTACAGCGACAACGTTACCTGGCCATCCACTTTTCCCATGCTTTGCGATATGACTTATACGCAGTTTGGCAATATGCAGCCCATAGTAAAAAATTATCCGGCTTTAAAAACCTGGTTGGGGCATATTCAAAAGGAATTTATGACTAAAGAGTATATTGTTACTGCCGATAAATATGGCGACTGGTGCGTTCCTCCCGAAAGTCTGGACCTGATTCACAGTCGCGATCCCCGCAGACAGACCGATGGACAACTGATTGCCACAGCTTATTATTATAATATTTTGAACATGATGACACGCTTTGCTGATTTGCAGGGTTTCGATTCGGACGCAAAGGATTTCTCTGCTTTAGCCAACCACGTAAACACGGGTTTCAACGATAAGTTTTTCCGCACCGACAGCCTGTTTTACGGAAATAATACCGCTACTGCCAACCTGCTCCCTTTGGCGTTCGGCATGATTCCAAAGCAATATGTTGATACCATTTGCAAACAAATCGTTGGAAATCTCGTCATCAAAAATATGGCTTCCATTACCACCGGACTTATCGGTACCCAGTGGCTGCTTCGTCAACTCAGCAAAATGGGACGAGCCGATGTAGCCTTTGCACTGGCAACGAATATCAAATACCCTTCGTGGGGATATATGGCTGCCAATGGAGCCACTACCATCTGGGAACTCTGGAACGGGAATACCGCCAGCCCTAAGATGAACAGCGGTAACCACGTCATGCTGCTCGGTGACCTGATCCCCTGGAGTTATGAGAACCTGGCGGGCATCAGCACCAGTCGCGAGGAGGTAGCCTTTAAGCACATTATCCTTCGTCCTAATTTTGAAATAGCTGATCTTACTTTTATCGATGCTTCGTACATCACTCCTTACGGAAAAGTCATCAGCAAATGGAAAAAGACTCCTTCGCATCTCGACTGGGAAGTTGTGATTCCACCCAATACTACTGCCGAAGTCTACCTGCCTGATGGCAAGGTTAAGAATATCGGATCCGGAGCTTACTCTTTCAGCGTGGATATCCCACTTCGCAAGGGCGTGGTGCAGGATCAGTTTCTGTATGACAGAGCTTCCTTCCCCGAATGTCACGGCGCTACCATTGCCGAAACACCGGCAGGTGACCTGGTGGCTGCCTACTTTGGAGGCACCAAGGAACGAAATCCCGACTGTTGCATCTGGGTTTCCCGCAAAGTAAAAGGAACGGATACCTGGACAGCCCCCGTGGAGGTGGCCAATGGTGTTCAAAGCCCCACCTTTCGTAAAGCCTGTTGGAATCCCGTACTCTTCCAGGTTGCAAATGGTGAGTTGCTTCTTTTTTATAAAATTGGTAGTAGCGTTGCCGATTGGACCGGTCATCTCATTCGTAGTACTGACGGTGGGCTCAGTTGGAGTAAACCCGAACAATTGCCCGACGGTTTCCTCGGTCCCATAAAAAACAAACCCGAGATGATAGACGGTCACCTCATTTGCCCATCAAGCACCGAGGGTAAAGGCGGCTGGCAGGTACACTTTGAAATTACCGATGATCTGGGCAAGACCTGGCGAAAAGTGGGTCCCATCGGCGCTTCCGAATCTTTACCAACCTTTATGCCTGCTTCTGACGATAAGAATGATGACCCCGAAGGTGGTGCCATTTCCGACAGCAAGGCTGAAAAATATGTAGTACAGGCCATTCAACCCAGCATACTCAAATACCGCAACGGGCGCCTTCAGGTGCTCTGCCGGAGCCGAAACGGTTCTGTGGCTACTGCCTGGAGTTTCGACCGCGGAGAAACCTGGACACCGCTTGCTCTGACTACCTTGCCCAACAACAACTCGGGTACCGATGCCGTGACATTGAAAGATGGCAGGCAGGTAATAGTTTACAATGCCGTACGAACTGCAAAAGGAGAGAAGAAAGGGAGCAGAACACCACTCAATATCGCAACGTCCAAAGACGGAATACATTGGGATATGAAAATCGTTCTCGAGGATTCACCCATTTCGCAGTATTCATACCCCAGCATAATTCAGGGAGCCGACGGAAGGATACATGTAGTTTATACCTGGCGCCGTCAACGTATCAAATACCTGGAAGTGAAATTGTAATAAATTTCACTTATTGAGGACCTGGTAGAATCCGTAAAAATCTGTTTCACTCTAGCTTTATGAAAAAACAGGTAACTTTCCGCTTCTATGAAGAATTAAATGATTTCCTTTCTTTTGACAAAAAGAAGGTAGCATTCGTTCACTCATTTACCGGGAATCCTTCCATCAAAGATATGATCGAAGCAATTGGGGTTCCCCACGTAGAGGTTGATTTAATTCTGGTTAACGGTAAGGCTGTTGATTTTAATTACATAGTGAAAAACGATGACCGGGTATCCGTTTATCCGGTATTTGAAACCCTGGAAATATCCGGTGTTTCACATTTCTGGGAAAAGCCGCTCAGAGAAACAAAGTTCATACTGGATGTACATCTGGGAAAACTGGCAAAACACCTCAGAATGTTAGGTTTTGATACTACTTATCGAAATGACTATGACGATAAAGAAATTATCCGGATTTCACTCGAAGAACATCGGATCATTCTAACCCGGGATATTGGTTTGTTAAAAGTAAAAACAGTAACTCACGGTTATTTTATGCGCAGCCAGAAGCCCAAAGTTCAATTAACAGAAGTACTCACCCATTTCGATTTGTATCAGGCCATTGACCCCTTTAGCCGCTGCATAAAATGCAATGGGAAATTGGAACCGGTTGAAAAAGAAGAAATCATTCAACAGTTAGAACCTTTGACTCAGAAATATTTCGATAAATTTTTCAGGTGTACGAACTGTCAAAGCCTCTATTGGGAAGGATCCCATTTCGAAAGTATAAAAAACTTTATCAATAGCATTAAGAATCCAGCCGAAGAGAACATCCAAGGCTAACAGATCAACTAGTCGAGATACATAGCCAGACTATCTAAGACATCACCATTTCTTACATTAGCAGAGATGCTGACAGCAGCTGTTAATCCTTTTTGAATATATTACCTATACCCTTGCCAATAGTTCCAATAGCCTGTATTCCTTTTACGAATGGTGCCGTAGATATATCTCCGTTTATTTCAGATAGCTGATTGAATTGACTTGGATATACAATGATTTTATTGTTTTTATTAAAGTGTTTCTCAATTTTATTCGGTATTTTATCGAGATAACTAAAATAGGAAGCAGCATTTTTACGTGCAGAAATCAAAAATAATAAATCATCATCTTTAATGAACCGCGATATTACCAAAAAATCTTCCCAATCTTCAAAAACGTTAAAACCAATGGACACATTCAGGTTCTTCTGTGCTATTTTAGCATTAATTGCCTTGTAAGTACTTTCGGTTCCAAAATGAACAATAGGAATACTCAGTTCCTGCGATAACTTCGCTATCTTTTGCAACCAGATTTCGAATCCGTTCTCCTGTTCTGCAAAGGGAGTTGTAATCACTATGATTCGCTTTTGATTGATGAGCGGCTTTTCTAAATCGCAAATAAACAAATTCTTATCAACATTACTGATTATGGCGTATATTCTTTCACCGATGAATTTCTCTAATAAACCGGCTTTTTTTGGCCATCCGATAGCAATTATGTCTGCCATAATTTCCCGAGAGATACGTGCAATCCCGCTGGCAGGATTATAATCGATGGTAGCGATAGTGTTAACCTTAATTTCGACGGCAGCACCCTGCATTTTAAATTCTTCCAGTTTTTTTCGGGTGGAAATAATATTCATCTCGGCTTCTTTATCATTGGGTACTACCGACAAAATAGTTACCGGATTAGCTGAATTTAAATCTTTAATCAAAAATGCAAATTCCAATAATTTTTTAATATTAAACAGGTTAGCAATAGGAAGGAGAATGTGTTCATCTTTGAGTAATTTTGTTTCATCGTCGGTCAATTCCTCACTCTTTTGAGTTAAAAGAATTTGCTTGGATGCATTTTCAGTCGTAAACGATGAAACTATACTGGTAATCAGTATCAGAATAATAGTTCCATTCAGAATGTTTTCGTCCAGAATTCCCGCATTATACCCTATCAATATAACGGCCAGGGTGGCAGCAGCATGGGCACTGCTCAGTCCGAAAATAAGTTGCCTTTGAGCTTTGGAATATTTAAAAACAAGTTGCGTAAAAAAGGCAGCCAGCCACTTTCCAAAGATAGCTCCTATGGTTAATACAATAGCTATAATAATTGCCATGGGTCCACTTAATATAACTCTTACATTAACCAACATACCCACAGAGATAAGGAAAAAAGGAATAAACAATGAATTACCAATAAACTCAATTCTATTCATCAATGCTGAAGAATGAGGTATCAGGGCATTCAGGGCAAGTCCGGCAGCAAAAGCACCAATAATGGGTTCTAAACCGGATATTTGAGCCAGAAATGCCGAAAAGAAAACAACCAGCAATACAAAAATATAATGTGCATGCTTTTCGCTGGCTAACTTTTCGAAAAACCACTTGGTAATTCTTGGAATGGCCAGAAACATGATACTTGAAAAAATAATCAGCGAAATACCCAGCTTCATCCAAAATTCCGGATTCAGGTTTCCCTGACTCTTTCCTATGATAACTGCCAGTATAATAAGTACTGCCGTATCGGTAAGGATAGTTCCCCCCACAGTAACGGCCACTGCCTGGTTCTTGGAAACGCCCAATTTGCCGACTATGGGATATGCTAGCAGTGTGTGGGTAGCAAACATACTGGCAGTTAAAAAGCTGGCATTAAAATCATACCCAAGCAAATAGTAACAAAGCGGGAAGCCTATTGATAAAGGGAAAATGAATGTAAAAAAGCCAAAAAGGAAACTCTTATTCCTGTTTCGTTTAAATTCTTTCATGTCCAGCTCCAAACCGGCGAGAAACATGATATAAAGTAATCCTATGGTTGAGAATAGTTCGACTGCACTGTTTTTGGCCAGCAGATTAAATCCAAAAGGCCCGATTATCACTCCCGAAATAATTAATCCTATGATTCCGGGTATATGTAGTTTTCGGAGGAAAATAGGGGCTAAAAGAATTACAAAAAGAATTAACGAAAAAACCAGAACCGGATTATTCAAGGGCAGTATAAATTCTTGCGTAATATTCTGAAAAGAATCAGTCATCTTTTTTTGTCTTTAATTTTACTAAATGTTAGAATAATCGGTTACCCTAAGTTTCTAAGAATGGCCAACAGCAGCAAGCTCTTTTTTAATTCTTTCTTTGATCAAATCAGATCGTTTCACTGATTGGGCTAGTCATCATTGGCAATATACCGGGATTATTAATCATCCTGTTTTATTAAAAGTCAGGAGTATAGTTTTTTTGGGTTTAATAAAAGGTTTTAAACGTCAGAACTACATCAGCTTACACTTTGTTGCTAAATTTTGGATGTTGCTTATTTTTCAACCCTCAAAAATACTCATTCCAAACCAATAATGCTTCATTTTTTTTGATGGGCTAACATTTGTTAAATTATTTAGACGCAGAAAGTGTACGACTGGCGCAGTTCAAGCTTGTTTAAATATTGAGAAACGATCCGAAAAGTTTAGCGGGCTTCTGCAAGTAGAGACAACGCATGCGTTGTCTCTACTTGCAGAAAGGGGTATTTAGGTCATTCCAATCAATACCTCAGTAAAATTGAAATCGATATTTTCACATCACTCTTAAAAAAAAACTCCCGTAATCGGCCTAAGCTTATTACGGGAGTTTTCACATCAAACTAAATATTCAAAAAAAATCTATTGGATATTATTTTTTCTTAGCTTCATCGCGAATTTTAATACGTTTGTACCAGCCTTCTCTTTCTTTCACCAGGTCGTAACCACGTGCCGAGAGATGGTTATTGATACGTCCTTTAAACTTGCCGAAAGCCTCGTGCTTTTTGTCGGCACTCTCTGCATCAATGGCAAATTCGCGTCCTTCCACCAGCCAGGCAAGTATCTGGGCTTTTTCTTCCGCTTTCAACGAAGGAACCATATCCAGTGTAGCCGTGTAAGTCACCATCACTACGCCGTATGTCATTCCATCTTTCACCGCTTCTATCTGCTTTTCATTGAGACAGAGCGACAGATCACCCTGAAACGCAAAATGCGAACGGTACAGCGCTGCCTCTTTTGCATTTTGAGCTGCATCCAACGCAGCCGTTTTAGCATCACCGGTTAAACCCGATTTCTTAATCCTGTTTACCAGTGTATCGCGAACCTCATAAATATCATTCAGCTTAAAATAACGGTTAGCTACGATATTTAAAACAGTCTTTGAATCACTGACATTTTTGAGGGCCAGTTTATCAACTATCTTTTGTGAGCGACCGACTATCGACTCCACATATTTAGGGTCCCTGTTTTTTGTATCCAGCTCTACAGCCTGAATAGCGGGAGCTAACATTAATAAAAAGAGCAATAGAACCCCTAACCCCTCCCGCAAGCGGGATAAATTGCCAGGAAATGAATTAGTTCTGTCTCCTATCTGTTTTTTTCTTTTCATAATTATTAATTGTAATATTTCTTGTTCCCCTTTAGGGGATAGGGGTCTACATTAATTTCCCTTTTTCAGCCAGGGTATCGTGGTTGTTTTTTAATTTAGTCCAATCCACTTTCTTTTTAGGATTGATGGCATTGATATACTTTTCAATATTGGTATATCCGTCGCCATTACAGTCTTTAACCGCATCTGCAGGGTCGTTAGGATTCAAATGATATTTCCGTTCCCAGGCATCGGGCATACCGTCTTTGTCGGTATCAACATAGGGAGTTCCGTTATATTCGGGATAACCACCTACCTGACTGATGTCGGTGATAATACCATACTTGTACGAGTCTTTCTTCAACCGACGGTATTTAAACTGATAATATTCAACCGAATCAAGGCCTTCTTTATAAAACACTTCACCTGTTTTCACCTGGTTGAGTATATGTTCATCTACTAAATCTCTGCGGGGAATATTGGCTCCCACGTTTTCGGTTACAAAATTATAGGCTTCTTTTGCCGACAGAATAGGGAAAGCAGGCATTGGAAAAGGTTCGTTCCATTTAATAGTATCGGTATATTGACCTGTATTTTCCATATCTTCTACCTGCACACCACCGTTCCAGTTGTTTTTCGTTACTTCATCGTTACCTTCCATAATGTTACCATTGGCGTAAATACGACCAAATACCAGGTAGCCTAATTTGCTTCTACCCGATTCCGGTTTAAGAATGCGATGACCAATAGGTGCATCCTTTGGAGTAAGGGGTCCCGGTTTGTAATAATTGTTGATAATATTATACAGCGCAGTATAATCACCACCATCCACCGAGCGGTTAGCCCAGTTATACACCACGTTGTTAACGAAGTTGAATATGCCATTCCAACCAATAGAAGGATTACGACCTGCATTATTTGCCCAAAGATTACGCATAAAAGAACAGTTTTCACCACCCAAAGTGCTGCCAAAGGAATGATTGTAGGTATCCAGCGCCTGTGCCGAAATGGTATTCTGAATAGTTACATTCACTGTAGGGAGTTTCAAATCTTTGGTTCCATCACCGGGGTTAAACATATGACGGTAAAACGAAATATTTTCGTCCAATCCCCAACTGGTAGAACAGTGGTCAATCATGATATTACCTACCGGATTGCCACCGAAAGAATCATCCCGACGGGTTACATCGGTTGCACCCCGGCGGAAACGGACGTGACGTATCACTACATCGTGTGTATTTACCCAAAACGATTCACCCGCTATACACACTCCGTCACCTGGAGCAGTTTGCCCGGCAAGGGTAATATAAGGCGCATAAACTATAATCGGCGTTTTCAGTTGAATGATACCGGCCACATTAAATACGATGATACGCGCACCACCAGTTTCACAGGCTTCGCGCAAAGTTCCGGGGCCACGGTCTTCGAGACTGGTAACGGTAATTACTTTACCTCCACGGCCACCAAAAGAGAAACCGCCACCACCTTCGGCACCGGGAAAAGAAGGAATCTTAGCCTGTGGCAAATCGGTAGGACGGGCTGCCCAGGGAATATAGGGCCGACCGAGTAGTGCTTCTGCTTTAATTATGGGCATAGCACGTAACAAGGCTTCTTCGGAACTTTTCTTTTCTGCATCAAGCTTGACATCCGAAATAGCCTGTAGTTCTTTTGGTATAGAAGGATATTGCGCTTGCAAAAATGCAACGGGTGCAAAAAGGAGCACCGCACAAATACCGTAAAATGTTTTTTTGTTCATATTCTAATTTTTGTTTTGTTTACCTTTTCTATTTAAAGTATTTCCTTAGTAAGACGACCTTTCAAACCGATTGTACTCAACAAAAAGCCTGTAAATGTACAATGAAAAAATGGAGATACCGGTTTAACACCAGCATCTCCATTTTCTAATTAATAAACAGGTGAATTACGAAGTTCAATTATCGGAAGTCGTAATTACAAATATTGAATGATAATTACAGTACGATCTTTTTATTCTGAACGTTGCCCGATTTTCCGGTAGCACGTACAATATAAACTCCTTGGTTTAATCCCGAAACATCTACTTCTTTTGTATATCCTTTGTAAACTCGTTTACCATCAAACGAGTAAAGTTCTACATTAGCTTCCAAGGCTAAATTTATTTTTTTATCCTTCAGATAAATTTTAAATATATCATTTTTTACGGATGGTACTGCCGATGGTGCTTCGGTAGGAACAACACCACTAAAAACTTTAATCTGATGTATGCGTACAGTCTGATATTGAGACAAAGGTTTATTTACCAGCGTATAAGTACTTCCATCTGTTTTTAATGGATTTATATGAATACTGTCTCCATCCCAAATACGAAAGCGAATAGAAATCTTGGAATTAGGATCTTCTTGCTTCCCAATTACTTCTTCAAATTGATAACCCTGTTCTGAGAATGTAGTAATTAGAACCGTGGCACTTGATAAATCACTCGGCTCCCAACGTTGCGGTTGCCATTCTCCATTATCGTATTTGATATCCATTTTTACACCACGTTTCCACGAAGTGGAAGAATAAGACCATTGAATTCTTTCTACTGCCGGAAGATTATCAATCTGAATATATCCATGACGACTTACTGTTGGCTCGGCAGCACTTGGAGCCAATCTTGATAATTCTACAAAACCGGGCTTGCCGTAAATTGCACTTACAACAACAGTGTTATTATTAAGCGTACATGCAGCAGTTGCTCCACCACCCGATGGAGTTGCACCTGTAACATTCTCTTTTGTCCATGCACTTGTTTTCATTGTAGGAGCAAAAGCAGCCAATTTATAATTAACAGGCCATAAGACTGAAGTTGGTGTATAATTTACAAAATCTTCGGTAGTTAAAACCGGGCTGGTAAAAGTTCCGCTTTTAAAGTCTGACTCCGCTGCGTTTACAGCGCCGTTGGCTGCTGAAGATTTAGGTAAAGCTTCATCTGTCAGCGTAGCAGCATCGATATCGATAATTTTATACCATTCCGAAGTGCTCCATCCGGCATTTGAGGTATAATAAGTACTCGTGCCACAGGTTGTCTGCGCAACGGAATTCATTGACAGGGCAGCAAAAACTGTCGCTCCAATTAATTTAGTAAAGTTTTTCATATTTTTTTTGATTTAAAGTTTAACAATATTAGTTTTACTATACTCTATTGACGTACAGACTAAATGAATGTACTGTCAAGTTGTAAAAATAAATCGATCAGGGATATTAATTTATTTTTTTATAAATTTAAACCGTTCAACTCCATCATTTAACAAAGCCACTTCAAGTATATAACAACCCTGTTTCAAAGAAGTTACATCAACAATTTCATTATTTTCTAATAAAGATGTCAAGACTTTGGCCCCGTCGAGCGTATATACAGTGGCAGACTTCAACGAAACATTCGAAGACACAGTGAGCTTTTCATTAGTCACAGAGGGGAAAACTGAAATATGCGAAACTGTGATTTCACCGACTCCTGCAGCAGTAAAGTCGTGATCTATCATTTCGCCCATTAAACTGTTTAAATAAACCTCTAAAGCTGTATAACCTTCTTTTGTCAGCAGATTTCTATCACTTGAGTCGGCAGAGTTCAATCCATTCGTATTCTCCCATTCATCAGACATTCCATCGCGGTCATTATCATCTGTAGCTGTAGCCGTTGGGTAGTCCAAAAAACCTTCAGCATTATAGGAATGATCGATGATACCCCATTTCCCCTGAGAGGCTTTAAATACCGAAGTCCCGGTTTTTACCTCACGAATGATACGACGCTCTACTGAATCACGGTTTATTGTTCCTACCTTGAGAAGTACCGATTGGTAAGCATCCTCTGCTGTCTCAATATTTATTTTATATGGAGAATATTCGATCCACTTACCTAAATAGACATTTGCCAATGGAGGGAATAATAAGGTGTCGGATTTAATTGTAGTCAAATCCGAAGGTTTGTTTGCAAACCCACTCCAATTATCTGTTGTCAGAGAGGGTGAACCTTCCATAACATTACCAGCAACATACCATTTGGGGTCGTTTGCTCCAGCAACAATAGTCAAATTAAAAAAGTATTTGGTTGCATCGGTTCCGGGTCCCGGTTTATAATAATTCCCTACAAAATTAGCCGTATGTGACCTTGTTACCCCTGCAAAAATTTCTCCACCGTACGGAGCACCTGATCTGCCCCAATTATAGTTTAAGTTGTTAATAAATTCAATAAATACCTTTACTTCATTATCGGTACGAGCACCATTTAAACGTGGAGAACGCGAATAATTATGAGCAAATAAATTATGATGCCAGGTTGCACTCGCGCCGCCACATTGTCCGCCATAACTTCTATTTCCTTTTCCATGTCCATCGTCGTATAATCCTTCGTGCATAACCGACCATTGAACTGAAGTGAACTTATTATCATACATAGTTATATTTTCTTCACCCGACCATCCGAACACGCAATGATCTAAAATCACCTTGTTTGCATTTTCTATACCCACAGATCCACCAGGGATAAATGTACTATCTGAAGCATTTTCTCCAATCCGAAAACGCATATTACGTACAATTAAATTTTCAGAACCACCAAGATTCACTTTCGAATTTCTAATACAAATTCCCTCTCCAGGTGCTGATTGTCCGGCAATAGTCAAATTCGCTCTTGAGGAACGAATATCATTCTGATTTCTGCCACTTACAATATATGGCTTTAACTTAATAGTCCCCGAAACCCTAAAAATTACAGTCAATGGTTCAGCAGGATATTGTTTTAGTGCCCACCTGAAACTACCTGGAATTTCAGCTTCCAGATTATTAAAAGCAATGTAATCATCCAGATTTTCCACAAATACGACTTTTCCGCCCCGACCACCTGTAGAATATTTACCATACCCTTCAGCAGTAGGAAATGCCGGTGTTTGAGCCTGAATATTAAAACATAATGTTATGTTAACCAGAAGCATTACGAAAAACAATTGTAATGTTTTTTTCATTTTAGTATTGAGATTAATGATTTGTTTACAAATATATTTACTTCTATCTGTTTTGATATGCAGAAAATTGACTTTTTATGTGGATTAATTATTCTTTTGGATAATTATTACAGAAACAAAAATCAGTAAGAAATTAGCGTATTACTAATTTTTGATTCCTAATTCGTCCATCATTTTCTTTGGTTTGAAGAATATAAATTCCTTTTAATACATTGCGTACAGAAACTGATTTGCTATTTTCTGCTACAAGTACCTTTTTACCGTTATTTGAGTAAAGAGTAATAGTAGCCGGTGAATCAAGAAATAGCGTTCCGTTTGAAGTTCTTGCATTCAATTTGGAATCAACAACCTGGACAGTTGAAGTGGAACTTGAAGTGGCAGCACTCAATAAACCCAACGCTCCAACACTTTTAATGCTATAAATTCCGGTTACTCCGGTTACATCGATATAGTTTGGCTCAATAACCGATGCAAGGTATTTACCATCCTTCAACACCACATATCCCGCAACACCATCTACGGCTGTCCAGGAAATATTATTATCAGTTACAGTTACTAAAGCAGATGCTTCAGGAGCTACACAAAGAGAAACAGGCTCATATATTTCGCTGGTTACCATACCATAGATTCCGGCTGTAGTAATCAGATTTTCAACATCGGCTTGAGGTAACTGAAAACTCCAGCTTACACGATTTGCTACGTTCACCGGATTTCCTTCGGGATCCACACTTTTGTATTCAGCAAAACTGCTGGTCGTTTCATTTCCACTCCACTCTTTCCAACCTTCAGCCTTGATATGTTTTCCCAATTTGCAATTCAGAAAGAAAGACCCAGCACTTGCAGCCCAGGGACGTCCCAGATAATAACTGTTATCAGCCACATCGCTATTGGCTGTGATATTACAATTGCGGAAGAAAAAGCCAACGCGCAGAAATTTTTGTACGACTGTAGATGTTTTCGGAATGGTATACACTGCGTCTTCGGGGGCGGTGATATAACCGCCTCCAGCTACACAGTTTATGGTGCAATCATCAAAAAACAAGATGCCTCCAGCATATATAAAATCTACTGCGCCTTCTATCCAACAATTTTTAAAGTAACCACGCGTTCCCTTTTTCGAACGATAGGTATCCTGATAACCCAAAATACGACAATTCTTGAACGTCTGACGGTCACCTGCTGTGTACAAAGCCTCAGCCATTCCGGTATTTCCTGCCGTATTCTGTATCGTTATATTTTCAGCATAAAAATCTGTTGCATAAAGTTTAACAGTACATATATCTTCGAATGTGGGCGACCCGCTACTTGCTCTTGATTGTGAATGTGTAATTATAACTCCATCGGCACTTTCACCTATCAGGCTGATTTTTTTGGTAGAAGAAACGGCCTTGGATCCCAAAGTCACCTGTTCGTCGTAAGTTCCATTCTTTACAAAAACAAGGCTCCGCTCACCTTCCGGACAAGCATTCAAAGCCGCTTGAACAGTACTATGTGTACCGCTTCCATCGGCCGCTACTATAAAGCGAAAAGGCTGAGCATTTAAAAGAGTACAAATACACAGTAATAAGAGGGTAAAGATTTGTTTCATATCTTCTGTTTGTTTTCTAAGAAATCCTTATGCAGCTTCTTTTCAAAAAAAGCTGCATAAGGATTTCTCAATATTTATTTATTCGAACGGATCAAATTGTCCATTCGCCCAACCATTTGTCTGGACAATTGCCGGGCTACGGGTAAGAATTCCATCCGGAATGTCGAAGAAATTATAACTCCCTGCCACGTGAGTCTTCAAAGCTTCCTGAGTTTCCACGCATTTGTATGCTATTCCTTTCACTGCCGGACCTGAAGTTTTAGCTGTCATTTTAAAATAGGCATAAATCCTTTCAAAAGCAATGGTATCGCGTTTAACCTTATAAAGAACCGGAGATGCCACTGCTAATGAGTCAAATCTGTAACCGGAACCACTTTTCCTCCAACCGTTCAGTTTAAGCGTGTTGGTACCTAAATCTGCCGTAAACATATTCCGACGGCGAAGGTCAAAAATGCGCTTCCCTTCGAAAGCCATTTCTACCCGACGTTCGTTCAGCACCAATTCTATCGGTGTGAATACGGGATTCAGTTTTAAACCGTAATACCCATCAGTACCGGCTTCTATACCTGCTCTTTTACGAATTTCGATTAGACAATCGTAGCCTAATTGCGAATTCGCTCCCTCATATTCAAAAGCACATTCTGCAAGGTTTAATAAGACCTCAGCATAACGCATCTCGATCCAGTCTGTTGACGTTTTTGATCGTTCATCTCCCGAAATTTCGGGATTAACCATCTTACGGCAATAAAATCCGGTTAGAGTAGTCAAATTGGAAGTAGCAGCTTCACCACCCGAATAGGTCCATTGGCGACGACTGCCATTACCATCCAGTGGATAATAACTTCCATTAAATGCAACCGTTGCATAAAAACGTGGATCACGATTCAGATAATACTTGTTGATATCGGCATTTCCTATAAACTTTCTGTTTTTATCATAGGCAACCCTTCCATCTTTCATCGGGAATGCTATCACTAAATCCCAGGTTGGACAGTTTGAAGGAATCTTCGCAGCTTGTGTAGTCTCCACAGGACGAACCGACATTTCATATCCATGAAACTTAAGTGCTTTCAGGTATGGTGTCACAATTAGGACTTCAGGATTACTCGCTCTTTTAGTAATAAATATTTTATTGAAATCTGTTGCAACTGGCCATTGTTTTGTTACTGCAGTTGAAATGTTCATCAACGAATAACCATCCTGCGTACACAGTTCTTTTGCAGCAAGATTAGCGTCATAAGCTTCTTTCCAACGATTGGCATCATTGGTCGGATTAAATTGCGGGCTGGCATAAAAAAGTAAAACGCGTCCTAAAAAAGCTGCCGCTGCACCACGTGTAATGCGTGCATATTCAGTCTCAACAGGCCAGGTTGCAGGCAAATACTGTATGGCAAGTGCCAGATCTTCCTTCATGAATTGGATACATTCTGATGTTTTATTTCTAGGTGCATTCTTCACCATTTCATCACTTTCATAGTCAACCACATCCTTCATATAGGGTATTCCACCGTATAAATTTATCATTTTCCAATGTTGCCAGGCTCTTAAAAAATAAAGTTGTCCTAATACTCTGTTTCTTTCATCTCCAGTCAAAGAGGATGTTTCCATCTCTTTAAAAGCAACATTGATAAAGCGGATAGGGCGATATGTTAACGACGACAAAGTACTTACACTACCCGAAGTCATGCTACCCAATAACATGGTACTACCCATATCTGAAGTTTCGTCCGAAATATTAGCTAATGAACCTAGCCCGAATTCCTCTCCGCCAAAAGCTGGCATGCACATACTATATAAGCTATTGATATATAACTTAGCCGAATTCTCGTTATCCCAGATAGCCGGATTTATCGATGATTCATCTTTCACCTCCAGGAAGTCGCTACATGCACTCAACAAGGGCAGCACGCAAATAAATATAATTAAATTTTTGATTTTCATGTCGATTTCAATTAGAAGTTAAGATTTAAACCTAAGTTATATGTACGAATCATTGGATAATCTGACCAAAAGCCTACACTTGCATCTTTGTATGGGTAAGGATTGATGATAGTCAATAAATTCGTTCCCGAGAAAAAGATTCGAAACTGGTCTACACCTATTGATTTTGAAAACTTTGTTGGTAAGCTGTATGAAACATTCAATGCACGCAGGCGAAGTACATGTCCATCACGCAACCAGAAAGTAGACCGCTGATCTCTTAAACTATAGGTATCTAGCCGTGGATATTTGGCATTTACATTGTCTACTGTCCAATAGTTCCCTGACCATTCACTCAACTGATTAGATTCCTTGGAAAGGAAATCTCCACTTCGGGCTCCTCCCGAAGCAGCAGTATAGAAGCCTTTATCAAATACTACATCATTCCCAAATGAGCCATTGAATAAAGTTTCAATCTTTAGATTCTTCCAGCTAAATCCCAATGAGAAACCGTAGTTAAATGGTGGCGAATCATACTTAGACATAATACGCTGATCATCAGTAGTTATATTACCATCAGGAGCACCGTCGTGCCAGTTCCCAGCTTCATCTTTATAAGCAGGACTACCTACATCTTCAAACATCAACATACCAGGCTTCATATTAGATTCCTCAACTTCTAAAACAGTAACTGTACCATTTCCACCCACAGTATTCGCTTTCAATCGGGCAATATAAGCATCCACATCAGCTTGTGTTCGTGCTATACCACTACAGGTATAGCCAACATCACCGCCACGGATCCGGCCGTTCTCATCTTGCCAGGTGCCAATATTTCCCGCATCCTGCGATTTACGAATTACCTTATTGGTAGCATAAGCAATATTTCCTTTTACCTGAACACTCCAGTCTTTATTCAGTTTTTTATTGTATCCAAGTTCAAGTTCACCTCCCCATGAACTCTGAAGACCTTCATTCAGCTTTGGAGTATTTCCGCTGATACCTGAAGTTTGAGCAAATTCACTTTTAAAATCATCCAGAATATCAAATGTATAACGATAGAAACCATCCATAGATAAGGAAAAATCATTAAACATATGCATATCTATACCCGCGTTGTATGAATCCGATTTTTCCCAGGATGCAGTGTAGTAAACCAATCCTTCATTAGTTGGTAATAAAGTGGTGGATAATGCTGTGCCCCCGATATACATTCCGGAACCTGTGCCGTAGCTCGATCTCCATTGATTTTTGGATGTTTTATCATTACCTAAACGGCCATAAGATGCACGAAGTTTCAGGTTATCCATGAAAGAGACATTATCTTTGAAAAAATTCTCTTCGGAAATTCTCCATCCCAATGCTAAAGAAGGAAAAAGGCCCCAACGATAGCCGGGAGCAAAATTAGTTGATGCTTCATAACGGCTTGCTGCTTCTACAATATATTTTGCGTCATAGGTATAATTGAAACGTCCAATAAATGACTGACGACGGGTAAGGGTATTAATGGAAGAACTATTCCCCATTCCGGCTTCACTATAGCCTTGCATGATCTCATAGTTATCAATATTTACACCGGTACGATTAGCAGTCAGTCCATTGCCTCCACTTTCCGATTGTTCGTACATGGCCATTCCCGAAACATCATGCTTACCAAATTTATTGGCATACGATATTTGTGGATTAAACTGATAAGAATAAGAAAAGCTTGCCGATTCATAAATTTTATCGCCGTTGGTTATTACTCTTCTGTATCGCTTATCGGAAACTGACCATTGCTGATCAGAAATCAAATAGCTATCATTTGTCTGACCTTCAGGTTTAAAACCATATACAGAATAAGGTTTGGACAGCTGTTTCCCTGATCCCGCATTGTAACTGTAGTTTGCAGAAATAGTCGCTTTTAATCCTTTTACCTGAGGAATTGTATATTCCATGGAAGCCCCACCAACAATATTATCGGAACGATTCGTTTTGTAAGAACCCGAGTTCATCACTTCCAAGGGATGAGTGCCATTAGCCGGAATAGAATTTCCAACTGCCAAACCATTAATATAAGCTGGAATAAATCGTGGTGCACGAACTAAATCGCTGAATGTACCGTACATTCGTTCAGCCTCAGCATCCTTTTGGTTCAATGGCATTTCGGTTGATTTAGATGAATAATCTAAAGAGAATGTACCTTTCAGATTTTTGGCAAGATTGGCATCAACCCCTACCCGCATTCCATAACGATTCATACTCAGATTGGAGAAGTTCCCGTTAGCATTCATATAAGAACCGCCTATAAAGTACCGGACATCATCTGATCCTCCACTCACATTTAATGTATGGCGTGTATTGGTAGCATTTTGCCAGGCTTGATCCAACCAGTTATAGTTTAAACTTTTCATCCTTTCAAGCTCATCAGACGTAAACATTTTATATTCTGACGCTTGCGCACCTTTGTAAGTTATTTCCTGTTGCCATAAGTCATTCAATGCAATACCCTGTTGATATGCGCTCATCATTTGTGGCATTTCTACTCCCTGATTAGATCCGAAAGACCCAGAATAACTAATCTTCGTTTTTCCGGATTTTCCTTTTTTTGTTGTGACTAAAAGCACTCCTCCAGCACCGCGTACCCCATAAATGGAGGCTGCTGCATCCTTTAAAACGGATATATTTTCAACCTCAGAAGCATCAAGTAAATTGAACGCGTCGGCATCACGAATAAAACCATCGATGACATAAAGTGGCTCTTCAGCATTCCACGAACCATTGATACGTATTTTGACAGTTGCATTTCCTATTGGATTACCCGTGACTTCACCTACCGTTACACCGGGCATGGTTCCCATCAATACCGATGCTAAATTTGGAGCAGGCATATCTGCCACATCTTTCATACTAACACTGGAAACTGCCCCAGTCAGGTTGGCACGTTTTACGGAACCATAACCAACCACCACTACTTCGTCCAATTTTGCGGCGTCTTCCTGCATGATAATGCTCAGAAACTGATCTGTAGCTTTTACCTTTTGCGAAGAATAACCAATATACGAGATGGTTATAGTTGAATTCGATGATACTTTCAATGAAAATTTCCCATCGATATCTGAAATGGTGCCAATATTTGTTCCATCCACCCGAATGGCAGCACCAATAATCGGAGTTTTACTTGCTTCAAGGACTCGTCCTTTGACTGTTATTTGCTGTCCGCTTTGAGCCAAAAGAGTAGCTGAATTCAGAAAAAGGCAGAAAAGCAAAATCACAGTAGAATAAATTGAGTTACGGAAATGGAAAGTTACGCCATTCCGTGTTGGATTTTTTTCGTGATTCATAGAGTAGATTATTTAGTATAGTATTAGTTTTTAAAGGTGTTTTTAAGGTATTCTATATTGATTCCGTAATTTTTCTTCACATTGTGTACATCACTTTTATCTCGCGAACGTTCAACAACCAGCCAGCCACACCATCCCATTTCGTCGAGAATCGCTTTCACTTTTTTCATATCCAGGCGCTTATTGTTTGGTAAGGTTACATCATCCGTGTCTGTACAATGTATCTGACAAATTCTGTCTTTACCCAATATGCCAAGTTCCTTATAAATATTACGTCCGGCTACCAACGGATTTTGAAAGTTGTAATAAATCTTTATTCCCGGGGAATTTATTTCTTTAAGCAATTGAACCTCTCCGTTGGCATCCAATGAGGTTTCTATCCCAATAACTACACCGGCTTTTACAGCCATTTTGCCTATCACCTGAAGTCTGTCTACCAATACGGGACGCAAACCGGGATTCTTATTCAGATCGCACTGAACTCCCAACGGAAGAAAAGCCACTCTGGCACCCATCACCTGCATGGTATGAATACAATCCTCAACCAATTCCTTATAATTTTTACGATCGACAAAGGACTGTGCATAAAAGCCCGACATGGCTACCGACGGCACTTCGAGTTGGTATTCTGCTGCTTTTTGACGAAAAAGTGTTTGAAAATGGGGTTGTCTCAACTTATTATCAAACGAATCCCGCTGTCCAAGCGCACCCATATCCATTTCTACTCCATCTGCTTTTAAGTCGCTTGCCAGTTCGAAAGAGCCGATTTTTTGTCGTTTCAGTATCATCCAGTCGCAAACTGCTATTTTATAACAGCTTGAATTGGAGACACCTGGTAAATTAAGTATCTCAGTTTTATCATTTACAGCAAAAGTCTCAGCGATGGAGGCCGCTATAAAGGACAAGATAACGTAAAGAAACTTAAGTTGTTTGGATTTGAACATATTTCTAAGGTGTCAATATTGATTTAATTACATTAAGACGATGGAATTTCAATTATGTAATCAGCCAAATATGCTTTTTATTTAAAAAAATTAAAATAAAGTACAAAAGTCATGTTCCACAGAATATGAGGTACAGAATTATTGAAATAAATCCTGCATTAAAAATATATTCACGAATAAAATAAAGGGCCAACTCATAACATACCTGCGCCTTATAATCATTTAAATATAAATAAAAAAATTGGGGCTTTTGAGGAAGCGTAAAATTTTGGTGAATCAAAAAAAAAAATACTCGCTATTTTGTGTTCTGTTATAATGACGAAAAAAAAAGAGAATTCTACATAGCAAAAGAGACAATCTTTTCCACAATGTCCTTCAATATGTGCAGTCTGATTCCGTAACCGATTTTCTTCTTATCAACTAAGTTAAGTTAAACCATACGTCCCAAAGTTTTATTTTATTGCATTAGCTTAATTTCGTAACCAGTTATCGTCCTGTTTTTTCTGATAATCAGAATTACTGATCCCGTAGATTTGAATTAATATACAGATTACTTGTACAAAAGAATGTTTTAAAATATACTTTTTTATATTTCAGGTCTTAAATTGTTTGCGTACTTTTGCATCTTGTAAAACATATATTTTACCAACATTTCAATGTTCGTAATTTGAGAAAAAATAATACAAAATGAAACCATTAGAAAAAAGTGTCGCCGAGTTACTATTGAGAATTAAAGCTATAAAATTGCAACCCAACAATCCATTCGTGTGGGCTTCGGGCTGGAATTCTCCCATATATTGTGACAACCGCAAAACGCTCTCTTATCCGCAGATTCGAAGCTTTATCAAAATAGAATTAGCCCGTTTGATTCTTGAAATGTATCCCAACGTAGAAGTAATTGCGGGTGTAGCAACCGGCGCCATCGCCCAGGGTGCATTAGTAGCCGATTTGCTCGGACTACCATTCGTATATGTTCGCCCAACCCCTAAGGATCATGGGCTGGAAAACATGATAGAAGGCGATTTACGCCCCAAGCAAAAAGTAGTAGTTATAGAAGACCTCATTTCTACAGGCGGAAGCAGTCTGAAAGCCGTGGAAGCTATTCGCAACGATGGATCTGAAGTGCTGGGTATGATTGCCATTTTTACTTACGGATTACCTGTGGCAGAACAAAAATTCAAAAAAGCCAAAGTAAAACTGACTACCCTGTGCAGCTACGATGCCGTATTAGCCGAAGCGCTGGCTACAAATTACATTTCTTCCGAAGATATAGAAACACTACAGGAATGGCGCAAAAATCCGTCGATCTGGAGAACTGAATTGTAACATTAACAATTTCAACATTGACTCCCGAAAATTTAGGGATTACTTTTGATTCAAAGGAAAAATCAAGAGTCCTTCATGCTTTCACAAATTATATCATTAAAATTTCAACGAAACAATAGTACTCCCGAAAACTATCGGGAGTAAATCAAAAAATTGTAAATCAAATAATATGACAACATACGAAAGCGATATAAAAACCATTTCTTCGAACGAAGAAGTGGTTTTTGGTATACTGAGCGACCTGAACAATCTGAAACAAATCCAGGAAAAAGCTCCCCTGACTGACAAAGTAAAAGATATAAAATTCGATACTGACAGTTGTAGTTTTGAAGTTGCCCCCATTGGCAAAGTAGGTTTCCGCATAATAGAACGCGAACCTTTTAAAACCATCAAACTGGAATCGGAACACGCACCTTTTCAGGTTTATGCGTGGATTCAACTCAAACCGCTGAACGAAAACGAAACTCAAATGAAAGTGACACTGAAAGCAGAAATGCCCATGATGATTAAAATGATGGTGGACAAAAAGCTCAAAGAAGGCATTAATATGGTAGCCGATCTATTGGCTAAAGCACTCAGCAAGTAACTGAAAAAAAGAAAATTCAGAAGTAAAATACAATTATTAAACCAGTTAATACCTCCATGGAGGTTAGTGGGATATGAAAAAACTTTGGGAGAAGAATACGCAGGTTAATGCAAAAGTAGAGGCTTTTACTGTGGGACACGATCGCGAAATGGATGTATATTTAGCCAAATACGATGTACTTGGCTCTATGGCACACATTCGCATGCTTCAGTCTGTTGGATTACTACAAGCCGATGAGTTGGCATGCCTGCTGGATGAATTAAAAAACATCTACCACTTAGCCAATACCGATCAATTTACCATTGAAGAAGGCGTAGAAGATGTTCATTCGCAGGTGGAACTAATGCTCACCCGAAAATTGGGCGATATGGGAAAGAAAATCCACAGTGGTCGCTCCCGTAACGATCAGGTCTTAGTAGATTTAAAACTCTTTACCCGTGCCGAAATAGAGAAAACCGTAACGACTGTTACGGAACTTTTTGATGTACTGGTTTCTCAAAGTAACCGATACAAAGACATTTTGCTTCCGGGTTATACTCATCTTCAAGTAGCCATGCCATCTTCCTTCGGACTTTGGTTTGGTGCATACGCTGAAAGTCTGGCCGATGACCTTCAGTTATTGCTGTCAGCATGGAAAATAACCAACCGAAATCCCCTGGGATCAGCTGCAGGATATGGATCCTCTTTCCCACTCGACCGACAACTGACAACCGATTTACTGGGATTCGACACCATGAATTATAATGTGGTATACGCACAAATGGGCCGTGGCAAAATGGAACGCACCGTAGCCAATGCACTGGCAAGTGTGGCTGCAACAGTGGCCAAACTGGCTTTTGATGCCTGCCTGTTTACATCGCAGAACTTCGGTTTTATCCGTCTTCCTGATGAATTCACAACCGGATCGAGCATCATGCCTCACAAAAAGAACCCGGATGTATTTGAACTTACCCGCGCCAAATGCAATAAACTGCAGTCGTTGCCACAACAAATCATGATGATTACCAATAATTTACCATCAGGATATTTTCGTGATCTGCAACTTATCAAAGAAGTATTCATTCCTGCTTTTGGAGAACTGAACGATTGCCTGGAAATGACGTCCATGATGCTTTCTCAGGTAAAAGTAAACACAGAAATATTAAAAGATTCCCGCTACGACTACCTTTTCAGCGTAGAAGAAGTAAACCGCCTGACTCTGGCCGGTGTCCCTTTTCGCGATGCCTACAAACAAGTAGGATTGGAAATTGAAGCAGGTAATTTCAAGCCCAACAAAACCGTGAACCATACCCATCAAGGCAGCATAGGCAATCTATTTAACGATGAAATTTGTCAGTATAAAAACGAAGTCGTATCGCAGTTTACTTTCGAAAAAGTTAGAGAAGCCGAAAAAAGTCTACTTTCTTAGATCTTAAGTTTTTCCATTGTCAATATTGTAAGATCAAAGCAGAACTTAAATTTATCCATTTAGTGCAATAATATTTCATTATACCGTTATAAATATCACTTGTCCAGTTATTTGTCCATGTTAAGGTTTTATTTTTAAGAACAATCAATAGATGCTTCATGAAAAAACTAAACATTCAACCTTCAATTCTACAACTGATTTATATTATAATATTTGTAATCCTTTTTTGTATTATAATATTTACCCCTACATTAATCAACGGCAAAATACAAATAACTGAGAAATTAATTTTAGAGGAAGAAACTATTGAAGGTATCCTACTGGGCGTGTTTTTTCTTTTGGGTATTGTGATCTTAAATTTATACAAACAGGAAGTTCACAAGCAGGAAGCGCAAATCATAGAAATTAAAAACCACAAAAAAGTCGTTGAAAACAGGCTTAATGATTCAGATCATTATATTGGTATTCTAAACGTCCAGATTCAGGAAATCAAAGCGCTTTTCAACAGCATCAACGAATATCCTGAAAATAAAGCTGATTTAAAGAAAACCCTTCACTCTTTTAGTGAACGTATACTGGGAATAGTTAATTCAAACTGGGTTCTAATTCGAATAATCGACTGCAGCAATCAAAAATCTATCGGTGAACATTTCGAAATAAGGTACGGATTTTCTTCCGTCTATCCGCATGTAAGCAATAAAATGATCATTGAAAATGGATCAGCTCCATCTTTCTCAACAGTCATTTCAAATCCCAAAAATTTAAACATCCTGGTAGCTTGCGTTATGCCAGTCGATAAAATCAGCGATGATCAACGTGTTTTCATTCAGGCCATTATCAATGAGATTACAAAAATGTTTATCATTTTGAATTCATCCTATTACAGAAAAGGAATCATCGAACAGTAACAGTAGGTATATAGAAAATATTTAAAAAAAAAGAGAACAGACTTTTTAGAATTAAACCCTTAATAACCATTTATTTGGTCAGATCGGCATTTTGAATTATCAGACAGCAGGCATAACGGGACAATTTGACAATTTCCACTTCACTAATGGCACTTTTACCAAGCTCAATCATATCGTGTACATCCTCGAAATGATCGTCAACCGGATATTTCCTATTCCGGAAAGACTCTTTAGCCCTGATAGTCTGCACCATAAACAGTTTAAAACATAATAAAAAAGACTTTCACGCAACAGCCAATGTAAAAACACTCACCCTGATTCCTTCAGTTTTGAGCAAAGCACGAATGCAGGCCTCCAGGGTGGAACCGGTGGTAAGAACGTCGTCAACCAACAATACATGTTTACCTGCCAGAATGGTACTATCTTTCAATTCAAAAATTCCTTCCGTATTTTCATAGCGCTCGAAAACCGATTTTTTGGTTTGCGTCGTATTTTCCTTCACCCGGAACAGGGTGGTTGTATCCTGAGGTTTCCCAATTATTTCCGAAAGCCCTATGCCTATCCACTCACTCTGGTTATAGCCACGCTTTTTGTATTTTCTGGGGTGAAGAGGAACAGGGATAATCACATCCACCGAAGCAAAATCGGGCGATTCCAACAAATCGACAGCGGCATATTTACCCAGCACCTCCCCTATTTCTTTATTGCCTTTGTATTTAAGCGAGTGAAGTAATTTTTGAAAAGACGATCCTTTTTGAAAGAAGAAAAAAGCCGTCCCGCGATAAATCGGGATTTTGCCCCAAAAGCGCTTTTCGATGGGATTATCGGCAACCAAATGATAATTGGTTTTTGGGATGGCATGCAGGCAGGCAAGGCACAAGTGATGCTCGTTTTTTATCAGGTTTTCACCGCAAACGAGGCATAAATCGGGATACATTAAATTGAAAAAATCGGCTACAGGATTGAATTTTTTCATAATGGTAATAAAAGATATAAATAATCAATGTCTTTTATCGCAAGAGAAAAACAAGGGAAAAGCTGCATGAATATACTGAAAGAACAGCTAAAGAGCAACTATCAAACTCCAGATTTTGGGAATAAAAATCAACATTCCTAACACTACCGAAACTATTGCACAAATCAGCACAGCTCCAGCTGCTATATCCTTCGCTCTGCCGGCCAGAGGGTGCTGTTCCGGAGATACTAAATCCACTACCGTTTCGATGGCCGTGTTCATCATTTCAGCGCCAAGTACCAGCCCAAAGCAAAGCAAACAAACCATCCATTCGGTGATACTAATTTGAAAAACAAATCCGCCAACGAGAACCAGCAAAACCACTGCCAAATGAATTTTCATATTGACTTCTGAGCCGAAAACGGCTCGGATTCCACTGCCTGCATAACCAAAACTCCGGATTCGTTTATTCATAAATATTGACTATAAGTCTATTATATAGATTGCAAATATATAAAAAAATCCATCAAACAAGCTTGTTTGACGGATTTTATTTTTAAGAAATTATATTTGAAATTTAAATCGTCAATTGAAGAACACTTACGATTAAATCATTCAATGTGAGCAATAGAATAATTAAGAAAAGCTTTTTACGCGTTCAACATATGAACCATTGCGTGTATCTACTTTGATAATTTCACCGTCGTTGATAAACAAAGGAACACGAACGGTAGCACCTGTTTCGAGGGTTGCCGGTTTGGTTGCGTTAGTAGCCGTATCGCCTTTCAGTCCGGGTTCAGTATACGAAACCTGCAAAGCAACCTGCAGGGGCAGATCAACATACAAAATGGTTTCAGAAGCGGCATGAGTAACAACTTCGCAAATCATTCCTTCTTTCAGGAAATCAACTCCATTGATAATATCTTTATTGACAGAAACCTGTTCGTAGTCTTCGTTATTCATAAAGTTGAAACCCATTTCATCTTTATAAAGATATTGATATTCACGGCGTTCGATACGAACTTCTTCAATACGTATACCCGAGTTGAAAGTTCTGTCGAGCGTGCGGCCGGTGACCACATTTTTCATTTTGGTACGAACGAAGGCTGGACCTTTTCCTGGTTTTACGTGAAGAAACTCTGTTATAAAATAGTATTGACCATCAATGTCCAAACACATTCCATTTTTAATATCTGTTGTAGTAGCCATAAAAGTAATGAATAATTGATAAATGAATAATTGATAATTGGCAAATTGATGACACTTTACTCTTTCGGAAATAGCAGATAAATCAACAGATTAGGACAATTACTTTGTTTTTTAGTTTATATTTTGAACGCAAAATTACGATTTTTATTTTGATTATCAAAATAATAAATGTCAATCGGTTATAAAAAAAGTCTCTGCTTATGGAGAGGGCACTGAAAAAGTATCCCTTATAAAAGGAATCTATTAAAAAAAAAATAGCAGGTGAAGTAGAAATCTTCATCTGCTAATTTTTTATTCTACAAAGTGAAAAGTGAGCAGTTTTATAGGTCCAA
>Ga0209511_1000058_pt1 | contig 165399 bp, 141 predicted proteins | sample SSSSmetaG_FD_184141 | JGI IMG/M metagenome (GOLD analysis project Ga0209511, IMG submission 184141) | Glacier valley bacterial and archeal communities from Borup Fiord, Nunavut, Canada, to study Microbial Dark Matter (Phase II) - ​SSSS... | ecosystem: Environmental > Aquatic > Freshwater > Ice... | reverse complement strand
TGAAATTAGGTGGTTATAGCGACAGGGTTCCACCTCTTCCCATTCCGAACAGAGAAGTTAAGCCTGTCCACGTCGATGGTACTGCTGCAAAGTGGGAGAGTAGATAGCCGCCGTTTTTAAAGCCCCGCATATTAAGTTATGTGGGGCTTTTTTTTGTGCTTGAGATAATTACCTGATTGTTACATATAGCATTTTTTTTGTTCAGTCTTTAATCTTCTAATCGGTAGATAATAGCCAGTCTACGTCGATGGTGCTTCCGTCAGCAGACGGAGGGAGAGTAGATAGCCGGCGTTTTTAAAGCCCCGATTACTGAATCAAATCAGTTATCGGGGCTTTTTTTGTACAATAAAATTGAAAATGAAGAATTTAAAATAGAATACTACTCATTTTATATAAACGAAAACCCTCTACGGCATTGTGCTGTAGAGGGTTTGCTTGTTATGTCCTTCTATCTATCCACGTTCTTGCTACTTCCCAAATGCAGATGGAATGAAGGATGATACAGCAACTCTGTTTCTGCAAATCAGGCAGAGTAAATTATATTTTTTTTTGTTCCATGAACATTGAAAATCAAATGAACTATTACATTTCATAAACCTAATTCTTTTTATTCGTCATGTTCGAACTGTGGTGTTCGATAACTTTTTTATACTCGAAAGATCAGAATTTGCTTTTTTACTACTCAAAGGGCATTTTTTAATTTGATAAAAAGAGGTTTATATGTAAATATATTTTTTAATTTGTAGTTTTCAACGATGAAAACTGTATTGTGTTGAATATGTATTGATTAGCGTAGTAAATTGAGCAGTCGTCTACAAAATATTACTGACTTATGTAGTACTTTATTCTGAGATTAAGTTTTAATTCATATTCTTTTACTATATTTTTGTGATCTAATCATTAATTTATATATAATGTATATTAAAATACGCATGCAATATATTAATATATGTATATTTATATCTTTCTGCATTCAATCAATTGCCTGTTATTTGATCTGCTTAAATTGGCTCTTACAATAGTATGTTTGATTTGTTTGTAGCATTTACTTTGGATGGCTATATGCTTTCATGCTACTTTGCTTGTACCTGTTTATATTTCCTCATTCCTTAGACATGTTTAATATATTGTAAACCATCTCACTATCTATATCTGTCTATCAATTAACCCTACCTTTCAACATAGATTTTTGTATGTACAAATCTGTGATTATTCTAGTGAATGTATTAATTACTACAGTGCGAATAACATAAGCTACAACCTGTTATACAACGCTTTAGTAATAATATTAATATATATTTGCAATGTAGTTTTGAATCAACAACTATCAAAGCAATATACATTTAGAATCTAATTTAATAATAGGTGGGTTTACGAATACCGCCGGAAAGGGAAATTATGAAACAAACAAGTGCAATTTCAAAAACAAAGTCTATCTTTAAAACAATGGCCTTATTATTGCTTATTATTTTAGGATTTAGCGCATGTCAGGCGGTTGAAGAAGATTATTCAGGTGTAACAGGAATTAAAGCACCCGCTTTTACTTTATTTAGCACTGAGGGACAACAAGTAAGACTTTTTGACTATAAAGACAAAGTTGTTGTTTTATTCTTTTTCGGAAATAAAAGCCCAGAATGTAAAGCTGCTACACCTGCTCTTGAAGATATGTTGATTACTCCTTATCTTGGTCGCAAAGATTACGTGGTACTAGCCCTTGATTATTGGAATGGTGAACCTGCTGCAGTAAAAGCATTCAAAGACGAAACAGGAATAGATATCCCGACCTTGTTAGATGCCGGAAATGTTGGAAGTAACTATAAAACTTTTTATAACCGTATAATTGTGATTGATAAAGATAAAAATATTGTATTCTCAGGTGCGCAAGAAGCGTCAAAAGATATGGTTGCTGCAAAAGCAAAAATTGACAATTTACTTGAAAACTAATGTACGAAAGTTTCTATCACCCTATTATAGTTTAAGTTGCGTTACTAAATCACTGATTATTAGTACAAGAGCCCGCCCCAATGTGAATTGAGACGGGCTCTGCTTTTATATAGAACTGTTGGGTAAAGAGTTGATAAATAATAGATTAATAATTTCAAACTATTGCCAGTTATATGAATTTTACTACACATTTAGTTTAAAGTTTATGATACGATAACTATACTCGTTTCCAAAACGAATATCAATCAACATTTTTTTGTAATTTTGCACTCTGAAAACCATTTTAGGAAAATACATTTATGCGTATTTTGATTCAACGAGTGAATGAAGCGTCAGTAGAAATAGACAACGAGATAAAATCATTTATCATCGTTGGTTTATTGGTTTTGCTAGGAATTGAAGAGGCAGATACGCAGGTAGATTCAGAATGGTTGGCAGGAAAAGTAATTGGATTGCGTATCTTTGATGATGAAAATGGCGTTATGAATCGTTCAGTGACGGATGTCAATGGTGATGTATTAGTGGTTAGTCAATTTACGCTACATGCGATGACGAAAAAAGGGAATCGTCCTTCGTATATCAAAGCCGCTAAACACGAGATAGCTATTCCACTTTATGAGCATTTCTGTCAATCAATTAGTGCTAAACTTGGAAAGGAAGTGCAAACAGGAACCTTTGCAGCCGACATGAAAGTAGCATTGGTAAATAATGGACCGGTCACTATTTGGATGGATAGCAAGAACAAGGAATGATTTGTGTAATTTCGCAGCTGTAAAATAAACATCCCAATTTGTATAATTCGTAAAATTCTTATTGATGAAGAAACATATTCCAAATTTTATTACTTGTCTCAACTTATTTTCCGGTTGCGTAGGTGTATATCTTGCATTTCAAGGTAACTTCCAGGGAGCTTTTATTGCAGTAATTGTTTCGGCAGTATTCGATTTTTTCGATGGATTTGCTGCACGTTTGCTCAAAGCGTATTCACCCATGGGCAAAGAACTCGATTCGTTGGCGGATGTGGTGAGTTTTGGTGTTTTACCCGGTGCAATGGTTTTTTCTCTCTTATCAAAAACAGCAATTAACGAATGGCTTCCTTATGTAGCTTTTATTATCCCCGTATTCTCGGGTTTGCGCTTAGCAAAGTTTAACATTGATGAGCGCCAGACTTCATCGTTTATCGGACTTCCTACACCTGCCAATGCAATATTCTGGGGAGGATTGATTCTTTCATTCGAAAGCTTTTTATCATCGTATACTTGGCTGTTAATCATCTTGATCCTTTTGTTTAGCTATTTGTTGGTTGCCGAAATTCCAATGTTCTCCTTGAAATTTAAAAATTACGCGTGGAAATCCAATCAAACTCAATACTTGTTTCTGATAGGTTGTGCTGTTATTCTCGCATTTTTTCAGTTGAGTGCATTTCCAATACTTATTGGTTGGTATATTGCATTGTCCATCGGGTTGAGCGTGTTTCGCAAGTCCGGGATTTAAATTTTCAATTTTGTAGTTACAGAATATGTCCATTACGATATCAAATCTGACAAAGAAATATGGCGATCAAGTTGTATTGAACGATATAAGCTTTGAAATAGGCCAAGGTGAAGTGGTTGGCTTCCTTGGGCCTAATGGTGCCGGAAAATCTACTACAATGAAGATTTTGGCAGGTGCACTGGGATATTCAACAGGTGATGTGAAGATATGTGGAGTTGAAGTGAGTAATGATCCTATTAAAACGAAGAGTTTTGTAGGGTACTTGCCGGAACAAAACCCGTTATATGCCGAAATGTACGTGAAGGAGTACCTCCTTTTTGTGGCCGAAACTTATGGAATAGGAAAAGAAAAACACGAGCGGGTGGACCGATTGATTGATGAAGTGGGTTTGCGTCCCGAATTTCAAAAGAAGATAGGACAGCTATCCAAAGGATACAAGCAACGGGTGGGGTTGGCGCAGGCCTTGATTCCGAACCCGAAAGTACTTATTTTGGATGAACCAACTACCGGACTTGATCCTAATCAGCTGGAAGAAATCCGGAATTTAATTCGGGAGATTGGGAAAGATAAAACGGTATTGCTGAGTACTCATATTATGCAGGAAATCAAAGCGATATGCAATCGGGTTATTGTGATAAATAAAGGCGAAATTGTGGCTGATTACTCTGATCTATCTAAAATCAGCATTTTCGACGAAAATAGTTTCCATTACGAAGTGGAATTTTCAACTGAAATTCCGAAGACTGAACTTGAAAAAATATCAACCGTTTCGGATGTAAACGCATTGACAGAAAAGAGTTTTACTGTAATTTCAACATCTGATGTTCGTGAAGCTATTTTTGATTTTGCTGTAAAAGCAAATACAAAAATACTGATGATGAAACCAATTGAACGAAGCATGGAAGAGGTATTCAAGAACCTTACAAAATAATTAATGGAAGAAGAAAATTTCGACATACGAAACAATCAAAAAGGCGAAAAGGAGTTCGAGAACGCTTTGCGGCCACTGACTTTTTCGGATTTTAGCGGGCAAAATAAAATTGTCGAAAATCTGAAAATCTTCGTGCAGGCAGCTCGTATGCGTACCGAATCGCTCGATCACGTGCTGTTGCACGGACCTCCGGGTCTGGGTAAAACCACTTTGTCGAACATTATTGCCAACGAACTGAACGTAGGATTTAAAATTACGTCTGGGCCGGTACTGGATAAACCGGGCGATTTGGCCGGTTTACTTACTAGTTTGGAAACCAACGATGTGCTTTTTATCGACGAAATTCATCGCTTGAGCCCTATCGTGGAAGAATATCTGTATTCGGCTATGGAGGATTATCGCATTGATATAATGATAGATAAAGGTCCAAGTGCCCGATCTATTCAATTGGAATTGAATCCGTTTACGCTCATTGGAGCCACCACACGCAGTGGTTTACTTACCGCGCCACTACGCGCGCGTTTTGGAATAAATTGCCACTTGGAGTATTATGATATTGAGGTGATTACCGAGATTATAAAACGTTCTTCCCGGTTGTTGAACGTTGAAATAGGACACAAGGCAGCTGTGGAAATTGCAGGTCGTAGCCGTGGTACGCCGCGTATTGCCAATGCATTACTCCGTAGGGTGCGCGATTTTGCACAGGTAAAAGGCAATGGTAGCATTGATTTGGAAATAGCATGTTATGCGCTCGAAGCGTTGAATATCGATAAATACGGTCTGGATGAAGTTGACAATAAGATTCTAACTACTATTATCGAAAAATTTGGTGGTGGTCCGGTTGGATTAACCACTATTGCCACTGCACTGGGCGAAGATCCGGGAACAATAGAAGAGGTGTATGAACCGTTTTTGATAAAAGAAGGTTTTATGAAACGCACGCCACGCGGACGGGAAGTAACTGAATTAGCATACAAACATTTAGGAAAAGTAAGACTGGGAGAAACCGGGACTTTGTTTTGAGATGACCCCAAACCCCTAAAGGGGCTTAAAAATAGCCATGATATGGAAGAATTAGTAACTGTAAGAACTTTTAGTAGTTCGCAAGATTTTGAAATGGTAAAGTCATATCTCGAATCTTTTGGAATCGAATGTTTCGGAAGGGATGAAATTATCAACCGGAGTTATTTTTCCAATGTAAATGGAGGAGTAAAACTCGATGTTCGCGTGGAACAAGCCGAAGAAGCAGTAAAGTTACTGGTAGAGGGCGGTTATCTGAAAGCCGAAGACTTTGAACCATCACCCGAAATGAAATGGATGGAAAAGCTATTGAGTTTTTTCCATAAGAAATAGTATTTTTTTTTTCGAAAAGAATTATTTAATTAGCGCGTTGCCAACTTATTATAGTATTGTATTGACCTATGGCAGAGAAACAAATGAAAAAATTGGCGAAGGACACCGCCATATATGGAGTAAGTAGTATCCTCGGTAAATTTATGAATTGGATGCTTACACCAATTTATACGTTTTTTTTAGCTACAACTGCCGATAATGGTATCGTAACGAATCTATATGCATGGACATCGATTTTACTGGTAATTCTCACTTATGGCATGGAAACAGGATATTTCCGTTTTGCCAATAAGCATAAAGAAGATGCACCGAAGGTTTATGGAAATACTTTAATCTCGGTGGGAGTAACATCAATACTTTTTGCTTTGCTATGCTTATATTTTTCAACTCCTATTGCTAACTTTCTACAGTATCCAACTCATCCGGAATACATTTCGATGTTAGGTATTGTAGTTGCGCTTGATGCATTTTCTTCCATTCCCTTTGCTTATTTACGATTTGCAAATAGACCGGTTAAATTCGCCACGTTAAAATTTGTCTATATTTTATTGAACATATTTTTTAATCTGTTCTTTTTGATTGCTTGCCCATGGTTAATGAAAGTGGCGCCTTCATTTGTCAATTGGTTTTTCGACCCTAATTATGGGGTGGGTTATGTGCTAGTATCGAATTTTATAGCTACAATAATTCAAACTCTTATTCTAATGCGATATGTATTTGATGCTGAGTTTACCCTTGATATTAAATTACTCAAGAGCATATTGCGATATTCATTTCCACTTTTGATTTTAGGTATTGCAGGTATTGCTAATCAGAATTTAGATAAAATTGTATTCCCATATTTAAGGCCAGGAGAACAAGGAAAAGCCGAACTGGGTATTTACGGTGTTACATCAAAACTTTCGATGGTAATGATGATGTTCACTCAGGCATTTCGATATGCTTACGAGCCATTTATTTTTTCGCAAAGCAAGGATAAAAATAGTTTGACGGTTTATGCCGATGCAATGAAGTTTTTTATCATTTTTTCTCTTGTCATTTTTCTTGGTATGGTGCTTTATGTAGATATATTCAAATATGTATTTCAAAAGGATTTTTGGGTTGGATTGAATATCTTACCATTAATTCTAATGTCATTCGTTTTTCAAGGAATATATTTTAATTTATCTTTGTGGTACAAACTTACCGATAGGACAATTTTTGGGGCATGGTTCTCTATTTTAGGAACTGTAATTATTGTATTGGGTAATGTGCTGTTAGTGCCAACATTTAGCTACGTTGGAGCTGCTTGGGCCGCGTTTACTTGCTATTTTGTTATAATGATTGTATCCTACTATTTCGGACAAAAATACATGCCGGTGAAGTACGATTTAAAATCGATTGGGCTTTATGTGTTTGTGGCGTTGGCGCTCTTCGCAGCCAGCTTTTTGGTACAAACCAAATATCCTGTAGTTAATCTTGCGTATAAAACCTTATTGTTTACAATTTATATAACACTTATGATTAAACGAGATTTCCCACTAAAATCAATACCGGTAGTGAATAAACTTTTCAAACAGGGTTTTAAATGAGTAAATTACATATAATAACACCCGTAAAAGATTCATTGAGTACCACTCTTCGTACTATTGAAAGTATAATGAATTCGAGTATCCCTTTCGAGTTTGAATACACGGTGTACAATGACTTTAGTTCTGACGAAACAACAGCAGAGTTGGAATTGGCGGCGGTAAAGTATGGCTTTAAGCTGATTCATCTCAAAGATATTACGCTGAGTCCTTCGCCCAATTATCTGTTGGTTTTACAAATGGCCCAAAAGAAAGCGCTTGAGGATAACGCACATTTGCTAATCATAGAGTCGGATGTAATTATTCAAAATGATACGGTTAGTCGGATGCATAGTTATGTTTCCCTACTCGAAAAACCGGGTATGATAGCAGCAGTCACTACCGACTATAATTCAAAAATCAATTTTCCTTATTTATACGCTCAAAAATTTAACTCAGGAGTAATAAACACCAACAAACGGTTGAGTTTCTGCTGTACATTGTTGTGCAATGCCTATTTGAAGGCATTTAACTTTGAGGGGTTGAATCCCGAAAAAGCCTGGTATGATGTGTTTATCTCCCATAAATCGGTAGAGTTGGGTTTCCGGAATTATTTGCTAACTTTGTTGCAGGTGACTCATTTACCGCATAGTAGCCGCCCATGGAAACAATTGAAATACAAACATCCATTAAAATATTACTGGATGAAATTGACAAAAAATCCGGATCGAATATAGTAAAGCCATTGTTGAAAAATAATACAAATTCATAGTTCAATGATTTCAATTATTGTATGTTCCATAAATAAATCGATATCAGTAGATCTTGCGAGAAATATTGAAGATACGATAAATGTTGATTATGAGATTGTTCACATAGACAATTCTGAGAATCAATTTTCAATTTGTTCGGCATACAACGAGGGTCTTTTCAGATCAAAATTTCCTTATTTATGTTTTGTACATGAAGATGTTTGTTTTCGGAGTAAAAACTGGGGAGATAAGATTGTAGCTCATTTGCAGATGCCCAATGTGGGAATTTTGGGATTAGCCGGACGCGATTATCTTACCCGTGTTCCGGCATCTTGGTCGGCAAAAATGGAGGGCATGAATATTGTGCAGTCTGATAAGACGGGAAAAAAAGGGACTAAAACTAAGTACGCTCCAATTGGTTATGATAAACCGAGTAGAGAAGTGGTAATGCTTGATGGTGTATTGCTCTGTATGCGGCGAGACTTGATGAACAACATTAAATTTGATGAGAACCTTGAAGGTTTCCACGGTTATGATTTCGACATTTCCATACAATCTGTATTAGCTGGAAAGACAAATTATGTGATGTATGATATGCTGTTGGAACATTTTTCGAGAGGAACGCCCGATGCGGATTATTATCGCAGCTTGATAAAAGTATTCAAGAAATGGGAAAAATGTTTGCCTTTGCTGAGCAGTGTTTTTTCTGAAAATTTGCGGAACAAAATTTCCGAAATAGAAAAACGAGGGATTCGTAATCTTTCGAATAAGCTCGTGAGAAGAGGAGTTTCAACTAACGAGATAATGTCAGTGAACATCTATTTTTCAAATCTGATAGGAGTAAAACAAGACCAATTACAGGGCTATCTACAAATATATATATCAAAATTATTCAACTATCCAACCCGATTGTTTTCAAATAAATAGTCGGTTTTACCATGACAATTTTTAAACACAGTATTATGAGCTTCATCAATCTATGCAATCAAATCTTTGACGAGTCGGTTAAAGATTATCACAAAACTGACGACGTCGATACGGCAATAATCAACAGATACGAATTTAAAACAATTGAATACTACTTGTATCTGAAAAACTGGATTGACACAGTACAATGGCATTTAGAAGATATTATCCGCAATCCGCAGATTGATCCGGTGGAAGCTCTTGCGCTTAAACGCAGAATCGACTCTTCGAACCAAGACCGTACCGACTTAGTGGAGTTGATTGATAGTTATTTTTTGGACCAAAATAAAGAAGTTGAACCTAAAATTGATGCAACAATCAATACCGAAAGTCCGGCCTGGGCGATTGATAGATTATCTATTTTGCATTTGAAAATATATCATATGCAGCAGGAAGTTGATCGCAAAGACTCTTCAGTCGATCATATGCAACAATGTAAAACCAAGTTGAATATTTTACTTGAACAAAAAGTCGATCTGTCGACGGCTATCCAACAGTTGATTGAAGACATAAGCACCGGTAATAAGAAAATGAAGGTATATAAACAAATGAAAATGTATAACGATCCGGCCTTAAACCCTGTTTTATACGGAAACAAGTAGTTTAGCTTTGAGTTTTAAACTACATGCCGTTTTTAAATTGGGTTGTTTCTCACTCAATTTATGATTGATATCTGCATCTCGATTCACCTATCGATTCACATTAGTTATAATTTGTTTTTATGTCTAAGATTCTTATTATTAGATTTTCAGCTCTTGGCGATGTTGCCATGACAATACCGGTAATATATTCATTTGCCGGAAGATATCCTGAACATACCATCACGATATTGAGCGAAGCTGGTCTAAAACCAATGTTTGATACCGCACCCGAAAATGTTCAATTTTTAGGAGCTGACTTGAAGGACAAACATGATGGGATTTCTGGACTTTGGAAACTATACAAAGAATTGAAGCAAGAGAATTTTGACTATGTAGCTGATTTTCATTCTGTCATCAGATCGAATTATCTACGATTGCTCTTCAAATTTGATGGAATCCCCACAGCGCATATTGACAAGGGACGGAATGAAAAAGCAAACCTGACGCGGAAAAATAATAAAACTTTTGTTCAATTAAAGTCAAGTTTTGTTCGTTATCAGAAAGTACTTCAAAAACTCGGATTTGACTTTGATTTAGATTTTAAGACCATACTCAAAAACAAGGATGTTGATCTTTCGCCTATTCTTTCACAGATTGGTGAAAAGGGCGATGTAAAGTGGATTGGTATAGCTCCATTTGCAAAACACAAAGGGAAAATCTATCCCCTCGAATTACAGGAAAAGGTCATCGAACATTTTGCAAATGACAATAGAGTGAAAGTCATCGTTTTTGGCGGAGGTAAAGAGGAGAAAGAAATTATCAACGATTGGATAAAAAAATATCCTGCCGTTCAATCCTTGGTTGGTAAGTTAAACCTTAGTCAGGAAATGTTGCTCATGAGCCAATTGGATGTTATGTATTCCATGGATTCTGCAAACATGCATTTAGCCTCGCTGGTCAATACAACCGTTGTTTCGCTTTGGGGAGCCACGCATCCTTATGCCGGATTTATGGGCTGGAACCAGTCGGTGGATAATGCTGTGCAAATAGATTTGTCGTGTCGTCCATGTTCCATTTATGGCAATAAAGAATGCTATAGGAAGGATTATGCTTGCCTATACCAAATTAAACCTGAAAGCATTATCCAGAAAATTGAAAAATTGCTGTACTAATCAGGGATATTTATTCATAAAATAGAGCCTATATTTATGTCTCACACTTTAAAGTCGAAGCTTAAGCAGTTATCTTTTAAACATCAGAATAATAAGATTTGGTATTATTTCATAAATAATCTCAGAAGGCTGTTTCCACCCGTTATTTTTAGAAACAGACTGAAACATAAATTGGAGATTGTAAAAGAGTTCGATTTAGACTATATTCAAAAAAGAGTTGACTACTATAATCGTTTGCATTCTGGAACTATTCTTCCTACTGATACCCCCGAATTATCGCAATTAAAGTTTGGTAAAGAAATGAAAGTATATTATTTCGATAGTCATGAGTATACGCGTTTTTTTTATCCACAACTTAAAGCTGAATTTCTATTTGGAGATATAATTCATATTCCTGAAGTACCTTCGTTTGTGAAAAGCCGTCCCATAAAGGGAGATAACTCAAACTCCATTGTGCTGAAGTTGGATAAGATCAGGCATTTTCGGCTTATCAACGACACAAAGCAGTTTATCAACAAGAAAAATATGTTGGTAAGCCGTGGGCAGGTATACCAATCGCATCGTTTTCGTTTTCTTGAAATGTATTTTGATCATCCGATGTGCAATATTGGTCAAATAAATATAGCTGGCGATCGCCGGTATTTGGTCGATAGAATGACTGTTGATGAGCATCTCGACTATAAATTCATCCTTTGTTTGGAAGGTAACGATGTGGCAAGTAACTTAAAATGGGTTATGTCATCCAACTCGTTAGCGGTAATGCCTAAGCCTACCTATGAAACATGGTTTATGGAAGGAGCTTTAATTCCGAATTATCACTATGTACTTGTTGAAGATGATTATTCCGATTTAGAAGAACGGTTGGTTTACTATTCAGAACATACCGACGAAGCCTTGAAAATTATTGAAAATGCACATCAATATGTCAATCAGTTTAAGAATAAAAATCAAGAAGATTTGATTTCATTGCTGGTGATCAAAAAATACTTTGAGAAAACCGGACAAAGAGTAATTTATTAGTCATTAAAATTAGAATAATGAATATTTTGATAGTTTGCCCAAGTGTAATTCCGGCTAAAATGTACGGAGGAACTGAACGGGTAATTTGGTATTTGGGAAAGGAACTTACGAAAATGGGTCATAAAGTTACCTTTCTTGTTGCTCAAGGTTCGTATTGTGATTTTGCATCCGTCATTTATTTTGAGTCAAAAAAATCATTATCAGAACAAATTCCACCTTCAACAGATATTGTTCACTTTCATATCCAACCTTCTGAACCAATAGCCAAACCTTATGTCGTTACTATTCATGGTAATTGCAACGATTTTAGTGAGTTTGACACCAATTCCATTTTTGTATCAAAGAATCATGCCGCAAGATTTGGCTCAGATTCATTCGTTCATAATGGTTTGGATTGGGATGATTATGGACGGCCGAATTTGAGTAGTAAAAGACATTATTTTCATTTTCTAGGAAAAGCAGCTTGGAGTGTAAAAAATGTGAAAGGAGCGATTGATATTATAAAATCAACACACGAGGAGAAATTGCATGTATTGGGTGGATATAGACTTAATATGAAAATGGGGTTTCGATTTACTTTAAGCCCAAGAGTTCATTTTAAGGGAATGGTTGGTGGGGCGGAAAAGAACATGCTTTTGGCGGGGTCTAAAGGTTTGATTTTTCCTGTGCGTTGGCACGAACCTTTTGGATTGGCATTGACTGAAAGTTTGTATTTTGGATGTCCTGTTTTTGGGACACCTTATGGTTCCCTTCCAGAAATTATTACTCCTGAAGTTGGTTTTTTATCTACTAACTCTGTTGAAATAGTTAATGAAATTAAAAATGTGGATCGTTATTCGCGAGTTATGTGTCATGAATACGCAGTGGATGTGTTTAATTCAAAGAAAATGGCAGAGTCATATATTGAAAAATATTTAAAAGTACTAAATGGAGAGCAATTGAACCCGGTATCCCCAAAGCTTGTTGAAAAGCAAATGGTTAAGTTGCTTGACTGGAAATAAATGTGAATTTTCAATTGCAGATGTTACTATCGAATAATATAATTTAGAGAAAAGACCATGAACATAGCTTTTGATGCTAAAAGAGCCTTTCACAACTTCCGTGGACTTGGAAATTACAGCCGTGATACTATTCGTCTGCTTAGTTCATTCTATCCGGAGAACAATTACTTACTGTTTAATCCTAAGAATAAAAGAAACATTCAGTTCCCAGTTGGAGAAAGCACGAATGAAATTTTGCCAGATTCGTTTTTGGGGAGATTATTTCCCTCAATTTGGAGAAGCAAAGGGATGTGTCATCAAATTAGTTCATCTTCTATAGATATTTATCACGGGCTTAGTCAGGAGCTCCCATTCGGTATTCAGAAAACAGGTGCACGAACGGTGGTCACCATGCATGATGCAATATTTATGCGTTATCCAGAGTTATATTCCAGCGTATACAGAGCCATTTTTATTCAGAAAAACAAGTATGCTTGCAGGGTTGCCGACCGTATTATTGCCATTAGCGAGCAAACCAAGCGCGACATAATAGAGTATTTTGATGCAGATGAAAATAAAATCAGTGTTGTCTATCAAGGCTGTAATAATATCTTCAGAGAACCGGTTTCGGACGAAGCAAAAGATCGAATTCGAATGAAATACAATTTGCCGGAACATTTTCTGTTGAATGTAGGTGCAATAGAAAAGCGAAAAAATGTAGCTCTTTTAATCGAAGCTATGCAACGTACGCAGATTGATGCGCATCTTGTAATTGTTGGTAAGCCCGAGTCTTCGTATTTTGAAGAAGTTAGCGCACTCATTTCACAGTACGGTTTAGAACAACGGGTTCATTTTATTCATAATGCCGAAACGGTTGACTTACCTGTTATTTATAGTTTGGCGGAGATATTTATTTATCCATCTATTTTCGAAGGATTTGGAATTCCAATTTTAGAAGCTCTTTGTGTGGGAACTCCTGTTATTTCGTCTACAGGAAGTTGTTTTGAAGAAACCGGAGGCCCAAATTCGCGCTATATTAATCCTCAGGATGCCGATGAACTTGGTGGTGCTATTCTGCAGATTCTCAATGACAGTACATTGAAAAATGAAATGAAACTGAAAGGATTGAAATTCTCGGAGCAGTTCACAGATCAACGTGTAGCGCAAAATTTAATGAAAGTGTATCAATCACTTTAGATCTCCAAAATATTAAATAGCATCTAATTTCAGTTCTCATTACCATCTCCAAATTTGTACTACTATAATGCACACTCCAACCATAACTATTGTTACTGTAACTTATAATGCGGCTGCTTTAGTCGAAAAAACAATATTAAGTGTTTTAGAGCAAACGTATAGTAATGTGGAATACATTATTATAGACGGAAACTCTACGGATGCAACTGTTGAATGTATTGAAAAACATAAAGATCAGTTGGCTTATTGGGAAAGTAAGCCCGACAGAGGGATTTACCATGCCATGAATAAAGCTGTAGCTAAAGCTAAAGGCGCATGGATTTGTTTTTTGAATGCAGGCGATGTTTTTGACGATAAATTTGTTATAGGAAAGATGGTGGCATCTATTCCTGCCGACAAATCGGTGAAGATTCTTTATGGAGATGTAATTACATTAGGAAAAGATGGTGAGCGCTATGAGAAAATGGCATCCGCACCTTGCAACAAGCATCGTATGTTTTTTTGTCATCAAAGCGCTTTTGTATTAACCAGTCTGTTGAGAACTTACCCCTTTGATGAAAATTACAAAATGTCTGCCGATTTTAAATTCTTCAAAGAGTCATATTATAGAGGCGATGGCTTTATACACATACCTTTCCCGGTTGCAATTTATGATATGTCTGGAATTTCTAATACAAATAGAGCAGCTGGAATAAGCGAGAATATGGATGTAATCAAAGAAGTAGATAGGGGAATCGTCAAGTATAAATTTCTATTAAAGCTGTTCTTTACCTTGACGGTATTACAAATAAGAAATAGAAAAAAAACGGCAAACAAAGATAAAGGTTACAAGCTGTAATCTAGAATAGTAATTATTAACTTGTAGGAAAATGAAATTATCTGTTGTAATTATAACGAAGAATGAAGAGCGAAATATTGAACAATGTCTTAAATCGATTGTTGATGTAGCCGATGAGATTATAGTTGTAGATTCATTCTCAACGGATAATACAATAGCGTTATGCGAAAAATATGATGTGCGGGTAATTCAACGAAAGTTTGAGGGGTATGGCAGTCAGAAACAATTTGCCACAGAACAAGCTAATTTTGACTATGTGTTATCTTTAGATGCCGATGAAGAATTATCATGGGAATTAAAGAAATCTATACTAGCAGCAAAAGAGAATCAGGAATACGATTGCTACTCATTTAATAGAAGAAATTTCTGTTGTAATAAGGCAATACGTTTCTGTGGCTGGTACCCGGACAAACAAATACGAATGTTTAATAAGCATTTATTGAATTGGAACGACAGGACGGTTCACGAATTGATTGAAGTTTCGAATAAACAAATAATTTATCATTTAAGTGGCGACTTGAATCATTACACTTGTGGCTCATTTGCTGAACAGAGGGTAAAAGGGGACAAGTATGCCAGAATAAGTGCAGATATTATAGCGAAAAAAAGGAAATCAATCTTTTGGGTTACTCCTGGTGTAAAATATTGTTTTGTTTTTTTTAAAACCTATGTTGTTAAGCTTGGAATACTCGATGGGTATTATGGATTGGAGATAAGTAGAATTTCTGCAAAATCATCATTCTTAAAATATGCTTTAGCGAGGAAAATAATCAAGCAGAATAGTAAGTGAGTCTAAAGATCAGTGTTTTATGATACAAATAGATGACACTAACTAATAGACCAACAAAGTGATTTGCTTTTATACTAAAATGCGAATAGTGTTATACCTGCACTAACTTATTACATATGCACAGACTTCTTTCAAAAATAAATGCCGAGAAAATAAATTATTATGCCCTGTTTTTACTGGCCTTTAGTCTCAATTTTCCACAAAAAATCGTTATTTATACTGTTGCTTTCTGGCTCCTGACGTGTTTGCCAATTCTTAGATTCAAAACTCCAATTATAGTTCGGAATAAATCTAACATCCCTCTCTTCCTCCTTATTCTCTTGTTTTTAGGAAGAATTCTAATTGCCATCTATCATTCTGATCTATCCATATTGTTGGCAAAACAATTGTTAGATACTCAATTACCTCTGTTGTTATTGCCATTTATTTTGATTTTTCAGGTAAATAAACTGATTGAACCTAGCAAAGTTTTGTTTGTGTATGTAGCTGGCTGCTTTGTAAGTGCTATAGTAGCTGTAATCTGTTTCTACTTATTTCGTTTCGGAGTATTGAATCCGTATGCTCATTTGTTATATATTCCGTTGAGAGATGCAAACTCATCAATAGCAGATGATGTAATTTTGTTTCAAGACTCTATAAGTTGGTTTTTTAAACATAGAGCGGCAATGGGTGCAAATCTCGTAATGGCAATTGCATGTCTGATTTATTTAGCAAAGAGGGATGGAGGATTTAAAAGTTGGCGTTTAGTGGCAGTATGTTTCGTAGCTATATTTTTTGTTTGTGTGATTTATGCTACGGGTTCCCGTTCGGGTTTGCTATCCTTATTCTCTATTCTCATAATTTCTCTAATCTACTTACTGTTTAATAAGAGAAAGAAAAGACTTGTCATTGGTTTTGTCTTAATTGGAGCTTTATTGTCGGGATGCATGTCTCTGAAAACTACTCGTTCGTTGCTGACAAGTGAAGTTGCATCTTTGGATTACGACAGAATAAGAACAGCTGATCCACGATTTCAGATTTGGGAATCGGCTATTGAGATTATAAATGAAAATCCGCTCGTTGGAGTTGGATATTCGGAGGTCAAACCCCTGTTGATTGAAAAAAACAGAACTCGGGGGTTGAAAAAAATTGCAAAAGAGCGATTGAATAGTCACAACCAGTTCTTGCAATTCTCATTGGAGAGTGGTATTTGGGCAGCAGCTCTTTATGCAATATTTCTACTCCCTATTTATTTTGGAAGTGAGAATAGATACCTTTCATTTTCATTCTCAGCGGTATTCTTTTTATATAGCATGTTTGAGGATTCGCTTATTCTGATTAACGGTGTTTCGTTGCTGGTTTTCTTTGTCGCCATTTTATATCTTTCCAAAAAAAAGAAAGAAATTATCTGAAAATAATCATTTCCTTCCAAAATCAGCAGGAATTTCACCCCATACGGAGGTTTCCCATTTGATAATTTCGGTGCTGTATTTATTCGTTTGTAACCAGGTTTCGGCACGTGCTATCAGATCGAAGAGTACGGCATTTGAAGGATTCTTATCAAGCTGAGTTCGTGCTTTTTTTGCTTTTACCCATGCCATGGCTGTTATACTATCTGTGTACAGTGGCAGTGGACTATTTTTTTGTTTTAAAAAAGCCAGTCCGTGTACCAATGCTAGAAATTCTCCAATATTATTAGTTCCGTTTTTAAAAGGTCCCTGGCGGAAGATTTCTTCTTTGGTTCTGGTATATACCCCACGGTACTCCATCAAGCCGGGATTGCCGCTACAAGCCGCATCTACCGATAAACTTTCCAGATTGGGTAAGCCCACTTTCTTTACTTCAGCTGTAGAGGGTTGTTTTGTTTTTGGATTTTTGCCAATATAATCCCAGCAAGGCGAAGTCATGGCCTCGCGTGCTTCTGCTTCGGTATCGAATCCTTTATACAGTGCCCCACCATAGCCATGAATCTGTCGTTTGCACTCTTCCCACGTACGATAAATGCCCGGTTCTTTACCCTCCCAAACTACAAAAATTTTATTTTTTTTGCCCATAAAAGCATTTTATTGAATTGGAATTAAGAACTTATTTTTTTTCGAAGATGACTGTGTTTCCATCGGTTGTGAGTCCAAAGCCAATACTCTGGTGCTGCTTGAATTTTCTGTTCTAAAATTTCAAAATACTTTTTTGTGATTTCAAGTTCTGTTGTTTGCTTCGGTTCAAGAGCAATGGGAATACATTCGCATTTGTAATACCCTCTTTTTACTCTGTCGATATGAAAATAAACCACCGGGTAATCAAATTTTTTAGCAAGTTGTTCAGTTCCATCCAGTACCGGAGTATCTTGGTGCAAAAAAGTCATCCAATGATTAACACTTCCGACCCATGGTGATTGGTCAGAAATCATTCCAAATACGCCATTTTCACCTTCTTTTCTCATCTTGACCAATGTTCTGAATAAACTATGCGCCTCTATCGTTTTGCCCTTAAATATTGAGCGGAGATCAATCATTAATTGGTCAAATTTTTTGTTATTCAGTTTTTTATAAATGCCGTAAAGAGGGGTCTCTTTTGGAAGTAAAAGTGAAAGTGCCGATCCCCATTCCCAATTTCCGTAATGTGATGTCATGGCCAAAACGCTTTTCCCCTTTGATAATTGCTCCATAAAAGGATCAATGCTTCCGAAATCGATTCTACGAAGCACTTCTTTTTCGCTCATATGGATCTCGTAAAATGTTTCGATAAACAAATCGCAAAAATAGCGATAGAATCTTCGCTCGATGCGGCGGAGTTCTTTCTTAGACTTTTCGGGAAACGATTTTTCAATATTTCTACGAGCAACCTTTTTTCTATAACCAACAACATAGTAAATGATTAAGAAAAAAATGTCGGAGAAAATATATAACACCCGCAATGGTAACCAAGCCAAAAGCCAAATCAGAGAATAAAATACTTTGTACATAGAATTTCTTTAAAAACAATAAATCCAATAAGTTCGTTGCACGGTCAATTCCTTATTAAGGTTTATGACGAACGAGCAATTATAAAAATATAAAAAGCAAGCGTTTTTATATATCGGCAAAAAAATGTAATTTTGTGCCACCAAAAAAATGAGGTCCTGTAGTTCAATGGATAGAACAAGTGTTTCCTAAACACTAGATCCGGGTTCGATTCCCGGCGGGACTACAATTTAATTGACAATTGAAAGTTGAGAATTGACAATTACTTTTTCTCTCCGGTTTGAGTTGTTACTTTTGAAGCTATAGTCTTCTATTCTTCATATCCAAAATTGTATTAATTGTCAATTGTCAATTCTCAACTTTCAATTGAATAAGTCCATCCTTCATTTCTATCACTCTGTCGGATAGTGCTGCCAGTTCTTTATCGTGCGTCACTATCACTATTGTCAATCCAAATTTTTCGCGCAATTCGAAAAGCAGTTTATGTAATTCTTCTTTGTTTTTCGAATCCAAACTCCCTGATGGTTCATCGGCTAAAATAAGTCCCGGATCGTTTATCAACGCACGTGCCACAGCTACCCGTTGTTTCTCTCCACCCGAAAGTTCATTCGGTTTGTGTTCCATTCGGTCGGCAAGTTGCAGATATTGCAGAAGTTCTTTTGCTTTTTGCGTTGTTTTCTTTACATCTTTTCGGGCAATAAGTGCCGGAATCATTACGTTTTCAAGCGCTGTGAATTCAGGTAGCAATTGATGAAACTGAAAGATAAAACCGATATGCTTATTCCTAAAAGCAGCTAAATCTTTCTCTCCAAGCTTGCTGAAATCAATCCCATCCACAAGTACTTCACCGGCGTTTGGTTTGTCGAGTGTGCCCAGAATTTGAAGCAAAGTAGTCTTGCCGGCACCACTTGGCCCAACAATAGAGACGATTTCGCCCTTTGCGATGGATAAATCAACGCCTTTGAGTACTTCTAACTCACCAAAGCTTTTGTGTATGTTTTTTGCGTGTATCATTTTAGTTACAAGTTGCAAGTTACAAGTTGTTTGCCTTAACTTGAAACAGGATATTAAACTTCTGAGAAATCGTTTGCAAAGTTATTCGTTTATAGCCATAAACCGACCATTCTTTTCTAAAAAAATGTACCTTTGTAGTGTTTTCAATTAAAAACACCTTTTCCGTAAGAATTATGATTGCAGATGAAGAATTAGGATCCATTGAGTTTGTGCGGAGCGAACGCGCAAAGCATATTCGCGTTCGCATCCTAAACACGGGATTAAAGGTCAGTTTACCCACCAGAGCCACACAAGAAGATGCCTTGAAATTTATTAATTCTATCCGCAAAAAACTGATTCTTAAGCAGGAGAAGATAGAAAAAGGCCTTGAAAAGAGCAATATACTTATTTCTGAAGCCAGCGAATTGCAAACACTTACTTTTAATGTGATTGTAAAACCGGGTGAACGAAAAAACATCTTCTTTTCTTTGAAGAATGGAACCTTGAATATCGAGTTTCCCAGTGGAACAGATTGTACGGACAAACAAAGTCAGGAGCATTTTTGGAATGGTATTAGCTATTTTATGCGAAAAGAAGCTAAACGGCTTTTGCCAAACCGCACCAAACAATTGGCCGAGAAATATGGTTTTACTTTTTCGGATGTGAAAATACAATCGAGCAAAACCCGCTGGGGAAGTTGCTCGCGCGCACAGAGCATTAATTTGTCGCTTTACCTGATGTTGCTTCCTGCAGAATTGGTTGATTATGTTATCCTTCATGAGCTTTGCCACACCAAAGAAATGAACCATGGGCCAAACTTCTGGATTTGGATGGACAGAGTTACCGACAAAAAGAGCAAAGAGCTACGAGCGCAATTGAAGAATTATCATATGCCGCAATAAAAAATAGTTATTTGGCTTCGCCGTTATTAGTGGTTATTTGCTTCGCGTTATTTTGCTTCGCTGTTATTGCTCGTTATTCGTTGTGGTAATGAATAATAACACGACCGAAGGGAGTAAAAATCTATTAATAACGCCCGCAGGGCAAAATAACGGCGAAGCCAAATAACACGAAGTAAATAACGTGAGCGTAGCGAACTAATAACACGAACAAAGTGAGTAAACTATGAACTGGAACCAACTACTTTCCACCAAGCGCTTCGGGATGGAAGCATACCACGAGAAGCGTGCCGATGATCGCACTGAATTTCAGCGCGATTACGACCGTCTCATCTTTTCGGCTCCTTTTCGTCGGTTGCAAAATAAAACGCAGGTATTCCCATTACCCGGAAGCGTGTTTGTGCACAACCGTTTGACACATAGCTTGGAAGTGGCCTGTGTTGGCCGATCGTTGGGGGTGAATGTGGCACATCGGTTGAAAGAGAAAAAGAAGATTGAGACTGCTTACCTTGAAGAGATTGGCTCTATTGTTTCGGCAGCTTGTCTGGCACACGATTTGGGCAATCCACCTTTTGGTCATTCGGGCGAAAAAGCCATTGCAACCTTCTTCTCAGAAGGAAACGGACAGCATCTCAAAGCAGAAATGACGGCTGAAGAATGGAAAGATTGTACTTGCTTTGAAGGCAATGCCAATGCTTTCCGACTGCTTACGCATCAATTTATCGGTCGCCGTCCCGGTGGATTTGTCCTTACCTACAGCACACTGGCTTCGATAGTAAAATATCCTTACGCTTCTGTTTTCTCCGACCCAAAGAAACAAAAGTTTGGCTTCTTTGACTCCGAGAAAAATGATTTTGAAAGAATTGCTACTGAATTTGGCATTCCACGGTTGGTCACTAATCCTAACCGATATGCACGTTATCCGCTGGTATATTTGGTAGAGGCTGCCGACGATATTTGTTATCAGATAATGGATATCGAAGATGCTCACAAACTGAAAATTCTAACTACCGACGAAACAATTGCTCTGTTTCTTGGATTTTTTGATGAAAAACGAAAAGCCCGGATTAAGGAAACAATGCTAATGGTTACGGATGAAAATGAGCAAATTGGGTACCTGCGTTCTTCGGTTATCGGCAAATTGATTGATCAATGTTCGGAAGTATTTGCCGAACATGAAGTTGCTATTTTGGACGGAACATTCGATTCGTCGCTTATCAAACATTTGCCCGAGCAAACTGCAGTGGCATATGAGACTTGTTCCAAAACCGCTTTCAAAAAAATCTATCGCTCGTCGGAAGTGCTTGATGTAGAGTTGGCCGGTTATAAAATTATTCTTACCTTGCTCGACAATTTGGTGACTGCCGTTTTGAGTCCCGAGAAAGCTTATTCGCAGCAATTGCTGATGCGCATTCCCGAGCAGTTCGAAACCAACAGTGAAAGTACTTACGGCAAAATAATGGCTGTGCTCGATTATATTTCGGGTATGACGGATATTTACGCGCTGGATTTATATCGAAAAATAACAGGAATGAGCATTCCTACTTTGTAAAAAAGTGAACTAATAAACCCTAAATTTGTAAAATGATGAGTGATCAGAATTTCTCTAAGCCCAAACTGAGTGTGCCACCCTGGCTTTTGACGGGAGTAGTATCATTGACTGATATGATAGATATACTCATGGAAAACAGTACTCAGGATCGAAAGTTGGTAGAGGAGTCTATTCGATTGTTTTTTGAGGTTATGGAAGAAAAACTGAAGGCCGGATATTCCATTACATTGCCCAGCGGAACTTTTAAACCACAGTTTGGAGCGATAGATTCGATTACTGGTGAAGCAGAGTTTACCGTTGAATTTATTCCAACTAAAGAAACACTTTCATTGATAGAGAAGAAAAGAATTGAACGCTTAAACCGTTTTTCACTCAACTAATAACTCGTCTTATTTCCAAAATAAAAGAGTTTGTCTCGCTGAGGCAAACTCTTTATTAATATCATAATTATTAGGCGTTTAATAACCTACTGTTACTGCCAATATAAATTTACAGTTCGCTTCCAGGTTCATTGCTTTCAGCAATTCTGCCTCTTTAGCACCTGCCCGAACCACGCATTTCAATCCTTCCGAAGCGCAATAAAGATATACGTTTTGTCCGCAATAGCCCGAGTCCAACATGGCTGCACTGAAATTATCGGTGGCTGTTTTCCCTTTCGCAATAAGAAGTATGTTGAGCGGAGCAGTATCTACATAGGTTTGACGACCGGCTATGCTGCGAAAATCGCCTTTCACTACCGGTTCCAATTGATGCTTTTGCGGATTATAAAAATAGATGCCATTAGGCAGCACAGCATACGTCTGTAACGGATAAAGTCCCATAGCCGATGGAACGGTACGTTTTCCGTTGGCACGGTTTATTCCATTTGTCACCCACAGAATTTCGGATAAATGTTTCAACGAAATGTTTCGCGTATCAAACTGTCTGTCGCTTTTGCGATGTGCAATGGCTTGCATAAGCGGTTTACCACCCAATGTATCTGGAGCTAGTAGTTTAATAGTGTCGAAGCTGTTGCTTTCAGCTAGCAAAACATTGTCCAGCACTCTTTTCTTCTCTTGTGCCGGGCATGTTATTCCAACAAAAATTGTAAGGATGAAAATTAAAATCGAATGTTTCATGTCTTTTTTAATGAAGTGATTATATTGTTCAACGACAAATTTACAACAATTTCAGTTACTTTTGTGTTTTAGAAGCACCAAATCGTTAGCGATTGCAAGTCTCCACTTGAATCGGCACAAAAAATATATTATTTATAATGAGCTACATTCCTGCAAAACCCAATACTCTCGGCTTAATTCAACTAACTGATATCGATTTACGTGAAATTGTACCCTATATCGATTGGGTATTTTTCTTTATGGCTTGGCGTATGTCCGGCAAATATGAAGGCATCGAAACGGTGCACGATTGCTTGTCGTGCAAAGTGAGTTGGTTGCAAACTTTTCCCGAAGCTGATCGTCCGAAAGCCGAAGAGGCATTGAAACTCTATCGTGATGCGCAGGAAATGCTTCGCGAGATGTTGGATAAAAAAATAGTGAGCGTGAATGCTAGTTTTGGTGTTTTCAATGCACATTCGGATGATGATGATATTGTGATTGACCACTATGGAAAAGAAATCGTGTTGCCAATGCTTCGTCAGCAACATGCCTCTACCGATGGTTTTTGCTATTCTTTGGCCGATTTTATTGCCCCTGAAAATGACTATTTGGGCGTTTTTGCCACCACTATTCAAGGTGTAGAGGTGTATGCCGAAACGTTTGAAAAAGAAGATGATGTGTACCGTTCTATTTTAGCGAAAACGCTTTCCGATCGCCTGGCCGAAGCTGCTGCCGAATGGGTTCATACCGAAGTGCGTCAAAAATACTGGGGTTATGCTGCCGATGAAAATCTTACGGTAAAAGAAATGCTCAAAACACAATACAGTGGCATTCGCCCGGCTGTAGGTTATCCTTCTTTGCCCGATCAATCTATTATTTTTGATTTGGAACCTATTTTGAAATTTGGCGAAGTGGGTATTCAACTTACTGAAAATGGAGCTATGTTTCCTAATGCATCAGTATGCGGTTTGTATTTTGCACATCCGCAGTCCAAGTACTTTATGATTGGCAAGGTAGATGAACACCAGTTTGCCGATTATGCCAAACGTTGTGGAAAAGATCCTGCTGTTTTGCGAAAATGGATGGCAGCGAATCTTTAATGACATAATATGCTGATATGCTGATATGCTGATGTGCTAATGAGATAATATGCTGATGTGATGCTAATATGGTAATGAGGTAATTATTTCGAGTTCTAACCGGTGTGTGAATCAGATTCTTTTTTTATTGAAACAATCAACTAACCAATTAACCAATTACCGTATCACCACATCATATCACCACATCCCCACATTATCACATCATCACATTTTTTCTTACCTTTGCATTCTCATTATTAATAAGAAAGAATGCGCATCGATATTATTTCCGCAGTACCTGAGTTACTCGAAAGTCCTCTCAATTATTCCATTGTAAAACGAGCCCGCGAAAAGGGTTTGGTGGAAGTTCATGTCCACAATCTTCGCGAATATACAACCAATAAACATCGCCGTGTCGACGATTATGCCTTTGGTTTCGGAGCTGGAATGGTGTTGCAGATTGAGCCTATTGACTGTATTATTTCTAAATTAAAAAGTGAGCGGACCTACGACGAAGTGATTTATACTTCGCCTGATGGTGAAAAATTCGACCAGAAAATGGCGAATAATTTGTCTATGTCCGGGAATCTTATTATCCTTTGTGGACATTACAAAGGCATTGATCACCGTATCCGTGAACATTTGATTACCAAAGAAATAACTGTAGGCGACTATGTGCTTACCGGCGGCGAATTACCGGCAGCTATCATGACCGATGCCATTGTTCGACTACTTCCGGGAGCTATTGGGGATGAACAATCGGCTCTTTCCGATTCGTTTCAGGATAACCTGCTTGCACCACCGGTTTATACACGTCCGGCAGAATATAAAGGTTGGAAAGTACCGGACATTTTACTCTCGGGGCATCAAGCCAAGGTAGATGAGTGGAATCACCAACAATCGGTAGAACGAACAAAGCGCTTGAGACCGGACTTATTGGATTAATTCATAATTGACAATTGATAATGCATAATTTCGATTACTATTATATTGGATTGATCAACTTGCTCAGTGGATTAATTTTTGCTTTCGATAAACAAGCTGCAATAAAAGGTCGAAGACGAATTCCCGAACGAACCTTGCATTTGTTTGAAATGATAGGTGGCGTGTTTGCCAATCTTTTTTTGATGTACACACTGCATCATAAAAACCGAAAATTTAGTTATTGGGTTTGGACTTGGTTGATAATGATAGGGTGGGTTACAATTATTATCACTCTATTTCGGGATCACTATTTTATTCAAAATTTATAATCACGATATATGACACAAATTAAAGTAGGCGTAATTGGCGGCGCCGGATATACCGCCGGAGAATTGTTGAGAATATTGGTTCATCACCCTGCTGTGGAAATCGTATTCGTAAACAGTAGCAGTAATGCCGGCAATCCGGTTGTGGATGTTCACAGTGGGCTGATTGGCGAAACTGATCTTATTTTTACTTCCGAATTACCTTTTGGCGAGGTAGATGCATTGTTTCTTTGCTCTGCTCACGGCGACAGCAAAAAGTTTATGGATAATAATGATGTTCCTGCTGCGGTAAAAATCATCGATCTTTCTACCGATTACCGTGCTAAGAGCCCTCATCACGACTTCGTGTACGGATTACCGGAACTCAACCGTGCGGATATTCGCAAGGCAACGCGCATTGCTAATCCGGGCTGTTTTGCAACTGCTATTCAGTTGGCTATATTCCCGTTGGCAGCTGCCGGTTTATTGACTGACGAAATACATGTAAATGCAATTACCGGCTCAACAGGTGCCGGTGTAAAACCATCAGATACTTCGCATTTTAGCTGGAGAAATAATAATATCTCTATTTATAAACCTTTTGGTCACCAACATTTGGGCGAGATTGGTCAATCGCTGCGTCAGTTGCAAGCCGGCTTCAGCAAGGCTGTCAACTTTATTCCGGTGCGTGGTAATTTTGCTCGTGGAATTTATGTAACTGCTTACACGCAATGTTCGCTGAGCCTTGAAGATGCTAAGGAGTTGTACAAAGATTTTTATAAAGATGCTGCGTTTACGTTCGTAGTAGATAAAAATCCGGATATGAAACAAGTGGTGAATACTAATAAAGGTATTGTTTATCTTGAAAAGCATGGCGATAAACTGTTGATTGTTTCGATGATTGATAATTTATTGAAAGGAGCTTCCGGACAAGCAGTTCAAAATATGAATTTGATGTTTGGATTGGATGAAAAAGCAGGGTTGGGGCTAAAATCCATCGGATTTTGATCTGTAGATAATTCTTCTTTTCCGATTTTTTTCATTCAAATCATAAAATATTCAAATCTAGTACGGACTAAAAGTATTATTTTAGGCTAAAAAAGTATTATATATGCCAATTATGTGTTATATAACATATAATTAATGCAAATAAATCGAAAAATGCTTGCGGGTGTAGAAAATACACTTTATCTTTGCATCGTGATTTTTTCATAGTATTAGATTTAAGGTTAACAAAGATTGGTAGTCAGGCGTGACTACCTTTCGCGTTTTTAAGAGGGTACATTCCGCACATAATATAGATAGGGTTCTGAGCATTTGCTCATGAACTCTTTTTTTTTGAGTAAGCCACCTTTTTATTCTGGGTTTAATTAAAAAAGTCTCATTTATGGGTGGAAAATCGCTAAAAACATCAAATAAATGTTATATAACATAGTTTTGAAGCATTTTTTCAGCAAAAAGCTTGCAAGTGTCCAAAATACGCTTTATCTTTGCATCGTGATTTTTTCATAGTATTAGATTTAAGGTTAACAAAGATTGGTAGTCAGGCGTGACTACCTTTCGCGTTTTTAAGGGGTACGTTCCTACACACACTATATGATCGGGTTCTGAACATTTGTTCGGAGCTCGATTTTTTTTTTGCGCTTCATGTGCTACTTTTTTTGTAATTTTGACAGCTAAAGCTTTTCGCACCTTTTTGAAATGCTTTTTTGATACACACAAGCTTACAACTTTCTTGACTGCAACCATGACTGAAAAACTGATTATTACACTTACCGAGCATGCTGTGTGGGGACCTGTTCTCCAGCCGGTGTTGGTGCAGGCCGAAATATCAGGATCGCTCATTATTCAGGAAATTGTGGGTAGCAGGTCGTCGTACCTGCCGCAGTTGACAGAGCCGGAAAAGCAAATTGTAATGATGGCCGAAAAAGTTTCGGATAAGGTGCTGATGAAAAACTATTCGAAGGAGAAAAATCTCAATGAGTTTTTTAAGCGCATAACACCCGAAACCATTGAGCGATATATTCGTCCGGCTATCGAAAATTACCATCGTAAAACCATAGCCATTCTTCAACAACAGCCTTCGCTGGAACTTTATCTTCGCGCCGGTGTGAAAACCCGCTCGCTGTATTACCTTGATAAAGTGATTGTTCCTACCATTCATTCGGAGGTCGTTTTTAATTTTAAAAAGGACAAAGAGGCAGATCTACGTTATTTTATTAGCCTGAAATGTAAAGACGAACAGTTCGATTTGCACTCCAAAACCTATTTTGGGTTGTGTGCGGAGCCGGCCATATTGGTGATTAATCATAAATTGCATACTTTTAGCGATATTGATATCAAAAAGCTTGTCCCGTTTTTTACAAAAAGATATATCGAAGTTCCGGCCTCGGCCGAGAAAACCTACATTAAGACCTTCGTGAAAAGTTGTGTCGAGAAATACGAGGTGAATTCCGAGGGAATAGACATTCGTCAGGTGACGCCAGATAAAAAAGCTGTTCTCGCGCTGGAGGAAGACCTCAATGCGCAGCCGGTTTTTACGTTGAACTTTACGTACGGTGATAAAAAATTTCCTGTTGATTCGCTCAACAAAAGAAATGTCTTGGTTACTGAACGTGGTGGAAATATATCACTCCAATGGTTTTATCCGGATAAAGAGTGGGAGCAAACATTGGTTGAAATGCTGCAGAATGGAGGTTTGGAGATGAAAGAAACAAGTTATTTTACGCTCAAGAAATCCAACGATACTGACTTGCCTTACAGGGGAATTGCTTCGGTGGTTGAGTGGCTTCAATCGCACCGTGAACTTTTAAATCATTTTAATTTTAAGCAAAATACCCCTGATAGAATTTATTATATAGGTGAAATATCCATCACCACCGATGTAGATACAAAGCAGGATTGGTTTGATATTCGGGTGGTAGCTATTTTTGGCGAATTCAAAATCCCTTTCGCGCGTTTCAGAAATCATATTCTCAACAATATACGTGAATATCTGTTGCCCGATGGGACTATCGCTATTCTGCCCGAAGAATGGTTTACCCGGTATTATGAACTGATGCTTTTCAGCAAGAAAACGGATGAGAAAATCCGGTTGAAAAAGCACCATTATGCGATTGTTGAAACTATTCAGGGCGATAAACAATTCTCGTATGATTATGACGAGCAAAAATCTCAGGCTTTGCCTGTTGAAGTTTGTGCAGAACTCCGGAATTACCAACAAAAAGGTTTTTCGTGGTTGGTGAATTTATACGAGAATAATTTCGGAGGCTGTCTGGCCGATGACATGGGACTAGGAAAAACATTGCAAACAATTGCTTTGCTTGCTCATATTACTTCGAAATACAATCTGGCAAATCCAATTCAGAGACCCGCTGCTTATGAACCTGAAACTTTTATTGAGGGTGAGAAAGAAACAGTTCAATTATCTATCTTTGATGCTATAGTTGCAAATGAAACCACTGCTATTGCTCCAACACAGGTGAGTGCGAGACCCACTTCGCTTATTGTGATGCCAACATCGTTGATACACAATTGGCACAACGAATTGAAAAAGTTTGCTCCGTCTCTCAAAGTGTACATTTATTCTGGAGCAAAACGGATAAAGAGTAAAAATATAAACCGTATTTTTGGGATGTATGATGTGGTTTTGACCACCTACGGAACAGTAAGGAACGATGTTGAACTATTGCAATCCTGTCAGTTTCATCATCTGATATTGGACGAAAGTCAATACGTAAAGAATCCCGATTCGTTAGCCTATAAAGCTGTGAAACAAATAAATGCACTTTTTAAACTGGCTTTGACGGGTACGCCGATTGAGAATTCGCTTACCGACCTATGGGCGCAAATCAATATCGTAAATGAAGGTTTGCTGGGCAGTCAGACTACATTCAGAAACGCCTACATAACACCGATTGTAAAAAACAACAAGGCCAAAGAAGAAGCACTTCTCAAAATTATTCAACCGTTTATTCTTCGTAGAACCAAGGACGAAGTAGCGCCTGAACTGCCGCCTTTATCACAGGAAACAGTATACTGCGATATGAGTGACGAACAGCAAATCAGTTACAATGAAGAAAAGAATAAGTTACGTAGTAGTTTGTTGCTAAATGAGACTAACTTTGACACGCAAAAGATTGCTTTCATGACTCTGCAAGGGCTTACGCGCTTACGTTTGTTAGCCAATCATCCCGTGTTGTTAGACAACGAATATACTGGCAACTCGGGCAAATTTGAGCAAATCATCATGCGCTTTGAAACCTTGAAATCAGAAAATCATAAGGTGTTGATATTCTCGTCTTTTGTGAAGCATTTGCGCTTATTGTCCAATTATTTTGATAAAGAACAATGGAAATACGCATGGCTGTCGGGTTCAACAACTCCTGCAAACAGAGAGGCAGAGATTGAAAAATTCAAAACTGATCAGGAGGTGAATTGTTTTTTTATCTCGTTGAAAGCCGGTGGAGTAGGACTGAATCTAACAGCGGCCGATTATGTTTTCATCATTGATCCATGGTGGAACCCGGCTTCGGAAATGCAGGCTTTGAGTCGTTCGCACCGTATCGGGCAGGATAAAAACGTGATGGTTTATCGTTTTATTTCTACCGAAACGATAGAAGAAAAAATACGCAACCTGCAGGAAAGCAAGTCGAAACTGGCAGAAACTTTTGTGACTTCAAGCAACCCGCTGAAGGATTTAAATAGAGAAGAAATGGCTAAATTAATAGAATAGAAAAAATAGATTAATATGAAAAATAAAAGTGTCCAAACAGAAATAGATGCGTGCTATTTATACCGTGTGTTAGCCGCAAACGAAAAAGATGAAGCAGTGGCAAAAATCTTCCGACAAATGGGTGAGATAGAGCAGAGTCACGCTGAAGCTTTTGCCCGACGTGAAAATATATCGACAGAAAATCTAATTCAACCATCCTGGAGAGCTAAATCGATGAATTTAATCGGACGACTTTTTGGATACGATTATGTTCTGGGTGCATTAATGGACACCGAAAAAAGTTTGTCGAATGCTATCATCAAAACGAAAGAAAAAAATAAAATGGCGCTTACGGGCACGGAGACCAATCACGTAAAAATTTTATGGTCGATTATCGATAATGATAAAGACCTGAGTGGTGCTCAACATGCTAAATTTGAAACCAAACACCGCTCGGTGGGTGGGAATGCTATTCGTGCTTCGGTGTTGGGCGGCAACGATGGACTAGTATCCAATTTTAGTTTGGTAATGGGTGTGGCAGGTGCTACTACGGGTCAGCAAGGCGTTTTATTGGCTGGTATAGCCGGATTATTGGCTGGTGCATTGTCGATGGCATTGGGCGAATGGATTTCGGTGAAAAGCTCGCAGGAACTTTATGAAAACCAAATGGCGATAGAGATGGACGAACTGGAAACTAATCCCGAAGGTGAAGAGCGTGAGTTGGCTTTGATTTATATGGCCAAAGGAATTCCCGAAGAGCAGGCCCGCAAAATGTCGTCGGAGATTATGAAGGACAAAACCCATGCACATGCTGTGTTGGTAAAAGAAGAATTGGGCATTAATGCCGATGAGCTACAAGGTTCGGCTATCGAAGCTGCCTTGTATTCGTTTTTCCTGTTTACCGTGGGTGCTATCATTCCATTGGCTCCATTTTTCTTTACTAACGGTTACGAAGCCATTTTATTAAGTGTTTCGTTTAGTGCTGTAGGGTTATTTCTTATCGGTGCAGCCATCACATTGTTTACCGGCAAAAATGTTTGGTTCTCGGGTTTCCGTCAGGTGTTGTTTGGGTTGGCTGCAGCAGGAATTACCTTCGGAATAGGGAAACTGATAGGAGTGGCAGTGTCGTAAAAAGACGTACTCAAAACAATTTTCCTTTCGAAGTGTTTTTAAAGCCAAGTACCAATTCGATTTCAATTTATGAAGACTGTTTTTATTTTTATCGCTTTTAGTATTCTTATTTCCATCAATAGTTATGTTTGGGTTCGTGGATGGAATGCCTTGCCTGCCAATTCTATCACTCGTCCCATTTATCTGACGACCATGATTGGTTGTTTTTTAGCATTTTTGGGAGGGTTGATTTTTGGAAACATAATGTCTTTGCCACTTGCACGAGGTATCAGTTTTGTCGGATTCACCTATCTCATTGTTTTTGTTTACCTGATGGTCTCCTTTTTGGTCGTGGATGTTGTTCGTTTGGCCAATTATTTTATCCACTTTTTCCCAACGGGGATGGCATCATTTCGTCTTTGGTCAATGGTAGGCACATTAGGAATTATTACTGTTGCTTTAGTAATTGGAAATTATAATTTTAATCATCCAAAGGTTGTTCGGCTGAACCTAAGTGTCGACAAACCAACAAAAAACAAAGAGCTCACTATAGTTGCTGCCAGCGATCTTCATTTAGGTATTTCAATTGGAAAAAAACTGCTGCAAAGCTATGTGAAACTGATGAATGAACAGCAACCTGATATTGTTTTGTTGGCCGGTGATGTGTCTGACCGGTCGATGATTCCTGTGGTTCTACAAAATATGGATGAGGAATTACGCTCTATAAAAACCAAATATGGAATCTATGCCATTAATGGTAATCATGAGCATTATGCCGAAAAACCTGATGCAACTGCAGAGTATCTGAAGTCAGCCGGAGTTAAGTTTTTACGGGATGAAAGCATTCTTGTGGATAGTAGTTTTTATGTTATTGGACGCGATGATAGAACGAATCACAGTCGCATGAGCCTTTCGGCAATAGTGACGGGGCTGGATAAAAAATATCCACGAATACTGATCGATCATCAACCTTACAAGCTTGAAGAGGCAGAACAGAATGACATCGACTTACAAGTTTCGGGACACACGCATAACGGACAGTTTTTCCCGGGAAATCTGTTTGTGAAAAACATGTACGAACTTGGCTATGGGTATTTGAAAAAAGGCAAGACCAACTATTATGTTTCTTCCGGACTTGGAATTTGGGGGCCACAATACCGCATTGGAACCCAATCGGAAATTGTGGTGATAAAACTTAGGTATTAGTTGACTGGTAATTGGTGGATTGGGTAATTGGTTGATTAGTTAATTATTTGTTGGTTTTTTGAAGTTTTTATCTTTTCTTTTTGAAAAAGCTCTTTACCAATTTACTGCATTCCTCCTCTAAAACTCCCGAAATAACCTCTGTTTTTGGATGAAGAGCAGCGGGAGCAAAGCGTTGAAAACCGCGTTTTTCGTCGGCAGCACCAAACACAATCCGGCTTATTTGCGACCACCCCAGAGCTCCGGCACACATCACGCACGGTTCCACGGTGACATAGAGCGTACAATCCGTTAAGTATTTTCCACCCAAAAATCCGGCTGCGGCAGTTATGGCTTGCATCTCGGCATGGGCTGTAACATCAATCAATGTTTCGGTAAGGTTGTATCCACGGGCAATAATGCGCCCCTGACAGACTACCACAGCACCAATAGGTACTTCGTCCCTCTCACCGGCTTTGTGAGCTTCCTGCAAGGCTTGTTTCATAAATGAAATGTCTATATTTTCCTTGCTTGGAGTCTCTTCGCTATTATCAGTGTAATAATTGGTCATTGATTTATTGGAGTAAATGTTTGAAGCTAAATTTATGTAAACCAGTAGATGTTATACGTTTATAAACATATATGTAGTCTTAATTGTTAACTATCCATTGTCAACTTAGCTAGACGTCTTCTTCCACCACCAGATTATCAATAATGAAATTCTGACGCTCGGGAGTGTTTTTACCCATGTAGAATGATAACAGATCTGAAACAGCATCTTCTTTCTTTAGCGAAACCTGATCAAGCCGCATATCTCTTCCAATAAAATGCTTGAACTCGTCGGGCGAAATTTCACCCAGACCTTTAAATCGGGTAATTTCAGGATTTGCACCGAGTTTAGCCAAAGCTGCCAACCGTTCTTCTTCCGAATAGCAATATATCGTTTCCTTTTTATTTCGCACACGGAAAAGTGGGGTTTGAAGAATATGAACGTGTCCTTTCTTGATTAAATCGGGGAAAAACTGCAAGAAGAAAGTAATCAGCAGCAGGCGAATGTGCATACCGTCCACATCGGCATCGGTAGCCACAATTACTTTGTTGTAGCGCAGATTGTCAACACCATCTTCGATATTTAATGCAGCCTGAAGTAGGTTGAATTCCTCGTTTTCGTACACCACTTTTTTGGTAAGACCATAACTGTTCAACGGTTTCCCCTTCAAACTAAACACGGCCTGTGTGTTTACATCACGACTTTTAGTAATAGACCCACTTGCCGAATCTCCCTCGGTAATAAAGATGCTTGAATTTTCAATAGCAGCATTTTTATTTTCGTCTTTAGTTAGTGAATCGTTGAAATGCACCCGACAGTCACGCAATTTTTTGTTGTGGAGATTGACTTTTTTAGCACGTTCACGCGCCAATTTCGTAACTCCTGCAATGGCTTTACGCTCTTTTTCAGAGTCCTGAATTTTTTGAAGTAAGATGTTTGCAGTTTCAGAGTTGCGGTGCATGTAGTTGTCCAGTTCCTTTTTCAAAAAATCGGATATAAATTTATTCACCGATACGCCATCTTTAGCCATATCGCGCGAACCAAGTTTGGTTTTAGTCTGCGATTCGAAAATAGGTTCTTCCACACTAATGGATACAGCCGCAATAACTCCATTGCGTATATCGGCCAAGTCCATATTTTTAGAATAAAACTCTTTGATGGTACGAGCTAACGCTTCGCGAAATGCGCTTTGGTGCGTACCGCCTTGTGTTGTGTGTTGTCCATTTACAAACGAATAATACTCTTCTCCATATTGGTCGCTGTGCGTAAATGCAATTTCTATATCTTCGCCTTTGAGGTGAATAATAGGATACAGCGGTTGTGCTGTCATATTCTCGTTCAAAAGGTCGGTCAGCCCATTTTTCGAAAGTATCTTTTTCCCATTAAAATTGATGGTTAAACCCGTATTCAGATAGGCATAATTGCGCAACATGGTTTCGATGTACTCATCTTTGTAGATGTAGTTTTCAAACAAGGTATTGTCCGGCACAAAGTAGATATACGTGCCACGATCCGAGTTGTCGGCGAAAACATCTGAATCACTTTGCAATTTTCCTTTCCCAAATTCTGCTTTGCGGCTTTGTCCGTCGCGAAAACTCTGCACGATAAATGTCGATGAAAGCGCATTCACGGCTTTTGTACCCACACCATTCAAACCCACCGATTTCTTAAATGCTTTCGAATCGTATTTTCCACCGGTATTCATGATTGAAACCGCTTCCACCATTTTGCCCAGCGGAATACCACGACCATAGTCGCGCACTTCTACATGTCCGTCTTTTACGCGGACATCCACTGCTTTTCCGGCACCCATACGGTATTCGTCGATACAGTTGTCAAGTACTTCTTTTAGCAATACATAAATTCCATCGTCCACGTGGGTTCCATCGCCCAGTTTACCAATGTACATACCAGGTCGACGGCGAACATGTTCCAGTCCTTCGAGGGTGATAATGTTGCTATCGCCATAATCAACTAATTGATTTGCTGTAATTAATTCTTCCATAACATATGAATAAAATAACCCCCATCCCCTGAAGGGGAGAAGATGTAGTATTTAAATTGTTGTATTATCTATGAAATTCGCCAACATAATTCCCCTTTAGAGCCTGTCCGGCCTTGACGGAGGTTAGGGGTCTATCGAGCTATCCAGTTTTCAGGGTTCTGTACGTTTTTGCCGTTGTAAACCTGAAAGTAGAGTTCTGTTCTGTTGTCGTTTTCGCTATCTGTATAGATTTTTCCAATACTTTGCTTGCTGCTGATATGTTCTCCCACGCGCACGTAAATTTGAGTAAGGTTAGCATATACAGTTCTATACTTTCCATGTTGTACAATAACCCCATTATTTCCCTGAATATAGAATACCTGAGTAACAATACCATCAAAAACAGCGCGGGCACTACTTCCACTAGGAGTTTGGATATAGATTCCTTTATTGTTGGTTGTCACAAATTTCAAAACAGGGTGCGATTGTATTCCAAAATGACCACGAATAAATCCATTGGTGGTAGGCCAAGGTAAACGCCCTTGATTACGTGCAAAATCGCCGGATAATAAGCTTTCTTCTTTGGTCAGTGTAGAAACTGATTGAGAAGGCGATGAATCTGCAACTGTAACCGGTTTGATGGTTGGCTTAGATTCAATTCTACTTACCGCTTTACTTGCTTTTTTTGTTTTGTTTTCGGCATCAATGCGTTTATTCTGAACGGCTATTTGTCTGTTTTGCTCTGCAATCCGCTTGTTTTCGGCTGCAATACGTCTGTTCTCTTCTGCAATTTTTTTCTTGGCGGCTGCAATTCGTTTTGCTTCGGCTTTGCGAATTTCTTCTGCAATAATTCGTTCGATTTTATTGTTTAAATCGTTGGCCTTTTTCTGCTGAACTTTCATGTCAGCCCGTAATTTACCTTCTTTTTTCTTTAAATCGGTAAGCAGTACTTTCTCTTTTTGTTCGTCTTTCGATAAATTTTGAGCTTCTGCCTCTTTCTGTTTTACCACCACTACTTTGGTTGTTTTGTGTTGGTTGAGGGTGTCATTTTTCATGACAATTTGTACTTTTACCTTTTCTATTTCCTGAACCTGTTGCTTTCTGTAGTCTGTATATTCCTGTAAATAGCGTAGACGACGGAACGATTGATCGAACGAACTTGAAGAAAGTACAAACATTATTTTGGCGTACATGCTTCGTTTGATATGCGCTTCCTGAACTAATTTTACATAGTCTGATTTGAGTTTTGCTAACTTTCCCTCCAGTCTGCGTTTTTCCTCTGCCAACTTGCTCATTTCCGTATCCAATTGTCCAATTTCACCGCTAATGCTTTTAATCAACACTTTCCGCTCTTTGATATTCTTGTTGATAATATTTAGCTTTGTCAATGAGCTGCGTTGCGATTTCTTTGTTTCGTTCAGCATTTTGTTAGTCGTAGCCAAATTCTGAAGCGTTTGCTTGCGTTGGTTTTCAAGCTCTTTTACAGTTTGAGCTTGCATGGAAACAATGCATGTAGCCAAGGTAATAAGGAGGACAGATATTCGAAAGTTTAGTTGAAAGCGCATCGAAATATAATTTTAGTTCGGTTATTCAATAAAGGTTTATTTTTTCATCAATTGCTCAATGTCACCACGAGTATAATGATCGGTATTGGTAGCCGATAATGTTAGTTTGTTATTAAAATCAACCCGCAAAATTGTAAAATTGCAAACAGCTTTGCTTTTTTCGCTCGAAGCAGTCATTGATATTTTATGCGGGATATTTATTGTGTTTTCTACAGCAAAGTCGGCATAAGTAGTTTGTAGTTGATAGCCCGAACTTTTAGCTTTTAAAAGCACTTGTTGTATCAGGTTCAATGAATTAATCTCGGTGCTTTGTTGCATTGTTTCTGATTCGAAATCTATAGAGTTGTTGCCAGTAGCCAATGGATTTGTTTTCAACTCTTTTACCTGAATATTTTTTTGTCCGACACAGAAAAACTGATTAAAAATCAAGCCTTGCAAGCTGTAAAAATCCACGTCAACTCCAAATCGTTGTTTGAAAAAATGATAATCCACCACGAAAAAGCGGCGGTTCATCTTGTCAATCACTTTCATGCTATCGGGTGTTAGCTCTGCTTTGAATACCTCGATGCCGAAAAATGGTTGTACGGAAAGGTAAATCGCAGAGTCTTTTTTTATTTTACAGGTAGCCGAAACGTTGAAATTTCTGTCGTTTACATTCAGTTCCATTGCCATTTTACTTACATTGGCCGTCTCAAATTTTGGTTCGGCACTTTGTACCTGCTTTACAAGTTGTTCCACTTGCGATGATTGTGGAAGTGCTGTTTGTTTAGTTGTAGTTGCGGTACGTGTGGTTTTACACGATGCCAATATCACTACTGAAGCTATAATAATTCCGAATTTGTATTTCATAATTTGTATTTGTTTAGTACGTTTTGTTACTCTCTTTTCCAGCCTTTATTTTCAATCTTAAGTTTGACTTCATTGCTTTTATTACCTGCATCAAACGATTTTTGCCACATCAATAAAGCTTTCTCATCATTTTTCGTCATCCATAGAATATCGCCGTAATGCTCCAGCACCACACCCGATTCATCGCCTTTGGGCAAGTTGTCAACGGCCTTTTCGATATAAAATTTTGCCAGCGAATAATTACCTTGTTGGTATAAAATCCAGGCATAGGTATCTAAATAGGTACTGTTTTTGGGCTCCAGTTCCACCGTTTTGGCACTCATTAGTTCCGCTTTTTTTAGTTCTGCTTTCTCAAGCGAAAGATAATAGGCATAATTATTCATTACCATCATATTTTTCGGATTAGCCGCCAGTGCGTTCTCATAATTTACGAATGCAGAATCTTTTAATTCCAACTTAAAATAAGTGTCGGCAATTTGCGAATAAAAATCGCTTTTCAATGCTGCCTGCTCGGCTGATATTAATGGCAAAGCTTCTTTGTAAGTGGCTAAAGCCCCTCGGTAGTCGGCCAATTGAAATTGCGTAATTCCACGGTAGAAATACCAGGTTGGAATTTTAGGCAAATTCTTGATAGCTCTACCCGTTTCGATGAGCAACTGGTTGTAGTTTTTTGCGCCTATATGAAGTTGAATTAATCGCAACCACGATTGCTCGTTTTTGGGGTTAATGTTCAGCATTGTTTCATATTCCGAAATTGCCTCGGCATTTCTGTTCCTGTATTGCAAAAACAAAGCGTAGTAACTGTGTACTTGTTCTTCCAGTGGATAGCGGTCTACCAGGAGTTTAAAAAGTGATTCCGTTTCAGCAAATTTGGCGGTGTCTTGTACTAGTTTTTCTACGTATTGTCCCAGTACCAGCATTTTTGTGTCTACGTCCAGCTGTTCGGTTTTCAAAGCTGTTTTTATCGATTCCAACGCTTTTTCCGGTTGATTCATCGCATTGTAATATTGCGACAGGGAGATGTAGACGTTCGCATTTTGCGGATCGTCGACCAAAACCTTTTGATAAATGGCAAATGCCTGTTCTGGCATTTTTTGCTGCATAAGGATGTTTCCTTTAGTTACCTGATAGCGCGAATCGGTAGGATATTTTGCTATCAACTTGTCAACTTCTGGCATCACTTTTTTGGTCTTATTCGACAGGTAGTAGAGTTGAACCTTCTCCAACGATATTTGCTCGTTAATACCTACCAGGCTCTCCAGTTTTTCATTAGCCGCAATGGCCTTATCATAATCCTTGGTTTCCTTGTATAATGCAGCAAGTATATTGTAAACCTCTTCTTTATTTGGATATATCTTTTGTAATTGTTTCGTTAGCTCAATTGATTTTGGATAAAGTTTTAATTCGGAATACAAGGATATCAGTCTGAGATTGTACCACCAGTTAGTTGGATCATATTTTACTGCTTTCTCCAGCGAATTTACTGCTTCATTGTTCATACCTGTCAGTCCGTACAACAAACCTATCTCCGACTGAACGCCTGCGTCCAGTGAGTCGATAGCAATACACAAACCAAAGGTTTCCATTGCTTCGTCATATTTTTCCTGATCTTTTAAGCGCAATCCTTCGTAGAAATAATAGTCGAATTGACGCTGCGCTGCCTCGGATAGATGAGAACTTGTTATTTGCTTTTTTACAACGGTTCTAGCCGATGAAAAAGAGCCAAACAGGAATACAAACAGTAAAAACAAATAAATTTTTTTAAACATATCGTACTAAATTCATTACTAACAATCAACGTTCTTAATTCAGCCCCCGCTTATTTTTTTCCGGTATGTCCAAATCCTCCTGCACCTCGTTCCGTATCGCCTAAAACTTCTACTTCTACCCATTCGGCTTGCGCATGTTCGGCAATTACCATTTGGCAAATGCGTTCTCCATCAACTATTTCGAAATCTTCAGACGATAAGTTGACCAGAATGATGCAAACTTCACCGCGATAATCGGCATCGATAGTTCCCGGTGAATTGAGCACAGTAACCCCTTTTTTAATGGCCAACCCGCTGCGTGGACGAATTTGTGCTTCGTAGCCTGCAGGTAGTTCGATAAATAAACCGGTTGGTATCAATTTTCGTTCCAATGGTTTTAATACAATGGGATTGTCTATATTTGCGCGAATATCCATGCCGGCCGATAAGGCGGTGGCATATTCAGGTAGCGGGTGTTTTGAATGATTGACAATGCTTACTTTCATGCGTTTGCTCTTTTTGGTAAAAAATGTATCTGATAGTATTCCAGTAGATTAGTGACAATGAACTGTTGTGTTTTGTAAAAGCAAAACGGTCAGTGTATGGTCAAGACAACAATACGGGTAACCTAAATTTTGCATTAGCTACAAAAATACGATAATTATCTATAAACCTCTTTATCTAGTGCCGAAAAAAAAGCTTTTTTCAAAATTAGAGGTTCAAATGATAAAAAATGAAGGATTTGTTTCTGACTTGTTCTCAATTCTCCGCAGAATTTTAATTCCCAACAACAATGTTTTGAACTCAATGAGCAGTATTATTGTTTAAAATACTAAGCTCGGATATTGCGTCTTAATTTTAAAGCATTGCAATTTTTTTATTGCTCCATTTTGAGGGATGAATCGTTTTATACGATAAATTCGATATCTTATAATTAAATATACCTAAAGATGATGATAAACAAACCACTTACTATTAAAGGTATTACTTTCAAAAACAGAATAGGACTTTCGCCAATGTGTCAATATTCTGCCGAGAATGGATTGGCAAATAACTGGCATTTGGTGCATTATGGTGGGCGGGCAGTTGGTGGTGCGGGACTAATCATCGTTGAAGCTACAGCTGTTTCGCCAGATGGACGCATTACACCTTACGATTTGGGTCTTTGGAATGATGAACAAATAGTAAAATTGAAAGAAATCGTCGATTTTATCGAGGAACAAGGCTCAGTACCGGCTATTCAGATTGGGCATGCGGGTCGTAAAGCTTCGCACGACAAACCCTCTACCGGTGGGCGACAACTGCATCTTGACGAAGGGGGATGGAATACAATTGGTCCTTCACCAATTCCGTTTGCCGAGAATGAAAGAAGTCCACAGGAACTGAACCAAGCAGGAATAAATATCGTGATAGAGAATTTTAAAAAGACAACTATTCGCGCAATAGAAGCGGGTTTCAAAGTGCTCGAAATTCATGGAGCACATGGATACCTGATACACCAGTTCCTCTCCCCACTTAGTAATAGAAGAACCGATGAATACGGTGGAAATTTCGAGAACAGGATTAGATTATTGGTCGAAATCACGGAAGCTATTCTAGAAGTATGGCCGAGTGACTATCCACTGTTTGTTCGACTTTCGGCTACTGATTGGGCAGATGGTGGTTGGGATTTGGAGCAGACAGTCCAGCTCAGTAGAATTTTGCACGAGATGGAGGTAGATTTAATTGACTGTTCATCGGGTGGAAATAGTGCAACTGCCCGGATTCCACTAAGTGAAGGTTATCAGGTTCATTTTTCAGAAGAAATTCGAAAAACTTCCGTTTTGACCGCCACAGTTGGCTTGATAACGACTACTGATAAAATGGAAGAAATTCTGGAAACTGGACAAGCTGACCTGATACTTTTGGGTCGAGAATTGCTCCGAAATCCATATCTCCCACTCAAAATGGAAGAGACAGTCTGGCCTGAGCCGTATTTGAGAGGGAGGTGATTCTGTTACATTGGCATTTAAAATTTGATGTTTCTCCTAAATAGTTTCGTGAGACACTTTCTCCAGTAACCATTCTTCCAAATCGACCGCTTTGTCGAGGTTGAGTCGTTCTTTAATGGTGTTGCGACGACGATACATGGTGTTTTTATTTATACCAAGTATAGAACATGTACTTGTTATATCCAGTTGAAGCGTGATAAGTGCAATCACTATCTTATCGGCAATGGTGATGGTCGGGAAGTCGAACGATAGTTTCTCAATAAAATTATTGAAAATTAGGTTTATTTCATCGATGTATGATTGCCATTCTACTTCGGTCAATACAAATTGATTTAGCATTTCGTCCATGTAGTTTGACTTCAGTTCATTACCGTTTGAGAGTTTCAATTTTAATTCTTCAAATTTGATAGTCGATTCTATTCTGCTCTGCAACTTTGCAAATAGCGATAGTCTTCTTTTTTCAATTTCGGCCAGCAGTCTTTCCCGCTCCAATTGATGATTTATATGCTCGTCTCTTCTTTTTTTCTGAATAGAGAGAAGAAAAACGATCCCCAGTAGTACCAAAACAATCATTAAACCTACGTAAATAATCATATTTCGGTTTGTGATTTTCAATTGTGCATTTTCAATGTTCTTCTTGTTTACATTGTATTGTTTGTCAATTCGGTACAGTTGGGCTTGCCTGGTTTTAGCAATAAATAAATTTCTGTTTTCATCATATTTTAAGCAATAATTGAGTGACTTAATATAATTTCCACATGCTTTCTCAACATATGCTCCAGCCAAAAAGGTTTCCACTTTATTTTTAAGTGTAATTGTGTCGGGTAATGCTTTTTGGAAGTAATACTGAGCGGAGTCGGGCATGTTTAATTTTGCATAAGCCATCGAAAGCATGTTATTATAGTAACCAGCACCCTCGTAATAGTGATATGACTCCAATAAATAATTCTTAGCTGTTTGATAATCTTTCGTTTTTATGATAAGCGTATTTGCTAAGGAGGCTGTTATGTCTAGATAATTTATTGTGTCCTTAGCTTGTTGGGCTAGCCTTTGTGCCAATTTGTAAAAATGCATAACCGAATTAATATCTCGTCCGGTATTATCCATGCAAATAGCCATTTCCCGGTAGGCGTAGGCCTCATTGTTGTTGTTTTTTGCCCGATGAAAATACTGTTGAGACAACTTGAAGTTTTGTAAGGCTTTTTCAAGATATTCATCTTTGGAGTATAAGAATCCGAAATGGTAATACACCAATGCCAACTGATTGTCTGCCTTTATTTTCAGAAATTCTGATTCAGCTTTTTTGAACTCAGTCATTGCTGCTTGGGTCTCGTGCCTGTTTTCATATATGCAGCCAAGCAAATAATGCGATATTCCTCTATAGCTGTATAGTGATGTGCCCTCGTAGTAATTTATAGCGATATGAATTAAACTATCCGATTTTATCGTTGAATCTTGTTTGTTTAGTGAGCGAATGTACTGCAAGCACCAGGCGGCATAATCGGCTTCGGAAAGTTTTTCGGGGTTCGGAATTGTTTTGAGTAATTTCGTGGCTTCTTTTGGCGAAATGGGCATGATGGATTCTGCCTTCAAAATAACGGGGTGATGTGTGTATTGCTTGTTGCAGGACGAAACAAGTGCGCATAAAAGCAGTAAGGGTACTATATATTTATTCATCGTGTTTTGAATTGAAAATTTACAAAAATGATACGTTAAAAAGTTGTCTTATTGGCTCTTGAAACTATCCTTGCAGATAATATATTTTTAAAATAATGTATTCTTTTGGATATCAGAGCCGTGTGGTAGCTCTAATTACACGACTTACAATAGTTTTTTTTGTTCCGTTCCGTCTAGTTTAATAACTTTGTATCGCAAAAGTAGTAAAAAAAATGATTTTGTAATCATGGATATAATAACATTATAATGATACTCTATAGCTTCGCAGTGGGAATAAGTTGGTAAAGTGATGTTCTTTTAACCTAGACCCTGTTTGACTTTGATCTATTGCGAAGCTGATAGACATTTTTAGAGAGAAAGTTTGTAAACCATAATTTGATTCCGTTTGTTTTCATTTTAATTACTAACTAAGAGAAGGTTGTCTATATGGGCAGCCTTTTCTTTTTTGTAGCGATCATGGTATGTTATTTTTGCCTATTTCTTCATTGTATGGGTTTGTACTAAGCAATGGCCAAAATTTAATCTCTTTGGGTAAATTCCCCCGTCGCTTGCGATGAATCCCATTTTATATGGAGATGGGGAACAATTAATACCCCGTCCACTTGCGGCGTGGGTAGTTTATTGTCGTATTTTTTAAAATGAATATAACGCGGATTTGTCGGATGAAAACGGATGATAGTTTCAAACATTTACTGTGTTGATCTGCAATTCTGACTTATCAGAATAAAATCCGTTTTTTGATCCTCTAGATCCTCGTTCTATTCTTCAATTTATTTTAATTTGATTATATAGTACATTAGATCTTTCCAAATACTTCTATGTTGAAAGCCCTAAGTTTGGAAATGCTTCGCTTGCCTGAACAAGCCCCCAACCTGCCCCTAATAATGGTATAATTTCTTGTGTTTTCGTTTATCTAATTTTTTATGCTAAATGTCTTTGTATTGCAATATGTCATATATCTATATTTTGATTAAATATTCATACAGTAATGGTACAAAAATATAAGATTCTTTGTAAATTTGAGGATTTTATGTACAAAGAATTACAAATTGTATAATTTAAAATTTTCACGCTAATGAAATCACGCAATTTACTTTTACTAGGACTAGTTTGCCTGTCGGTGCAATTATTTGCACTGCCAAACAATCCTGTTGCTAACCCGGCGAGTACCGTTGTCTCGGGGAATGCTCGCTTTACTGTTTTAACTCCTGGTGTCGTTCGTATGGAATATGCTGCCGATGGGGTTTTTGAGGATCACGCCACCCTCACCTTTATCAACCGCAGTCTGCCGGTTCCGGCTTTTAAAAAGCAGGAAAAAAATGGCTGGTTGGAGCTTAAAACTTCGGAACTCACCCTGCGCTACAAGCTTAACTCCGCCGACTTTAGTGCCGTTAACTTATTGATAACCTATACTGCAAACGGAAAGAAGCAGGTGTGGGACATCAGCAAGCCTAATAACGGTAACCTGAAAGGTACCACCCGAACCCTGGATGGAGCTATGGGAAATTTACACATGGGGCGTGATAAAGATACCATTCGGCTGGAGGCTGGCTTGATATCGCGCGACGGATGGGTGATGATTGATGATTCTCACCGCCCGTTGTTCGATAACTCCGATTGGCCGTGGGTAATGGCGCGTCCGCAAAAGAAAGTACAGGACTTGTATTTCTTTGCTTACGGCACCAATTACAAAAAAGTACTTTATGATTATAGCCTGTTGGCCGGCAATATGGCACTTCCGCCTAAATTCACCTTTGGCATTTGGTGGTCGCGCTACTGGGAATATTCCGATGTGGAAATGAAAAATCTAGTCGAAGAATTTCGCCTGCACGATGTGCCTTTAGATGTGTTGGTCATTGATATGGACTGGCATTTGGTGAACCGCCCCGAATGGTTTGACAAAAATGGCAATAGACTGAAAGACCAAAGTGGTGAACGTTTTGGTTGGACGGGCTTCACGTGGAATCGCAGCCTGTTTCCCGATCCGAAGGGCTTCCTGAAATGGACAAACGAAAATCATATCCAAACCTGCATGAACCTGCACCCGGCCTCGGGCGTTCAGCCGCACGAAGAACAATACGAAACCTTTGCCAAAGCAATGGGTATTGACCCGGCTACCAAAAAGTACGTGCCCTTTGATATTACCGACAAGAAATTTGCCCAAAATTATATGGATATCCTGTTGCACCCGTATGAAAATGACGGTATCGATTTCTGGTGGCTCGACTGGCAACAATGGGGTTCCACCAAGATTGAAGGCGTAAATCCTACGTTCTACTTAAACTACGTTCATACCAGCGATATGGAACGACGCGGCATTCGTCCGTTGATTTTTCACCGTTGGGGAGGTTTGGGCAATCACCGCTACCAGATTGGTTTCTCGGGTGACACCAAAATATGTTGGGAATCGCTGAACTACCAGCCTTACTTTACAGCCACAGCCTCGAATGTATTGTATGGTTTCTGGAGCCACGATATCGGCGGACACATGCAACCGGACAATTATGATCCTGAGCTATACACCCGTTGGGTTCAGTGGGGAGCTTTCAGCCCGGTGTTGCGCACCCATTGCACCAAAGACCCAAGTATCGAACGCAGGATATGGGCTTACCCGTCTAATAACTTTTACGCCATGCGCAATGCAATGAAATTGCGTTATTCGCTGTTCCCGTATAATTATACCAATGCACGTGCAGCTTATGACTCGGCTGTATCGATGATGCGTCCTATGTATTACGATTACCCAACCAACGAAAATGCTTATGCGTTTGCCAACCAATATATGTTTGGTCCCGATTTGTTGGCGTCTCCCATAACCAAGCCGATGCAAAAAGATGCCGTTAAAGGCGATGCGCTCTTTGCCTCACAAAAAGTATGGTTGCCCAAAGGTGAATGGTACGAATGGAACAGCGGCACACTTATCCAGGGTGACCGGGTTATCGAGCGTCCGTTTATGTTGGACGAAATGCCACTTTATGTCCGCAGTGGTGCCATTATTCCTATGCAACCCGATATGAAACGTATTGGCGAAAAAGTTATCAATCCGCTTATTCTCAATATTTTCCCTGGCAAGTCGGGGAAAACACGGGTTTACGACGATGCCGGCAACAACCTCGGATTTAAAAAGAACGAATTTACGTTCACCACTATCTCGTTCGAAAAGAAAGACAGCATCCTGAAAGTACAGATACAGCCTATCGAAGGCAGTTACGCCGGAATGCCCGAATCGCGGAGCTATGAAATACGGTTACCATTGACTTTTGTACCCGTTTCGGTGAAAGTTAACGGAAAAGCGGTGTCATTTAGTACCGATGCTAACGCAGCCGGTTGGCAGTACGATGGTAGCAACCTGATGACCGTTATCAAAACCGACCGCTTTAAAGTAAGCGAAAAAGTAGACGTAGAGATTGTTTTCCCGGCATTGGATGTTCATCAACTATCGGGCATTATCGGGAAAGCCGACAAGGTATTCTTTGTTTCGCGGCAGGTGATAGCCAGTTCGCAATGGCAGAATCAATTATATGACTTCGATGCTGTAACCAACGCAGGACAAACGCTGAACCGCATTGGTATTCATCCGGATAATAATTATATCTTGGCTGAAAAAACAAAACTGGAAAGCAACTATGCTCCTATCACAGGTGCATTTGAAAAGCACAAAGCGATGAATCAGGCTCGTTTCACACCATTTTTCGAGTTATTGAATGCAGCAAAATAAAAACAGAAACGGTTGTATTTTGTAACAGAAGTAATGAAATCCACTCTTTCACAGCTGATTCAGGGCTTTAGGTGGGAATAATAAACAAAGTAGAGACAGGTTGTTACCTGTCTCTACTTTGTTTTAATACTGTTCCAATGCAGGCTATTGTTTCCAACTATAATTATCGAGATACAACTATTCGGATTGTTATTGATAGCAATGTCGATAGTACACCCTGTTTTATTGCCTTTAAAAAGGCGCTGAGTAGTGAGATTGATATAGCCAGAGACTTTCAGCAATCAACCTTGCCAACTGGTACCCGGGCTTATGTGTATGTTAGTCGCAATGGAAAGGATCCTGAAGTTACAAATGCAGAGCTTCGAAGCACGTTGTTGCAGTTTGAGCAATTGGTGAGAAATAAAATACAGTAATTTATTTATGACGGTTCGGCAACACCGATTACAAGGCTGCACCGGCTGATATTGGATTGAAAAAAAGAGGCTTTAAACATTAAAGCAACCCCATAAATTCAGCAATTCGGCACGCTTCGATGGAGTTGTTCACCCGCAATTTTTCTAATATATTTTGGCGATGCCTGTTTATTGTGTTTATGCTTATTGATAGTGTATCTGCAATTTCTTTGCTCAACTTTCCTCTTCTGATTAAATGTAATACTTCCTTTTCTCTGTCAGACAATATGTTGTTGCACTTTTCTCTGTCAGGATTAATAATATCACCCGTTGCTGAGTTGACAATTAACCCGTCAAAAGTCTCAGGTATTGATTTATTGCACGCAAAATTGTAAAGGCAGAGAGCTAGCCACAGACTTCCATTCGTGGAACTGCAGATGTAAAACATACGGTGTTGTATGGAAATATATTTCCCCAATTTATCACGCATACGTATTCTGCTTGTGATATGATAATCTGACCGCTCCGATATAGGCAAATTCTTGACTAGCTGGAAAAGCTTAAGCTCCAATGAATGTTTTGCAAGGAGATCATCCGGATGAATTTTCTCGAAGATCTCTTCTTCCCATATTGAATTTATCTTTTCGGCACTGTTTTTCTCCGAAATCCCCAATTTTGCAGCCACTCCACCATTATAAATATAGCTTTTATTTGATTTCAAATCACTTAGTACAGCTATTGAGTTTTCTACCATGGAGTACACATGTGCAATATCTTGATATTTTGTAATGGATATTGGTTGGTTAGAGTCCTCTCCAAAGGATTGTCTCAAAAGCTTTTCGTTTAGTATATTGACAGCATTCATTGTTCTTTGTAAAATGGTTATTTATCACTATTGGCTGGTAATCTCCTGAAGCTTACCTTTGCAAATATAACTATTATGTATGGTTATCGGTTTTTTTCTGTAAATTTATAGTCAAAAGAAAATGAATTCTGACAGTTTCTAAAGTAGAGGAAAGATTAATGTTAAATATTTAATATAAAACTAAGATGAGAAAATTATTTTTAAACATGTTGGCTTTGCTGGCATTTCAGGCTGTATCAGCACAAAGTCTTGAGAAAATGCATTGGTTCAATGAGCCCGATAAATGGGAAATAAAGAGTAGCACTCTTTCTATGTTCGTTACAGCTCAAAGTGACTATTGGCGAATATCCCACTATGGATTTACGGTTGATGATGCTCCCTTTTATTATGCCACCTATGGTGGTGAGTTCGAGGCAAAGGTGAAAATAACCGGTGATTACAAAGCTCGATTTGACCAGATGGGGCTTATGCTCCGTATCGACCATGAGAATTACATTAAGGCCGGAGTGGAATTTGTGGATGGGAAATTCAATTTAAGTACAGTTGTAACACATAAAACAAGCGACTGGAGTGTAATTAAACTAGATAAAACGCCTGCATTTGTATGGATAAAAGCGATTAGACGACTTGATGCGGTAGAGATATTTTATTCTTATGATGACCAAATATATACATTAATGAGAAACGCTTATCTACAAGATAATACGCCTGTTATGGTTGGACTAATGGCTGCGTGCCCTGACGGTAACGGTTTTGATGCAAAATTTGAACATTTTACAGTTAAACACCTGGCAGACCAGCGTCGATTGAAATGGTTAAAGAATAACGCTGAATAAATAGAACAGTATATGTAAGTAATGATAATCAATCGTTGTCGCTAGTAATGAGACTAGACATTAATTGTTGCATCATATCTCCTGTATAAAAACCGCTGAAAGAAAAGTTTCTTCTGCAGCTCTGCGTGGTTCGTAAGTGCTTGTCTTTTTCTTTTTAATCTCTTTGGGTAAATATCCTGCCGCTTGCGGCAAATTCGTATCCTGTTTGTATAATGGAAATCAGGCTAATGATAAAACATTAGAAAGAACTCTCCTTTAATAGAGAAGCCGCTTTAAATTAAGATTTAAAACGACTTCTCTATTTTCTGTTTGATTTAGTTTGTGAAAAAGAAAAATATTCGTATTTTTGGCATATGGAAACTGACGAAAAAAGATTGACTGTTCGTGAGTGGGCCGAAGACGACCGACCACGTGAAAAAATGCTCTGTAAAGGCGCTCAGTGTCTTTCGGATGCAGAATTGCTGGCCATACTTATTGGCTCGGGAAGTAGAAACGAAACGGTGGTAGAACTATCGCGCCGCATCTTGCACGACTGCCACGACAACCTCAATGAGTTGGCGCAGCTGAGCATTGCTGATTTGTGCAAACGTTTCAAAGGTATTGGTGAAGCAAAAGCCATTACTATTCTAGCGGCTATTGAATTTGGCAAACGACGCAAACTGGCAGAAACGCTTGAGCGTAAACAAATCACTTCAAGTATTCATCTTTTTGAACTTTTCCAAACGATAATGTGCGATTTGCCACATGAAGAATTTTGGGTAGCTTTGCTCAATGGAGCTAACAAGGTTATTGATGTAAAGCGATTGACGCAAGGAGGTTCTCGACAAACGGTGGTTGACATTCCAATGCTGCTTAAAATGGCGTTGGAAAAATCGGCACAAGCGGTGGCAGTGGCGCATAATCACCCATCGGGCCAAAATCGGCCAAGTCGCGAAGATGAAGAAATCACCCGGCGGATAATAAAAGGCTGCGAAGCAATAAGTATCGTTTTCATCGATCATATTATCATCGCAAGGGGTAATTATTATAGCTTTGCTGACGAGGGGAAAATTTGATCGTCTGATTACTAACTTTTCCAAAGTTTTAAAATTTGGAAAAGTTGAATAAATAAAAATATGGCTTTATTAGAAGTAGAAAACGTAGTAAAACAGTATGCCGGGCATCGCGCCCTGGATGGAGTGAGTCTGGAAGTTCCGGAGAACACAGTTTATGGTCTGCTTGGACCTAACGGTGCCGGAAAAACCACTCTGATTCGTATCATCAATTGCATAACTGCACCCGATAGTGGCGAGGTGCGCCTCAATGGCAAACGCCTCACGCCAAAAGATGTTGAAAGCATAGGTTATTTGCCCGAAGAGCGCGGGCTCTATAAAAAGATGAAAATCGGTGAACAGGCTTTGTATTTGGCGCAGCTCAAAGGTATGACAAAAGCTGATGCCTTGAAAGCTTTGAAATATTGGTTTGAAAAATTCGAGATAGAAAGTTGGTGGGATAAAAAGGTAGAGGAGTTGTCGAAAGGAATGGCGCAAAAAGTGCAATTTATTACTACGATTTTACACAAACCAAGCTTGCTTATTTTCGATGAGCCGTTCAGTGGTTTCGATCCGGTGAATGCCGATTTGATGAAACGAGAAATTCTAAACCTGCGCGATAATGGTGCAACCATCATTTTCTCCACCCACAATATGGAAACTGTTGAAGATTTGTGTGAGAATATCTCGTTGGTAAATCAATCGAGAATTGTTCTGCAAGGAAATGTTGCCGAAATAAGAGCTTCGCATGCTACCAATACTTTTGTGGTTCGCTCGACCAATTCCTTCGATGAAAACGGATTTGAACTGCTTTCGCAAACTACGAAGAATAATATTGTGGAAAGTGTAATCAAAAAACAACATGCTGAAACCAACAGCTCTTTGTTGAGCTTACTTATTCAACAAACCGAGATTCTCTCTTTCGAAGAGTTATTGCCAAGTATGAATGATATCTTTATAAAAACAGTGACAAAGAACCCCTAGCCCCTGAAGGGGTATAAGAGAAAGTATTCCCGATACAATACATTTTTTTAGTTGCAAAACAAATATAATACGCAGAAGTAACTTAGTTCCCCTTTAGGGGCTAGGGGTCATATCAATCATTAACCATTAACTTATGTCCAAGATTAGCCTGATTATAAAACGGGAATACACTGCCCGGGTGATGAAGAAATCATTCATCATTCTCACATTTCTTACTCCGATTGTGTTTGCCGGAATGATCATGATTCCACTTTGGTTGTCGAGTATAAAAGACGGGACGAAGAAACATATCTTCGTCATCGACCAAACGCACAGCTATACTTCGGTGTTTAAAAACAACGATAGCTATGTTTTCGATTTTGTAGACAAGCCGGCTGATGAGATTCGTAAAAAGAACGATAAAAACGAAGATTTTGGAGCATTATTGGTTATTTCAGGTAATTTGGCTAAAAACCCGAAAGCGGTGGCGCTTTATTCGAGCGAACAAGTGAATATGGAGTTGAAAGACTATGTTTCCGGCTTGCTTAAGAATTATGTAGAAGAACAAAAGTTGGCTTCGCACAATATTCCGAACCTGAAAAAGATGGTAGAAGAATCACGCACCGATATAGATATTACTACGGTGAAATGGGGCGAAGATGGAGAAGATAAAGTAGGTTCGGTCGAACTGGCATTGGGTATTGGAATGATTTCGGCCTTTATGATTTACATGTTTATCGTAATTTACGGTGCACAGGTGATGAGTGGGGTAGTGCAGGAAAAAACAAGTCGCATTGTGGAAGTGATTATCTCGTCAGTAAAACCATTTGAATTGATGATGGGTAAAATTATCGGCATTGCTATGGTGGGACTTACACAGTTCTTTTTGTGGGTGCTTTTGACGGTGGTTATCTCTACCGTCGCAGGCAGTTTTATTGGAGGAAAAGTGGATGTTGATGCTTTGCAACAAGCCAATTCTATGGGAATGCAAGCCACGCCTGCCGCAAGTCCAAGTCAGGTGCAGGAACTGGTTGCAATGTTGAACGGATTCGATTTTGCTCAAATAGTGGTTTTATTTGTCCTTTATTTCCTTGGTGGATATTTATTATACGCTTCCCTTTTTGCAGCAGTTGGTTCTGCGGTGGATAGCGAAACGGATACGCAGCAATTTTCACTGCCACTCACGCTCCCGATTATTTTTGCCATTTATGCGGCTATTTATAGTGCGCAAAATCCCGACGGGCCATTGGCACTTTGGTGTTCAATGATTCCGTTTACATCGCCTATCGTTATGATGGTTCGTTTGCCGTTTGGGGTTCCTACCTGGCAAATCGTTCTTTCACTATTGATTTTAGTGTTGTCTTTTATTGGCACTACCTGGATGGCCGGTAAAATTTATCGAACCGGTATTCTGATGTATGGAAAAAAAGTAACTTGGAAGGAAATGTGGAAATGGGTGAAGTATTGATAAAACTCTTGTAATTTTGTCTTGACTAATCAAGCCACCTATAATTAAATTAAATTTAAAAAATTGAAAGAAATCCATGACACCACCATATCTTAAGTCCAACGATCAAATCCGCATAGTTTCTCCCTCGGGAAATATTGAACCCAAATATATTGTTGGGGCAAAAAAGACGCTTAGCTCCTGGGGACTGAATGTTACCGAAGGAAAATTTGCGCGTACAAAGTATGGTCGCTTTGCCGGTACGGAGGCACAGCGCATTGCCGATTTGCAAGAAGCGTTGGACGATCCGGCGGTGAATGCAATTCTATGTAGCCGTGGTGGCTATGGAGTAGCACAAATCATCGATAAACTCGATTTCTCTGCTTTTGTGAAATCACCTAAATGGCTTATCGGGTTTAGCGATATTACTATTTTGCACAATGCAATTAGTAATTTGGGTATAGCCTCCATTCACGGCATCATGGCAAAACATCTCACTCAGTTTTCACTCGATTCAGTACACGTTCAAAAATGTCGTGAAATTCTATTTGGGCAGATGCCCACCTATACTGTTCCAAAATATAGACTAAACAGAATTGGCAATGCACACGGAAAACTGATTGGCGGAAATCTTTCTGTGATTATGGGGTTGCGGGGTAGTCAGTTTGATTTGGACTATAAAAACAATATCCTTTTTATCGAAGATATTGCCGAGCGACCTTACCATATCGATCGAATGATGCAAAATTTACATTTCAGCGGCGTGTTGGCTCAGTTGTCGGGCTTAGTCGTAGGTCAGTTTAGCGACTGCGAAGAGGATCCGCTGATGAAAAAAAGTGTTGCTCAAATTATTGCAAGTGCAGTAAGCGAATACGATTATCCCGTTTGTTTCAACTTTCCTGCAGGGCATGTGGATAATAATTTTCCATTGAAATTGGGCGAAACTGTTCAATTTGAGGTTACAAAAAGAGCTGTGAGATTGACTTTTTAAGATTTGCACTTACATTTTAATAAATTCTAAAAGTTTCTGTTTTTTATTAAAAAGCCGCAAACGACTGTTCGTTAATGCCTAAAAATCTTATCTTTGCAAGACGTTATTTATCTGAACAGTCTATTTATGCAGTTTTTGAAACCCTTTTTACTCCTTTTTTCCCTCTTTTTTATTCTATCTTTCTCCAGTGCCGAAGAGCGCAAGGAGTCTGTTGCTATATCCGATACCCTACATACAAATTACTTATCACCAGCAAACGTTCCATTACCCGATTCAATCATCAACTTCGGTAAGTTATTTCTAAATACCCCCTATCGTTATGGTTCGCCCGGAACTTCTTCTTTCGACTGTTCAGGGTTTACTTCTTATGTTTACCGCAATTTTGGGTACAACCTCAAGCGGTCGTCGGCAGAGCAAGCCGAGCAATTTGATACTGTGCAACCCGGGGAAATTAAGACTGGCGATTTAGTCTATTTTTCGGGGCGTTCGCACAGCAGACGCGTGGGTCACGTAGGAATAGTTGTTAGCAAGAATGATAATGGCACTTTTGATTTTATTCACGCTGCGGTTCGCAAAGGCGTTACCATCTCAAACTCTGATGAATCCTATTATTCCCGACGCTTTGTGAAAGCAAATCGAGTGGTTGGTTTTGACCCTTTCTCGGTGGTGCGGTCGGCTGCTACAGATAATATATCAAATAATCTGAATGAAGAACCCATTGCCTCCATTGTAAATAATTCTAATGTTCAACGGATAAAGAAACGTATTCCTGCCGAATATCATCGAGTAAAAAGAGGCGAAACACTCTCCTCTATTGCTCAAAAATATGGAATGACTATCGCCGAATTGAAAGAAAAAAATCGTATCAAAGGCAGCAAGCTTAGTCTTAAGCAACAATTAAAAGTAAAAGACGAAGAAAATTTAATGGTCATTGAGCCGAACAGAAGTCTCGCTGAGAATGCAAAATCTGAACCACAAACTGCAAAAAAACAACTGACTGCTGAAAATACAAACTCATTTCACACCGTAAAAAGTGGTGAGACTTTATTTAGTATAGCTAAAGCCAATAATACTACTGTTGCTGAACTCGAAAAGTTGAACGATTTGCCTTCGGGTAAAATTCGTTTAGGTCAGGAACTGAAAATTGTGCAAAGTCCAGCTTCTCCGGAAAGTGACATTGCTGTAAATGAGGTGAATGTTGAAACAAAACCAATTTCGTACAAAGTAAAGAAAGGCGAAACACTTTCGAGCATTTCAAAAAAACTCAATATAACTGAAAATGACCTTAAGGTGTTGAATAATCTTAAGTCAAGTAAAATTCGTTTTGGGCAAGAGCTGAAGGTAAATCAACCGTTGGAAGTGGCTATGGTGACAGATGATACGAAAAATGCAAAAGCAGAACCTGCGGTTGTTACTTACAAGGTAAAAAAAGGCGAAACGTTGTCAGACATTGCTGAAAAGAACAATGTATCGGTAGCAGATCTAAAGTCACTAAACAATCTACATTCTTCAAGTATCAGATCCGGGCAACAATTGCAACTGTTAGGCAAAAATGCTCAGACCGAAAAAGAAACCGTAGCGAAAGTCGAAAAAACGATTGTACACAAAGTATCGTCTGGGGAGTCACTTTATATAATTGCCAAAAAATATAATGTTGCGATAGATGAATTGAAGAGATTAAACAATCTCGGAGATGGAAAAATAAAACCGGGACAATCGCTCAGTGTAAATGTGGTGGCAGATAATAGTACCGTTGATAAAACAGTGGTAAAACCGAAAATTACCCACAAAGTAAAATCGGGAGATTCTTTTTACTCGTTAGCCAAAAAATATGGTTGTAGCGTGCATGATATTAAAGACTGGAATGGTATCCCCGGAGACAGACTCAATCCAGGTGAAAAGCTAATTATCTATTCAAAGAATATCTAAAGTTCATCTATTCTATATGATGAACTGAATTTCGGGTGCCTGAATACTCTGCAGGCATACATTACTTCTACCTTCCTCTTTGTTGTTTGCAAAACCCATTGCAAAACTAGTTATGTTTGAAAAGTGTTCTATAACTCCTTGATGGAATCTGGATCTGTTCCAGTAAAATTCCAAATTCCACCAATAATATAAGCATCTATCTTCCTTTAATCAAATAATGACTGCAGCACTGCGAGCGAATGTAAGCCATTAAAGTCGGGTATGTGTAAGCGATAGTACTCAATCATGCTTTCGAGCAGTTTAAGGCGCTTCTGGCGCGAAAAGACCAATTGGTTCATGTTCGAGTAGTCAGCCTGAAGCAATGCTTTGAAATCAGTTGTGGCGTCCTGTAATAGATAATGTATATGATGTGGCTTGTTCATTGTAAAAATCCCGTTCATTAAATCGAAGTAGATTGCACTTCCCTCATCCTCGTTGGGTTCAAATCCTAAATAGCGACTCAGTTTAAGTAGAAATACCAAATGAAAGTTTGCTAACCCTGTTTCGCAACAGTCCAGTTGTTGAATCGAATTATCCAGAAATAAAAACAGGCTTTCGTCGGGTTCAGTTTGTCGCAGGGTGCGAAAAAGAGCTTCGGAAAGAAATAGGGCCAGTGAATTTTTTATCGGATCAAAAGGAACGCCTGTAAATGGATAAGCAATTCTTACATCCTTTACACGTTGTAAATCTTTGCCCGGAAGATGAACCACATCTAATTCTACAATGGAGAGCGGTTGAAGAAAAGCAGATCGAAAAACCGATTTCTTTTTATTTACACCATGAACCATGTACGAAACGCGTCCAAATTGACTCGTATATATGGTAACAATTGTTGCCGAATCGGAGTATTTTATAGAATGGAGTACGATTCCGCTTGTTTTTTCCTGCATAAATGGGCTGTTGAGGCAACAAAAGTAGCAAAAATATTGGCTTTTGATATGAAAATAGAAACAAAATCCTTCTGTCGTGAAATTTATAGTAACTGATAAATAGCAAATTACAAATTAATTGAAATATTTTCCAGAAAAGGTTTGGTCAATTCAAAAAACACCCGTATATTTGCACCCGCAATTGAGAACAACAATACTCAATACCAGAAAGCAATACAACGCTTAATGGTCCATTCGTCTATCGGTTAGGACGCCAGGTTTTCATCCTGGAAAGAGGGGTTCGACTCCCCTATGGACTACAAAAGAAAAGAAAATTTATTAGCATTAAAAATAAGATTGCAATGGCAAATCATAAATCATCTATCAAAAGAATTCGTCAAGCCGACAAGAAGAAATTGCACAACCGTTATTATGCTAAAACAGCACGTAACGCGGTTCGCAAATTACGTACAACTGCTGAAAAAACTGTAGCAACAGAAATGTTACCAAAAATCAGCGCTATGTTGGACAAATTGGCTAAACGTAATATTATCCATAAAAACAAAGCTAGCAACTTGAAATCTAAGTTAGCTATCTATGTAAACAAATTGGCATAATCGCTTCTTAATATATACAGAAGCCCTTTTCCTAACGGAGAAGGGCTTTTTTGTCATCGGATAATACGAGTTTTTGATCAATCTAAAGGATCAATGTAAATATTCAGGTGTACTCAAAATGGTTTGCAGTAAAATTATGCCTGTGAGCAATATTGCTCAACATCTTTCATATGTCCCTATATGGCTATTTGCTGGGACTGCGTTGAGCTTTTTCTGTTATTTAGTTGAGCCATGTCGGTGAGATACAAAAAGAGCTTTTCCGGTGAAGGAAAAGCTCTTTTTGGGTTCAATAATTTATTAGTGATTGTCGGTTGTACTCTTAGCTAAATCTATCAATTGAGTAGGGCTGTTGTATGCAGTTTGATCGGCCTTGTTTAAGGCTATTTTGCAGACAATATGGAAATCTAGGTCAATCCATTCGCTAACCTTTATTAGGCCTAGCATTTCAACCGGTGGAACCAGCCCGAAATCACGGATGCTAATGTTTTTACGACCATTTAGGAAGTAATTTTCGCCATCGCTGTCAGATGAAATCGGAAAGCAGTATTGTTTAGTAATGCCTGTAATGGTTATGTTGGCATAAGCATTGCCTTTGATTAATCTTGATTTGTCCAAATTCTGTTTTAAATCAATATAATTCAGTTGTACGTGAATGGACGGATAGGTTTTATGTTTGATAAGTTTCAAAAAATCTCTCAAGGCCATTTTATTGCCCGAAGTAAAATCTTTTACTGCTATTGACAGTTGTGTTTGGCTTAAAAGTATTCTGTTTTGACTTTGCGTGGCGGTTATGACAAAGTTTTTCTTGGGGAGTAAATCTCCCGGGAAGAGTAGCTTGAACGAGACAATATTCGTTGAGCCGGTAATCGTTACCGAGCTACTTTTTTGTAAATCTACTGTCACAATGGATTGAGCCAGCATTGGTTGACTTAAAAGAAGGATAACCCCAACTATACCAATAAGCCTTTTCATACAATCGTTTAATTTAAAAAAGGAAGATAAGCCAGCCGGGAGTATCCCCGGCTGGCTTAAAGAAATTCAATCCGGTTTTTTAGAAAGAGATTACAGCTTCAGCGCTTAATCCGTGGAACTCATAACCATTCAAGATATAGTTTACGTTTGGAACATTGCTATATTTTTGGTTAGCATACTCAACTTTCGCCATAATGTTTTTAGTTACATACCAGCCACCACTGATTGCCAAACGGCTAATGTCTGCCTTGTAAGCAGGAACCGCCATAAGAGCAGTAGTAGAAGTGATAGCGCCAGTAGCAGCAGCTACGTCAGCTGAAACAGTATTGTAACGAGCACCTACGAAGAAATTTTCGGCTTTGCCTAAACGTACAACAAGGTCAGTTGCAAATTGATTCGCTTTGCGTTCTAGTTTTTCAGAAGGTTTGCGTCCCTTTGCAGACTCAAGAGTTGTGAATGATTCTACAGAAAGGGCATCTGATAAATTGTATTTCAAGAATAAGTTACCCATAAACGTTGTTAACTTATCGGTTAAGCTTGGATTAAAACGTCCTCCAAAAGCTGTTCCTGTGCCAGGAGCAGCATTGTACATAATTGCTGAGTAATTAGAACCGGTACGGTCACCGCCAAACAAGGTGTTCGATAAAGAACCCGCAGTTGTATACACCGAACCAGTTAAACGAGCACGGAATTTTTCGCTTAGTTGTTTGTCAAAACCTAACTTCAAAAGGAAAGATGGGTTGTGAAGTCCATTGGAGTATTTGTAGGCGGCCAGTGTGGTGTCTATCTTTATTAAACTTGGATTCAGATTACCGTTGGTTATGCCCGCCACCCCTATAATGCCATTGTAGTTTACATCAACTTCTGCACCAATTTCGGTAGCAAATTCATCCATAATATAGTTCTCCATAAATGGGTTATAGATTGCATTACCGCCATCAGAACGACGGAAGTGAGCATCACCATAGTTAACGTCCATTTGTCCCACTTTGATTGAAGTGTATTTCATGATATTGTCCAACAGATCCATTTTGATAAATGGAATTTTATCGAATTGAACATAGCCACCTTTTACCCATGTTTCAGTGTGGTGTTTTGATGCAAGATACATGGTTACCTGTAACGTAATACCATCAGCCAAATAACTATTGATGTATAAATTAGCCATGGAAAGAGCAAAATTCGGAGAATTTTTAAATAGTGCTTCTGTGTTTTTTGTAGGATCTTGATTTATAACATTATTGGTGTTTTTCAGTGCAATATAAGGCATTGCAATAGATGCACCGAATTCTACTTTCGGGCCTGTAAACTGAGTGTCAGCTTTAGGAGTCTCGAATACGTTTATACCGGTTTGATCTGTAGCTCTTAATTGAGCAAACATTGTGCTGCTGAGAAATAGTGCAGCTGCTACTGTGAAGCTTGATTTTTTCATTTTGCTTGATTTTAAATTGTTGGTAAAGTGATGTTCTCGTCTGTATGTCTGTTTATTTTGTTAGCAATGCATTTATTTCGGGATCGCCAACCAATACAATGCTAAACTTCAATGTTATAGCGTCGCCTACTTTCATCATTCCGAGCATGGCGGTTGGTGGTTTCATTTTAAAATCGGTCATTTTCAGTGCTACGCTTCCTGTAAATTGGAAAGTACCTGCTTTTAACGCTTTACCGGTAGTATTAAAGGATACTTTTTTGGTAACCCCGGCCATTGTCAGATTTCCTGTTACTACCACATCAATATCTTCAGCAGTCGCTTTTTGGATTACTGCATCGATTAGTTGAAACGTGATCGTTGGGTGCTTTTCAGCATCAAAAGCTTCGTAGGTTTTTTTGTCCATCAATTTTTCGTTGCTTTTAATCGATTTTACTGGAACTTCAACTTTCAGCGATTGAATTTTTTTTCCGGTAATCACCAAATCACCGCTTATTTGAGTCACTTTGCTTTGAAAATTATGCACGTTGGTAGTTCCCAAAATAGTCATAGTAGAGCTCTGAGCGTTTATTTTCAGTGTTTGAGCATTTACTGCGCTGGTAGAACCGACTAATATGATGCTAACCATTAGCAACATATAATAATTTGTTAGTTTCATTTTTGACATGGATTTGATTGTTGTTTTAATTAGGTTATATATCCTATAGCAATGGTAGCACGATGCTTTAAAATTTTTTGTTTGAAAACTTTTTTATTCTGATTGATTTTTTTATTTGTTATAGCAATGCTATAGCATAAGTAGCATTAATTAAGAAAAAAGAATTGACGAGTCTAAAACAAGTCAAGTTATAATTTAGTTTAATGTTTCGGTAATTATGCCTCTACATTCATAATGAGTTTCTTCAATTATTTGCTCAAGATTCTTCCTTTGTAGCATTTCTGCAAATTCATTTTTAAACTCGTTCCAATAATTCCGACCTTTACAATCGTGCATTGATCTGTCGCAATAGCCTAGGTTATTTATACATTCAACAACCACTATTTGCTCGAATGCCGTGTAGATGTCGAGCATGGTGATATCTTTGGGTTCACGTGTTAATTTGTAGCCACTGCCTCTTCCTTTACTGTTGGCAATCAATCCCTTTAGTTTTAGTGACGAAATTATAGGGTCAAGGTATTTCAATGATATGTTTTGATTTTTGGCAATGTCTTTTTGTAACATACCATTGGCATCGGTAGAACCGGCAATTTCTATCATTGTTCGTAAACCATACCGTATTTTTGTATTAATTCTCATCTTGCTTTTGGTTTATGCTGCAAATTTATATCATATTTTCGAATGCTATCACTTTGGTAGCACGAATTAATGTTTATTGTATAAATTTAATTTATATTAGGTGTGTTTGGTGTGATTGATGGCAAAAAACAACTATTTAACACAAGAAAGGTTCTTATTATACGAAAAGAACCTTTCTTATTTGAGTTTATTTAGACTCTTTATTCTTCATTTCCTCCACAGATGCTGCAATAGACTTACTCATTTCCGGCAGGTATTTTTGCATCATTACATTCATCAAATCGGCCTGAATAGCTGGTGTCATTTTAGTAAACTTCTGACCGGAGGCTGATTTATAGAAGCGAATGTAATCATCAATCTCGGCTTGATAAAAATACTTGTCGTAAATAACAACCATATCTTCATTTATCATTTTAGTACAAATATCTTTGGCAATTTTCATTACTCCTGTCATCATTTTATCTCTTGTTGCAACAGAAGCCGAGTCTTTCGGGACATTCGGCATTTGAGCCAATATACTAGGAACTATAGAGGAAAAAGTTTTTTCAATAATGGAGTCGGTTTGCATAACGTGAAACAATTCTTTGATAGAGGCTTGTTTCGTTTGTGCATGGCTATTTGCATAGATGAAAAGACAGAAAATGGAAGCTAGAATTACTTTTTTCATGATACTTTGAATTAGGATTTTACACTTTAAATAGTGTGTGAATTTAAGAGCGTAAATTTACATATTTTTTATTGGTTAACCAATAGTGAAGGCGTATTACTTTGAAAGTTGCGTGTATAAAAAAGCCCTTCTGATTTCAGTTGAAATAAGAAGGGCTTAACGAATTGATTTGTGGATAATTTAGAAACGGACTGGTGTCTTATTCTTTAGGGCTATCTACTTGTGATTGCATGCAGCAATGCTCATGTTCGCAAAGGCGATGACCACGGTTGAATTGATCAGGTCCCAATGTGAGCCATAAAGTTCCGAATGTGATAGCTGCTATGGCAAACGCTACTAAAATTTTTGATTTTCTATGCATGATAATTGTTTTTTTTAAAGGTTGGTTACTTGGTTGTTTCTTTTTCTTTCGAGGTACATTTGCCTTTGCCTTGCGATGAGCAACCGCAGTGTCGGTGATGATGATAGCCCGAATTGCAGCAACCACCTACCATTTGTGTTTTGAACTCTGCGTATTCTTCGTCGCTCATTGCGCGGATGTTGTCAGCCATGTGAAAACGTCCTCTGCTGTGGTGTCGGTGACAGCAACAATGAAATATGCGCATTACAGCGCAAAAAATAAAAATTCCAAGTAACATTTTTGGTGCGAAGAAGGCGGCTGCGCCTACTACCAAACCGATGATTACGGTACATAAAATTGATTTTGTCATTTTGTATAAAGTTTTTAATAAATGTCTAATAGTAATGAAGACGTATGTGCTGTTGTTTTACTTTATAAATGCTGACTTACTTTCAAAAAAAATGTCCATCGATTTCGATGGACATTTTTAAAATTGATGTTATGATTTTGAAGGTTTGCAAAAGCGACTTTTCCATTGATTTTTGAATTGCTGTTTTTCTTCCTCGCTCATTTCCATAAACCGCTCGTGTTGGTCGGTATGACATTTATGCATGGAGTGAAATCCTCTGTGATGCCTGCGAAACCTAAAACCACCAAACAAAATTTTGCTAAGGATGAATAATCCCATTGCTTGCCAATACGTCAGGGGCGATAGACCGCTGATAGACGGAATAATCCAATTCCAAAGCAGCATAACGACAGCACTGATAGCAAATAGCCCGATGATAAGTAATGGCATAAAGAAACATTTGCGGTTTCTACATAATTTATTATTTGAAGTATCCATTTTCTGAGTTTTATATGTTCAACTGTTTAATTCTTCGTACAAATAGTTTAGCCTGTTTCGCAAATGCTTTACTGCATAGCCTTTTCGGCTAATAATGGTTTTCAGGTTTTCGCCTTTCTGGTCGGCAATTTCCTGCAGGGTCATGTCCTCCATTTCGTTGAGTAGATAAACTTCTTTTTGATTCGGGGGCATTTCTTCGATGGCCTGTTGAAATTCTTTCCAAAATATCTCTTTGAAAAGTCCCAGCTCGGGGTTATTGCTGTCGTCGAGAAGAAGTATTTCTTTAAAATTGAAGTCTCCGTCATCATTTTCGTATACATAATCTTCCAATGCCAGATTTGTTTTCTTACGCGACTTGTCGGTAATTTTATTTCGAGCCACTTCATAGAGCCATGCGCTTACGTTCTCCAGTTCTGCAATATTATTGAGTTTGCTCAGCTGATACCACACATCTTGCACTATGTCTTCTGCATCTTCGGTTGTTTTCACACGTCCACGCACAAAACCGAGCAAGTTTTTTCCAAACTGCTGTATAGCTTTCGTGATGGAAATTGCTTTTTGCTCACTCATCGAAGGGTTGATTGTCGTCTCCATACTAAGGAAGACGAATAAGTTGAATATTTACTTTAAATAGTCGTAGATTTTTATTTTCCTCATCTCTATGTTTGATAATCATTGGTTTATATGAAAATCCAATACGTATTAAATGCTAATAAACAATAAAATTATAGCCAAATATGTTATAATATATTAAAATTGCAATGAGATTATTGACTTGTATTTATACATGACTGTAAAAGTAACGAATAATTGTGATATATAGTTTGTGAAATTTGCTACAAACGATAATATGCGAGTTAATGGTAATTGACCACCGAATGATTGGTTTTCAAAATTTAGGTGCTTATTCGGAAAAGTAGGATCAGTGAGCATTGTCGTAAAAAATATTTTCAATCTAAATCAATTACTACATTTTGGAGGGCGTTAATACTTCCAATAAAATTATTAAGTTTGTAACCCGCTAATAACCGCACAATTAGGATAATGAAAGTAGATGAGTTCTATTTGATTCGTCAAGAATCAGACTGTAGCTTCACTTTTTTCGGAATAGCCAATGAGAGCAGTTTAAGTAAGTCGCAATAATATCGATTTAAATAGAGCTATATTTTTCTCATGTTTTAATATAAATCTTTAATTTTTTAACGCTATGAATGATAAGGAAAAAATTTTGGAATACCTTCGAGGAGGTTCATCGGGTGAGCTTAATTTATGTTGGGCCGATTTGAAAGGTATGTATTTGTCTAAAGCAAATCTATCTGGTGTTGATCTTTCGTTTTCAGATCTTTCGGGTGCAAATTTATTAGGTGCAAATTTGAAAGATGCAAAATTAATAGGTGCCAATCTTTCGGGTGCGGAGCTTTCAAGAGCTGATTTATCGGGTGCCAATTTTTCGGGTGCCGACCTTTCTGAAGCAGATATGTATAAAACGAAATTGGTTAGCGCCAATTTGTTGGAGGCGAAAATGCTAAATGTAAATCTTAAGCAGGCTAATATGGCCGATGCTAATTTGCTGTATTCTAATCTTACAGGAGCTGTTTTAATTGGTGCAAACTTACCATATGCCGATTTGTCGTATGCAAATTTATCCTCTGTAAACCTTTCGAGTGCCAATTTAATTTTCGCGCACTTGACTGATGTGAAATTGATGGGTGCCAATCTTTCGGGTGCCGATTTTTCAAAAGCAGATATGACGGAAGTCAATCTGTCGAACGCCAATCTTACGGAAACCGATTTCTCGGATGCCAATCTGTCGTTGGCTATTTTGGATAATGCCATCATGACGAAGGCAAAGTTCAAAAACGCAAACATGAAAGGTTCGTCGCGAAAAGAAAATACTATAATATCAATCAAACCCGTGCATCCTCAACGACATTATTCAATAATGAGACCGGTGGGTGCAAAATATATAGGTATGAACTTAATAGGATGATATTCTCTCTCTAATAATACAAGTGGTTATAAAGCCGTTGCAAACTAAGTTTTTGCAGCGGCTTTATTTATAAATTTCACGTTCTTACCTCAGTTGACGGGTATTTCTAATTGTTGGATGCTGATAAATATGTAAAACATAAATTATCACGTGAAATAGAAGAGAGGGCTCATAATTTTTTGTTTAAACCCCATTTTTTAGTTACTTTTGAATGTCCAATTTCAGGAAATAAAATAATATACAGCATTATGAATATCAATCAATTCAACAACATATTCTTTATCGGAGTAGCAGGGTCGGGGATGAGTGCCATTGCACAATACCTTCGGGGCATTGGTAAAAACGTAAGTGGTAGCGATCGCTATTTCTTACCGGGCACGCCAAATGAAACCCGCGAAAAACTCGAGGCGGAAGGCATTCAGTGCTTTTTGCAGGATGGAAGTGGCATCACTGCTGAAACTGATTTGGTGGTAGCTTCTACCGCCATCGAAGATACAGTTTTCGAAGTGCAAAAGGCCAAGGAGCTAAACATTCCCATTCTGCGGCGTTCGGAAGTGTTGGCGCTGATAGCTGAAAGCAAAAAAACAATTGCGGTGGGAGGTACTTCGGGCAAAAGTACCACGTCGGCTATGATTTTTGATATCATGCAACATGCCGGACTGGAACCGAGTATTATCAGTGGTGCAGGGCTGACCAGCATTATCCGCGAAGGAAAAATTGGAAATGCAAAGGTGGGTAAAGGCGAGTGGTTGGTGATTGAAGCCGACGAGAGCGATGGGTCTATTGTGCAATATCATCCTGAAATAGGTTTGTTGCTGAACATCGAAAAAGATCATCAGGAAATTGATGAGCTGATGGAGATCTTCGGAACCTTTCGCGACAATACTAAAGAGACGTTTATTACCAATCGTTCCAATAAATTGGCGGCAAAATTATCGGTAAATGCAGCGAATGATTTCGCAACTGCGGCAAGCGAAGGTGCAGGTTATACGGGTGGAGATTTTACACAGAATGGCCTTCAGATTCAGTTTACGGTAAACGGTTCCGTAGTAAAGATGAATACCGTTGGCAAGCATAATATGGAGAATGCACTGGCTGCCATAGCGGTGGTAAACCGCTTGGGAGTAAGCTACGAAACTGTAGCCGAGGCGTTGGCACAATACGAAGGAATTTATCGTCGCCACCAGATTATTGGCGAAAAAGATAATGTGTTGGTGATTGACGACTACGCCCACAATCCTGCTAAATGTGCGGCCTCGATAGCTGCCTGTCAGCCTGTGGCACCAAAACTTATTGCATGGTTTCAACCCCACGGTTATAAACCAACCCGTTTCCTTCGAGATGATTTTGTACACGATATAGCTGCGGTGCTGCGACCACAGGACGAGATATGGATGAGCGAGATTTTTTATGCCGGAGGTTCGGCGGTGAAAGATATTTCGGCCAACGACCTGATAGAGGATTTAAAGAAGCTGGGCAAGAATGCTTATTTTGTGGAAGATAGAAACCAACTGGTGGAAGCCGTGAAACCTCATTTCGACGGACAAACCGTATTGCTGCTAATGGGGGCGCGCGACCCAAGTCTGGAAGTATTTGCAAAAGAAGTTTTTGAGAAATTGTAAGGCTTGAACTTCATACTACCGATTCGATTCAACAACAAAGGCACAAGAAATTGTGCCTTTGTTGTTGAATCGTTTCTTGAATGTCACTTTATGCCCCCACTAGCGCAGATCTGCGACTACGAGTGTTCGGAAAATTCATATCCAGCTGCGTATCCGAACCGGAATGCTTTTACAGGTTACAAGGAACAGTGGTCTGTGGATTCGTAAAAGTATAATCGTTACTTCTGAAAACTGTACCATCCGCCATTGTGTTTTCGACCTGAAATGTGACCTGCTGATTGTAGGGAAAATTTGTTATAATTCGTATTAGCACTGAATCATGATAATATATATAATGATCACGAATTACATATATTTCAGTGACATCACCACAATTGGTACCATTTATCGTATTGCCAGAGTTTAAAATTGAATAAGTGCTCACGACACCATTAACTTTCACAAATAATGTCTGCTTTAAGGGACGATTTAGAACCCCATGATATGAACTACGCTTTGGATCAGTTCCATAGAAGTTATATCCTCCAAATTCTCCATGTATATCATAAGAATTACATGTACTATGATTTATTGAAGCTGGCCATAATTTTATCATGTCAATATGAATATCTTTATTGTCAATCTGAAAAAATGCAGTATCCTTGCTGGCATCATATAATTTGTTATTCTCCAATTTAACTGTCCCTATCCAATTTCTAAAGGGGGCATTATTAACCAGTAAATAGTACTTTTTATTTACCAAATAAGGATTTGAGCCAAGTAAATCGTCTGGTATTTTAAAATTCAATACCGAGTCGTTTTTAATTTCAACTGCCGGATAGAAAATATCATTTTTGTTATTTCTTGCCACCATCTTTAATTTCATCGCAGCGCTTGCAAATCCATGACCATATATCGTATACAAGCCACTTTCCACACAAACAACCAACGAATCATTATAATCACCATTCCAATGGTCAACTGAATAATAATAAAATTTCAGATAATCAACCTGTATGGCTTTTGTAGTAAAGCTTACCTCGCTACCATAAATAGTTTCGCCTGACGATTTCGTAGCAAATGCCCTTGCGAAATAAGCTACTCCTGTTTCAAGATTCTTGATTGTTGTGCTGTAAACGCCCTTTACAACATTACATTTAGACACGCTATCTGTTATGGTCGGATTGTGTGTTTTGGCATAACAAACTCCTATCGTTGTGGGAGTATTCGTTGTTCCATATTGCACAACTCCTCCTGCTACAACAGTGGAATATGAAGAATTCCCAATAGAACTTGTGGTTATTGATAACTCCACTTCTTTTACACCATTTTCACTACATGCAATAAACACAATGGCGAAAAGCCATACTAAATAACGAACATTTGTTTTCACCATATCAAAACGTTTTATTTTTAATTTAAATACAACTCCAAAAATAACTAGTAATATTAGGAAGGTAATTTTCTTCATTCTATATTCGTTTTTTTATTGGTTACTACTTATTTATTCTCATCAATAAAAATCATACGCATTACTACTACTTCCGGTTCTTTTGGTTTTCGATTTCTTATGTTTATTCATATTCAGAAACTTGAAGCTGTCGAGATAAATTACACCGCCTATTAAACTACATATTCCTCCAAAAATTGGAATCGGATTTACCTTATCCGTTTCTCTGGTCATAAGCGCTCCGGCCACCGATAGTAATGCCCCACCATACATAAAAAGTTGGCTAGTTCTGTTTGCTCTGTAGAAGCTGGTTAGATGATTTTTGATATTTGTTGTTTCGTTACAGCAGCTACTATCTATTTTCTGCACAACTATGCTTTTAGCATCTGCATCAGCACCACCCTGGGTGTTTGATATCTGCTGACCTTTAGCGGTTATCGAAATGAGAACAAAAAGAAGGAATAAAACTTTTTTCATAAAAAACTATTTCTGTGGGTTTATAATGTTACAAAGATACAACATATTGTTAATCTCTGTTTGGCATTGCATTGAAAGAATTATAAAAGGTGATAACACAATTTTCCCCTACCACTTTTTATCGTAGCAGGGGAAAACCTATTTTATTAGTGCTTATGCACTTGGAGCATCACCTTTATCTTTACCGCTCGTTTGGAGGGCATGGTACCTTTTGCGGAGCATGTCCATTTTTATAAACAAGTCCAGAATGGCCGGATTCGGAGTAAAGTTAGCCGCTTGTTCGATAATGCTGCAAAAGCGATTATAACTATCGGTAGCAGCGGGGCGAAGGTCGGAGCCCGATGCTCCTTGTTTCCCATCCTCCAGCTCGCGGGCTTTAAATGTAGTACTCAATGCCGCATTGTTGGCTTCCAGTTCGTTCATAAACATATCCACACCTATAGTTTGACCGGCAGTTACCAACAGAGGGTTGGCGCGGTATAACGATACGATTTTCACAGTCTGATCAATTTGATCCCCGATAGGGCCTTTGGTAATATCCCAGTTGGGTTTGAGGTAGAACTCCAGATCATTTGCTGCCTTCTTTCGGGATTCTATACGCGAGTCACTCTCGAACACCACTGTTTTTTTGATTTCGGCGTACCCATCAACGCATACTTTTCGTTCCAGATTCACCTGGTCGGTAAGTTGACTTTTTTTCGACCGATTGGTTTGAGCTCTGAATGCCCTGCCCGTTTGTTCCATTTCGGTTAAAGCGGCACTCCCCATTTCGCCAATTTCATTTCTCACCAATAAGGCGTCGTCTACTGTGAGATTAATTAATGCCGCTGCGTCTTCAATAGTCAAGCGAGCTAAAGAAACACTTGATAATTTTTGTTTTTGTTCCATTTTTTCATTTTTATGTTAGTATTAAAAAGATTCTTGAAGGTTTTTTATAGGAGTACGTCTTTTCATTTTACAGAAAGCGCAAAATTGGTCATTTTAGTTCTTTCTACAACGTAGAAAATACCAAAATGGTCAGCGAGAAACATTCTACGACGCAGAAATCACCAAAATGGTCGTCGGGGAGCATTCTACATCGTAGAAAACGCTAAAACAGTCAGCGAGGAACATTCTACGACGTAGAAAACACCAAAATGGTCGGCGGGGAACTTTCTACGACGTACAAAGCGCTAAAACTATCGTCGGGGACGTTTCGAAAATTTCGAAAATCCCTCGAAAGACATATTCAGTAAAATCAATACGTAAAAGAGCGTAATAACCAGACAGACAAAAGAAATGGAGAAAAAACAATGTGTTTTTTTTGCCTTTCGATTGCAAATATAAATAACTTAATTTAATTGAGAAAGCATTTTTGAAACTTTTTTCGCATTGCAAAGAAAAAAATTCATACAGTGAAATGTTCAACTTATTGAAATGCCCCGACAGCAAAGGCTTGCACGCAATTAACCGAAACAGCATTTTTCTGCTCACCTTCTCTCTCCAACCGCAACATCTACATCACTCCACAATTAATTTAAAATACATGCTGTTAATGTGAAATAATGTGGCTATCTTTGGGGTGGAATTTTAGTAAAAAAGAAAATCTCAATTAGCTCAACTGCCATTAATTGCGAACTACCGATCATAACCCATTCTGTAAAGAATAAGATAGATGTATCAGTAGGGGAGGGTGTTTTGTCACAATTAAAATATAAACATGAAAATAAAAATTATAATAGTCACATTATCCATAGTTTGCATTTCGTGTAAAAATCAAATAAAAAATGAGTATTACACTACTGGAGAATTAAAATATGAGAATAGTATTTTAAATGATAGCACATCCTATTTAAGAGTATTCTACAAAAATGGAAAGGTACAAAAGGAAGGAAAATTAAATATTAAAAATCAACGTATAGGTCATTGGAAAGATTACTATTCTGACGGCCTAATATACTGGGAAGGTGATTACATAGATGGTCACCTATTTATCTCAAAACCCGGAGAATGGCCCGACTATAAAAAAATGTCTACCCAACTGGAGATATCTGGGAACCCTGACACATTGATTGTTGGTAATTCATATAAGATCCGCATTTTTATGACAAGTGTTGATCCATCTGCCTATTTGGTTACTTATGCAGATTATTCCGAAGTAGAAGTAAACCGTGAGAATCCTGATGAATTCCCGTATATAATAACTCCTAAAAAGACAGGAAAATTTGAGATTTTGATGACATTTCCAAATGAATTGGGAAAGTATATAAGATATGAATCGACTAAAGCATTTATTTTACATGTAAAAAATAAATGAACAAACATTTGCCCGAGAATAGCTGCGCTACGCTCACTTTTCCTCGCGAATATATGTCTTTTCCTCGCGGATATATAGCCATTACTTACTTGCACAAAGGTGCGTGCTGGTCGGTGGGAACCAACGGTCAGAAACGTTCTGCAAACAATAAGATAGGTATATCAGGAGAGACAGCGGGAATATGCGAAGTTACAGTTCGCAAATATACGTGTTAGGGGCAAGTGTAAAAAAATAACAAATACGACAGAATTACTAAAAACAACGACTTTTCCATTATGAAGAAACTTTTATTATCTCTTTTATTTTTGACTGCATTTCAACTGACAACATTTGCACAGTACGAATATGGAACTTATTATATTGACGCAAATTTCAATTTCAATTCATCGAATGAGAAAGTTGACAATACAATTGCATTTTCGACAAAAACCAATGCTTTTAATGTAAATCCTGAAATTGGCTATTTTATAAAGAATAATCTTGCAATAGGAATTGGTTTGAATTATAAAACCTCTTTTTACTCAGACTCATATACACCTTATACAGTTTCAAATTCAAATGGATCTTTGGACTATACGTTATCTCCTGCTACTTCAAATGAATTTAATGAGGTAGCCCCGGTCTTTTTTATAAAATACTTTTATCAACCTACAAAAAAACTGAGTTTATCACTCAAAGCAAGCTATTCGAAAGGTTGGGGAACTTATAATCTGACACAAAAGTACGTTAAAAACCCACAAGGTATTGAAACAATTGTAGTTTCTGAAAAACATTCTATAGAATCAAAGTACATTTTTCTATCACCAGAAGTTCAGTACTTGTTAACCAAGAAAGTGGGACTACAAATAAATTTCAATGGTTTAGGTTATACCTCGACTACAAAATACGACAATGATAATTTCTTTTTTAATTCATACAATCCAAGTCTTAGCACTGGCAGTACGACAAGAAGTAACAATGAATCAACGAACTTCAATATAAATCCTTCTGCATGGAGCTTTGGAGTATTTGTACTTTTAAATTAATCTCGGCTCCCGCGCGATTGTATCGCGTGGGAAAACTAAGAAAGATGGTTTTGGGCGGTTAGTTGCTGGTTTGCCACATGATGCAATCGTGCGGCAGCGGGGGTAATATTTTTCTGACTTTTAATTATAATTTATTCAATATGAAACTCAAAAATAAAAAGAAACTCTACATTTTATTGGCAGCCATATGTTTTACATTAATTGGGCTTATTGCTGCATATTTTAGCTCAGACTATGAAAATTCAATACAAGGTACGCACAATAAAGGGATGTATAATATGCTTGAACAGATTAAAAGGATGTGTTCATATATGGGCTCTATACTATTTGTAGGTTTTGCAGCGTTAATTGTGTTTTCGAAATATAAGGATGTTGAGAAATAATAAATTACACCTTGTCCTCGCGGATATATAACCATTACTTGCTTGTACAAAAGTGCGGGCTGGTTCCCAACAACCAGCCAGAATCATTCTGCAAACAATCAGATAGATGTATCAGGAGGAGACAGCGTAAAACAATCTATTAAATCAATTGCCAAAGTTCAACATATTATCTAAACATTAAATCAATGATTGAAAAGAAAACACTCACAAACAAAAGAAATAGCACAATCTGGTTACTCTCAGCTGTAGTTATTCTTAACTGTAACATTTGTTTAAGTCAGACGATAAAGTCGGAAAGTAGTGACATAGAGTCTACCATGCGTAATCCAATGACCTATGATCGTTCCCAATACCCATCGGAATGGCTTATTCTTGGAAATATTCCTGCTAAATGGAATGAAGGCACCGATGTAGATTTTCTGTCGAAAGCAGGAGGCGAAGCAACTATCAGACCGCAGGAAGGACAATCGGTTGAACTTGGAGATGGAACGAAACTTTTATGGAAAAAGCTTCAAAAGCCTGCTAAAATAATTGAGATAGCTGATTTTTGTAAATATTCTCAAACTAAAGATGCCCCGGTTGAATTGATTGCACGCTATGCGTATGGTGTTATTAACCGCCCAAAAGCCGGACGCGCTCTCCTAACAATGGGTTGTGATGGCGGTATAAAAGTTTGGCTCAATGGCAAATTGATACACAACAATATGGCCTATAGGAATCTTGATGTTGATCAGGACTTTGTAGAAGTAGAATTAAACAAAGGCGACAATTATTTGCTTTACAAAACAGTACAAACAGCTTGGGGTAAACTTTTTACAACTCGGATAACAGAGGATGCCAATGTACCCGAAAACACGGTGCAAAAAATTGAAATAACACTGAAGGATAATAAAAAAGATGCAGTACTCACACTAAAATCTCCAGCACTTATAGGCACTATTACCAAGCAACAAGCCATCCATGTAAATATGTACGCAGCAGGTGGACAGTCTGTTTTCGAAAAAACAATACAACGTGGCGACTCTGTTTCTCTGAATTATACAAACTGGGCAGATGGTGTTTATGAAATTAAATATACCTACAACGATTTAACCGGGCTTTCAAAAACTGAATATCTGAACTGGTTCAAAGGCAATCTTTTGAAGTTTGCACAGGAGGTGGTAACAACCGTTCCTGATAAAACAGCAAAAAGCAGTGAAGACATAACCCATCGTATGCTTGCAGATTTTATCAACTACAGGATTGATGCTAACTTTGCAACTACCGATCAATATAAAATTTCGTTACTTCATCCTTTAGTAATGGAGTATGCCGAAATGAAAGCAAATAATCAAATCAGACCGGGTGGGTTTATTCGATTGGCTTATGTGGATGAAATTGATGGAACTCCACAATTTTGCAGATGCTATATTCCCGGCAATTATGACCCTTCAAAGAAATCTGCCTTAGTGGTCTATCTTCACGGATATAACCCCGAAAATCCCGATTACGTGCGTTGGTGGAGTGCCGACAAGCGTCATGACACATATGTAGATCGTTACAACTACATTCTGATTGAACCTCATGGTCGAGGTAATACCCAGTACATGGGCATTGGCGATCGCGATGTATTGAAATGCATACAAATGGCCAAAGAAAAATTAAATGTAGATAATGACCGTGTATATTTAACCGGCGAATCGATGGGTAGCGAAGGAACATGGCGTGTAGCCTCGGTACATCCTGAATTATTTGCAGCTATTTCGCCGGTTTATGGTGGTTGGGATTATCGAAATGACATAAAGAAAGAAGATGTTGAGAAACTTTCTGAACGTGAGAAATTTCTCAAAGACAGAACATGCTCAACCAACCAGTTCGAATCATTACTTAACATGCCAATTTTAGCTTTACATGGCGACAATGATAAAACAATTAATGTGAGCAACTCCAGATATTTAGTACGCATGCTAGAGCGTTGGGGGTATAATGTACGTTACATTGAAGTGCCCGGTAAAGGGCATGAAAATCTGGGAAAAGGCGATGTTATTTATCCATGGCTATTGCAGCAGACCCGAAACGAAAGTCCCAAAAAGGTCAGATTGAGGGCTGCCGATTTACAAACAGCGTCGGCATACTGGGTAAAGGTTTCACTTCGCGACAATGGTTGGCAGATGATGAATGTAGAAGCTGAAATTCTGGAAAATAACATCATACGAGTCAATTCTGATAATGTCTTAGAATTGGTTTTGTCGCCCCAGGCAAACTTGATACAATACAATAAGTCGGTAAATGTGATTTGGAACGGACAGATTTTTTCATTTGATAATCTTACAGATACTAAAATTACGCTGCGAAGCAAAAATTTAAAATTGAGTGCAACTCATAAGACACCTCAGATAGCCGGACCTATCCGAGACTTTACGAACACGCCTTTCGCGCTGGTAGTTGGTACCATTTCTACAGATTCATTAATGCAAAAGGTCATAAAGCTTAAAACAGATGCTTTTGTAGCTTGGTGGAAATATACACAAAAATTTGAACCACGCATACTGAAAGATACAGAAGTAAAAGATGAAGACCTGAAAAAATACTCACTCTTTCTGATGGGCGGGCCTAAGGAAAATAAAATTGCAAGACAAATAGCAAAATCACTCCCATTCGACATCAAGCCTACAACAATCTCCATTCAGGGCAAGGTTTTCCAGGCTCCGAAAGCGGTTCTTGAAGCAGTTTACCCGAGTCCGTTTAATGCAGAACGCTATGTCCGTTTAGTAGCTCCAACTTCGTACGAAGGTTTGTTTTTTTACAACCCGAACAATACACCCTTGTTAGATTTTGATTATACAATAACGGATGGCAGAATTACTAATCCGGTTACAAATGGTCAGGAAAAAGGAATAGGAATTGCTTCCGGACTTTTCGATAATAACTGGAAAATTGATGTGAATAGTTATTTAAACAAAGACAGAGATAGTGACACTGTGCATTATGCAAAACGAGTAGTAGATAAAAATTTTAGGGTTGATATAGTAACCACAGTAACACCTCCCTCAGAAATACTGAACAGCTATAAAGCCACTTATAAATTTGAACAAATGGATGCATCGTTTGAAATTACAGTGGAAAACAACGAATTGATTTTAGACATGAACGGAACAAAATTTTTCACAAAGGCTCTTTCGAATAGTGAATTTTACATCAGTGGCTTCGATGCAGTAATTTCTTTTCAGAAAGGATCAAAAAACAATGAATTTATTATCGATTTTTATCAGGGAACTTATCGAACGAAATGTTTAAAAGTCTGAACATAACGAAAGTTGAATAAGAGCATGGTAATGGGTCATTTTTTACTATGCCGATTCCCGCTGTACGGGTTCCTCAGCTCCCGCGCGATTGTATCGCGTGGGAATGCTAAGAAAGATGGTTTTGGGCGGTTAGTTGCTGATTTGCCACACGATGAAATCGTACGGTAGCGGGAGGGATATAAATAAAATGAGACTTAATAAAATTCGATAAAACAAATGGAAATAGATATAAAAGAAGGTACTATGATTGATTCAGAAGTTGCATTAATCAGAAAAAAAGTTTTCAAATCTAAAGTATTTATAATCGGATTTTTCATATTTTTTTCTTTCTGGTTTTGGATTTGGAATACTCAAGAATCCTCATTCTTCATCAATTTTGTCAATATCATTCTTGTTTTATTACTAATAGTCTTTACTTATTTTTCCTCAGCAAAAAATATTAAAACGAGAAAGGATTTGAATTCTAAAATAAAAATCATAGAGAATTCAAAAGTTCTTAATAAATACATTGATACTGGCTCAAAAGGCCGAATAATTCATTATTATATTATACTTGACTCAAAAGCGATATCTAAATACGATGTTGCTGAAGATATGTATATGAATATAACTACCGGCGATTTTATCTGTCTGGAATATTCAAAATATGCTAACTGGATTCTGAAGATCACACACAATGGTGTTAATATCGAGAATAAAAATATTATAGCATAGTTTAGCGAGTTTTATTAGGTAATATATATATCAACCAGAAAGCGAACTTCATCTCACTGATGAAGCTCGCTTTCTTTGTCCTTACTTTCTTACCTTCTTGCTCCTTACTCCTGCTTAGAACGATTGCATATCGCAGAGTTTTTTATAATATCCATCGAGGGCTACAAGGTCGTCGTGTTTACCACGTTCCACTATTTTGCCTTCGTGCATAACGCAAATCTCGTCGGCACGTTTGATGGTGGACAAGCGGTGCGCCACTACCAGTGTGGTGCGGTTGAGCATTAAGTTTTCAAGCGCATCCTGTACCAGTTTTTCCGATTCGGTATCGAGCGCCGAAGTAGCTTCGTCGAGAATTAAAATTGGAGGGTTTTTAAGGATGGCACGTGCAATACTTACCCGTTGGCGCTGTCCGCCCGAAAGCTTGCTGCCACGGTCGCCAATTGACGTTTCGTAGCCGTTCTCGGTGGCGGAGATAAAGTCGTGCGCATTGGCAATCTTAGCTGCTTCTATCACTTGCTCCAAAGTGGCACTTTCCACGCCAAAAGCAATATTGTTGAAGAAGGTATCGTTAAACAAAATAGCTTCCTGGTTTACGTTGCCCATTTGCGAACGGATATCATGTACTTTGTAATTCTTTATATTCACACCGTCCATCAATATCTCGCCTTCCACGGCGTCGTAATAGCGGGGCAACAAATCTACCAGGGTGGATTTACCGGAACCCGACTGACCAACCAGTGCTACCGTTTTACCTTTCGGAACAATAAGATTAATGTCTCTCAGCACCCAGTCGGTTTCGTACTTAAAGCCCAGGTTGCGGAATTCTATTTTGTCCGAAAAAGTGTGGATGATTTGTGGTTCTTCCGGATCTTTAATCGTGTTTTCGCTCATCAATATCATGTCCACACGTTCCAGCGAAGCCATTCCTTTTTGAATGCTATACGATGCTTTGGACAATTCTTTGGAAGGGGCAATGATGCTGTAAAAAATAACGATATAATAGATAAATTGTGCCGCATCAATTGAACTTCGGTGCCCTAAAATCAATACGCCCCCAAACCATAGCAAAAAAGCAATAACGATGGTTCCCAGCAACTCGCTTACCGGATGAGCCAGGTTATAACGACGGTTGAGGCGGGTAAATGTTTTGCGGGTCTTTTCATTCAACAAGCTAAAGCGAGCTTCCAGTTTATGTTCAGCATTAAATGCTTTTATCACTCGCAATCCACCCAATGTCTCTTCAATCTGCGAAAGTAATTCGCCCGTTTGTTCCTGTCCTTCGGTAGAACGACGTTTCAGCGACTTACCGATTTTACCAATCAGATAACCACTAAAAGGCAATAATACCAGCACAAAAAGCGTCAATTCCCAACTCATGACAAACATTACTCCCAAATAAATGAGAATCATAATAGGGTTTTTGAACACCATATCGAGTGAGCTCATGATAGACGCTTCCACTTCGTTCACATCGCCCGTCATGCGCGACATGATGTCGCCTTTGCGTTCGGCAGTGAAAAATCCGATGGGTAAACTGATAATCTTTTTGTATAACAGGTTGCGCAAATCGCGCAATACGCCCGTACGGATAGGAATTAGAAAATGAGCTCCCAGGTAAGCGGTACCCACTTTAAACGCCGTCATTACCACCAGAAATAACCCGATATAAAGCAACGCTGCACTTGGCCCTACATTTTCGATGAAATGTTGAATAGTGTATGTTACGTTATTTTGTATTCCATCAACAATGACCTTAAATTTGTCATTCCAAGTCCATACTTGATACACTTTTACCGCTTCCTCCGTTTTAAAAAGCATTTTCAACAGCGGAATAATAGCTGCAAAGGAGAAAAGACTAAAAATTGTAGTCAGCAGGTTGAATAACAAGCTCAAAAATACGTATTTTTTGTAGGGCGGAATAAACCGCTTGAGAAGTGTTATGAATTTGAACATTCTTTTTTTTGTCTATGGTCTAATGTCAAAAGTCTAATGTCTTTGTACCGAGCAGCTGTTCTAAACCGCTTGGCGGGTTAAAGATTGGTATATCGAGCAGCGGCTCTGAGCCGCTTGCCGGATGAAGGTCTGTTGTTTTAACGCGTATAGCGGACTACAGCTGCCGGACGCTGCTTGCCTCTTACTCCTTACTTCTTCTTTAAACTCCTGTATAATTTCTTGGTGTAATGCGGCGCAATTCTTCTTTTACCGATTGGCTGACATCCAACGTTTCAACAAAGTCACGAATTGATTTCTCGTTGATGCCTTCGTTGGTACGGGTTAATGCTTTCAATGCTTCGTAAGGCGAAGGATAAGCTTCACGACGCAAAATGGTTTGAATACCTTCGGCTACTACTGCCCAGGTATTGTCCAAATCGCGATAGATAGCTGTTTCGTTCAAAAGTAGCTTGCTCAACCCTTTTAGTATGCTTTGAGTAGCAATCATGGTGTGCGCAAAAGGCATCCCTACGTTGCGAAGTACGGTGCTATCGGTCAAGTCGCGTTGCAAGCGGGAGATAGGCAATTTACCGGACATAAACTCAAGCGAAGCGTTAGCGATGGCTAAATTACCTTCGGCATTCTCAAAATCGATTGGGTTTACTTTATGTGGCATAGCCGATGAACCAACTTCGCCGGCTTTGATGCGTTGTTTGAAGTATTCCATCGAAACATAAGCCCAGATATCACGACAAAGGTCGATCAAAATAGTATTGATGCGTTTCATAGCATCAAACTGAGAAGCCATGTTATCGTAGTTCGAAATTTGTGTTGTCCATTGTTCGCGTTCCAGGCCCAGTTTGTAGCTTACAAAATTATTTCCGAACAGTTTCCAGTCGATAGCAGGATAAGCCACCGCATGCGCATTGAAGTTACCGGTAGCTCCACCAAATTTGGCAGAATTAGCTATTTGTTTTAATGCTGCAATTTGTTGGTTCAATCTGTTTACAAACACCATCATTTCTTTTCCCAAACGGGTTGGAGAAGCTGGTTGTCCGTGCGTTTTGGCCAACATAGATACATCGCGCCATTCGTCCACCAGGCGGGTTAGTTCCTGAACCAGTTTACCCATTTCAGGATAATAAAGATCAGCCAACGCTTCTTTTATTGATAATGGAACAGAGGTATTGTTGATGTCTTGCGACGTAAGTCCGAAGTGGATAAATTCTTTGAAAGCTTCTAATCCAAGGACATAGAATTGTTCTTTTACAAAATACTCAATCGCTTTTACGTCGTGGTTGGTAACGGCTTCAATTTCCTTTACTTTCTGTGCATTGGCTTCGGTAAAATTGGCGTATATCTCGCGCAATTTTGGAAAAACAGAGGCCGGTACTTGCTCCAGTTGTTTCAACGGTATTTCGCAAAGGGCAATGAAGTATTCTATTTCTACCTGTACGCGGTAGCGGATAAGAGCGTATTCTGAGAAATAGTTGGCGTAAGCTTCTGTTTTAGTGCGATAACGACCATCCACAGGCGAGATGGCAGTAAGTAAAGATAAGTTCATAAAATGCTAAATTTATTGTGTGTTTTGATTATTCGTTTTTATGTGTAAAGCGTTCGAAATAAACCGCAAAGTTACGCAAATCTATCGGATTAGAAAAGTTTGTCGGCTCACTTGCATCACTGATACTTTTTCTCTACCTTTGTTTCACAAATAAAACAATAAGATAGGTGTAAAATATTTTTATCAATACATCATCAATAGAACTGAAACACACTAAAATACGCATGAGATACATTAAAATTCACAAAGAAGGACGCTTAATTATTGGATCACTGGTTCTGATTTTGTTGCTCCTAAACTTATTCATCTATACCAGAGTTGAGTCATGGGCATTTATTGCCAACATCGTTATTTCTGCATTTTTATTATTCTTTTTTGCCTATTTCTTCCGTAATCCACCGCGTAAAGTAAAAATTGACGATCCAAGTCTGGTAGTAGCTCCGGCCGATGGAACCATCGTAGTAGTGGAACCTGTGGACGAGTTGGAATATTTTGGAGAGAAAAGAATTCAGGTTTCCATCTTTATGAGCGTTTTTAATGTGCATGCCAATTGGTATCCGGTACGTGGTAAAGTACTTAAATCGGTTCACCACAGTGGCCGACACATGGCTGCTTTTTTGCCAAAGTCGAGCACTGAAAACGAACGTTCGACGGTAGTTATCGAGACTCCTTCTAAAACTCAAATTCTTGTACGTCAAATTGCTGGTGCGTTGGCGCGTCGCATTGTAACCTATGCACATGCCGGCAAAGAATGTCATCTGAACGAGCATCTTGGATTTATTAAATTCGGATCACGCGTGGATCTTTATTTCCCAATGGATACAGAAATTTTTGTACAAGTGGGCGATTCAACTACCGGTAATGAAACCATTATTGCCCGTCTAAACGAAGAATGAACCAATGACCATCGAAGAAGCCCAAGCTCAGGTAGACCAATGGATTAAAACCTATGGTGTGCGGTATTTTGCCGAAATGACCAATATGGCCATTCTGACAGAAGAAGTGGGTGAGCTGGCCCGAGTGATGGTACGAACTTACGGCGAACAGTCGTTTAAAAAATCAGACCTGCAGGCCAATCTGGCCGACGAAATGGCCGACGTGCTGTGGGTGCTTATTTGCCTTGCCAACCAAACCGGCGTGAACCTCACCGAAGCATTTGAAAAAAACATGCTGAAGAAAACCCAACGAGACAGCACCCGTCATCTTGAAAACGATAAACTGAATCAATAGTCGATAGTTTATAGTTGCAAAACCATTCCTCAATAAACAGAATCAACCAATTCCCCCAATAGCCATGAGCAAATTTAAAGAACTTTTCGATCTTTACGATTGTAACTTAAACGACGAAAACATCAAACAAGATGTTGACAAAATACTAGCTGCGCATTACGATGAAAATAATACCACAGAGGTTTACAAACAATGTCTGAGTCAGATTGACCTTACCTCGTTGAATGGAACAGATACTGACGGTGAAATCATCGCAATGGTAAATAAAGTAAACCATTTCAAAGCGAATTATCCTGCTTTACCAAATGTGGGTGCTATTTGTGTATATCCGGCCTTAGTGCCTGTGGTAAAAGAACATTTGAGTGCCGGTGTAGGCATTGCAGCTGTTTCGGCAGGATTTCCTGCATCGCAAACATTTATCGAGGTAAAAGTAGCCGAAACGGCCATGTGCGTTATGGAAGGCGCTACCGAAATTGATGTGGTTATTTCTATCGGCAAATTTCTGGAAGAGAAATATCAGGAAGTGTACGAAGAACTAACAGAAATTAAAGCCGCCTGTCGTGCAGCGCATTTGAAAGTTATTCTCGAAACCGGTGCCTTAAAATCGGCTTCGAATATCAAGAAAGCATCGCTTCTGGCCATGTCATCGGGTGCCGATTTTATCAAAACATCTACCGGAAAAATCCCCGTAGCTGCCACATTGGAAGCTACCTACATCATGTGCCAGGCCATTAAAGAATGGCACGAAAAAACGGGTATTAAAGTGAGTTATAAACCGGCCGGTGGAATTGTAACGACCGAAGATGCCGTGAAACATTACACCTTGGTGAAAGAAATTCTGGGCGCTGAATGGTTGAACAATACCATGTTCCGTTTTGGTGCGAGCCGTTTGGCAAACAATCTGCTAAGTTCAATTGAAGGAAAAGAAGTGAAGTATTTCTAAGCTACATTAGTTGCTTCTCGAAGCGGCAAATTCTGCACAAAGTATAAGTGATTTTTTCACATCGCTATCAGCAAAGCCATTGAGTTCCTCGATGGCTTTGTTTTTGTACAATTCCATCTGATCTTCGGCATAAGCTACTCCGCCATTTTCGTGGACAAAGCGAGTGATATTGTGAATGTTTTCGGGAGAAAAGTCTTTTTGATCAATGTATTTTAATATCGTTTCCTTCGTGTTACCTACTGAGTTTCGAAGGGCGAAAATCAAGGGCAGGGTTACTTTTCCGTCGCGAATATCATTACCGGTTGGTTTTCCAATCTGCACACTGTCGGAATAATCGAAAATATCATCTTTTATCTGAAAACAGATACCCAGGTACTCCCCAAAGTTGCGCAAATGTGCTAGCTGTTCTTCAGTTGCATTTACCGAGAGTCCACCCACTTCGGTACAGGTTGAAAATAACAGCGCCGTTTTTTTGCGAATGACAGTAAAATAATTCTCTTCCGAAATTTTTGAAGCTTGTGCGCTTGCGAGTTGCAGTAATTCACCATCCGAAAGCTGCATACCAATATTGGCAACCGATTTCAGGATCTGAAGACTATCTGTTTTGGTAACGCATCCCAGGGCTTTCGACAGGATATAATCGCCCGATAGAATTGCTATTTTATTGGTCCAACGAGCATTTATTGAGGGTTTGCCGCGTCGTTCATCCGAGTCGTCCACCACATCGTCGTGTATCAAGCTGGCGGTATGCAGTAGCTCCAACGAAAGGGCACCGTAAATAGTCGTTTCATTCACTTCGCCACACAGTTTTGCCGACAAAAGCGCCATCATAGGTCGCAGTTGCTTTCCACTCTTTTGAAGTACATATTCGTTTACACTCAAAAGCATCGGATTATCCGTGCTAAGAGATTCTGCAAATGTTTTAGCAAACAATTGCATTTCGTTCTGTATCGGTTTTCGAATGTTGTCGATATAGTTCATGTAACGGTTAATTCGTTGGAAATGCAAAAGTAAACATTTTTGCGTGTAGTTTGGTTCATTATAATAAATTCTGTACAAAATTTAATTACTTTTACAGTCAAAACAAACAAGTCATCGCTCAACAGTCGAAAGTGAGTTGGCTTTATTTGTTTTTTGTTGTCAAAAGCCAGTATCTGTTTATGGCAATTTTGACTTTTTACTCACAAGTTAGATCAGATTGTTTGAGACAGTTGATAAACAACAGCTGACTTTAAACCATTGAAATTATGAAAAAACTATTTCTTATTGATGCATATGCCATCATTTATCGTGCTTATTACGCGTTCATCCGCAATCCTCGGTTTAACTCCAAAGGGCTAAATACTTCTGCTATTTTTGGGTTTGTAAACACGCTCGAAGATGTGCTGAAGCGCGAAAAGCCAACACATATCGCAGTAGCTTTCGACCCCAAAGGAAAAACCTTTCGTCATGAAGCCTACGATCTTTACAAAGCACAACGCGAGGCCACTCCCGAAGATATTCGTCTGGCAGTTCCGATCATCAAAGACTTAATCAAAGCGTACAATATTCCGGCACTTGAAGTACCGGGTTATGAAGCAGATGATGTGATTGGCACCATGGCTAAACTGGCCGAAAAGGAAGGTTTTGATGTGTTTATGCTTACGCCGGATAAAGACTACGGACAGTTGGTGTCGGAACATATTTCGATGTATCGCCCCAAACATACAGGTGGTTTCGAAGTGATGGGGCCTAAAGAGATTCGCGAAAAATATGATTTGACCAGCCATGAGCAGGTGATCGATTTGCTTGGATTAATGGGCGATGCGTCCGATAATATTCCCGGCTGCCCCGGTGTGGGAGAGAAAACAGCGGTGAAACTGTTGCAGCAATTTGGCAGTATCGATATTCTGCTGACGCGTACCGACGAGCTAAAAGGTGCTTTGAAAACAAAGATTGAAGAAAACAGAGAGCAAATTATTTTCTCACGCTTCTTAGCTACTATCAAAATTGATGTGCCTGTCGAGTTTAACGAGAAAGAACTGGAAGTTGAACCTATCAACGAACCTGCTTTGCGTGCTCTTTTTGAAGAATTGGAATTCAGAACCATGACCACTGCTAAGTTTGGCAATGGGTTTACTTCTTTTCCTCCCGATCAGCCATTGCCTCGTGTTGGGTTTGCAAAACCAAAACCGACTGGGCAAATGTCTTTGTTCGATGAACCTGCAGCAGAAGAAAAGCCAAAAGAAAAACCGGCACCTCAACCAACAATTGACTTTACAGCACCGCAAGAATCTGTTTCCGGCTTACAAAATCTCACGACCACGCCGCATAAATACGTACTGGTGGACACAAAGGTAAAACGTTCGGATTTGATTTCGAAGCTTTTTATGCAAAAGTCGGTTTGTTTCGATACCGAAACTACCGGTCTTGATGTATTCAACGATGATCTGGTCGGTCTTTCGTTTTGCTTTACCGAAGGAGAATCGTACTATGTTTCGTTGCCCGAAAATAAAGAAGAAGCGCGACAAGTATTGCTCGAATTTCGTGTCATTTTCGAAAGTGAGCAAATAGAGAAAATAGGGCAGAACATCAAATTTGATTTACTGATGCTGGCGCAATATGGCGTGGAACTGAATGGCAAATTGTTCGATACTATGATTGCGCATTATCTTATTCAGCCCGAATTGCGTCACGGAATGGATTATCTGGCCGAGATTTATTTGAAATATCGCACCATCCATTTCGAAGATATTGTGGGTTCAAAAGGTAAGAATCAGATGAATATTCGCTCTGTGGAACCGGATAAACTGTGCGACTATGCTGCCGAAGATGCGGATATTACTTTCCGATTGAAGAAAATACTTGAAAAAGAACTGGAAGCGAATTCGCTTTCATCGCTGTTCTATGACATTGAAATGCCACTTATGAAAGTGCTTTCTATTATCGAAAGAAACGGGGTGCGACTCGATATTCCGGCACTGGCCGAGAGTTCTACTATTCTGACAGCTGAGATGGGCGTGTTGGAAAAAGAGATTCACGAATTGGCAGGCGGTGAGTTTAATGTGAGCTCACCCATGCAGGTGGGAGAGGTGCTTTTCGACCGCTTACAACTAGACGCTAAAGCTAAGAAAACCAAGACGGGTCAATACTCTACGTCCGAAGATATTCTGGAAAAACTACAATCCAAACATCCGATCATAGGTAAAATTCTCGATTATCGCGGATTGAAAAAACTGTTGAGTACCTATATCGACTCGCTGCCGCAATTAGTCAATCCAAAAACGGGAAAGGTTCACACCTCTTTCAATCAAACCGTTGCAGCTACCGGTCGACTCAGTTCCACGAATCCGAATCTTCAGAATATTCCGATTCGCGATGCGCAGGGCAAGGAAATTCGGAAGGCCTTTATTCCCGACGATGGTTGCTTGTTTTTCAGTGCCGATTATTCGCAAATCGAACTTCGCATTATGGCACACCTGAGCGGCGATAAAAATATGTTGGAAGCCTTCAACAGCGGACACGATATTCATACCGCCACAGCTGCTAAGATCTACAAAATTCCAATTGAAGAAGTGACATCGGATATGCGCCGCAAGGCTAAGACGGCCAACTTTGGGATTATCTACGGTATTTCTGTTTTTGGTCTGTCGGACCGATTGAGTATTCCGCGCGCCGAAGCCAAAGAGCTTATTGAGGGCTATTTTGCGACCTATCCCGACGTGAAAAAATACATGGATAACGCCATTCAGAAAGCCAAAGAGATGGGCTACGTGGAAACGCTGCTTGGCCGGAAACGCTTTTTGCCGGATATCAATTCGCAGAACAGTATTGTGCGCGGTTTCGCAGAGCGTAATGCCATTAACGCACCTATTCAGGGAACGGCTGCCGATATCATCAAAATTGCCATGGTGCGTATTCAAAAGCGCCTAGAGCAAGATAATCTGCAAGCCAAAATGACCATGCAGGTTCATGATGAGTTGAACTTTACGGTGCCAAATTCTGAAATAGATGTGGTAAAAAAAGTGGTGGTCGACGAAATGGAAAACGCCATCAAGCTTCAGGTGCCGCTTATTGCCGATTGTGGCGTGGGAGCCAACTGGTTGGAAGCGCATTGAGATAGATAATGTCAAGACAATCACCTGAAAATGAGTGAAATGTTCTTCAGGTTTAGGAGGTTCTTCTTGTTCTTGAATTAGCCGTTGAACAATAGAAAAGATCCTTTGTGGAAACGATAAGTATCACTTTGGTAAATAATAAGTATCTTTTGAGTAAACGATAAGCATCTTTTATTCAAAAGATACTTATCGTTTTTAAATTCAAATAGCAGTATTTAGCTATCGATACACTTTACCTGAATTATTAGAATAATCTGATATTACAATATTTCTAAATTCAGTATCCTTACCCCGATTACCCATTATTATGCCAGGAAATTCGCTTGTTAATGTTAATATGTCAACTGTTTCCACAGATCCTTTAAGTGGTGGGAATAATAGTGTAATTTCAACCATTTTATGTGTAGAGTTTGTAACAACCAATATTTGATTCAATGGCAATCCATTTTCAGACCGTCGAACAATATATCGATCTTTCGTTTTTTTATCCACAATTGTTAAACCGGAACTTAAATAAATCCACCATTCCTTTTCAAAAATTGGTATTGCAAAAGTTACTTTGGTTTCATTTCGACTTTTCTCAATGCTCACGAGCTTTTCGTCATTTGAATTTGTAAATGGAATATCACTTATTTTAAATTCATGAGGCATTAATCTGCGAGCTTCACGCCATATTTTATCATCTAGTTCTTTACGCTCTTTTTGTTCTTGGCTCAACTCTTGAGAAGGTATTATCCTGGTAGTAGTGCTAGTAGAACCGTTGTCATAAACTTTAGTCGTAGTACCGTTGCTAAATATGGTTTCAATAACTTTATGAGTCTGGGGTTTTGACTCAAATTTAGGCATGCTCATTTGCATTGCTTCAGAAAAGATTTTTGAGAAAAGTTGATTCTCAAATAACGACATTACTTGTTGCGAAAATCCTTCTATTTTAGTTTGGATTGAACTCTCTTTTTTTAGTTTATCAACATTTGCTTTTAGATTGTATAAATTTGCCTGGAAACTTTTCAAATCATCCTTCGTTATTGAGGACAGAAATTTGTCAGAAAATGGAAGTTGCCCAAGATTTTTTCCACCTCCATTCATATCTAGATTTTTAAAAATAAGGTTAAGATCTTCATTTTTTATTGACTTTGAATTATTACGAATGATTTTATCCAACTCCTTTAAGGCTAAAGCTGTTTGTGTAGAACAATCATTCAATGCTTTGTCTATTTGCTGTTTGTTTAAATTACCAGCACCAAGACTAAGCGTATTGTTATTGGGTAAACTCACTTTTGAAGAATCGATAGTAAAAGTTGAATCCTCACTAACTGTACTTGCAGCCAATGTATCTTTTAAATAAGATTCTGCTTGCAGATTACTTTTACTTGTGTTTTTTGCTTTGTACTTCACCTGACTTTGTCCTGTAGTAAAACACAACAATGAAAAAACACCGATAAAGAAAGGGAGAATCAACGCCCGGCGTAGCGTTGTAAAACGGATGTGACATTTGTTTTTCATCATAATAAATCTTTTTTTTGTAAATGAATTATTGAAACCATTGGCCAGGTAAGGATTGTTCTCCATTACCTCTTCCAGGATAACTGTTTGGTATTTGTATAGATTATGTCCCTCGTCCAACACGCTGCGGTCTGCATGAAACTCACTCACGTTGCGCAGTTCGCGGCGTACCCACCACAGTACAGGGTTAAACCAGAATAGGCGGACAAGGATTTCTATGATAAAAACATCGAGGTAATGGCGGTGCTTAATGTGCCACTGTTCGTGTTTGAGTATCATTTCCAGTTTGGAGCCTGTAAGGTTCGGACTCAGGAATATGGTTTTATAAAACGAAAAGGGAGTTGGGATTTCGGCACTTTCCACCATTTCAAATCCATCTTTTACCGTCAGCTTTCCTCTCCGCTTCAGTGCCAGTATGCTGAACAATTGAATGAGCAACAATACGAATAATATGGAAGTAACTGTTATATATACAGCAAGGGCAACCTTCTTCACCGTCAACAGAGCAAGATACTTGTTGGGTTCAGCGACTTTTTCAGCAGACTTTGGATTTGCTGCCAAAACCGGTACTTGAGAAATAGCCGACTGATTGTTGCTGATTATTGGCATAGTTTGCACTGCCTCAATTTCTATGATCTCAGCAGGTGGGGTGTATACCACAATACTAAACTGCGAAATAAGGATGGCCACCAACGCAATGGACAATAAGTACACGCGGCAGTTATTGAACGTGGCTTTTTCGCTAAACAAAAACCAATAGAAAGCAACCATTAAAGCGGCAGCTAAAATATATTTCCCGATTGGAAAACCTAAGGCTAACAATTCTTGAATCATGGCAATTCGTTTTTATTCTCGTTTAAAATCTTGATAATGCTCTCTATTTCTTTGTTAGATAATTTTTCTTTCTGAGCAAAAAAGGAAATCATGGAACGTAATGAGCCACTAAAAAAAGTATTTTTCACTCCGGCCATAAAATTCTCCATATACGCTTCTCTGGTAATTAATGGATAATACTGATGACTTTTTCCAAAGGTTTTATAGCCTATAAATCCTTTAGTGACGAGTATTCGCATAAACGTAGACACCGTGTTGTACGCAGGCTTTGGTTCCCCCAGCTCAGCCAGAATGTCGTTTACAAATCCCTGCTGTTTGTCCCACAGCACATTCATAAGTTGTAGTTCTACCTTTGTAAGTTCTTTTGTTTCCATGACTATTTATTTTTAAGCTATTTAATACTGCAAACATATAACTAATAATTTAATTACACAACTAAAAGGTTAGTTATTGTGGCTTTATTTTCAATATTTAACTTCTAAGCTGTAAATAGTGTTGAATTACAGTTGCTTGAATAAACAAAAAAAGCATTGGAATTATCCCAATGCTTTTTGTATCTAATTAAAACAGACTAAAGTTCAATAGTTCTATTTCTATCTTTTGTTCGAAAATCCTTTGCTGCTGGCATTGGATTTTCCAGCAGAACCACCTCGTCCACTTTTGGCTCCGCTGTATCTTTTGTCAGCGGGTGCAGCACTACCATGTCCACGCAATGCTTTCGACTTTGGATTCGGGTTAGTAGCTCTGTCCATTTGCTTGGCTGCCGAGCTTCGTTGAGCTGGTCTGGCTGCTCCGCTACCCGGATTCTTAGGTTTTGTGTCTTTCGCCTTTTGTCCTTGTTCTTTTGTCTTCGAAGGCTCAGCAGTTGACGATGAATTGGCAATTGCATCCATGATCTCGGTCATTTCGTGTGGGGTGAGTGGTCGCCATTCGCCGGTAGGAATGCCTTTGAGGTTGATGTTCATAATTCTAACACGTTCCAGTTTCGTCACGTCATATTCGAAATACTCACACATTCGGCGAATTTGACGGTTCAGTCCTTGCACCAATACGATTCGGAAGGTGTAAACCGATTCTTTTGTTACCTTACACTTTTTGGTCGTTTCGCCCAGCATGGGAACGCCATTGCCCATTCGGGTAATAAAATCGTCGGTGATGGGTTTGTTGACGGTTACCAGGTATTCCTTTTCGTGGTTGTTTCCGGCACGTAAAATTTTGTTGACGATATCGCCATTATTCGTCATAAAAATCAATCCCTGCGATTCCTTGTCGAGTCTGCCGATAGGGAAAATCCGCTCGTGGTAGCCAATATAATCGATGATTGAATCTTTAACACCAACTTCGGTGGTACTGATTACTCCAACCGGTTTATTGAAGGCCAGAAACACAAATTCATCACCCACCTTAGCTTCTATACGTTGCCCGTTGAGCATTACTTTATCTTTGGCCGAAACCATTTCACCCACCACAGCCCGATGTCCGTTTACCAGCACTTTACCGGTTTCTATAAACTTGTCGGCCTCCCGACGGGAGCAAACACCGCTGTCGCTAATGAATTTATTTAATCTTATTTTCTCGGCCATTTTTGTTTGTTCGGTTTGGGTTTGGGAGGTCAAAGTTCCAACTCCAACTATTTTTTAGTTTTGTCTTTTAATATATCCAGTAGCTCGCTGATTACCATGGCACTCGCTCCCCATATTTCGGCATTGTTTACATCAAAATACGGTGCATCCGAAGCTGCTTTTATCGAATTGACATAGAAATCCTTCTGTTTAATCACATCGGGTTTGAAAAATTCGGTGACCGGAATCTCAATCACCTCATCTACTTCACGTTCTTGCATTTTATACAAGGGTTTTTCTTTCAGATAACCTACAAAAATACTTATCAGATAGTTACTTGGTGGCACATAAATATCCGAAAGACGACCGATAATCTCGATTTCATCGCGCGATATACCTATTTCTTCTTCAATCTCCCGAAGGGCGGTTGTCTGTACATCAATATCTTCTGTTTCAAATCTTCCGCCCGGAAATGCAATTTGACCTGAATGGATACCTACATAGCTACTTCGACGAATCACTATCATTTTCAGTTCATTATATTCCTGAAAAAAGAGAATCAGCACTGCACTTTTTTGTGCATTTCGAGCATCGTCGTTTTTATTGATAAGATCCTGAACGCGGTGTTTAGGTGCCATCTTCAGATGTGACGCTAAGCCCGGCAAAGGTAGTTGAAATTTCTGTTTTAATTCGTCTTTGCTAAATTGCATATGCTTACAAACTAAATTTCCCGCAGGTTCCGCTGATTTTCGCTGAAATACATCTGCGCTATTAGCGTAACCTACGGGAAATAATCTTTATTCTTTTTGTCTTTGATCTTTTGTCTTTATTCTCTTATTGACAAATCACACAACCTTCGCATTTGGATAATTCACCACGAAGTCGTTTTTCTACCAGCATCTTAATACGATCCTGCAATGCAGGGATGCGTATATTTTCAATCACATCATTCGTAAAAGCAAACATCAGCAGCAAGCGAGCTTCCTCACCCGAAATTCCACGTGCCTGCATATAGAATTTTGCAGATTCGTCGAGCTGACCAATAGTAGCACCGTGCGAACATTTTACGTCATCGGCATAAATCTCCAATTGCGGTTTGGTGCGCATTTTGGCTGTTTTACTCAACAAAATATTGCGGTTGGTTTGAAAAGCAGCCGTTTTTTGAGCGTCTTTCGCCACATAAAGTTTACCGGTAAAACCACCTTTTGCCATATCGTCCAGCACGTATTTAAACAGTTCGCGACTATGACAATTGGGTTTGTTATGAATGATAGAGGTGAAGTTGTCCACCTGTTGGTTTTTGTCGCCAATCACCATTCCACAAAGCAATGTTTCGCATTGTTCGCCGTCCAAATCAATCTCAACCGTATTGCGTGTTTGTCCATTGTGCAATGTAATCACGTTTGCCAGCACGTTTGACGAAGCCTGTTGGTCGATAAGTAGAGTCGCAAGGTTGGTGGTTTTTACGTGCATGTTTTCCAACTTGTAATGCTCATAAGTAGCATTCTCACTCACGAAAACTTCCGTTACACGATTGGAAAGAAAACGTACATCGTCTACCGTATGGTCGCATACCAGCAATTGCGCCTTAGCACCTTCCTCAAGGATAATTAAATTATGACTGTTGGCCATAAAATCCACATCCGAACGCATGATATTTACCAATTGTACCGGCTTGTCGAGCACCACATTTTTGGGTACATACATGAAAAATCCATCCTGCGCAAAAGCTCCATTGAAAGCAATTAATCCGTCTTCCTTTTTCGAACTTAGTTTTCCGAAGTATTGCTTTACCAATTCAGGATGTGTTTCGGCTACCTGGTTTACGCTACCGATAATCACGCCTTCGGGCAAACTGTTATTCCGGATATCTTTTACCGGGTAAAATGCATCATTTACCACAAAGTAAAGGTATGAATGAATACCCGGCACATCGCAGGTAAAGACCTCGTAAGGATTTACCGGAATAGGAATACGGTTAATATTCACTCCATAGTCGATTGAAAGACCGGCTTTCAAATCGGAATATTTGTAATTCTCCAACGCCACGGTAGGGAAATGTAACTTTTCGAACAACGCAAATGCGTCATCGCGAAGATCGTTCATCACCCCTGTCGAATGCTTTTTAATGCTTTCGTGATGTTGTTTATATAAATCGATATATTGTTGTTCCATAATTATATTACCACTAAGGCACTTAGAAAACTAAGTAACACAGAGTTAATTAAATTGTATTATTCTATTGGTAGATTTGCAAATTTCTCAGTCACTAATGAAATTAAACCATTCTTTGTTATGTTTACACAATTAAAATTAATGAGTAAACCCTTCGGAATGCCAGTCAATTTTAAATATGAAAGTAATTGAGCTTTATAAATTGGGTGTATTTCTTCAACTGCCTTCAGTTCAACTATAATACAATCATTTATAAGTAAGTCCAGTTTCAATTCAGATTTCAAAACTCTTCCTTTGTAGACAAGCGGTATTTTTTCTTGTGAAACAACTCTCAATCCTTCTAGTCTAAGCTCTTCAATAAAACACTCTTCATAAATTGCCTCTAACAATCCAGGTCCAAGGTGTTTATGTACTTCAATAGCACATCCAACAATTTTATAACCTAAATCAGTCAATTCTTTTTGAGTCATATTAAGCGCGTTTCTTAGTGAGACTTTGTGTTCTAAGTGACTTAGTGGTGAAATTTATTTACCATCTACTTCTTGCTTAATCCAGTCGTACCCACGTTCTTCAAGTTCCAGCGCCAGTTCTTTGCCGCCCGATTTTACAATGCGTCCATCGTACAATACATGCACAAAGTCAGGTACGATATAGTCCAACAAACGTTGGTAGTGAGTAATCACAATGCTTGCATTATCAGCAGTTTTGAGTTTATTTACTCCGTTGGCCACGATACGCAAGGCGTCAATATCCAGACCAGAATCCGTTTCGTCAAGAATAGACAAGCGCGGATCAAGCATAGCCATTTGGAAGATTTCGTTACGTTTTTTTTCTCCACCGGAGAAACCTTCGTTTACTGAGCGGTTCGCCAGTTTGTTGTCCATTTCTACCAATTCCTTCTTTTCACGCATGGTGCGCAAGAAGTCTGTTGCAGAAAGCGGTTCGAGGTTTTTATATTTGCGGTGTTCGTTCAGTGCTGTGCGCATAAAATTCACCATGCTCACACCCGGGATTTCTACCGGATACTGAAAGCTTAGAAAAATTCCTTCGCGCGAACGATCTTCCGGCGATAATTCCAATAAATTCTTACCATAGAAAGTCACGTCACCTTTTGTTACTTCAAAGGCTTGGTTGCCTGTGAGAACAGAAGCTAAGGTTGATTTACCGGCACCGTTTGGCCCCATGATAGCATGTATCTCGCCCGGACGAACCACCAGATTCAATCCTTTTAATATTTCCTTGCCATTTATATTGGCGTGTAAGTTTTTAATTTCTAACATGTTATATGACCCCTAGCCCCTAAAGGGGAATTAAATTAGTATTGTTTTTTTTAAAATACACCCCTAACTCCTAAAGGGGAACTAAGTTAGCATTGTTTTATTGACTCTTTATTTTCTAAATACGACTTTATTTATTAAGAATAAAGTTCATAAATCGCACTCCGCAAAAGCCCCATTTAGGGGGTTGGGGGTCGTTTTATTTATCCAACCGAACCTTCCAACGTTATTTGCAGTAGCTTTTGTGCTTCTACAGCAAATTCCATGGGCAGTTGATTAAGGACTTCTTTGGCATATCCGTTTACGATCAAACCGACAGCATCTTCGGTAGAAATACCGCGTTGATTACAGTAAAATATTTGATCTTCGTTGATTTTCGAAGTAGTTGCTTCGTGTTCCACAATGGCGGTGTCGTTATCCACCTCCATATATGGGAAAGTGTGCGCACCACATTTATCGCCAAGCAGTAAACTATCGCATTGAGAATAGTTACGGGCATTTTCGGCTTTCGGGTTAATTTTTACCAATCCACGGTAACTGTTTTGGCTTTTACCTGCCGAGATTCCCTTTGATAAAATATGACTACTGGTATTTTTACCAATATGAAGCATTTTTGTTCCTGTGTCGGCTTGTTGGTGATGATTGGTAACGGCTACCGAGTAAAACTCAGCCGATGAATTATCGCCCAGCAAAATACAACTTGGATATTTCCAGGTGACAGCCGATCCGGTTTCCACTTGTGTCCATGAAATTTTTGAGCTATCACCTTTACAAATACCACGTTTTGTTACAAAATTATAAATTCCACCTACACCATTTTTATCGCCCGGATACCAGTTTTGAACTGTCGAATATTTAACTTCTGCATTTTTCATGGCAATTATTTCCACAATGGCAGCATGCAATTGGTTTTCGTCGCGCATTGGTGCTGTACAGCCTTCGAGATACGAAACGTAACTATCCTCGTCGGCAATAATCAACGTCCGCTCAAACTGTCCGGTATTAATTGCATTGATACGGAAATAGGTAGAGAGCTCCATTGGGCAACGAACGCCTTTAGGAATATATACGAAAGAACCGTCGCTAAAAACGGCGCAATTGAGTGTTGCAAAAAAGTTATCGGCATAAGGTACCACTGAGCCCATGTATTTTTGAACCAAATCGGGGTGATGTTCTACCGCCTCGCTAAACGAACAAAAAATAATTCCCTTTTCGGCAAGACTTTCTTTGAAAGTCGTCTTTACAGAAATACTGTCCATAACCACATCTACTGCCATTCCTGAAAGCATTTTTTGCTCTTCCATCGAAATGCCTAATTTGTTGAATGTTTTCAGCAATTCAGGATCTACTTCATCCAAACTCTGCGGTGCATTTTTACGTGGGGCAGCGTAATACGCAATACTCTGAAAGTCTATTTTCGGAATATTCAAATGCGCCCATGTTGGCATCTCCATCGTAAGCCAATGACGATAGGCTTTCAAGCGAAATTCGAGCATCCATTCAGGTTCATTTTTTTTAGCCGAAATAAGTCGCACCACATCTTCGCTGAGTCCAATGGGAATAATATCGGTTTCAATATCGGTGGTAAAGCCGTACTTGTAATCTGATTGGGTAAGTTGGTCTAATATATCTTCTGACATAATGATTTCAATTTGTTATTCAAACAATGTATATTGAATGAAATTTTAAAACGCAAAGGTACAAAAAATGTGTTTTACAGCATAATTCTTTGACCTAAAAGAGTAACGACATAACGTATTTATACGAGTTATTGTTCTGAATTTGGTGGATATTGACAATTATTGAGGGAAATTCATGCTTAAATGTAAAAAATAGAGGGAAAACTGAATAATCAATTTTCCCTCTATACCTCAATATAAATATCATTTTATTTCTTTTCGAGCTGCTTTTGAATCTTTTTGATAGCCGATTCGATTGATTTCTCAGGTTCAATGACATTGTATTCGCCCCAGAATGATGGATCAGAAAAACCAACTGCTTCATCGCTTATCACGATTGAAGGCTTGATTCGTTCTTTGGGGTTTACCAATTTAGCATGAGTATCAAGTTCCCAATCGGTGACTGCCATTTCTATCGTTGAATTATAAGTGGTTTTGAACAATCTCTTCTTCCAGTTTATTTTTAACCCCAGTTGAATCCTACTATAACTGTAGTACCACTTCCCATCCTTTTCGGTATAATCAATCCTGTAAGATGCTTCAACCGGATATACGTCGGCATTGAATGGTTTTTTTAAAACAAACATTTTGCTCGCTAAGTCTCTGTTCTGTATATTCAAATTAAAAACTGCACTTTTCATGGCGTAATTCTTGGCATCAATATACAGCTTGCCATAATATAAAGGATCTACAACACCAGCACGTTGCTTGAAGTCAATTACAAAAATAAGACGTTTATCCATGTAGGTTGACCGATCGAATGTAAATTCATAATTGGCCATCATTTCGTCCGTAAAAATCATATCCGGATATCTCATAATGTCCAGATATAGAGAGTTGAATGGACCACCCTGAAGCTTAAATGATACGGTGTCCAGCTTACTGTAGTCTGCTTTCTTGCGGGCTTTATACAATGTTACAATATCGTTTTTATACGAATTGTAGGGTTGTTTGTAAATTTCCGCTACCGCTTCCGACAATGACACATACGATCTTCCTTTTTTGATTGTTTCGCGATAAAAAGCCGTCATACGATTTAAATCGCTCGAATAATTCTTATCTTTTCTATCCAGCACTTCGCGTATCAACGCTTCTGCGTTTTTCGAAACCACGCTGATCTCCGGCAATTCTACCGAAGTGGGTTCCAATTCTATTTTTGCTTTTTCCTGTGTTAGCTCTGCAAGTGTCACCGTTTTTGACTTGTAGCCAATGTGACTGATGACAAGTTTTGCATCCAGCAGATCTTTTCCTATTTTAAGTGAAAACTCACCCTCGGAGTTTGTTACAGTTGAAACGTTCGAACCAATCACCGAGACATTGGCATAGATTAATATTTCTCCATTCTTTTTGTCAACAACTTTTGCTCTGTATTCATTAAAGCTTTCCTGACCTGTATGGTGAATGGTGGGTAAAGTATTAGAAGCCATTACTGAAAATGGAAAGAGAGCAAGTACAATTAGCCAATTTGCAACTAAGCTATTGAACAAAATGCATTTTTGTGTTTTCATAATAAATCATATTAAAATTGTTTGTAGTAGAAGAGAATCACTTTCAAAACAAAAATATTAATCAATGATAACTTCTGAAAATTTTTTACAAAAGTATGGATATTTTTTTGAATAAAGAAACAAATTCTTACCTACTTAAATAGAACTGAATCAAGCTGATATTTTGCTTGCGAATTGGTTTGACATTCTCACAAAAGAAAACACGTTCTGACACAAAAATAGCGACCAATCGATAAACAGATGTATCAATTAATCGCTATTTTTATTTTGTTGGTGCCAGACCGATCGTGCATTCAATGCTAAAAATAACATTGAAGAGATCAAGTTCTGCTTATTTCCAATAAAGAACCAATAAAAGTAAAAGTGCAACTGCAATATAGCTAGTTACAAGTAAGGTAACTGTTTTTACCGTGACGCGTGAGATGAATGCTTTCATGATGATTACGGTTATTTGTGATTAATACGTTTATAATGACAAAACTGAAAGGTTTACAAATATATAAAAAATATCTAATTTATTGCAAATCAACATTTTGTAGCAATATATAGATTGGTTATAGTAAATTTATTATTTTCATTTAATACAAAAAGCTACAAATACAATATTCATTAACCTGGAATGTACAATGTCATGGAAACGTAGTTTAGGTATAATTTATTGTGCATCTGGTAAATGTAAATGTAATTTCACTATTTTACTGTATTACATTTGTTGTAATTTAACGCATTATTTGTTACATTTATCTCCTTTGACGACAGGATATTTTTTTGTGAATAATGATTAAGAAATTACAATTTCAAATAATATGCGAGAATAGATTTATTCACGATGTTATTTTATCAGCAAACTTTAACTTTATTGACAAATAAAATAACAGTTCGCATTTAATAAATAATCTGTAAATGAAAACATTGCTACTAAAGTAACTAGATATATTACTATAATTGTAGTGTTTAATCTGGTATCAAGTTTAAATATTGATGCCATTAAAGCTAATTGGTGGTTAAATCAAAAAAGAAAGTCTCCTGTTGATACTTTCAACAGGAGGCTTATTTAAGTGCAATAGAAAAGATTATTTCTTCTCTTTCAACAAATCGCGAATTTCTGCAAGCAGAACTTCTTCTTTGCTCGGAGCTGGAGCAGCTGGAGTTACTTCCTCTTCTTTCTTTTTCATGTTGTTTATGGCTTTAATAGTCATAAAAATCACGAAGGCCACAATAAGAAAATCCAGCGTTACTTGCAAAAAATTGCCGTAATTCATTGTAACAGCCGCCTTTTGAACGCCGTCAACGACTTCAGGAGCTTTCATTACCCATTTCAAGTCTGTAAAGTTGACACCACCTACCAGTAAGCCTATTGGAGGCATTACTACATCGGCAACAAATGAAGCAACAATTTTTCCAAAAGCTCCACCGATAATAACACCGACTGCCAAGTCGATCACATTGCCACGTACAGCAAAATCTTTAAATTCTTTCAGTAAACCCATAGTAAATAATTTTTGTTGTTTAGAAAATCATCTTTTGTAATTGCAAAGATATAGAATTCAACGAAATGACCAAGTTTTGAGATACTAAAATATGTAATCATTGTAATTGTTTTTGTTTGGCAAAAAATGCTCTTAAATACATCATAAAAAATTGATAAATTTTGAAACGGTATTCTACAATAAAAGTGGAGATAACTTCTATTTCAGAGATTATCGTGGCGTATTTGTTTTATATTTCACAAAAAAGCACTACTTTTGCGCTCAAATTATCAAACTATAAAATTCGAAGAAAATGGTAAATTACAAAGAACTTGGATTGGTGAACACCAATGACTTATTCAAAAAAGCTATCGAAGGCAAATATGCTATTCCGGCTTTCAATTTCAACAATATGGAACAAATGCAAGCAATTATTGCTGCATGTGTTGAAACAAAATCACCTGTAATCTTACAAGTATCGAGCGGTGCGCGCAAATACGCGAATCAAACCTTGCTTCGTTACATGGCTCAGGGAGCTGTTGAGTACGCAAAAGAACTTGGACAAAACATTCCGGTTGTTTTACACCTTGACCACGGTGATACTTTTGAATTGTGTAAAAGTTGTATCGATTCAGGATTCTCTTCTGTAATGATTGACGGATCACACCACTCTTACGAAGATAATATCGCATTGACTAAAAAAGTTGTAGAATACGCACACGCTCATGGTGTTAGCGTTGAAGGTGAACTAGGTGTCTTGGCTGGTGTTGAAGATGATGTTGTTGCAGAACACCACACGTATACTCAACCTGAAGAAGTTGTTGATTTCGTAACCCGCACTGGTGTTGACTCGTTGGCTATTTCTATCGGAACTTCACACGGTGCTAATAAATTTACTCCTGCTCAATGTACAAAAGACGAAAATGGTGTGTTAATCCCACCACCATTGCGTTTCGACATTTTAGAAGAAATTGAAAAACAAATTCCCGGTTTTCCAATCGTATTGCACGGTGCTTCTTCTGTTCCACAAGAATACGTTGCAACAATCAACAAATATGGTGGTGCGTTGAAAGATTCAATAGGTATTCCTGAAGAACAATTGCGCAAAGCAGCTGCTTCAGCAGTATGTAAAATCAATATCGATTCTGATGGACGTTTGGCAATGACTGCAGCTATCCGCGAGGTTATGGCTACTGTGCCGGGCGAGTTTGACCCACGTAAATATATCGGTCCTGCACGCGACGAATTGAAAAGATTATATGCACATAAAACTGTAAATGTTTTGGGAAGTGCTGGCAAAGCTTGATTCAATTAGAATTATAAATACAAAGGTCGTTTCTTCATTGAAACGACCTTTTTTATTGCTTAAAAATAAGCGGGTTTGACTATTGCCCCAGCTCTTCCGACAAGAAATGTTCCAGTTGTTCTGCCTTTACATTAACTGTTAACTGTCCGTTTATAGCCCATGAGATATGTCCGGTTTCTTCTGAAACAACGATGGCTATGGCGTCCGATTTTTCAGTTATTCCCAATGCAGCTCTGTGTCGCAATCCCATGCGTTTCGGAATGGATTGGTTTTTCGAAACCGGCAGAATGCAACTTGCGGCTTTCATCTTCCGTTCCGAAATAATCAGGGCGCCATCGTGGAGCGGACTGTTCTTAAAAAAGATATTCTCGATTAATCGGGAATTAATCGTGGCGTTAATTTGTTCGCCGGATTGCAAGTAAAAGTCTAAATCGTTCAATTTAGTAATTATAATTAAACCACCGGTGGAGCTTTTGGATAAGTTTCTGCATGCGAGCACAATCTGCACCAAATCGTAATTTGATTTTTCCTCTTCGTTATGGTTGTTTCCAAAAAAACGCTTGATGGAATTTAAAGATTTCCACTTGCTTGTTGACCCGATCTTTGAGAAAAAGCGACGAATCTCTTCCTGAAATATGACAATCAATGCAAATGCTCCAACACTCACAATCCGGTCGAAGATGCCACCGAGCAGTTCCATTTTGAATACATATGAAACTAAGAACCAGCATATTATAAATGCAAGGATGCCTAGAAATATATTTGCAGCTCCTGAGCGCTTAAGCAGCTTGAACATTTGGTAAAGCAAAATAGCTACCAAAAATATATCAACCATGTCTTTAATGCCAATCTGAAATCCCATAATTTTCTATTTTTGCAGTGTTGATATTAGTCTGTTATTTGCAATATGCTTTGTAAATTTCAATTGTCTGAAAAGCCTCTTTCACATCGTGCACCCGAAGTATAGATGCCCCACCCAAAAGTGCCAACATGTTTGCAGCTGTTGTGCCATTAAGTGCACCATCGGCATCAGTCTCGAGTAAATTGTAAATCATTGATTTGCGCGATAATCCTGCTAAAACCGGTACGTTTAGCTCCTTAAAATACGAGAGCTTTTTCAATAATTCAAAGTTTTGATCACCTGTTTTGGCAAACCCAAATCCGGGATCAATGATTATATCGTTGACGCCAAACAATCTCAGTTGAGCAATTCGTTTCTCCAAAAAACGAAAAACATCTGCCATCAAGTCATCGTACTCCGTTTTAGACTGCATAGTTTGAGGTGTTCCACGGGTATGCATCAGCACGTAAGCTACCTTCAGATCGGCGATGGTTTCAAACATCAAGGGATCCAGTGTTCCGCCGCCAATATCGTTAATCATAGCCACCTTATAATTTCGTACAACTTCTCTCACCACTGTGGAGCGGAAAGTGTCTACGGAGATGTAAACATCTGGGAATTTCTTCAGAATAATTTCAAGTGCCTCCGACACCCGCCGAATTTCTTCTTCGTCGGTAACCATCTCGGCCTGTGGTCGGGTAGAATATCCTCCAATATCAATCAAACTACCGCCTTCGGCAACAATTTTCTCGACACATTTTAAGATGCCTTTGTCCGACACAAATCTATTCCCCTTAAAAAACGAATCGGGAGTTGTATTTAGTATCCCCATAACAATTGGAGTAGACAAATCAATCAACTTATCATTGAGGTTTATTTGTAAGGCTTTTGAATTCATAGAAAACGGAAATTTTAAATATGCACGAGTGAAAATCTATCCTGCAAAAGTAAGAAAATATAGCGAGGCATCGTACTTGTCATTTAATTCTGATTTTTTTTAATGGTAAATATACGATTTTATGTCAAAATTAGTTATTAATATGTCGCTTTTTTATTTGAAAATGTAAAAACATTTACATTCATTGGCTCATTACGCAAAAAAAATACTATTTTTGCAGTGCTGTTTATACAATTAATTATTAATAATTCATATCACCTATTTATGAACTTTAAAACCATAGCTAAATTAGCAACAATATCTTTGGCAATAACTTTAGCTGGCTGTGCAAGCAAAACCAGCGATAAAGGGGTTTCTAGCGTAACCGGTTGGAAATACAATGATAAAGAAGGCACTGAGTTTTTGGTAAAGAACAATTTCAAAACTAAAGTTCCTCCCGGAATGGTAGCAATTGAGGGTGGCTCATTTACCGTTGGTGAAAGAGGTGAATTTATAACAGCAACACGCGATAACACGCGTCGACGCATTACAGTAAGTTCATTTTACATGGATCAATACGAAATCAGAAACATCGATTGGCGCGAATATACCAATTGGATGCAAAGAGTATTTGGAAAAACGGCTCCCAAGCTAGTTGCCAAAGCGCAACCAAACGGAAAAATATGGCGTGAAGAGTTGGCTTACAACGAACCATACCTTGAAAATTATTTTACACATCCTTCGTTCGATCAATATCCGATTGTGGGGGTAACCTGGGAGCAGGCTATGGACTACTGTGCCTGGCGTACTGACCGTGTAAATGAAAAAGCACTTATTGATGCAGGCATAATTGAAGCTCCTGATTTTGGTTCTTTAGCTAAAAAAGAGGATTTTGATTCAATAGCGACAAACTTTGTGTTTAATACCCAGAAATACTTATTGCAGTCAAGTTATAAACCGGCTGAGGGGCGCAGTCCAAAAGAAGATGCTTCCGGAGAAGTTAGAAAAGTGGATATGTCTGATGGAATTTTGTTTTCAGACTTCCGTTTACCAACCGAAGCTGAATGGGAATTTGCTGCTTATGCTACCAGGTCAGAAAAAGACGGTCTTGTAAAAGAAAGTAAGATGTATCCTTGGTCGGGAGCTCAGGTGCGTGTGCCAGCAAAAAGAGCACTTGGTCAAATGCAAGCCAACTTTGTTCGTGGACGAGGCGATATGATGGGTACATCGGGTAGCTTGAATGATAAAGCAACCATTACCGCACCGGTAAATAAATATACTCCTAACAATTTCGGGTTGTATAATATGGCCGGTAACGTGAACGAATGGGTGCTGGATGTATATCGCCCAACTTCATTCGAAGAAGTATCAGAGTATAACTCATTCAGAGGAAATGTTTATTCGACACCGGTTGTTGAAAGTACTGATGAAATTGGAAACAAAGTTTACAAAATCGATTCACTTGGTAGAGTTCAGACAAAGGTTGAAAAAAATGACGATGTTCGTAACTTCAAGGATGGTGATGCAACTTCACAGTATAATTTCTCACTGGCATTGGTTGATCCAAAAGGACTTGAAAATTTAAAAAACAACCAAAAGATTGATCCTACTGATGTTTTGTGTCCTAAAGTTACTGATAAGACGCGTGTTTACAAAGGTGGTTCGTGGAAAGATCGTGTATATTGGTTATCACCGTCTACGCGTAGATTCCTCGATCAGGATAAATCGGCCAACGATATTGGTTTCCGTTGTGCAATGAGCATGATTGGAAGTATCGATGACCAAACGACAAAAAAATAATTGAATTTTTACAGATATACAAAAAGCACCGGTTCGCGTAGGACATGGTGCTTTTTGTTTTTATCAGCGTACTTTTTTCCAACGGAAATTAGTACTTTTGTACTTTCAAAGCAAATTAAGAACTATATACTTTATTGATTACAAATAACATGAGCAGAACTATTATTGTTGATGCATTAAAACGAATTGATTTTGGTGCCGAGGTAAACATCAAAGGCTGGGTGAGAACTCGCCGTGGTAATAAAAATGTTAGCTTTATAGCGTTGAATGATGGATCGACGATTCATAATATACAAGTTGTAGTAGATAATGAAAAATTTGGCGACGAATATCTAAAACCAATAACTACCGGTGCATGTATCAGCGTAGTCGGAATTTTGGTTGAATCGATGGGGCAGGGACAAAAAGTGGAAATTCAAGCCACTCAGATTGAAATCTACGGTATCGCCGACCCAGAAACATATCCTTTGCAAAAGAAAGGTCATACACTTGAATTCTTGCGCGAAATAGCCCATTTACGTCCACGTACTAACACTTTTGGTGCTATTTTCCGTATACGTCACCACATGGCGATGGCTATTCATACATTTTTTCATGATCGTGGATTTTTCTATTTTCATACACCGATAATTACAGCTTCCGACTGCGAAGGTGCAGGACAAATGTTTCAGGTTACAACCATGAACTTGTATGACCTGAAGAAAGATGAAGCCGGTCAGATTGATTATAGCAACGATTTCTTTGGTAAACAAGCCAGTCTTACTGTTTCAGGACAATTGGAAGGTGAATTGGCAGCTATGTCAATGGGAGCTATTTATACCTTCGGACCTACTTTCCGTGCCGAAAACTCGAACACTCCACGACATTTGTCAGAATTTTGGATGATTGAACCGGAAGTTGCTTTCAACGAAATTGAAGAGAATATGCAGTTAGCGCAAGATTTTATTCAATACTGTATCCGTTGGGCATTGGATAAGTGTAAGGACGATTTAGAGTTCCTTTCTACGATGTATGATAAAGAATTGATTGAGCGCCTTAATTCAGTTGTAAATGACGATTTTATTCGTTTACCATATACACAAGGTGTTGAGATTCTTGAAGCAGCCGTTGCCAAAGGTCACAAATTCGAATTCCCGGTTGGTTGGGGTACAGACTTGCAATCCGAACATGAACGCTATTTGGTAGAGCAACATTTCAAAAAACCGGTTATCCTAACCGATTATCCAAAAGAGATTAAATCGTTTTATATGAAGCAAAACGATGATGGCAAGACAGTTCGTGCCATGGACGTATTGTTCCCAAAAATTGGAGAAATAATCGGAGGATCACAACGTGAAGAAGACTACGAAAAATTGAAAAATCGTGCTGAAGAAATGGGCGTGCCTACAAAAGATATCTGGTGGTATCTTGACACCCGTCGTTTCGGAACTGCTCCTCACTCGGGATTTGGACTTGGATTCGAACGGTTGTTACTTTTTGTAACTGGGATGTCGAATATCCGCGATGTAATTCCTTTCCCACGTACTCCGAACAATGCAGAGTTCTAATTTGTTACTATCAAAGCCTTTTTGAATATAAATGTAATTTTGAAAGCATTTATCAGTATATTTAATCACTTTTACTCAGAATTGGGTTAATTATATTGCATAAATGCTCCTTAATACTTACATTTGCACAAAAGAAAGCTTTTTTATTGAATGTTAGCATAAATATACGATTTATTAAATATGGACAAAACGAAAACAACCGAATTGGATAATGTAGTCGTTCGTTTCTCTGGTGACTCGGGAGACGGAATGCAACTAACAGGAACTTTATTTTCCAATCTTTCGGCAATTTTAGGCAACGAAATTTCGACTTTCCCCGATTTCCCTTCAGAAATACGCGCCCCACTTGGTACAATAGGTGGTGTGTCCGGTTTTCAGGTACATCTTGGTTCAAGCAAAATATATACTCCCGGTGATGATGCCGACGTATTGGTAGCTATGAATCCTGCAGCACTAAAAGTGAATGCATCTAGTGTAAAAAAAGGGGGTATTATTATTTTTGATACTGACTCTTTCGAAAAATCTGATTTAGACAAAGCAGGTTTCAAAACTGATAATCCATTTGTGGAACTTGGAATTTCTGATGTAACACAACTTATTCCGGCAGCGCTATCGTCACTTACTCAAAGTAGTTTGGATGGATTTGGGCTCGATAATAAAACGGTGTTGCGTAGCAAAAATATGTTTTCGTTGGGCTTAATTTGCTGGTTGTTTAACCGACCAATTGATCAAGCCATCCATTTCTTAGAAAATAAATTCGGGAAAAAACCCGATTTGTTACATGCCAATGTGAAAGTGTTGACTGATGGTTATAATTATGGAAATAATTTGCACCTTACAATTTCAACCTTTATCGTTGAAAAATCGCACGAAACACCTAAAGGAACTTATACCAGCATTAGCGGAAACAAGGCAACTGCCTGGGGGTTGATTGCAGCTTCGCAAAAATCGGGCTTGCAACTTTTCTTAGGAAGTTATCCCATTACTCCGGCTACCGACATCATGCACGAATTGGCTTTACGTAAAGACATGGGCGTGAAAGTGGTTCAGGCCGAAGACGAAATAGCGGGTATCACTTCTGCTATTGGAGCTTCTTTTGCAGGAAGTCTAGCGGCAACGAATACTTCAGGTCCCGGACTGGCTTTGAAATCGGAAGCAATCGGGCTGGCTGTAATGGCTGAATTACCACTTGTTATCGTCGATGTTATGCGTGGTGGACCATCTACAGGCTTGCCTACCAAAACCGAGCAAACCGACCTTCTGCAAGCTCTTTATGGACGTAATGGTGAAAGTCCTGCAGTGGTAATGGCTGCAAGTACGCCTGCCGACTGTTTTCACTTTGCATTTATGGCAAGTAAAATTGCTTTGGAACATATGACTCCGGTTATTTTGTTGACAGATGCTTTTATCGGAAATGGAACTTCACTTTGGAAACTTCCAACTCTGGCTGAGTTACCGGGCATTTACCCGAACTATACCAAAAAAGGCATGGAGGATGTAAAAGTTACTTCGCGCGATGAAGAAACCAAAGTGCGTTATTGGAGCATTCCGGGAACCGAAGGTTTTGGACATAGAAACGGTGGCCTTGAAAAAGACTATTATACCGGAGCTATCTCTACCGATCCGGAGAATCACCAAAAAATGGTAGATACTCGTGCTGAAAAAATAAAAAATATCAGTCAGTTCCTTCCTGATTTAGTTATTGAAGGTTCTGATGAAGCTGATTTACTTGTAATTGGTTGGGGTGGTACACACGGTCATTTGATGAGTGCTGTGCAATCGATGAACAAAAAAGGAAACAAAATTGCACTGGCACATTTCAATTATATCAATCCACTTCCAAAAAACACCATTGAAGTAATTCAACGTTATAAAAAGGTAGTGGTTTGCGAATTGAATAGCGGACAATTTGCTACTTATTTGCGTTCAAATGTTCCTGCGGTAGAATTTCTGCAGCACAATAAAGTACAGGGTCAACCATTTACAGTTGCCGAATTGGAAGAATGTTTCGAGAATTTATTGAAATAATAAATCGGGATTTTTCCAGTAACAATTTAATATTTTCAACTTATGGAAACTAAAGAAACAACAATACAATATACTGCCAAAGACTTTAAGAGCGACCAGTACGTGCGTTGGTGCCCGGGCTGTGGTGACTATGCAGTGCTGAACTCACTACAGAAAGTAATGGCTGACTTAGGAGTAGCTCCGCATGACACGGCTGTTATTTCGGGTATCGGATGTTCGTCTCGTTTGCCTTATTATACAAGTAGTTATGGCTTTCATACCATTCATGGTCGTGGAGCAGCAGTGGCAACAGGTGTAAAAGTGGCAAATCCAAAACTGTCGGTATGGCAAATTACCGGTGATGGTGACTGTCTGGCGATTGGAGGAAATCATTTTATTCATAGTGTTCGTCGCAATGTGGATATAAATGTATTGCTTTTCAATAATCAGATTTACGGACTTACAAAAGGACAATATTCACCTACTACCAAAAAAGGATATGTGACAAAGTCATCTCCCTTTGGTACTGTTGAACGTCCATTTCGTCCAGCTGAGCTAACTTTTGGAGCGCGTGGTACTTTCTTCGCTCGTCTGCTTGACGTTGACTTAAAAAACTCACAAAGTACTATTTTGGCTGCTGCCCGTCATAAAGGGACATCAGTAGTTGAATGTTTGGTAAACTGTGTTATTTTCAACGATGGAGCTCATGGTTGGTTGGCCGAAAAAGAAACCCGCAGTGATCGATTAATTTTGCTTGAACATGGCAAGCCAATGATTTTTGGAAAAGAAGCTAACAAAGGCCTTATGCTTGATGGCTTTAATCTGAAAGTGGTGACTATTGGGCAAAATGGAATTACTGAGTCGGATATTCTAGTACACGATGCAACATGTCAGGACACTACATTGCAAATGAAACTGGCTTTGATGGAAGGGCCGGAAATGCCAATTGCAGTGGGTGTTATTCGTGATGTAGAAGAAGAAACCTACGATGCAGCTGTGGAAGCACAGATTGTCGAAGTACAAGCTAAATCGAAAGTAAAAACATTTGATGACTTAATTGCTACCTGCGAAAAGTGGGAAATGTAGACTCATTGATTGAGATATAAAAATAAAAAAAATGACCAATATCAGCATTGCTGAACTTGGTCATTTTTTTTATTCAATTTCTTGCGGTAAATCTCTGATAGTGTTTACTCTATCGGAAGTTCGGTGTAGCTTTTCAAGGAAGATATTGATTTTGTCTTGATAATCAATCAGGTAGTCGGGATGTAGTTTTTTTGTAACAATTGAGATGAGTTTCTTGAGCAATAATCCAACTTTGTAGTCGTAGCCCGAAACCCGTGCACCAAACACTTTTCCGGGCTGCTTGAATTGCATTTCCAGCACGTGTAGAATCAAATCGGCCTCCAGCTTTTTGTTTTTGGTCTCAACGGTAAATTCAGTGATTCTTTTTGTACACGCATTCAGCCTTTTCACCATTTGGTGCTGAATGGTACGTCCTTTAAATTCTTTCTGGTTGAGAGCTTCAATGGTTTCTTTCGCTTCTTCAAATAAGGTTTGCTCGCCACCGTCTTTATCTAAAAAATTCACCAACAGAAATTCGTAATTATACCTTTTAGCCGCCAGTTTTAGCACCATATCGGCCAGGTCTTTTTTCGAAAGTTCGGCTAGTTGTTCTTTTAAAAGGGTTTTGTTTAGGGGCATAACGAAATAGAATTAGCTCATCTGTTTTTTGGTTCGCAAATATACTCCAAATTTAATTATTTGTCCGTATCTTTGCACTCCAACTTGGCAAAAAGTTAATTGGTTAACTGGTTTATCAGTTATTTAGTTCGCAACTTCCTGTAAACTAACAAACCAATCAACTGATGAACCAATCAACAGATTACTACATGACAAATTTTAAACGTACTACCGTAACTTCCGCTTTGCCCTATGCCAACGGGCCGGTGCACATTGGTCATTTGGCCGGTGTATATATTCCCGCCGATATTTATGTCCGCTACCTCCGCCTGAAGGGCGAAGAAGTGCTGTTCATCGGCGGATCGGACGAACATGGTGTGCCGATTACCATTAAAGCTAAGAAAGAAGGTGTAACACCACAAGACATTGTGGATAGGTATCACGGTATTATCAAAAAGTCGTTCGAGGATTTTGGAATTACATTTGATATTTATTCCCGCACTACCTCTCCGACGCACAAAGCATTGGCTTCCGACATTTTCAAAACAATAGAAGGTAAAGGCGGTTTTGTAGAAAAAACCAGCGAACAATATTTTGACGAGTCAGCGCAACAATTTCTTGCTGACCGCTATATAACAGGAAAATGTCCGCATTGTGGCAATGAAAATGCGTATGGCGATCAATGCGAAGCCTGTGGAACTTCGCTTAGTCCTACCGATTTAATCGATCCAAAATCTGCCATCAGTGGTGCAGTGCCTGTTATGCGGGAAACGAAGCACTGGTACCTTCCACTTGATCAACACGAAGCATGGTTGCGCAAATGGATATTGGAAGATCATAAAGAGTGGAAGCCAAACGTGTACGGACAATGTAAAAGTTGGCTCGACATGGGATTGCAACCGCGTGCAGTAAGTAGAGATTTAGATTGGGGAATTCCGGTGCCTGTTGCTGGTGCTGAAGGAAAGGTACTTTATGTTTGGTTTGATGCTCCCATTGGCTACATTTCGAACACTAAAGAATTGCTTCCCGATAGTTGGGAAAAATGGTGGAAAGATCCCGAAACACGCTTGTTGCATTTTATTGGCAAAGACAATATCGTTTTCCACTGTATCGTTTTTCCAGCCATGCTGAAAGCAGAGGGTTCCTATATTCTCCCCGACAATGTTCCGGCTAATGAGTTTCTCAACTTAGAAGGTGATAAAATTTCTACTTCGCGCAATTGGGCGGTTTGGTTGCACGAATACCTGGAAGAATTTCCGGGGAAACAAGATGTGTTGCGCTATGTGCTGACTGCCAACGCACCTGAGACGAAAGACAATGACTTTACCTGGAAGGATTTTCAGGCACGCAATAACAATGAGTTAGTGGCCATTTTTGGCAACTTTATCAATCGCGCGTTGGTGTTGACTCAAAAATATTACGACGGCAAAGTACCTGCTCTGGGCGAATTGACTGATTACGATAAACAAACGCTCGAAGAATTTGTAAACGTAAAAGCCGAAGTAGAAAAATTACTGAATAATTTCCGTTTCCGCGATGCCCAAAAAGAGGCTATGACGCTGGCACGTATCGGAAATAAATATCTGGCGGATACAGAGCCCTGGAAAGTGGCTAAAACCGATATGTATCGTGTGGCAACCATCATGCACCTGAGTTTACAGATTGCAGCTAATCTGGCCATTGCCTTTGAACCGTTTTTGCCATTTACGTCCAAGAGGCTTAGAGATATGTTGAACCTTTCAACATTTGACTGGAAAGAACTGGGTCGCATCGATTTATTGAAAGCCGGCGACCAGTTAGGAATTCCGGAACTTCTTTTCGAGAAAATTGAAGATGAAACCATCGAAGCACAGGTTCAAAAACTGCTCGATACAAAAAAAGAAAATGAAACCGCTAACTATAAAGCTGCTCCGATACGTGAAAACGTGGCGTTCGATGACTTCATGAAAATGGATATTCGCGTAGGAACCGTGCTTGATTGCCAGAAGGTGCCGAAGGCTGATAAATTGTTACAATTTCGCATTGCCGATGGTTTAGAAGATCGCACCATCCTTTCAGGTATTGCACAATCTTACCCTAATCCCGAAGAATTGATTGGAACGCAGGTATGTTTTATTGCCAACTTTGAACCTCGTAAATTGCGTGGTGTGATGAGCGAAGGCATGATTCTTTCAGCCGAAAATGCCGATGGAAAGCTGGTTCTTATCCAACCCAAGGCGGTGGTAAGCAACGGAGCTGAAGTAAAATAAAAAGACGCTATACCTCCCGAAAGGGATGTAAAAGAGCATCAATCGGATATATATTCCGTTTGATGCTTTTTTTGTATATTTGTGCAAATAAATATTCATGTTTACCCAACCCTTCAATCCGAATACCATGACAAAATTAACTAAAGTAAGTTCTTCGCGTCTTCTTTCACTCGATGTGCTACGCGGCATAACCATTGCAGGAATGATTTTAGTCAACAATCCCGGAAGCTGGGGTAGCATTTACGCTCCGCTCCGTCATGCTCAATGGAATGGGTTGACTCCTACTGATCTTGTATTTCCATTTTTCATGTTTATCATGGGAGTTTCCATGTTTCTTTCGTACAAAAAGTTCGACTTCAAATTCACCGCCCAAACATTTTTGAAATTGCTTCGTCGTTCGGTTTTGCTCTTTCTTATTGGGGTAGCGTTGAATTGGTTTGGACATTTTGGTGGAACATTAAGAGAGCTGTGGACGGAAGATCTTACTTTCTTCGCTAAAATAGGACAAGCAGCCAACAATTTTGAGTCGCTCAGAATACTTGGCGTTTTGCAACGACTGGCACTCGTTTCATTTTTTGGTTCGCTGGCTGTTTTGATCTTTAAGCCCAAACGCGCGCTGTGGATAAGTGCAATTCTCTTAGTCTTTTATTGGATATTGATAGTTGTATCCGATAGTTTTGAGCAAAATAGCAGCAGTTTAGTGGCCATTATCGACCGTGCAGTTTTGGGCATTCGTCACATGTATACCGATCATTTGCCCGATGGTTCGGCAGTTGTATTCGATCCTGAAGGTGTATTGAGTACCCTTCCTTGCATAGCGCATGTTTTAATTGGAGTTTGGGCCGGAAAATTAATTTCCGAAGTGAAAGAAAATGGAGTGCGGATTCAAAAGTTGTTTATTTTCGGAACGATTATCCTGTTTTTTGGATTTTTGCTTCAGTACGGTTTCCCTATCAATAAAAAAATATGGAGTTCGAGTTTTGTGCTGACCACTTGTGGATTGGCTTCGCTTTTACTGGCACTGCTCATTTGGCTGATCGATATAAAAACTAAAAAGAATTGGAGCATTTTCTTCGAGTCATTCGGTGTAAACCCTATGTTTATTTATGTGGTAGCTGCCGTGCTGAGCGTTTTGTTGGGCAATATCGGTTTTACGGTTTACGGCGAATGGGTATCCATACATGCTTACGTTTACAGTCAATGGTTATCTCCGGTTTTTGGTGATCTTATGGGATCGTTGCTGTTCGCACTGTTGTTTGTAACGCTTAACTGGTTTATTGGCAATATACTGTACAAAAAGAAGATTTTTATCAAATTATAGATAACCAACCCCAACTGATGTTACACTAATTATGTGGCTCAGCAGTTAAAAGAAGCCACACCTCAGAAAATGTTCCGAAGTGTGGCTTTTTAGTTGTCTGAAAATTAGATTGAAAATCAATTATTTATGGTCTTTTTGAAAAATTGTTGAAAAAAAACATAATTTTTGCTTTGTCAATTAAAATATTGTTCGTTACTTTGTGGCATAGTTACATAGACCACTAAACTAATATGCCATGATCAACATTCAAAACTTATCATTTCATTACAAAAAGAAGTCGCCACTGTTCAACGATTTTTCGTTGAAGGTAGAAAGTGGCCGTATCGTAGGGTTGCTCGGTAAAAACGGAGCAGGCAAATCGACCCTGCTGCATTTAATCTCCGGATTGATCCAGCCTAAAGCAGGAAAAATCAATGTAAACGGCTTTGTTCCGTTTGAGCGTAACCCCAATTATTTGGCGGACGTATACATGGTTCCCGAAGAATTCGCGTTTCCTCCTATCAGCATTTCCACCTATGTGAAGGCCTTTAGTCCACTCTACCCGAGCTTCGACTCTCAAAAGCTTCACGACATCTTTAAGGAATTTGAATTGCACCCCACTTCTAACCTGAACAAACTTTCGCACGGACAGCGCAAAAAGTTCCTGATAGCGTTTGCACTTTCAACTAACTGTAAAATGTTGGTACTCGACGAACCTACCAATGGGCTCGATATTCCGTCTAAAAGTCAGTTTCGTAAAATTTTGGTGAGTTCGGTAACCGACGAACAGTTGGTCATCATTTCCACCCATCAGGTGAAAGACATCGACACGGTGATTGACACGGTGGTGGTGATTGAGAATGGTACAATTATCTATCAGGAAAACACTGACGAAATAGCTCAGAAACTGTATTTCGACCTGGTGCCATCGCTTGCCGGGATAGAAAATGTTCTTTACCACGAGCAATGTACCCTGGGTCAGAGAATTATTGTTCCTACCTCCAACGGTAATGAATCGAGCATTGATTTGGAACTCTTATTTAATGCGATCATTAACAAAACAATCTAATCCCCGAAAAAATATGAATTCAAATAGATTTTTTAGCTTCAGCCGGTTTTACCAGCTACTTCGCAATGACATTTTACTCAATTATAAAAAATATTTGCTCACCATTGTGGGAGCGTTTATATTAGGTTTTATAGCTATGCTTATGACTATGCCTAGTTATATGTATAATGATGATACCTTTAAATTTGACTCTTCAGGCTATATGAATCTTTTTTTCATGTGTCTTGTGGGACTTGGAGCATTTGTAGGTTCTGCATTTTCGGAATTAAGCTCAAAAATCAAAACAAGCAATTATTTGCTTATGCCGGCATCTACATTGGAGAAATTTCTATGCCAGTTTGTTATTCGAGCCATGGTTGGAACTGTTATATTCCTTTTTATTTTCTGGGTCGATGCTCACTTAGCACGTATAGTATCACTTAGTCATATAGAATACTCGAATGGACAATCGGCAGGACCGGAAAAATATGACTATATTGAAAAATTTCATTACTCCATGCTGTTGATTAAAAGTAAATATCCTTTTGTGACAAACTGGAAATTGTTTGAAGGAATAGGTATGATTTTGATGATCTTTTCATCGGGTATGTTTTTATTTTCAGTAAAGATTTTCTTTCGGAAACTGGGCTTGATAAAAACAGGAATTACACTTGTTGCGACACTATTCTTAATTATGTTCATAATGACATTTTTTTCACATCTTTTCTATCCTGAAACAAAAGGTTTTAATACGGCTAACATTGATTATTTCTTATCCAATGGTTATACAAATAATGATATATTTCTTTATTCTATTGGCTATATAGCACCTTTACTTTTGCTTCCGCTGGGTTACTTTAAACTTAAAGAAAAACAACTATGAGTATAGACTTTAAATCGACAAAAGGTATTTTTCAGCAAATAGCTGATAACCTTTGTCACCAGATACTCGAAGGCAAGCTCGCTCCCGGCGAACGGGTACCCTCGGTGCGCGAGTTGGCGATAGAGTTCGAAGTGAACCGGAATACGCTCTTAAGGACGTATGCTATACTGCAGGATGCCGGCGTAATTGACAATAAACGCGGTATTGGATTTTTTGTGACGGAAGATGCATTGGATCGTATCCTGAAAACCGAGAAACAAGCATTTTTCAATAATGAATTACCTGAATTCATTCAAAAAATTAAAGTGCTCAGACTTACAAATAATGATTTAACTGACTTACTAACAGCTATACAAGAAAATGAAAACAAGTAATATAATTATAACAGCTTTTGCCATTCTTATTGTGGGTGGGATGCTTTTCTTATTTGCAGATTCCAAAAAACACAAAGATGAAGAAAAAAATAAAATCAGTTACAAGGAATATCCTTTGCCTGCCTTCAAAGTGATTGTTGCCGAATATCATTCGGATATTCATGTTGACCGATCGGATAGCTCTTTGATGAGTATTGAATATGTGAAAGGAGTAAAAACTCCTGCGAAACTGTATGAGGTCATTAATGATACCTTGCACGTTTATACCAGACTCAGAGCCTTTATAAAATGCAAGCAAATATCTCAAATAATTGGCAAAAAACACTGGTGGATAGGTGTTAGTAATTTTGAACCGGACTCATTAACTATTAAGTTGACAGGAGGTAGATTTGTTTATAATATGGGCCAAGATAAGACGTTCACATTCACATCTAATGCATTCAATGTGCGTGTCATTGCCACTGACAGCGCAGTAGTTGACATTGCCAATGCTGTTTTAGGAAACCTTGAAGTAAAGTCTAATAATGCCTTTGTGAATAATTATTGTGAAACAAAACACCTTAATGCAAGACTTACCCATAAAGCCAGACTTTATAGCAAGGATAAAAATGGAGTCATTGCCATTGAAAAAGATACTACCTCTACTGTTACAATTGACAACAATGATTATTCTGCATATAGATAAGATTTCGCCTCGTTTAGGCATTGCTTAAATGAGGCGAAAATGAACTTTACTGTTATCAACAGAAATAGTAGTAGTGAGAATTGTTTTTAGTGTAAATCTAAGATTTAGCAGACATAATATCCAAACACGGATACCTTGGCTGCAGTGATACAGCACAAAGTTTTAAATTCCATTACTTTAGGTATCTATTTTTAGAAGTAAAGTTAATATCTCTACAATATAAAATAAAAATAGTTAATGTTATGTAATATGTTTTTTAGTTATTTACTAAAGCATTTACTTTGCTTAAAATTTCACACATTGTACATTTCGACCGAAACGAAATATCTCAATATAATACACTTCTCGTTTGTACAAATTGTTTGCTGGATAAAGTTTGAAAGAACAATAATTTGGATATTATTCGGGACAAACGAGAAAATCAAATACTACTAACCAAAAAAATCAGCTCTAAAATGAAAAAAATCACACTCACCTGTTTATTATTTTTGCTTTCGGCAATAGTAGTATGCTCTCAAACTGTAATTGACCATCCCAAAACAGGGTTAAGTCTGAACAACAATTCGACGATAACAAAAGTGGTTCTTACCGATACCACAACTGTAATGTCAATTCACACAAAATATACGCCGGGCTGGTGGATTCGAATTCCAAAAGAAACTTATATTCAGCCTATTGGAGGTGAAAAATTATTTATTAAACGATCAGAGGGGATACCTTTGAATGAACGTTATACCATGCCAGCTTCGGGTGAAGTAAGTTATGTATTGACATTTCCAGCCATTTCAAAAACAGCCAGTTCTTTCGACTATGGAGAGGCCAATGAAGGAGGTAGTTGGTTTATATATGATATAGCAACTAAACCTGATGCAAATAAATCGCTACTTCCTAAAGAATTGAATGGTAATTGGTTTGATAAAACTAGAGGACAGTGGGAGTTTGGTTTTTACGATAAATACGTGGTTTACAACAATAAACTGTGGAGCTATAGTTTTCCGAAGGATAAGAGATCTTCCAATTCAATAAAGCTCATAGGAAATGGGAAAACGATTGATGTATTTTACAAAATCACCAATCCGGGTACTATTTTGTTAGGTTTATCGGCTAAAAACCTAAAAGAATACAGCAATAATGCCGACGAAGCTAAAAAGATAAAGCCAATTGATGACAAACCCTATGAATTGCCGGTTTTCAAAATAGATTCGGCAACTTACAGTGGTTATATTAAAGATTATACTCCGCGCATTGGTGTAAAAACACTTTCTATCTCTATCGACGATATTATTACCGGAAATCAAAATAATTTTGTAATCAGAATCGCTGAGAACGGATTCTTTTCTACTAAACTGCCTATTTACTATCCCCATGTTTGTTATGTACGTTCGTCCATCTATAATGGTTCTGTTTTTTTAGAACCGGGTAAAAATGTTTTTCAACTGCTCGGCACATCCAATCCGCTTTTTATGGGAGAATCAGCCAAAATGAACTCAGACATATTTGAATTGATGAAAATAAGAAGTTTTGATTATAGATATATGCAAAGCAAAATTTTGGACATGTCACCGGCTCAATACAAATCGTATAATGAAATTTGTAAGACTAAAGATCTGGCTGTTTTGGATTCAATAAACAAAACCAATACTATATCTGCCAAGGCGTATCAGGTAATGAAAATGCATTTTGAATACGAATCGGCCTCGAATAAAATGTACTACAACCGTGATTGGGAAAGTGCTTACCGCGAAAAAAATAAAATACCACGCACACAAAGAACGATACCTGTAAAATCAGATTCGCTAACAGCTGAGTATTTCGATTTCTTAAACAATGAAGTCGCAAATAATTCATTAGCGGTGATTTGTCCCGGTTATAATTCATTTATAAACAGGTTAAAGTATTTAGATATTTTGCGAGATCAGAAGTCATTCTCTATCAATAAACTGACTCTGGGAACTGAGCTTGAGAAATCGGGATATACCTTTACCGAGTCTGAGCGATTAATGCTAGAGAAGCTAAAAGAGGCAGATTCAATTTCCAACTCAGCAGAGGAAAAAAACTATAAAGAGAAATACGGTAATCAAGTTGCAGCATTTTATACTAAATATCAGGAAGATTTTAAAAGCATATACAAAAATACTCCAAAAGCTGATAATACTGTTGTAGATAAATACTTTAAAGACAATAAAATTAAATTTACCTCAGACGAAAAGAAATTATGGAAGATTATAACTAATCATGATAATTCAGAAAAGATCAAGAGAATGCGTGAACTTTATACTACATCCGGTGATTCTACAAATAAATTCCTTAATAGACACATTCCTTTTATAAACGAACTCTTTGCTAGAAAATCAAATGAGAACCGCAACAGAAATCTGAAAACGTTATTTGGTATAGAATACGGATCGGCTGTCGACATTATTAACGCTCAAGATTATTGTCGCAAAATTGTAGAAGAAGTATCTCCCGTAAGTGCCGAAAAATTAGTAAAGATCCAACATCAATTTAGCACTCCATTTATTGCCGAATATGTTTCACTATGCAATGATCAAGCAATTGTCAAATTGGAGGCTAATAAAAAGAAAACTGGTTTTGTAGTAAACGAAACACCAAAAACAGAAGCCGACAAGATTTTTGATGCTATTATCAAGAAGTACAAAGGGAAAGTGATTTATGTTGATTTTTGGGCTACCTGGTGCGGTCCATGCCGCAGTGGTATAGAACAAATCAAACCACTTAAAGAAGAATTAGCAGGTAAAGATATTGTGTTTGTCTATATTACCGATCAATCATCACCACAAAGCACTTGGTCCAATATGATTCCGGATATTAAAGGTGAGCATTACCGTGTTTCAAATGATGAATGGAACTATTTGAAGGCGATGTTTAATGTTTCGGGAATTCCACACTATGTACTCGTAGGAAAAACGGGAGAAATCATCAATCCCAACTTCGGACATTATGATAATGGTAGACTAAAAACTGAACTTGAAAAGTACATAAAAGAGTAAGATATGGTTATGTAAAACTTCAACCTTGCATTGAATTCTGAACAGAACCGAACAAGAATAAACGCACTTGACAAGTTTTATTCTTAATTTTATTTATAAAATATTCGAATCCCACTAATTAATGAAGATTACCAATTATTAAATTATTTCTGTATGAAACTAAAATCTTTACTTCTATTTTTCTTGTTTGTTGCTATCCACCTCATGGCAGAAACTAAACCTGCGGTTTATCAAATTACAGGTCAGGCCATTGAAACAGTATCAGGCAAAAGTATTCCTTATGCCACTGTGACACTTCAAAACGATAGCGCTAAAACGATTAAAAAGATAAGTACTGATGTTTCGGGGAAATTCTCGGTTACAGTAAACGAGAAACGAAAATACTCGTTTATCTTTTCGGCTATAGGCTATGCCGAGGCACACCAAAAAGTGGATATATCAGAACTAAAAACTGATCTGGGGGCTATAAAGATGAACGAAGGTGTGGCACTGAAGGAAGTGGCTGTAACGGCTCAAAAGCCCCTCGTGAAAGTAGATGTGGATAAAATCTCGTACAGCATTGAGTCAGATCCCGATTCAAAGACAAGTACCGGATTGGAAATTCTGCGTAAAGTGCCGCTTATTACAGTTGATGGAGATGAGAACGTGACTCTAAACGGACAATCGAACTACAAAGTGTTGGTGAACGGCAAAAGTTCCTCGATGATGTCTAAAAATTTCAAAGAGGTTATAAAAAGCATGCCCGCCAATACCATTAAAGACATTGAGGTAATTACCAATCCGTCGTCGAAGTATGATGCTGAAGGAGTAGGAGGTATTATCAATATCATTACCGTAAAGAAATCGCTGAATGGCTATAATGGAAGTGTGAGTGGCGGTTTTGATTCATATGGGAGTGCCAATGGAAGTCTTTATCTGACCACTAAGGTAAATAAATTCGGTTTCTCAGGACGATATTCGATTAACCAATACAAACAACCAAACTCTAGTAATAATTCAACACGCGAGAACTATCTGCCTTCGGCTACTGAACAATATTATACTAATCAGAAAGGAGGTAGTAGCAATAAAGGTTTGTCACATAATTTTAATGGTGAAGCCAGCTATGATCTTGATTCGCTGAATTTGATTTCTGCATCCTTTTGGGGTTATCTGGCCGATAATAAGTCAACCGGAACTTCATCCACTGAGATTCTCAACAAGCAAAATACGCGAACCGGATATTTCGATCAACTGAATAGTGGAAATTACAAATACGGAAGTATCTCGGGAAATATCGATTACCAACGAACATTTAAAAAGCCGGACAAATCGTTTACCATTTCCTATAAATTAGACAATAATCCATATACCTATGATTTTAATACCGAAACGCAAAACATGTTTCAGTACATAGGGTATAAACAACATTCAAAAACGGATGATTTTACGCGCGAACAGACACTTCAGGTAGATTACTATGACCCTTTATCAAAGCTACATCAGATTGAATGCGGTATTAAAGCTATTTATCGTCAAAACAATAGTAATTCAGATGCTTTTCTATTTGATAATGTTACAAATGCATGGGCTCAAGATATGAACCGAAGTAACGAACTGGATTACAAACAATCTATAGTGGGAGTGTATGCTGGCTATGTACTTAAATTGAAGAAGTTTAGTTTTAAAACCGGACTTCGTGGTGAGTTGACCTGGAATGATGCCACCTCAACATCCGTAAGAGATACTAGTTTTACCAATAAACTTCAAAATCTGGTTCCTTATTTCACAATTTCATATCAATTAAAGCCCGGAAATACAATTAAAGCCTCGTACACGCAGCGGCTTTATCGCCCGGGTATATGGTTCCTGAATCCGTATAAAAATGATATGGACCGATTGAATATCTACTATGGAAATCCAAGCTTGAAATCTGAGGTTGCTCATTCATTCGAATTGGGATATAATACTTTTACTCCCAAATTTAACCTCGGAGTAACCGGAACGGCTGCGTTTACCAACAACTCTATTGAGCAAGTTTCGACCATGAAAGCAAATAATATCCGTAATACCACCTACGAAAATATTGGAAAAGACATGAGAATCGGACTAAATACTTACCTTTCTTATCGTCCAAGTCCGAAGTTTAATATTGGCTACAATGGTGGAGTATATTATTCACAACTGGAAGCCACCAGTAACGGAGTCTTAATAAAAAATGATGGTTTCAATTTCAGGAACTCACTGAATACTCGCATTGAATTATGGAAAAATGGGGCTGTAAATGCTAACTATGGATTATATACCTCGTCGGTTCAGCTTCAGGGAAAATCTTCATCATATACTTACACCAGTGTCGGGCTATCACAATATTTTTTAAAGAAAAAGCTTTCGCTTAATCTATCGGTCAATAACCCGCTTACCAAGGAACAGAAGTACATAAACGACTACCTGACTCCGGATTATATGATGCATAGTGAATATATCAGACAATCCCGTTCATTGCGTGCCAGCCTGACTTACAATTTTGGCAAAATGGATACAACTGTAAAAAAAGCCAGACGCGGAATCTCTAATGATGATACAAAATCCGGGGGAGGAAGTGGTAATTAATTTGTAAAAGGATTATTTCTATGCTTTAACGGTTTATAATTGGCAATATTTGATTTTACCAAATTAATTATTCGCATTTAGGAGGTCCGCAAAAACTGCCTCGCCTTTGAAGATTCAACTAATTAGCACATCATTTTTTAAATATCAAATGCATTGACAAAAAACTTATTCTATATTATTGCTACTTCTTTCCTAGCACTACTTTGTTCATGTCAGTCGCATGAGCAAAGTCCACTTTCGACATACACGGTAAAGACTACAGATTTTGTCGATGTTTTGGAAATTAATGGCATAACTGAACCCGTTCAAACTACTAGTATTGGTTGTCCCAGAGAAGCAGATGGCCTCATTACATTCATTGTAAAAGATGGAGCCTATGTAAACGAGGGTGATACAGTATGTATTCTCGAAGACTCAAACCTAAAAAAGCGGTACGATGAAGCTGTTGTTAATTTAGAAACAACAAAAGCTGAGCTGAATAAAATCAAAGCTGATTTAGATTTGAGATATGTCCTATTAGAAGCTCAAGTGAAAAACAATGCTGCTCAAACAGAGATTTCAAACCTAGACTCACTTCAGCTTCAATATCTCACTAAAAATCAGCAAACAATCAAACGACTAGAGCTAAGGCAAGTAGCTATTGAAAAAGCAAAACTTGAGAAAAAACTCAAATCACTTGCCATAATCAATCAGTCTGAATTAAAAAAGACTGAATTCAGAATACAAAGTCTTACCTTTCAAATCCAAAGTTCAAAAGAGCAATTAGATGGATTGGTCATAAAGGCGCCAAAGAAAGGAATAGTAACGAGGGCAATGCATTACAGTGGTAGAAAAGTTCAAGAAGGCGATAATCTTTGGTATGGGATGACGATGGTAAACATACCCGACCTAAGCAAAATGAAAGTAATGATTACGGCCTCTGAAGGCGATTATAAAAGTATCAGCGAAAATAATTTGGTAGAATATAGTTTTGATGCCATGCCGAAGAATAAGGCGTGGGGTAAAATTCTCAAAAAATCGCCCGTAGGCAAGCCAATCAAAGAAAATTCAAAAGTGAAATTATTTGAAATTGAAGCTACAATAGACAGTGCAAGTATAATGCCGGGAATTGGTCAATCAGCCAATTGTAAAGTGATTTTAAAGCGTGTCAAACGCACTATTGTTGTGCCTCAAATAGCCGTATTTGAACAAGACTCCATGCAAGTTGTCTTTGTAAAGAATGGCGGCAAATTTGAGATGCGGCAGGTGGCAATAGGAACTTCCTCGCTTAAAAGTGCCATTGTCATTAGTGTATTAAAAGTAGGAGAAAAAATTTCATTCATCAAACCAACTTCTTCATTAATAGAAAAGAAAACTCTATTCCCGAAAAAGATAACGAAGAAAAAAAATAAACTCTAGGGGACTTAAATTACATATAAACAAGTGTTCAAAGCTACTTAAATTTAATATTCATGGCGAAAAATTATTCAGTAAACATTTACAAACTAGGCTTGCTTATTTTGTTTGCTAATTTTCTTTGGGCTTGTAATCGCGAGCAGGAAAAAGAAGTCCCAGTAGGCAAGGTCGTTAAAGGAACATTTTATCTTGATATTTATGAAGAAGGCGAGATAGAAGCCATTCGTTCAACTAACGTGGTTGCACCTAATATTTCATGGAGATATGGTACCATGAAAATAACTCAATTAGTGAAAGATGGTAAAGAAGTAAAAACTGGTGACACGCTTGCCGTTTTTGATCCGTCGGAAGTAAAAAAAGGTGTTATTGAAGCCGAATCGAGATTGGGAATGAACAGGGCTGACCTCGAAAGACTGGATGCACAACAACAATCGGACTTAGAAGAGTTGAAAGCAGATTATGAGTCAACACACATTGCATATGATATTTCTAAAATTCGCTTTGAATCTGCAGGTTATGAAGCAAATATCAAAAAGAAGGAAATTCAACTAAACTTGGAAAAAGCTAAGATAGCCCTTGATAGAGCGAAGGAGCAAATTGACAATAAGATAAAGATACAAAAAGAAGAGGTAAAACAGAAGAAACTCTCCATCGATCAAGACGTTGCAAGACTCAAAGAAGCCAATGAGACCTTGGCTAAGTTATTTTTATTATCCCCATCGCTTGGGATAGCTATCATCGACAGAAACTGGAGTAGTGCCAACAAATTGCAAGTCGGAGATCAATGCTGGCCTGGATATCGTCTTATTCAACTCCCGGATTTATCTGAGTTGAAAGCTATTGTAAAAATCAATGAAGTTGATATTTCGAAAATTATAAAAGGATTACGAGTAGAAGTTAGACCCGATGCATTTACCAAAAGTATTTATATTGGAGAGGTAAGTTCGGTTGCCAATTTGGCAACTAATAAGGACAATAAATCTAAAGTTAAGGTTTTTCCCGTTGAGATTCTCTTAAAAAAAACAGACAGTAAATTACTACCCGGACTGACAGTGAGTTGCCGCATTATTATTGGAGCTGTAAAAAACGCTCTTTATATACCACTGGAGGCTTTGCATTCCGAAGGAGCGGTAAATTATGTATACAAAAAAAAGGGTAAAGGGTTCGAAAAAACAATTGTCGGAATAGGTGCAAGTAATTCAGATTACAGCGTCATAACTAAAGGCTTAGAGCCTGACGATAAGGTGGCATTAGCTGACCCTACCAAAAAAGACGACAAGAAAAATAAATCAGTTACCGATAAACAGGCTGCAAAATGAGAAATATGCTTAAAACACTCCTGTTTGCATGTCTTGTAATTTCTGTGGTATCGTGCAAAAAGAATAAGAAAGACGACTCTGCTGAAAATGTAAACTCTGGAAAGAAAATAGTTGAAACCGGGGAGTTGGCAGCCATCGACACCAGATCATTTATTATGCCTATGTTTGGTAGCTATTGGTATCAAATGAAAGTCATTGGCATACTGAAACATGGATCAATAGTAAAAGCTGGTGACTCAATCATTCAACTGGACCCTTCTCAAATTAAAAAGTACATAATTGAACGAGAAAGCGATCTAGCAACCCAAATGGCTGTTCTCGAAAAGCTACGAGTAAATCAAGAAAACAAGCGACAAGAACTTGAATCGAAACTTAAAACGGAAAACGCATCTTTCGATCTGAAAAAATTAGAATTGGAATCTTCGCGTTTCGAATCGGATCGAATTCGTAAAATAAAAGAACTGGAATTTCAACAGGAAAAAATTGAACTAGCTAAAGCAAAGCGCTTAGCAGTTTTAAGTAAAAAGGTTGATTTGAACGAAATGAAGGTTGAGCTAATAAAAACAAAACGACTCAAAGATGAAATAAAATCTTCATATGGCTTGCTTCCTCGCCTCACCATTAGAACTCCTATTTCAGGAATATTTCAGGTTAGGACTAATCAGCGAACTGGTGATCTGATAAAAATTGGAGATGAAATCTATTTCGGTAATAATTTGGGTAATGTTCCAGATTTAACATGGATGAAAGCGACTACTACAGTAAGCGAAAATGATTTTATGAAAATACGGATTGGACAAGACGTAATAGTAAGGTTAGATGCCTTACCAAAAATAAGTTTCAAAGCACAAGTTTCTTCTATCGGAAAATTATGCCATTTGAAAGACGAAAAATCGCGTCAAAAAGTTTTTGATGTTGATGTGAAGATACTCAAATCGGACCCGAGATTAAAACTAGGAATGACAGTTAGTTGCGAATTTAAACAGTAGAGAAATATGCAATACGAAGAAAATATACGGCTGGCAATCAGAGGTTTAATAGATCACAAGTTTCGGTCATTTCTGACCATGTTGGGAATTATTTTTGGTGTGGCATCGGTTATCACTATGCTCTCAATTGGAGAAGGAGCCAAGCGCGCTGCCATTGCCAAGTATCAAGATCTTGGTGTAAACAACATTATTATTAGAGAAAAGAAATTATCTGATCAGGAGTTGGAAGAGGTACGGGCCAAGTTCTCGCAAGGGTTGTCAATTCAGGATGCTAATGTAATAAAGGAAATTGTTCCGGGGGTGGAGAAAATTGCCTCACAGTCGGAAATGAGTACTGAGGCAAAGTATACCGATAAATCTGTGAAATCTACAGTTATTGGCATCACGCCGGACTTTGCCGAACTGCTGAATTATAGAACAGCAAAAGGTGACTTTATCACGACAGACCACTACGAGCGTAACCTTAAAGTTTGCGTGCTGGGGGCAGGGGTTGCGGCAACGCTGTTTCGCAACGAAGATCCAATGGGTAAAATGGTAAAACTAGAAGATCAATGGATGGAAGTAGTAGGCGTTCTAGAATCTAAAATGCTCTTTACCGAAACAGTTGGTGAGTTAGCAGCAAGAGATTTGAATACAGACATTTATGTTCCACTTACAACTTTCCAGAAGCGGTTTACCCACGAAAATGCCTTGGCAAGTGAGATTCAGCAAATCACTGTTCAGGTGAATAACTCCGATAAATTAGTTGAGACATCACAGTTGATTGATGCGATTTTACAGCGTCACCATTTCAATAATGCCGATTATAACATTGTGATACCTTTTGAATTACTTCGGCAGGAAGAAAAAGAAAGACAGATCTATAATTTTCTCCTTGGAGCCATCGCTGCTATTTCTTTATTGGTAGGTGGTATCGGGATTATGAATATTATGCTCGCCACCGTTATGGAACGCACGCGCGAAATTGGTATCCGTCGTGCCATAGGTGCCCGAAAGAATGACATTATGAAACAGTTTGTAACAGAGGCTGTAGCCATAAGCATCACAGGGGGAGTAATTGGTGTGATTTTAGGCGTCAGCCTTTCGTTATCCGTATCGTTATTCACCGATGTTGAGACTTATATCCGGCTTTATTCCGTGGTGATTGCATTTGGATTCTCTGTTCTGGTTGGTATCGCTTTTGGATACCTCCCAGCCAAAAATGCAGCTAATCTGAAACCTATTGATTCAATTCGATATGAGTAGTAAAGTTAGTAGTAGGTAGTAAAAAGTAGGTCGTCAGACTAATTAATATATAACCATTATGCTAATAGAAATTAAAAATCTATCAAAAAATTATGTCATGGGTGAACTTGAAGTTCCAGCTTTAATTGACATAAACCTCCAAATCCGTAAAAATGAGTATGTAGCTATTATGGGTCCATCTGGATCCGGAAAATCTACATTTATGAATATTTTAGGTTGTTTGGACATTCCAACTTTAGGGCAATATATGTTTAACTTAACGGATGTAAGTAGCCTCAGTGACGACGCATTATCGGCCATGCGTAACAAGGAAATAGGTTTTATATTTCAAAATTTCAATTTGATACCGAAGCTGAATGCACTTCAAAATGTTGAATTACCATTGGTTTATTCGGGTATAAAAAGCGAAGAGCGAAGAGAACGTGCATTGAAAGCATTAAGTAGGGTCGGTTTGTCCGACCGAATACATCATAAATCCAGCGAAATGAGTGGTGGTCAACGTCAACGGGTAGCTATTGCCAGAGCCTTAGTTACCAATCCGGGAATTCTCTTGGCTGATGAGCCTACCGGTGCACTTGACTCAAAAACAGGCGACGAAATCATGGCACTTTTTGATGAATTACACAATGAGGGTAATACGATTATTTTGATTACCCACGAACAGGAAATTGCTAATTATGCTCACAGAACCATTCACATAAAAGATGGGATGATTCATTCTGATACAAAGAATGTAGTTCGCCTCGCAAATCTAGCATCTATCCAATAATAAACTATCTAATTCACCCTGCATATATGAAGAAAATCATCCTGTTATCCATTGTTTTTATATGTTGTTCCCTTGTGGCCAAGTCGCAATCAACCTATAATCTTGATCTTGAAAAAAGTATTGATATAGCAAAATTGAAGAGCTACAGTATGCTTAAACTCACTCAGGATTTTAAAATCTCAGAGTATAATCTTAAATCGGCAACCAGCTCACTAAAAACGCACATCACATTGAATTTAGAGGGGCCAAACTATGCGAAAGATGTTCAATCATACATTACAGATTCTTCTAGCACTTATTTTACAAGCAAGCGACTACAATATGGTGGTAATTTGTTGATTAAACAGCCTTTACCAACTGCAGGTTTTGTGTCAATTCAAACCGGGCTATACAACAAAGACACATATACTCTCAATCAACGAAGTCCGAATTTATATACAACCTTCAATTTTGAACAACCATTAACTGCACTATACGGATATAATTCCGTCAAATCATATTTTAAAAAAGCAGAACTTGCATACGAACAATCTAAGAAAGCGCTTAAAAGAGAAGAACTTAATCTTATCTATATCGTCAGCAATTCATTTTATGGCTATTTATCGGCTCAAAAAAGGACTGAAATTGCAAAACTAGATCTCGATCGTCAAAAAGATGCATTCGACATTTCTCAAAACAAGTTTAAAGCGGGTTTGATTAAAGAAGTTGATGCTTTACAAATGGAAGTAGATCTTGCCGAAGCCCAGAATAATTTTGATTTGGCAATGATTAACCAAAGCTCCACTCAAAACGAATTCAAACAACTTATTGGCATAAATCTGAACGACAGTGTTTTGGTTAGTGGAAAATTTACATATACACCTGTTATTGTGAATGCAGAAAAAGCAGTTCAGCTGGCACTTCAAAACCGATTGGAAATTAGAGAACAAGAAATACAAATTGAACAAAGCAAGTTGAATGTAAAGGAACAGAAATCAAATGGAATGATTCAGAGCTCTTTAAGCCTCTCATTTGGTAAAAGTGGATATAGTTATCAGGATCTTAATTCGAGCTTAACTAGCGCACTGAATAATACCTATTCTAAATACCTAGAAAGATCTCCTGATTACGGCATTGGACTATCTGTAAAAGTACCAATCCTCGATTTTGGAGAGAATAGAGCCAAAGTAAAAGCTGCAGAGGCAGGATTAAAACAGAATGAGCTCCAAAAAATTGAAGTACAACGAAATATAGAACGTGAAGTTCGTAATATGGTAGCTGAAATGAACAGTAGTTTGAAGCGACTTCAGCTGCTTGAAAAGAATATTATCGTAGCAGAAAAGAGCTTTGACATCACGCGCCAGCGATTTTCGGACGGTGATATTGACAGTCAGGGATTGGCCTTGGAACGGAAACGATTGAATACCGCATATACAAGTCATTTAAGTGCTTATGTAAGCTATCAACTTTATCTGGCTGACTTGATGCGTAAAACATTTTATGATTTTCAAAATAACCAGCCGATTAAATAATTATACGATTGTTTTTGTATTTTTGTGATCTGTATTTTGATAGATATTTGACTTAAGAAATGAACATAGAAGAACTTCGCGAACAATGTCTGAGTCTGAAAGGAACAACCGAGTGTTTTCCTTTCGACGAAATGACCTTAGTACTAAAAGTGCAAGGCAAGATGTTTGCACTTATACCACTGGATAATACAGAAACACAAATTACATTGAAGTGTGATCCTGAAAAAGCAATTGCTTTGCGTGAAGAATACTCCGCCATAGTACCGGCATGGCATTTCAATAAAAAGCATTGGAACACGGTTTATATCCAACCAATGATTTCACGAAACTTTTTGTGTGAATTGATACAGCATTCTTATGATTTGGTGGTGGCGGGACTTCCAAAGAAGATGAGAGAAGAACTTAAATGACAACGAGCTTAATCGATATGATTAAGCTCGTTTTTCTATGTCTTTTGTCGCAAGAAATTATTTATTTTCTTTGTAGCGTTTGTCTGGAGTGCCGTCCTTTTTAAGGTGCTTTACCTCTTTTTGAACACCTTCTTTGTTTTCTTTGTAACGCATGTCGGCCGATCCATCTTTTTTCAAATGTTGACCGCTTGCAGCAGCTTCTTTAGTGACTTTGGCAGGAACTGCTTTTACATCTTTTGCAGCTACTTCAACTTGTTTGTAGCTTTTGTCTACAGTGCCATCTTTCTTTAGTTTCTGACCAACTTCTGTTTTTGCCTCTTTCTTCGAAGTCTTAGTTGTAGCGGTTTGTGCGCTAACTGCTGTAACCGAAAGAAATACGACAGCCATTAATAACGTGCAAATTTTTTTCATTGTAAGTTGTATTTTTTGGTTTTCAATAATTGGCATGTCAACTACCGAATGATTGTTTTAAGCGAACATACTCGCCCGATTTATTATTTACTTAAAAACGTTACAAATATATACAGAAAATTAATCCCGTGATTAATTTGGGGTTAAATATTCTGCACTTCTTCATTTAATTAACCAATAAGCGCTGATTATGTTCATTCCAATTTCAAAAACTTTGTCATTTTATAAAAGATTAGAGGGGGAGTTGAGGGACGTAAAATATAAATGATTAGCATCAATATCCTTCAAAATCTGATTTATTAACCCAAAAGTAGGTAGTTTCAGGTTCTAAATCCCCATAATTGGGGATTTAATCTGATGGCATGAAGACTTAATTTTGCAACCGGATATTAATTAAAATAAAGATAGGTATGCAAAAGTTATTATTTCTTCTATTGTTTTTTATTTCATCGCAGGTATTTGCGCAGACAGGATCTATAAAAGGTTCGGTGGTTACTAAAGACGGCAAAGTAGCCGAATTTGTAAATTTGATATTGATAGGTACTCAAAATGGAGCCATCGTTCAACATGATGGGACCTATGTGATAGATAACGTAAAACCGGGAAAATACACCTTGAAAGCCAGTTTTGTGGGTGTGGGTACACAAAGTAAAACCGTGGTGGCAGAGGCAGGTAAAACTGTAAATGCTGATTTTGTGCTAACAGAAAGCAGTAAAGAACTTACCGAAGTAGTGGTGACTGCCAATCCCAGTAAATATGTAGCGGACTACCCATCGGTATCGCTTCGTTTAAAAACGCCTTTGCTCGAAGTGCCTCAAAACATCCAGATAGTTACTAAACAAATTCTTCAGGATCAACAGATTTTTGATATGCTCGAAGGTGTTACCCGCAATGTGAGCGGCGCGCGACGCATGGAGCACTGGGATAATTACGCATTGATTTATATGCGTGGTTCGCAGATAGCCGCTTTCCGCAACGGCATGAATGTCACCATGTCGTGGAGCCCACAACCGGAGGATATGAGTATGGTGGAACGCATTGAGTTTGTAAAAGGGCCTGCAGGCTTTATGCTTGCTAACGGTGAACCAAGTGGATTTTACAACGTGGTAACTAAAAAACCTACCGGGATTACCAAAGGAGAAGTGGGCATGACTGTTGGTAGTTTTGATACCTATCGTGCGACCTTGGACTTGGACGGTCAGTTGGACAAGAGTGGTAAATTATTGTATCGTCTCAATGTGCTTGGACAATCAAAGGGTTCTCATCGTCCTTACGAATATAATAACCGCGTTTCAGTAGCTCCGGTTATCAAATATAAGTTTAATGACCGCACTTCGCTTACAGCCGAATATACATATCAGAAAAACCTGATGTCGATGATTGGCTCTAACTATTCGTACTCAGCCAAAGGGTATAATGACCTTCCGGTTGACTTTACCACTGCCGAAGACAATATGACTCCAACAACGCTGACTGAGAATTCGGCATTTCTTACCATGGTGCATAACTTTAACGACAACTGGAAATTCACCGGACAAATTGCGTATATCAATTCGAAACAGATTGGACAAAGCATGTGGCCAACCGGCTTCTCGGCTAATAAAGATACGCTTTATCGTGCTACCTCCATTTGGGATTACGAGGGAGAAAGTAAAGTCGGACAATTTTTTATCAATGGAGATGTGCAAACGGGCTTTTTAAAGCATCGGATATTGGGTGGTATTGATATGGGTGATAAATCATTTTATCACGACTGGGCACAAGCTGGAGCGCTAAAACCACTGAATGTATATCATCCGGTTTATGGGCAAATTGCGGCTTCGCAATATCCGGTTTTCGACCGTTCGCTTAGTATTCGCGAACGCGGAGTGCATTACCGTCAATCGTACGTGGGCTATTATGTACAGGATGAAATCAGCATGTTTAGGGATAAATTGCGTTTGACCCTGGCGGGTCGTTTTACTACTGCGAGTGACCTGGATCCATATTCGGGAACTATCGATGCCTCTAAGTTTACCCCGCGTGTGGGATTAAGCTATTCTATTGATAAAAACACTTCGCTGTATGGTGTTTACGACCAGGCATTTGTGCCGCAAGCCGGATCGGATAAGCAGGGAAACAGCTTTAAACCTGTAACAGGTGACAATGTGGAAGTAGGACTTAAACGTGAATGGTTTGGCGGTAATTGGGTTACGTCATTATCGCTTTACAAAATCACTAAAAACAATGTGCTGACAGCTGACCCCAACAATATGAATTTCTCGGTTCAACTGGGGCAAACAGTAACCAAAGGAATTGAATTTGATGTGCGTGGGCAAATTACCGAAGAGCTGAACCTGACCGCGAACTATGCTTATACCGATGGCGTGGTGACCAAGGATACAGATCCGGCAAAAGTAAATATCTCAGTACCGGGTATCAGCGCGCATTTGGGTAATGCATGGTTGACCTATCGTGCTTCCAAAGGCGCTATTAAAGGCTTGGGCTTATCACTTGGGGCACAATACCAGGGAGGTCGTACCTCGTGGTATGTGTTTGACGGAACAAGTCAATCTTTGCCCGATTACTTCAGATTGGACGGTGCTGTTTCGTATCAGTTGAACAAGTTTACTATTGCGCTGAACGTAAACAATATTACCAGCAAGCATCTGTACTCGGGAGCATATTATAACTGGGGAGGATTCTACTACTGGCAATCGGAACCGCTAATTAATTCAAGATTGAATATTACGTATAAGTTTTAAGCATGAAAAAACTATTTCATCAACTTCATCTTTGGCTCGGACTGGTGTCCGGGCTATTGGTGTTTATAATTGCTGTCACCGGTTCGCTATATGCTTTTCAGGAAGAGATTACCGGATTAGGTAAGTATCATTACGTGAAGGAGCGCAACGAAAGTTTTAGACTCCCTACGCAACTCGGAGAAGTGGCTAAAAAGCTCTTGCCGGGTAAGGAACTTCATGCAGTGAAATACAATGGCGGGGCTAAAGCTGCTGAAGCTATCTTCTATGGATATAATCCAAGCTACTATTTTATCGTCTACCTCGATCCTTACACGGGTGAGGCATTGAAGGTAAAAGACATGAACAAGGATTTCTTTCGCTTTATCATGCAGGGGCATTATTACCTGTGGCTACCACCTCAGATTGGTCACCCGCTAGTGGCTTGCTCTACCTTGGTTTTTCTCATAGTTCTTATTACCGGGATAGTGATATGGATTCCTAAAAATCGAACGGCATTGAAGAACCGCATTTGGTTCAGATGGAAAAAGGGAACAAAATGGCCACGTATCAATCTGGATTTACATGTGGTGGGTGGATTATACGTCACTTTATTTGCACTTATATTTGCCATCACGGGCTTGGTGTGGGGCTTCGAATGGTTTTCCAAAACCTATTACTCGGTGGCAGGTGGCAAGAAATCGTTGGCTTACGCGGAAGTGCTTTCGAAAAAGCAAGCGATTGATTCAATTCCGACAACCGAACCGCTCGACAAGGTATGGTTGCTCATGCAGCGTGAATATCCGGATGCTGCTTCCATTGAAGTTCATCCTGTACATTCCGATACCGCTTCCATTGCCGCTAATGCCAACCAGTGTGATGGAAAATACTGGAAAACCGATTACCGTTATTTCGATCAATACAGCCTGAAGGAGATAAAAGTGGATCATATCTACGGGCGGTTCAAAGATGCTGACTTTGCCGATAAGCTTATGCGAATGAATTACGAAATTCACACCGGTGCCATTTTAGGATTACCGGGCAAGATATTCGCTTTTCTAATGAGTTTGTTTATTGCCAGTTTTCCTATAACAGGGTTTATCCTCTGGTGGAGAAAGCGAAAGCGGAAGTCGAAAATCCAATAATCTATTGCAAGCCGGGCCTCACGTGTCCGGCTTGTTCGTGATGGCTAGTCACACTTAGCATCTGTTCCCATATTGGGGCACGACAGTAAACTCCTGATGTCCGTACTTTCACCAAGTAGACTTTTTACCAATGGATTGTCAAAACCACAGGCCATCTCGCCATACACATCTATCAACGGTCGACGAATAAGTAAAGGGTCGTTTATCATTGCCAACAGGGCTGATTCTTCATCAAAGTTGGTCGGAATAATTTCTCCACTCTTTACGCGTGGTGCAGCGGCATTGAACCACTCGCTCACGGGCATATCAGTAAAAAACAACCGAAGTGTAGCTGCGTTCCAGTGCTGCTCCAGCAACGAATGTGCTTCTACTCTGTGTCCATGTTGTTCCAGTAATCGTTTTTGTTTGGTGTTGTTGATACAACCCGGCTTTTCGTAGAAATGTACCAGCATATGTAGTTACAAGTGTTTAGTTACGAGTTACAAGTTTTTACAGTAACCGATGTGAATAATAGTAAGTTGAAAACTTTAAATTTTATTTGCCAATAATTTTTTATTCAGTTCGTCCCATGCTTTACAGGCCAGAAATGCATCCTCGGCATAGGCCGGAATTTCTAAATAATCTGCCGGCAAACGATCTTCAATAAGATCGTGTAATGCTCCTGCTTTTTGGGATAGAACGAAGCGAGCCTTCCTCACCTGCGCATCCAATTCTTTGATTTCTTCTGCTGTCATATAGGATCTATTTTTGAAAATAGCAAAGCAAAGGTTGTGCCAATGACGTAAGTGGCAATAAATGTGATATATAACTTCTATGTGGGGTGTAAAAAAAACAACAGAAATGTATTTGAATGATTAAGAAAACTACAATTTAGTAGGGAGACGTGCCCTGCGTTGCGATGGAAGCAGAACGCATAACCAATGTGTGGTCTCCTCTTTTTCGTTTTTGTTGTCGTCACTTAGATATAAATTGTAGAGTGTAAATTATTTTTTATTTGGATGGCTAAAAAATCATTGATTTTATTTTGACAATTCAGGATATTTAGTAAATTTGCATCGTATTTCGTAACAATGCGAATTTTTATTTATCTGTAATCTGTTTGTTTTCTGAGAAGTACTGCCGAGCCTAGCTTTGTAAGCACTTTATAACGCATGACCTTAATGACCTTGCTAAATCTGAAATCGGTATCCCTATCAGATTTTTCGTGTAACGCCCTACCGTTAAATCAAGCCTGTTTGTCTCATACAAACAGTGCTATTACTGTCAGCATACGTCCACTTTTGAGTTCGGGAATCTCAGCATTTTCGAACCTACTCAGAAACTGCCATTGGGTGAAACATAGGTTTTGCTCGTTGTCAATGCTCTGTCATACCCTTTTGCCGTTTACAAGTCCAACAATGCCGATAATAAGCCCGCAGATGCCAAAAGTAAGTCCGACGGAGGGGGTGACGGACTTGTTTCTGCCTATGTTGGACTTGCCGGAGGGTACAACGAACTTACTTTCGGCGATATTGAGCTCGATGAATGGTATATCGGACTTGTTTCTGCCAAAGTTAAGCTCTATGGTGGGAGTAACGAACTTACTATTGCCAACGTTGGGCTCGCATTAGGGGGTAGCGAGCTTAACGAACTAACAACTGAACCATGCAATGTAAATATTATAATTAATCACACTAAAAAAAAGATGTTATTATGGGAAATCCAACCATCAGGGTCAATGTACCCAAAAATGCAGAGGAACTACTAGACCTGGCTGCTAAAATAGTAAAGAAAAAGAATGAACTCGGAGGAGCTTCGCCGCTTACGGCCATGGTGTCGCATTCGTGGACTGAAAATGAACCGAAAGTAACAACTTGTTTGGATCTGCACAAGCGTGCCGAGGAGTTGACACGCCAAGCCGAGGAAGCTTATCGCCAACGCGATTTGCTGTTGGTTGATATCAAAGAGTCGGTGCTGGCAAGCCGCGATGTGCTATTGGGCGTATACCGCGAAACTCCAAAAGTACTTGGCGAATATGGCTTCGAAGTGGACGATACAGTCCGCACCGCCGCCAAAAAACAAGCGTAATGTAATCGTGCAACCTTAGTCGGTGCATGGGTACGACTAACTATAGAAAAAGCAGAACCGAGGAGGTTCTGCTTTTTTAGTGTACTAAATCATTTTCTTTCAAATAGTCTATAATTTCATTAATCGGTTCAGACATATTTTTGGGAATAATAAGTGTCTCTTGGTCGTATGAAGTCCAAATTGGATTCTCAGGATAATAATTAGTAAGACTTCGACAGTACTTGTAGCCAATTAGAGTTGTATAATATGCGTTAAGCAATCTAGCAAGATATAAATGAAAAAGATATATACAACCCATTTTTCCCGCTTGGTACAGACAGAGTAATTCTCAAATATCTCTCATCATTGTATTTTTTCCAATCATGACCTGCTAGGGACCCCTCATTTTCTGATGCGCTTATACTTGTTTGTTCATTTGGATTGATAGTAACTGGCTGTATCAATACTTCTTCAGAGAGGTTTAATAAATTTCTTAATGTTTTAATGTTATCGTATACTCGATCAAACTTCTCTTTGTAGCAGAAAACAAGGAACTGATGTTTCTTATCTTTTCTTATATCAGAAGGTATATTAGTGTAAACAGGGTAAAGAGAATTATGAATATAGACGTAATTACGTCTTAAGCCATCTTCTGAATTGTTTGTTGTTTCTGAAATTGATTTATTGCACCAATCATCATTAATGTCTTCCAACTCTAAACCATCAATATTGATTGAGATTAATGGAAAACCTAGAGTTTTTGATATCAACATTTTTAGAAATCCAAATTTATGTGTTTTCTCAATTTCAATCGCACCAAGTAAAATTCTTTCTTTAGATATTTTGCGACCAAGTAATGCTATGTCAAATTCATAATCAAAGGAATAAGGTGTTTTGTATTTGTAATTTGTTTCAACAACTTCTACCTCTGACAATAAATCTCCCGAAATTGTAAAATCAGAAATTGTCTTATCTAAGAAGCACCATTTTACGGATTGTTTTTCATTGATTAAAGACGTTAAATAGGATTGTAGTTTATTTCGACATTCCTTGTGTGTTTCGCTTTCAGAAGATTTTATTTTATCATTAAGTTCTTCTTCAATGCTATAAAATTTATTTTTGCTTGTATGTCTACTTTCTGGGTAATTTCTAAAATATGGTTTTCTTTTATTACCATTTACATTCGGATCTTTCGACCAGTTGACCCAAACCAATGGTAGTTTATTTTCTGTTACAAATGGGCCAAGTTTTCTTGAATCAGAATGGCTCTTGATATTAATGGCATCAATTTCATCTTTCATGAACCCTCTCCAACTATAGAGTCTAAATGCTGTTTTCATAATTATAGACTAGTCTTAAATTTAGCAACAAATATATAAATAATTTATTGTAAATAAGCGATGAGCTCCTCATATGTTTTTAAACAAACAAGGCCACCCATTTCTGAGTAGCCTTGTCGATAACCTTTTATTTCTTTGTAATCACTTTCTCCCAACTAGGCGGTGCAACTCCCATCAGGTTTTTTACAAAGAAGTCGAAGCGTTTGTGTTCGCCATAGTCACCACCCATGGTGTGGGGCACGCCCGGCAATACTACCAGCTCGAAGTCTTTATTGGCTTTTATCAATTGGTCGCACACCTTGTAGGTGGAGGTGGGATCCACGTTATCGTCCATTTCACCCACCACCAGCATCAGCGGACGGGTAAGCAGATGTGCATTTTCTACATTTGACCCAGCAATATAACTTGAGTCGATAGGATAGCCCAACCATTGCTCGTTCCACCATATCTTGTCCATGCGGTTGTCGTGGCATCCACAGGAGGAGTAGGCAGCCTTGTAATGCTCGGGGTGGAACAGTAGCGCTCCCATAGCTTCCTGTCCGCCTGCCGAAGCACCAAAGATACCCAAATGTTCAATGTCCATGTATGGATATCGTGCTGCAGCTGCTTTTGTCCATGCAATGCGATCGGGAAATCCGGCATCTTTCAGGTTCTTGTAGCAAATTTCTTCAAACGCCTTCGAGCGAAAGGAAGTTCCCATACCATCCATTTGCACAATGATAAAACCCAGTTCGGCAAGTGCTGTCATGTTGCGGTTGTACGCGATAAATGATTTAGGCACATACTGGTTTCCCGGACCGGCATAGATGTATTCGATAACCGGATATTTCCTGGTTGGGTCGAAATTCGTTGGGCGATAAATAATGCCCCAGATATCCGTTTTGCCATCGCGTCCTTTAGCCACGAAAGGCTCAGGTGCTATCCATCCAATTTTTACCAACTCACTGATATCGGCTTTTTCGAGATGCATCACTATTTTTCCATCCGTTGCGCTGCGCAAAACAGCCACAGGAGCTTTGTTGACGGAGGAATAAACATCCACCAAATATTTTTTGTCATCGGAGAACCAAGCCTGATGCATGCCTTCTTCGGGCGTGAGGCAAGTGAGTCCGGTGCCATCAAACCTGATGCGATAATAACGAATCAGGTACGGATCTTCATTCGGCACCATGCCGCTGGCGGTAAACGTAATTTCCCGTTTTTTCTCGTCCACGTTGAGCACTTCGCGCACGTACCACTCGCCTTTGGTGATTTGATTTTTTACCTTTCCGGTGTGGCGGTCGTAGAGGTAAAGGTGGTTCCAGTTGTCGCGTTCGCTCATCCATATAATTTCGTTGCCTTCGTTTACTGTTTGGCGAAAATAGCGGGTGTAGTTTACAAAGGTCTTCGACGTTTCCTCAATCAGGGTTTTTACTTCTCCGGTTTCGGCAACTATTTCCAGAACGCGATAGACCTGATGACCACGTTGGTTGTATTCGAACAGCACCGATTTACTATTGGCTAACCATTCGAAGGCTTTCAAATCCATTTGGTCTTTACACAAATCGGTGGAAATTATTTTTTGGTTGCCACTTGCCACGTCAAAGATGACAGGTGTGCGAGAAGGCAGTACATCGCCCGGTTTTACATAGTCGCGGGTGTGTAGCTTGGGTTGAAACTGATCGGCAGGCGAAGACTCGATAAGATAGAGTTTACGTGCTTCGGCAGCATGAATACGCATCACGGCGAGCTTTTTCGAATCGGGTGACCAGTAGGGGTAAGCAGAATAGTAATCATCTTGAGTGCCTTCGTGGCTCAATGCTTTTTCGATTCCGGTAGCCAGGTCTTTGATGTAAAGGTTGTTGTCTTTGACAAATGCCGAGCACTTTTTATCGGGTGAAACGACCGCTTTTCCTGTTCGTTCTGTATCCACTGTTCCCCAATACTCTTCTTTGGTAGTTGCAATCTTAGCTCCTTTTTTGAGCGAGTTATTTTTGGTCAGATACGTCCATTTGTAAGTATTATATACAAAATGAATCGTGTCCAGCGTCGATGAAACATTTACGGATGTGATAGGTAGTTGTTTGGCATCAACACTTTTGTCGGCTGCCAGGGTTAGCTCCAATGCCAGTTTGTTATGATCGAATAGTTCGGTGCGTGTTTTCTTTTGCGCATCAACAACCACATAGCTTTTTCCTTGTGGCGTGGAGCGCACGTACCAAAAACGATTGGTTTTTCCAATCCATTGAGGGCTTACATTGGAATAAAATACTTTGTCTTTAAACTTTTCCTGAAGGGAATAGGCACGGTTATAGGCTTCTACAGTGCCCTGGGCTAGAAGTGTCTGACCGATAAACCAAATTGAGAACGAGAGAAGTGTCAGTTTTTTCATTGATAGATGTCTAAATTTCAGTAGATAAACGATACTTTTATTTCTTCTAAAGTGAAAACAAAAGTATTGATTTTATTTAGAAACGAATAATCAATTCGATAGGATAGACAATATTGATCTTTTTTTAGACTCGTTTTGCATTACTCAATGAAATAAGCGATGCTATAAAACAATGAAAGCAGGGTTCACACCCTACTTCCACTTAAATTAACCTATAAATTATTAAATCATTATTTGATGATTATCGGCCAGCCGGTTTTTGTCCAGTTGAGCTTGTTGATTCTCAATTTCGGCTTGCCATCATCATGGACATCATATCCATGATAAACGATATAGTCTTTTCCACTAAAACTAACAACTGCGTTATGACCAACTGCATACCAGTCTTTGTCGCCCTGTAAAACAATTGTTCCACCGCCCTTTGACATGGGTACTCCGGCTTGATCAATGTAAGGACCGGTCACTTTTTTCGATCGGCCAACAATCATTTTATAAGTACTGTTCATCCCCTGACAACAATAATCGATGGAGGCGAATAAGTAGTAATATTTTTGTTTTTTAAAGATGAACGGTGCTTCAATTGAATTTCCACCTGCGTCTACCGGATTGTTACCTATCGATGGTGGATTTGGCATGCCCGAATCTTTTTTTCGGGAGGCAATGGTTGGAATGAACCGGATATCTTCGTCAACACTTTTCGCATCGGGTGATAACTTTACCAGTTTGATACCATCCCAAAAGGAGCCGAAAGACATGTAAGGTGTTCCTTTTTCATCTACAATCAGATTTGGATCAATAGCATTCCAGTTGGTTACGCCGGGTATCGACTGGATAACCTTTCCATGATCTACCCACTTGAAATCCGGGGATTTCGGGTCGAGCGTTTTGTTTGTTGCTAACCCGATACATGACGTATTTTTGCCAAAAGCCGAGACTGAATAATACAAATAGTATTCACCGTTATGCTTCGAAATGTCCGGTGCCCAAATATGCCCTTTAAACCCGGGAATTGAATCCATAGCCCATTGAGGCCCTTTTGCGAAAACCGGTTTTTCGGTTTTCCAGCTTTTCATATCCGTAGAAGACAAAACGGTAATTCCAAAACCTGTGCAAAACACATAGTAGGTGTTGTTTTGTTTTATCATTACCGGATCGTGAGCGTATGTAGTACTTTGTGCAGGTAGTTGCACAGAGGAAATAAAACTCAATAGAACAACATAAAAAACAATGTTTTTTATGTTTAATACTCTCTGTGTAAATGGGATTTTAATAGTTATTGTGGACATTCTTTTTTGAGTTTCAAGAGTTATTTAGTCGATCCTTAAAAAACTTAGTTTTAATTTTAAAAGAGGTATGTTTGAAATTATTTGCAACTTCAGCAAGCGTTACATTAACGCTTGCAAGAAGGCATCAAATAAGATAATTCTTGCTGATACAAATAAAAAGCTTTGTCATTTTATTGCATATCTTGCAGTTATATACTTATTATGGGACGACTATTTTTTCTTTTTGCCCCAATACGTTGCGTTTAGATTTTTTTCGGTACCTGCATACACAATTGTTACACGGCGTGGTGTGGCTTCCCAATCAACTTCGCGTTCAACGCAAACTACAACGTTGCCCAATGTTAGTTGCTTTTTTGCCGCATCATAACTCCAATTACCTGTCAAAGCTCCCGACATAGTGCCGTTGGCATTGAGGGTTAGCGCAGAGGCGATATCTTGTGCGCCATAGCTGTATTTGAGGTTTATGTGCTCCCATGTTCCCGTAAGCGAGTCTTTGGTTATAGTACCGTAATCAGGTACGGCAGCGTAACGTTCGGGCAATGCTATTGGCCACAGGTTGTTTGGTTCGCTGGTAGAAGCCGGGCACCATACCAAGCGACGAACATGCCCCATCATAATAGCATTGGAGGAAGCGTTGCCACCAACGTTGGCTGGCAATCGTCCTTGTGACATTAAGAACCAGTCGTTGGTATTTTCCTTTTGAAATACGCAGCAGTGTGATATACCAACCCAACCGTTGCTGAGGTTAAATTTGTAAGGGTGTGTTACAATCGGGTAGCAGTCGCCGCTTCCGCTTGTAAAGTTACGTCCGGTAATGTCTAAATACGGACCTTCGATATTGGTACTTCTCACCACACGTGTGTTGTAAGGTACATCTAGACCATCGTATGCCATAAATAAATAGTAGTAACCATCTTTATATATTACCTCTGGAGCTTCGCTGCCTTGCCAACGCGATGAAGCTGTACGTGTGCCTACTCTCACTCCATATCTACTTGTAAGATCACTTGTCGTGCTTGCCCATGGATTACCCAACTTATTTAAGGGTTTTCCGCTTGTTGGATCAAGTTGTAACAGAGCGAAGCCGCTATGCCAGGAACCATGTATCAGGTAATGTTTTCCATCGGGGGCTACGATATAAGTAGGGTCGATGGCGTTGTAGTAGAAATAGGCACTCCAATCCGATGTATTCGCTCTACTGTAATCTATGCCGCGATCGGATGATGAAGAGGTAACGAAACCTTTATCAGTCCACACAGCTCCTGCGGGATCTGTCGATTCACACATTCCGATAAAAGCACGCTCAGTCCAGCTACCATCGAAGATGGCTGTGTTGGGGTTTCCGGTTTTGATGTAATTAAAAATAACTATACTGTAGTACATCCGCAAGATATCTTTTCCTCCAACGGTGACCTTGCGTACTACGGGTGCCCAATATCCGTATTGAATGTTGCTTTTAGCAATGGCACTCAGCCCCATGCGAGTACGAATGGCGTTGAGCGAGTCGGCAACCCAAGTAGGAGGACTGTAAAAAGGACCACCTACCCAATCCCAATTAACAAGGTCTTTTGAACGTTTGCCTTGAAAATGTCCATGACCTTCGGCTGTATTTCCATAGGAAGCATCAGTGCCGTACATGTAATAATAGCCATTGTAAAAAGCTACTGACGGATCGTGGACGTTAGCCAGATTCCACTTGTCTCGATTCGACCAGGAGGATATGGAGGAATAATCGTCAGCATAAGTAGGAATGCTGAATGTTTTTACTGTATCCGTTCCATCTGTACCATCGGTTACGATTGGTTCATCTTTTTTGCACCCTACAAATAATAGAGATATGCAGACTATTAAAATCGGGAAATACTTTAGTTTCATGATAAGATAATAATAAGTAATGATGTATGTTGATGACTAAAACGAGAATCAACCTTCTGTATTGTATAAATATTCAAGCCCGATAATAATCAGGACCGATTAAAAACTTCCTTATCAACATTCAAAAAACACGTCGATAAGGAAGTTTCTATTTTAAGAAATTGATTCCTATTTTACAACAGGATGAACAGCCCATTTAGCTAAAAATGCAGGTCCATTATCTTCACTCTTGTTTGCCGAGTTACCTTTAAGGTTCGGATTGGCATTAAGAGTACCCTGAAGTATTGGGAAATATTCATGTCCTTTAGAGTAATATTGGAACGATGAGGCACTTGCAGTTGCGGCTGTAAGCACATCTGTGTTGGCTGTGCCATCTAGCTTATAATAAGCATGCTCAACTAACTGATTCAGACGATCTGCATTGTAGAAGAATCCCCAACGGAGCAAGTCGATACCGCGTCCGTTTTCGCAACCAAATTCCTTCGGACGTTCAACATTTGCTATTTGTTCAAAAAGAGCATCTTTCGATGTGAAGTCAGACAGTATTAGGTCTTTGAGTGCAACACGTCGACGTACGATGTTGATGTAATCGATAGCAGACTGGGTTGGACCATTGATTTCATTTTCACATTCGGCAGCACGCAACAACACATCGCTATAACGCATCAAGCGTAGGTTGATTCCACAATTCAAACCGGTCGTAATCGTATTATAAATATTTGTTCTGGCATTGGTGAATTTAGCGATTGATATACCGCCCTGTGCTGTGTTAGATACTGGAGTTGCAGTGAGATCTTGTTGATAAACTTTGTTGCTACGAGGATCTCCATTCGGATAAGCTGCAGTTTTAGCACCTTTATAATTGCCATAATCACTTTCGTAGGTTACCAATGTCCAGTATAAACGAGGATCGAGACGGTTATCAGTACAATTTTCTTTTTTGAACAGATTATACAACCATGGTGATCCTGCAAGGTCGCCCCAGCTGCCCAATTGTTGAGAAGCGTAGTTGCTCTCTACAGCGTGCCCCTGAGTTGCTTGCGAACTGATATTTACAGGAGTCCATTCCTGATCAGTACCACCTGTACCATAGTCCATAAATTGGACTTCGAAAAGGCTCTCTTTGTTATTTTCAGAAGCGGCACCTTCTTTGAAGTTATCGCCATAGTCTGCCATAAGGCCATAAGCTCCGTATTTACCGGCGATGATGTCTTTCAGTACAGTATAAGCTTCGGTATACTTGTGACGGAACATCAGAGCACGAGCCAGATAACCGGCTGCAGAACCGCATGTAGCACGTCCCAGAGCCCATTCACCACCTTTGCCGCGCGATGGCAATATCTGCATTGCGGTTGTCAAATCTTTTTCTATTTGATCAAACAACTCGTCCTGAGTATTGTTAGCTGCATACATGGTGTTAATGTCTGAATAAGATGCATAGTCTGTAATCAATGGAGCGGTCTGGTAATAGGTTGCCAGTTCATAGTATGCCAATGAACGCAAGAAGAGAGCCTGACCTTTAATCTGATTGTAAGAGTCTGTCGACATCTTAACACCATCTACTTTCGACAATACATAGTTTGTGCGGTTTACAACATGATAGTTATCACGCCATGGCCATTCGTCTCCGATTCCGATAGTACCCGGAGAGTTGAGGTTGTCATACTCCAAGTACCACTGTTGAGATGAGTTCCAAACTTCGTCGCCACGCACTGCATCCAGCGTGTAACCAACGCGGGCGAATGTACCTTCGAGACGAATACGGTTGTAACATGCAATAACTGCCTCATTAAGATCAGACTCGGTATTACCAAAATCGTAAGTTGTCTGACTGTTCGGGTTTGAAATGTTAAGTTGGTCGTTACAGGCAGTCATGCCCATAACTAGTACCAACATAATTATAATTTTATTTATATTTTTCATATTATACTCTTATTTAAGATTATATTATTAGAATGAAGCGCGTACTCCAAACATCACTGTTTGAGGTGTTGGATACGAACTATAGTTGTAACCCGGAGTGAATGTTCCTCCTGAAAAGTCCACATTAAAACCTTTATACTTGGTGATAGTGGCAAGGTTTTGAGCCGATGCGTATATGCGAACGCCACTAATATAGCCACCAAACCATTTGTCAGAGAAATTATAGCCCAATTCTACGTTTGCAATTTTTAGGTAAGATGCATTCTGAATAAAGCGTTGGCTGAACGCATCGTTTGTTACCGAACCATCCGGTTTGTATGCTACGCGAGGCACATTTGTATTTGTGTTGTCTGGTGTCCAGGCATTTAATAGGTCAACACTCTTGTTGAGTGTCCCGTATGAGCCGTGCAAAGCTACGTCAACAAAATCTACGGCTTTGAATCCGGCAGCACCATAAGATGATACGCTCAGGTCAAAACCTTTCCACTCAACACGAGCATTAAAGCCAAAATTTACTTTTGGAATTCCGCTACCCAGATATTTTTGGTCGTCTGCGGTAATTTTTCCGTCACCATTGAGATCAGCATATTTTACGTCACCCGGTTGCGCTCCGTCTTGAGTGATATGCGTTCCTGCGGAGTTGACCTGATTGTCAATTTCCGATTGCGACTGGAAGAGTCCTTCTGAAACATAACCATAAAATGAACCCACTTCACGTCCTACCTCTGTGCGGCAGTAACCATCTGTACGGGGTTCGTTTGAAACACCCAGACTTGTTACTTTATTTTTGATGGTAGATAAGTTTGCCGAGATGTCATACTTAACAGCGTTTTTGTGATTGTGATAAGCAACCAAGAACTCAAGCCCTGAGTTTACCATGGTTGCAGCGTTCATGGTTACAGTTCCGTTGGTAGCACCGGCATTGGTTGGTACTGCTACGCTGTAAAGTAGGTCACTCGATGTGTTTTTATACCAGTCGCAGGTAAATTCCAACTGATTGTTGAAAAAAGCAAGGTCGGCACCAAAATCAAGAGATTTCTTCTTTTCCCATTTGATGGCAGTGTTTACATAGTTGGATATTGCAGATCCGGTAACTTTGGTATTTCCAAAGCTATAAGTATAGTTAGCTCTCGACATGACATCCATGTATTGATAGTCTCCAATGTTCTCATTACCAAGTTCACCATAACTTCCGCGAACTTTGAACAGGTTCATAATTGATTCGGCTACAGGAAAGAAACTTTCGCGATCCAGACGCCAGCCTCCTGATACGGATGGAAACCAACCCCAACGGTCAGCTGCTGCAAGACGGCTTGATCCATCACGACGTCCGGTTAATGAAATCAGGTATTTCCCATCAAAGTCGTAGTTTAAACGACCGATATAAGAGGCCAATACGTGTTCGCTTTCAGCACTTGCTGCTGCCGTTGTAGTGGCATTATTTACCTGCAGATAGTAAGGCTCTGTCATGTCAACACCTTTGCCTGTAAGTGTATGAAAGAGTTCGCGCTCAAATGTCTGACCAATAAGTGCATTGATGTGGTGGCGCCCTATCTTACCATCGTAGTTTAACGTGTTTTCGATAAGAGCATCACTGTAACTGCGATATCCCTCAGACAGGTTCTCGTCGCTCTTTGACAGGTAGTTGGTTGTACTCTGTATAAAAGCAGGTACGAATGTTAAGTCCTTTGCAGTGGTTCGGCTGTACGACAAGTTAAGGTTGTAATTTAACTTATGGTTATTGTTCTTCCGTCCAACCATATCCAGTAGGTCAACATCTGCAGAACCAGAAGCAACAATGCGGTCAACCGTTGAGTTCCTCTTTATTAAGTTATTTTCCAGCAGTACGTTTGTTACACGCAAGTCGCCATGCACATCGTCATAGTAAGTGCCATAACCGTACGAGTCGTATTTGTAATTTGTTGCAGCCGAGATTTTATCATCAAGCACCCAGGTTGATGGATCGTAGGCCTTGATGGTTGGGGGTGTCAACAACACCGAAGCCATTACAGGAAATTGTGAACCATATAGACCCTGTACATACTCGTTGGCATTACTGAGAGCCATATTGTCCTGACGACTATGGCTATACACGAGGTTTGTTTTGAATTTAATAAATTTGGCAGTCATCGTATTGTTGATACGTCCTGTGTAACGCTCAAAGTTTGGACCGGCACCCACCATAGTTCCTTTTTGGTTATAGTAGTCGAGAGAGATGTTGTAAGTATTGTTATTACCACCTCCAGATAGATTGACATTGTGATCCTGACGAATACCGGTTTTGAATGCTTCTTTAAACCAGTCTGTGTTCACTTTTGCGCTGCCATCGGTATTATATAAATAGTTTGCGTTGGTAGGATCGTATCCACCGGGAACATTCATGTTGCTATTGGAGAAGGCAGAGTTTATGTACTGACCATATTGTTTGGAGTCCATTACATCATACACTCCTTTTTGAACATTGTCAAAACCAGTGTAACCACTGTAGTCTACTCTCATAGGCTGGTTTTTCTTACCTTGCTTGGTGGTGATGATAATCACACCATTGGCTGCACGCGAACCGTAAATGGCAGCAGCCGAAGCATCTTTCAGTACCTGAAGAGATTCGATGTCATTTGGAGAAAAGTCGCGTATAGTTGTTCCCATTGGTACTCCATCTACTACATACAGAGGTGCAGTACTACCAAACGAACCGATACCACGAATACGAACAGTAGGATCGGCACCCGGTTGTCCGTCACTTGTAATTTGGACACCGGCTACTTTCCCTTCCAGCATGCTAGATATATTGGAGTTAGATACTTTTTTTAAATCTTCGGTGTTGACAATGGCCACTGAGCCTGTAAGATCAACTTTGCGCTGTGTGCCATAACCTATTACTACTAATTGGTTTAGCTCTTTCAGATCAGAAATCAGAGTGATTTTTCCAAGATTTGTTTTATTTTCAACAGCTACTTCCTGCTTTTTGCATCCTATATATGATACTACCAGCGTAGCACTTGAAGGAACAGAAAGCGAGAATTCACCATTAATATTAGCTATAGTACCATTCGTTGTCCCAATTAGTTGTACGGTTGCACCTACAATCGGCTCTCCCTTTTCGTCAACAATTTGGCCTTTTACTGTTATATTGCCGGGTTGAGTTATTGACATCTGGTCGGCATTGCCGGTGCTTTCTGCATATGTTGCCGGTGCTAGCGCCAGCAATCCTAATATGAATAAATATGTATATTTCATTGTATATGTATTTTATCTTAGTGATTAATCCACTTTTAGTATGCTATTTTATAGTCTCTCCAGGTTTCAATGCCTTGCTTTTCAAAGCCTTATTGACGTTAGCTGCTTTTGAGGCCTCTACAGAAACTTTTAAGGAGATTACAATAGTAGCACCGTCCATGTCAGTTTTAAAGTTGTCGAAATTGAAATTATTAGTTAGATTGGCTCCCAGATAATATGTACCCCAACCAAAATTATCAGCGCGTAGTATAAAGTATTCTTTATAATTGAGACTACTACGGCTTTGTCCATTAGTTAAGGCAATAAGCCAGTTATTCCAATTGTTAGCTTTATTAGAATAGTTTACAAACTTGTAGTGGAAATATCCTTCGCCCGTTGCTGCGACATAATTAGTAAATGCACTCCACCATGGTGTGCTATTATCTACGGCACCAACAGTTGTTGTGGCTGAGTAGGGGTAAAACCAAGCTGCAGCATTTGTTGTGTCGGCAAGAGCACAATAATAAGTTTCTGTAGGATTCATTACCATATGTCCACCATCGGTAAGCAAAAATGAACCAAAGCCTCCTTCCGGAAGTCCCTTAGCAAAGTAGGTGTAATTATACACTTGATTTGTTGCTGTTGTTATGGTTGCAGTCATGTCTGCCCTGTAAGTCACTTTTTCTACAGGTGTTTCGGGTTCATAAATAACTTTAGAAGGAATGAGGTAGACTTTTTTCATCAGGAAGTGGCTACCATCGCAAATTAGAGAAGAAACGAGATCTTCAACCCCGGAAACTTTTTGTTGATATGTTTCTGTCATCGTTGTACCATTAGTTCCAACTATAGTGGCTGTTACAAGTACATAACCAGTAGAAGCGTGGTCAATTTCAATAGTAACATGTGCACCTTGCATCGTATTGCGAAAGTCGTTCCAAATATCGCCATCTGCATCGGTATCCGGAAAATCATTCGTAATCTTACTGGCATCGAAAAGATAACCTTGAGATGACATTGTGCCACCCCATCCGTAAGCATCTGAACGGAGGACAAAGTATTCAGAATAGCTAGCAGCGTCACGCTTTGCATTGGCAACGCAAAGATTCCAGTTATTCCAGTTATTGACACCTGAACCGTAGTTGATAAACTCCATATGCAAGAGTTTGTTGGAAGGAATGGTGAAGTAATCAGAGAATGCTGTCAACCAAGCGGAACTATTATCCTCGTTTCCCACGATTGCGGTATTAATGGTGACGTATATTGTGTCACCTGTATTCGGTTTCGACGCTGCAATTGAGTCGATCTTGTTTAGCAGGTCAGAGGGGGAGTCAATTGAAAAGCTGTCCAATTGATCGCACCCAACTAAGCTGAAAGCCAAGACTACTGCACACATAGTGCACGTTATTAGTTTAGTGATTTTCATGAAATTAGAATTAATTGTTATTTGTGTTAATGTAATTAAAGTGTCAGGTTTACACCCTACACGTTGATTTTGTTTCAAAATAGGAATAGTCGTCTGGTTTTAGGCCATATTTGAAATTCGACTATTCTGCTTTTAATCGTTTACAGGGAGTTAGATCTTCTTCCAATCAAGCACTCCTTCAATTCACAAAATTGCATCAGTAGCTCCATATTTTAATGTTTTGTACATACTTTTTTAATTTTTGTGAGTTTTCATATTTATTAATTCAAAATAGAAATAAAATAGTGATTGATAATCTAAGGGTCGTGTTGCGTTTTCATGATTTAATTTTTTTAGTATTTGATGATTTATATTTATGATTAATTGACTGACATCATTACCAGGTGATGATTACACCTTATTGTGTTGTGATTATATTTCATAGTTTTCACTTGGATTTAGTTCTCTTAGTAAAAGTATGTGCTTGCAAAGATATGTATTGGTGGATTTTGGGTAGTGAACATATGTTTATATGTAGTGGACAATTGCATATAAGGGTAAAAAATACATTTATTCGGCAAATTCGTGTTTTGATAATGGTGCTGATTTACAATTAATTTCCACTTCTTTTTCTTAGTCAAAAATAGTCAAAAATAATCAAAGCTAATTTTGTGAGTTGGAAAATAAATAATAATCGGAGATGAGGTGGATTTTTACGTATAAAAAGACAAGGCTGCCGCTAATTAAAGTGACAGCCTTGCTGATAGTATCTGTTTATTGTAAATGGTTACAACTTGATGGTATACAGATTGAACGATTTAGGAGCTAATTCCACTTCTAAAGTATTTCCGGATACTTTGATATCTTTGGTTGTTGGAACTACAGCGTTTGGATTGTCAAGCGTATTTTCCTGATCCGGGTTTTCCGATTTCAAGGTAGTTTGTGTACCAATGCGTTCGGCAGCTTTCAGACCATTAAATGAATAGCTAATCTTCTTTGCAACATCCGAAGTGTTGGCTATTTTTAAGATGATTTCGTTTTTAATTTTATCCAATGCCGATGAAGCATAGATTCCATCTTGTCCGGCTAGAGCTAACTTATTTTCAACAGTAGTCAATACATTTGTGCCTACATTGTGTCCATAAAGTTGTTGAACATAATAGTTTGCTGAACGAACACTTCTTAGATTGTCGAACCAGATTAAGTCCGGTTTCCATTGCCAGCCATCAACATGTGCAAAAAGCGGTGCGTAAGTGCACATATGCACCACGTCGGCATTACGTTCGAAACCAGTCATAAAGGCGGCTTCGCTAAGTGCCGATTCGAAATTATTTTTGCGGTTTTTAGGGTGACAAGCATATTCACCGGCAAATACTTTCGGTCCTTTACGGTCGTAGTTATCATAGCGTTTAGCATTTGACAGGAACCATTGAGGATCTTTGTAATAATGCTCGTCAACGAGGTCGGCTTTCAGGCGTTTCATTTCACTCCACCCAAAATCAAAATCTTTACCATCAGGGCTTGGACCAGAACTACCAATTACTCTAATGTTCGGATATTTAGCACGAATGGCTTTCAGAAATGGCACTAAACGCTCAGGATACAAGCTTCCCCATTGTTCGTTGCCCACGGCAATTAATTTTAAATTAAATGAGGCCGGGTGCCCCATATCGGCGCGTAGTTTTCCCCATTTGGTATTTACATCGCCATTGGCAAATTCAATTAAATCGAGCGCGTCCTGTACATATGAATCCAGATCATTCACACCCACGTGGGCTTTGACATCTTTGTTTTGGAACTGACAAGAAAGTCCACAGCTAATTACCGGAAGCGGTTCTGCACCAATTTCTTCAGAAAGTTGGAACAATTCATAGAAGCCCATACCGTACGATTGGTAATAATCGGGGAAAAAGCGGTGTGGGAAAGTATATTCCCAGCGGTTTTCATTCAGTTTGCGATTTTCAACCGGACCAACTGAGTTTTTCCATTGGTAGCGGGTTGCTAAATCGGTTCCTTCAACGATACAGCCACCTGGGAAGCGGAAAACTCCTGGTTTAAGGTCGTACAATGCTTGTGCTAAATCTTTGCGCAGACCGTTTTCGCGTCCTTTCCAGGTGTCAACAGGGAAAACAGATACATGTTCTAAGTCCAGACTTCCTTTTGAGCTCAAGAAAATGCGCAGTTTTGCTTTTGGCTCAAGGGTTGTTGATTTTAGGACTACCTGGTATTTTTTCCACTCTTTAGAGTCGACAGTGATATTTTGCGATGAAAGAATAGCGCTCGTTTGATTAATAAATTCAATACGAATGCTTTCCGTTGCATTTCCGGCTGCAGCGCGTGCCCATACCGAAAAACGATAGTCGGCATCTTTTTTCAATCCAAATCCAAAGAATCCCTCGTTGTCCATACCGGTGCATTTTTCGTCATGACCGGGGTAGGACAGGCGTACATAATGTGGATTATTGGCAAATGGACCGTCATTTTTCACTTCTACGTTGCCAAAAGTAGTCCAGCCCAGCAGGCTTTGAGGAAATTCGAACGAACGATTTTTTACCATTTCGGCATATAAACCGCCATCGGCTCCGTAATTAATATCCTCGAAGAAAATGCCGTACATAGTCTTCTGGATGGGTGATCCCGGTTTTTTTACATCTACAGAGATGTTGTGCGTTTGAGCAGTAATCAGTTGTGTTCCCATGGCTATGGAAAGAGCCAACACAGCTAGCGATCTAGTTTTTTTCATGCGTTCTTTTTTATTTATTAGATAGTTGTCGCATGGAACTCGCAATGAACATTTTTTAATATTTAAACATCTGTTCTAATGCTCGTTTCATACGTGATTAATTATTTATTTTTTTACACTACAAAGAAATTGAAATAAAATTGAAATTTGGTGGACAAAAATCGCTTTTTGGAGTAAAAACATACAAATGAATAGACAACTATTCACCCTTTTTCTAAATTATTCGGCAGATATTTAGTTTGTAGCTCCTTCGTCGAGAAATGCACTTGGCTGCGTCCCGAAATGTTTTGTAAAGCAGCGCGTAAAATATTTCGGATCGTTGAACCCCACTTCGTAGGCAATTTCCGAAATATTCAACGAGTGATTTACCCTGTTTTTGATGATCAATTCGCGGGCAATGTTCAATCGATAAACACGAATGAACCTACTGGCAGATTGTCCGGCCAAATTTTTGAGTTTTTTGTGAAGCAAGCTTCTGCTAATACCCATCACTTCTATAAATTCGGTGACATCGAAATCAGGATTGGTATAGTTTTCTTTTATCACTTTTAATGCCTTGTCGATAAATCTTTTGTCGAGTGATTCGCTTTTGAAATTCAAAGCCTCGGTGTCCATACTTTCTGCAAAGTTCAACTGCTTTCGGTTTCGTTTCTCGCTCAGATTTTGGATGATAGCCTTTAGCAAATCTTCATCAAATGGTTTTACCAAAAACGCATCGGCACCAATATTAAAGCTCTCAATCTGCGTGTCGGTTGCCGATTTTGCGGTAAGCAATATCACAGGAATGTGTGAAGTGGTAAAGTTTGTTTTCACCCGTTTGCAGAATTCCATACCGTCCATTTCGGGCATCATAATGTCGCTTATTATCAAGTCGGGCTGATAGCGGTTGGTAACCTCCAACCCAACCACACCGTTCGGAGCTTCCAATACATTGAATTCTGTGATTAATATCGAACGGATATACTGACGCATATCGCTGTTGTCTTCTACTATGAGCAGGATAGGTTTGCTTTTTGAATTGACATCCAATACCTCATCCTGAAATGGTAATTCATTGGCCACATACATTTCTTCTGAGTTGCCATCGGAAGAAACTACTGTTGTCAGCCTACGTTCGATAGGGATAATAAATCTGAAACTGGAGCCGCCGGACGATTGGTTGCGTGCTTCAATTTTACCATTGTGCATTTGAATGATGCGCTTGCAGAGGAAAAGGCCAATGCCGGTTCCGCTTTGTCCGTATCCCGAGTAGCTCTGGTTCTGTTTCGACTGAAAGAAGCGGTCAAAAATTTTCTCCAGATCTTCTTCCGGGATACCTTTCCCTGTATCTTTTATGGCTACGTAGAGTCGTTCTTTTTGATCGGAACGGTCGGTGTAGGTGCTGGCAATTACGCTAATCCGCCCTCTGTCCGGTGTGAATTTGATTGCGTTGGATAGCAGATTTCCTATCACTTTTTGCATATTGTCGCGGTCGAAAAGGAATTCGGGAGGATTGATGCGGTACTGCTTGCTGAACGTAATGCCACGTTCTTTCACTAAATCTTCAAAAGGTAAAATCAAATCATCCAAAAATTCAACAAAATTCTGTTGCGTTTTTACCAACTCCATTTTACCCGAATCTACTTTGCGGAAGTCCATGAGTTGATTGATCAATGCCAACAGCAAGCGGGAATTTCGTTTTACAATATTCAACTGTTCCAACACTTTTGGGTTCGTGCTTAATTTCAGCGATCGTTCAACCGGTCCGAGAATCAGCGTGATGGGCGTTCTGAACTCATGCGTAATATTGGTAAAAAATGAAATTTTGTCGATATTGGCTTCCTGTACTTTTTTGGATAGGGTAATCAATTGCTCTTTTTGATGCGTGATTTTTTGATTTTGAGTAACCAGCATTTCGTTTTGGCGCGACACTTCTTCCTGATGCTCGATGAGCACTTCCATATTCGATTTCAACTGATTAGCCTGTTCTTCGAGCATCTCTTTTTGTTGCTCTATTTCACGGGTGCGTTCTTCGACCAATTGTTTAAGTTGAATTTTTTGTTTCTTCAATAAATTAATACGATGAACCGAATACTGATAGACACCATAGCTTATTGAACTTATGAATAACAGGATGAACCACCATGTTTTGTAGAATGGAGGAATAACTTTGATGTGGAGCGTTGTTGCTTCGTCGGACCAAATACCATCGGTGTTCGTGCATCTTATCTCCAATTCATAGTCGCCATATTTTATGTTGGTAAAGTTGGCAAACCGGCGGTCGGATCCTACTTCTGTCCAGTTATTGTCAAAGCCTTTCAGACGGTAAGCGTATTTAATTTTATCGGCCATGTTGTAGCATAGTGCAGAGAATTCAACACTGAACGCTTTGTCCGATTCTCTTAGTTCTATCTGATTCAGTTTTGTTCCTTCAAACTTTAAATGGCGGTCGGAATCTTTCGAATTAGGAGGAAAAACATCTTCGTTCAGCACTTTAATTCTGGTGATGGATGCTTTGTTTTTGATGAGAACCGGGCTCGATTTTAATGGATCAAAACTCGTAAAGCCGGCCATGTTCCCAAAATACATTTTACCGTCGGAACCTTTACAATAAGAGTCCCAATAGAATTGGTTTGATTTCAATCCATCTACTTTTGTAAAGCTCCGATTACTGTTTTTGGTAGGATCGTAGGCGCATAATCCTTTGTCGGTGCTGAGCCATATTCTGCCTGCATCGTCTTCCAACATTCCATAAATCACATTGTCCAGCAAGCCGGTGTTTTCGTTGAAATTCTGAAATTTCATTTCATTATCACTCTCGTTCAAACAGTAAATTCCATTTCCATTCGTACCAAACCACAAGCGACCCTCTTTGGTTTCGAGTATGCAATTTATCTTTACAATTCTGCGCGACGAAGGATTGGTTAGTTCGTAGCGGAAATGCTTGTAATATACCTTATTGCGACTTATGTTTGTTTTGTTCAGATAGATACAAAACAAGCCATTGGCAGTACCCACCCATAGTCGTCTGCTTCTGTCGATGTACATTCCGGTGATAAACTTAAACATTTTTTCTACCGGCAAATAATTCAGTACATGGGTAAATTTTTCGGTATCTAAGTCCAGATAATCTAATCCCGATCGCGTTCCAATCCATAAGGCATGATTCTTTTCATCTGACGCCATTGCTGCGACAAAATCGTTTAGGATGGAATTTTTAGATGTTGGATTGTTGTAGAATTGCTGAAATTTTGGATTGTTTTTATCTTTGTATTTCATTCGGTTGACACCTCTTCCCCAGGTTGCGAACCAGTAATCGCCAAGGTAGTCCTGACAGATGCTACTAACAGAATTGTGACTTAGTGAAGTTGGATTGCCAATTTGTGAGTAATAATGTGAGAAATCGGTTGATCCTTTTTTACGGAGGTTTAATCCTCCTTCGACTGTTCCTACCCATAAATCACCGGCCTTGTCTTCGTAGATGGCGTTTACAGGATTTTTTGAGATGCTTGCTTTATTGTCAAACGAATGAACCACATTGTTGAACATGTTTACATCCGGTGTCAGAAGATTGATACCGCCCTTCTCGGTTCCAACCCATATTGAATTGTCGTCAACAAACAGGCAACTGGTAAAATTGTTGTTGAGCGTTACGCCACTGAAATTACTTTCGGTGGTGATGTGTTCAAATTTGTCGGTGCGATAATCGTAAATGTTTAGTCCGATAAGTGTGGTAATTAGTAGTTGACCGTTTCTGTTTTTGTTGATGTCGGTCACATAACTGGACGATATGGTGTTTGCTTTTAGCGGATTGATAGCATAAAGAGTTGAGGTTTCTGTGCTGGGATCATATTTGTAAAGGCCCATTGATGTACCCACCCAGATTAATCCATTGTCGTAATAAATAACATTTACGAATCCAAGAAGATTTCTCAATTTATCCCCAGCATTCACTTTTTTATAAATACCATTACTTCCTCTTATCAAGCGGCATACCTGGTTTTCGATTCCGAGGTAAATACTTCCATTTAATCGTAAGAATGCAGTAATGGGGGAAGTGCTCTGATAGATAATTTCTGTGTCGATATTGTTGTTTGCATCGTAATGCAGTTTTGCCAATCCTTTATCATAAACAATCCAGATGTCGCCCACTTCATCTTTTTTTATGATACTGATGGTGCTCGAATTCAGATTCAGTTTAGCGTCCAATATTGCATTGGCACTAACAATTTTTCCTGTTTGATAATTGAAAAAGTTAAGCCCATTTTCCGTTCCTATCCACAGGTTTCCGTTTATATCTTCTTCTACACAATGTATGTTATCACTTTGTAAAGCGTTGCCTAAATTTCGACTGTTGAAATGGATGAAATCGTATCCGTCATATCTGTCGAGTCCGTTGCTGGTTGCAATCCACATAAAGCCATGTGAATCCCGGAATATTTGGGCCACCAGGTTTCGTGACAGACCATCATCGGCTGTCAGGTAGTTGATTTTATAGGGTAATGACCATGTTGGAATCGTACCCAGAAGTACGAATACGGTCAGAAGAAGTATCTTTTTCATGTAATAGACTAAAAGTTAGCTACGAAAATAATTAAAATATCTTGTTCGTAGAGAGGATAAATGTTTTTTAAAAGAGGATTATTTGAATGCCCTGTTTTCTGTAAAAACATATTGCGATGTAAGTCGTTGGAATATAGTTATTTGTCCGGATGAAGGGTGCCTGATTAAAGTTGTTGTTATTAATAAATAATGACACATTATTATTGATGATAGTGAATGTTTACTTCATGTACTTAAAATAGTAGATCAATATCGACTTCATAATGGAAACAAAGTTTATCTCTTCTTTTCCTTTAATGATTATTCGCAAAGCTACCTATTGTAAATTTAGGATTAAATTCTACAGGAAGATCGTTGTGAGGTGAAGAAGTGAATTAAGTGTTGTTCGGATTTTAATTATTAACTAGGTGCAAGGTAATTCAGTTTACGTTGCACCTTTTTATTTTGTCTGCTCTGACTACAATTCTATGTCAATTGCAGTTATATGCTTAAAGGGCAACACTATTTGCGGTAGTTTAGCTTTTGTTGCTGCTTTGGTTTAATTATAATTAGGATTTTTACTGTTTTGCAAGAAATCCTTTTTCTGTAATTTTGTAAATAAATATACATATTTTTATACGCAATTTTCATGACTAAATTCTCAAAAGCCTTCTGGGTTGCCAATTCTGTTGAACTGCTGGAACGTCTGGCATATTACGCTGTTTTTATTGTACTGACACTGTATCTCTCTAATGTATGGGGATTTTCGGATATCGAAGCCGGTTTTATATCGGGAATATTTTCTGCTTTTTTGTATCTGCTACCTACTTTTGCCGGAGCTTATGCCGATAAAATTGGTTTCCGGTCGGCCATCATGATAGCATTTTTATTACTAACGCTTGGTTACGGTGGCTTAGGGCTTTTGCCCACCATGCTACAGAGTGCCGGGCTTGTAAGTTACGGTATGACCACCACTTTCTCGGGTCTCAATACCAGTAGTCTTCGTTGGTCCATTGTTCCTGTGTTGGCTTTAATCGTTATCGGAGGCTCGTTCATCAAAGCGGTTATTTCGGGTACGGTAGCCCGCGAAACAACTTCAGAAACCCGTGCCCGTGGATATGCCCTTTTTTATATGATGGTAAATATTGGTGCGTTTACCGGAAAAACAGTCGTCGATCCGCTTCGTAAAAGCATGGGCGATTTAGGACTGGTATACCTCAATTTCTTTTCGGCAGGCATGACGCTGTTGGCTTTGGTGGCCGTTTTCTTTTTCTACAAGTCGGTAAAAACCGAAGGTCGTGGTAAGAGTTTCAACGAGATAGGGCAGGGGATGCTTAAAGTGCTGAGCAATGGACGACTGGTGGTATTGATATTGATTATTAGTGGTTTTTGGATGATACAGGGACAGATGTACGCCACCATGCCCAAGTATGTTATTCGTATGATTGGTGTAGATGCTTCACCGGGTTGGTACGCCAACGTAAACCCGCTGGTGGTTTTCGTGCTGGTCAACTTTATTACCTCGTTTATGAAAAAACGAACTGCACTAACGTCCATGACCATCGGTATGCTTATCATTCCGATGTCTGCGTTGGTGATGTCGGGAGGTACGCTTATTGGTTCGGAGCATGTGTTGGGATTGCATCCGGTGGCATTTATGATGATAGTGGGAATAGCCATGCAGGCCATTGCCGAGTGTTTTATATCACCGCGCTACCTGGAGTATTTTTCGTTGCAATCGCCCAAAGGCGAGGAAGGACTTTACCTTGGTTTTAGTCACCTGCATTCCTTTGTTTCCTACTTGTTTGCTTTCGGACTTTCGGGTGTTTTGCTCGAAAAATTCTGTCCTGATCCCCGCGGATTCGCATCACACGAAGCTTATGCTGTGGCCACGCAACATGCCCATTACATTTGGTTTGTATTTGTTGGAGTGGGGTTAGTATCGGCAGTGGCCTTGCTTACCTATGGCTATATTACCCGTAAGATAGATAAGAAGAAAAGGTTGGAGACAGCTTCGTTATAGTTTCTTTATTTATATAATTTGCCAATGACTTTATCGGATATATCCTCTTTGCGAATTCAGAATCAGGAGATTCAATCCCACACGCCCAAGCGAAAGACGCTTGGGCGAACTCTATGCCGCCAACATATGCCCAACTGAGGCATTACCCTATTCTCAGTCAAATGACCAAACTTCCATAAAATAATCGTATTTTTCAAAATTGAAGTCAATATCTACTATTTTATTTATTTCTAGGGCTTCTTTAAAACCAATCTCATATGCCATATATAAATTTTCATCATTTTGATAATGAACGAAGATTTCATTTAAAAAATCTAAACTTGCTTCGAAAGTAAATTTATTCACTAATAGTTCTGTCTCTTTATCAAAAAGACAGATAAATCTTCTGTAATCATTCATATATCTTTATTTAGATTCTGTTTTTCCTCTGTTCGCCATAGCGTAAATAATGCTGCTCCTAATGTTGTGCCGTAGCCACTTTGAGACTTTACCGTCGCCAACCTATGCTGAACTGGGGGTTTCAAACAAAAAAAGACACAATTACTTGTATCTTTTTCTGTCAATAAACATTCAGCTTATTTGGTTATTTCAAATTTTTTCTTATTTTTCAACGTTACAAACGTTAAGCAACCGTCCACTCGTTAGAAACGAGTGGACGGTTGCTCGATTCATTTTAATATATTAAATTCAATATCTTTAGCGTTTTTGTCTCTAATAGGATAATACAAGTTTCTAGCAGCACAACTATCTGATACAAGTTCATTTTTTCTTCTTCTATTATTTTCAACCATATTTTTATAACTTATCCAAGCCTTTACATAATATTTATAATCAGAGTCTATATTACAAATTTTTAATTTATATACATGCTTTTCCTTTGATTTCCAAAGTGTATTCCAATGATAATAACCTATCAATGTAAATATGCTGCATTTACCATGAATTGCACTCTTAATATCGAAAGCTTTGTCTGCAAATACTTTTGAACTGTTTTCTTCAATCTGAATAATATACACATGAGGGTCTGCATGGTTCTTTTCAGTAAAAAAAATTATAGCATTTCCGTTATATGTATCAATATTTGATAACTTTGATTTGATTTCTTTCTCAAATGAATTTTTCAATTCAGTCTTTTGACTTTTATTTTTCTGGCAGCTACTTAAGATTATTATAAGCAGTATCGAAAATTTAACGATATATTTGGTCATAAAATTTATCTTTTATCAATGAATAGACTAACTGGTATGTTATTTGAATATTTATTTCTATATACTTTTGGAGGAAGAAGACTATAAATTTGTTTTAGATACTTATCTTGCTGCACCTCAGTCATTTTATTGACATATCTATACATGTTTGAGTAGTGATTTGGAGATATGTCAAATGCACCATTTCTTCCCATTATATCATTTCTATATCCATTGTCAGGGGCACCTGTGTTCTGATTATATCTATCATCAAAGCCCATAAAATGCATGGTTTCGTGCATCACATCATAATTGGAGTTCCCATTTTTATTGTAGATGACTCCTCTATCTGCACCAAATCCTTCATCAGCTTCGACATGTGAATCTTTATTATTTTTTCTGTCAACTTTATCATTTGTAAATGTCAGTAAGTTTTGTCCTTTGCCGACTTCTAAGTCTCCCAATGTTTTATCTTTGGAATACTCATAATTTACATTAAATCCAATTGTCACTCCATTACTCTCTTTAGATTTAAATGTTTCCTTTGCCAAACTATTTAATTCTGAGGCACGCTCCTTGCTAGCACCATCACCTTTAATATAAACTGTTGCGGAGAATGTTATTCCTGTAATTTCATTCTTATCATTTCTTTGAATTGTTATTACAAAATCCTCTCCATCTGGATCTATAGCATTTATGGGATTTCCCGCACAATACACATATGGACTAATTGAATAATACTTCTCAGCCAGTGGATCCACAGCAGTCCAAATAGGTAAACCCGCACCCCTTCGTCTTGCCCCATAATCATACTGATTTAGCCCATTCATAGCTTCCAGCTCTTTGCCGTTATATCGGTAAGGTAATGCCGCGCTATTGCTGGTGCTTTCAGGAGAAAAGCGCATACCACTTGGATAATAATGGCTCTTCTCTATAACTGCCCCACTACTATTTATTACTAGGCGGTTAGTGCCTAAGTGGTCTTTCAAATAGTAATAATACACTCCACCTTGATAATATCCTTCGGGTAATAGAATTTGTTTCAAAGAACCGTTTTCATAAATCATATTACCCACATAGTCCGTTGTAAGTTTGGTATAGTCGCTAGGATTAGAGGGCAAGGTGCTGATAGTATTTATAGGAACATTTATGATATTATGTACCGTATAATTTACTGCTTCCAACTTCCTGCCACTCGCATCGTAAGTGTACATGTTCTTATGTCCTTCGGTAAACTGAATCTGATCGGGCAAATTTAATAAATTATATTGAATCAAACTAATACCTGTGTTGACATCTCAAGTGGTGCTACCGTTTTTATCATAATTGTATTCTATATCTATTTTCTGTTTATCATTAAACGCTTCGGAACCATACGGAATATAGGGAGTTCCTGGATTATGATCCACTTTTTTTAGTTGGTTGCCCGTGTAAGCAAAACTAAGATTATTGATCATACTGCCATTCTCTATGCGAAGTAACCCACTATAATTTCCCATTTTGTCAAATCCATAATGTTCATCGTATCTACCTGATGTGCCACCTACCGTGCTACCATTAAACCCGCAATAGTTAGCATCGGTTAAGCGATTAAGTCCATCATAACCGAAAGTATAAGCACGGTTATATCCAAGCCCTTCACTGGCTACACTCCACTGCATTCCGGCTATATTTCCGTTGAAGGCTGGTGTAAAGTTAGGCAAACCGACGGTATTAGCATTGTAATACAGGTTTTCTGCAAATCGACTACCCGAAATACCTGTTGTCCAACTACGCACATTATAACTATATGCCGTTGCATCCACTCCTCCAAGGTTCTTTGAACTTAATCTTCCCAGCTCATCATAGGTATTCGATGCCAACGTTACCGTACTTCCACCATTTAGTTGGAGAGTAGTTGTTTTTAACCGTTGGGCTTTGTCGTAAGTATAACAGTACAGTTCGCTGTAAGTAGCCGAAGCGCCATTGATACCGTGGGTTTTGTAGGTTTTAGTCGGTTTACCCGTAAAATCGAGAGCGTTATAAGTAATATCAGACCCTCCTAAGTGATTTGATGCTCTACTCTGAACAACTCGTCCATATTTGTCATAGTAAAGTGCTGTAACCTCAAACAGAGCAGGGTTATCAAGATGATAAACGCGTGTGCCGGTAAGCAATGTTTTGGCATACGACAACTCAACGTTTAGCTTATTTGGTTATTTCAATTTTTTTCTTATTTTTCAACGTTACAAACGTTAAGCAACTGCCCACTCGTTAGAAACGAGTGGTAGCGTTTCTCAATCTCTTTCTAGGTAGAATAATTCCGTACCCAGGAATAGTAATCTCAATTCCATACCCTGATCTTTCCAAAAAATCCTTTTGATTTAGCTTATTTTTAAAGTTGTAGATTCTTAATATTATGTACCTTTGAATAAACCAAAATTTAATTGCTTCTTTTGTATATGTCATATCTTGACAAAAGCGAGAATGTCGAGATATAAACAAAAATTTAACTTTCGTGTCAGATTTTAAATTGTTTAGTTTTTGATACTCTTGAGTTGTTAAAACAAGATCTCCTGCTTCATATTGAAATGGTATACTATCTGATAAACTTTCCAAGCTATCTTTTATTATAAATGCACCTTGGCATCTATCCTCTACAAACTCACCATCGATAAAAATGGTATAGTTGAGGTGGGTAGACTGATTACTGCAAAATGCTGTTGTTGCTATCATTGGAAACAATAACATTATATAAATATTTTTTAATTTCATTATTTTATCATTTTTTTGATTGCACTTCGAGTGATTTCTGTTTGTTTATTGGCACTTCTATCATATATTACTGCACCAGTAGGAGCCTTAGAAATTGACATAGAGCCATCCCCCGTTCCCCGTAGCGTATAAATAATCCTGCACCCATTGTTCGGCGTATGGCTCTAGCCTACGTCGCAGCTAGAAGGAAAGCTCCTGCTTTCCATATTATATTATCGTACAGTTCGCATTAATGGCATTTTTTCTGTTGGCATCATTGTTTGCACAATATTTAGCATACAGGGCATACCGGCAAAATCACGTGCACTGGAATACAAATAGTCTTCAGCTTTCTCTACTATGCCTGCTCTTACCGGATTCTGGTGGATATAATCTAATTTCTGAAATAAAAATTTGTCACTATAGATTAGCTCAGCATGATTCTCATGTGTCCAAAATTGAAAGTTTTCGTTTCTTTTATGTTGTTTAGCTGAAAACTCAAACAAATCAAGCATCCATTCTTTCCGGCTTTCCGATTCCGTTTCTATGGCATTCAAAATTTTCTTTGCCGTAAAACTCTTCATTTCACCTATTGTATCGCTTAATGTGCCTTTATCACTACGTATCATCAAATGTATATGATTACTCATAATCACAAATGCATAAACTTCTAAGCCTTTATTTGCCTGACAAAACTTTAAGCTATCAATAACAATATCCCGATAAACTTTCCTGGTAAAAATATCTATCCATTTCACCACCTGAAACGTAACATAGTGCAACGCATCTTGTTCTACTATTTTATAACCTGTACTCATGAAGTGATAAATTTACTTGTTGACTTGGCAAATATACATATAATGTTTAAAAAGCTAACGTGCGGAAAAAGAAAAAAGGCACAATGTGCCTTTCTCTTTTACAATCATACTTTGAATATGGAAAGCAGGAGCTTTCCTTCCCACACGACCAAGCGAAAGACGCTTGGCCGAACAAAAAGAGCAGAACTACGCTACGCCCAACTGAGGTTAAAACACATCTTGCTGTTGAATTCTATACAACCTCAAACACACCATTTTGTTAAATATTTAAAGAGACTAAATAGATAATATGCTATAAACAGAAACGCCCGGCAATGCCGGGCGTTTCTGTTTATAATAAAGGACTAAAATAATTAATTAGCAAAGAAAGATTTGATAGCTGTTTCATATCTTAAAATTGCAAAACCCAATAGGATAAAGAAACTACCTAATATAAAAAGCTCAATTACAATAAATTTGAGACCTTTTTGTAAAACTGATTCTTTGGGCTTTAAGGGATTGTAATACACAATAACTTCAGCATCTTTTGAATATAGCTTAATCAATGATTTAGATTTAAATGGTAGAGGTTTACTAATCTTATCTCCATAGAAAACTCTCTTAGAAGTATATTCTTGATTATCTACTTTATATCTATACTCAATTGATGCTTTAAAGGATTGAGATTCTCCATCATATCCAGCTGCCGTACTTGTTTTCTCTAATTCAGATTTTAAAACAACTCCTGTTGTTTCATGCCATTTTTTTGTATCGCTTGACTTAACAGCTAAATAAATTCCAAATAGAATAACTATAAAACCAACACAAAAGGCAATCAGTATATAAAAAAAGTATTCCGATGACATAAGTTTATATATTTAATTCAGTACTGAGATCTATTTCTTATTTAATATCTGCTCTTGACTAATATTTGGTAGATATTCTGATAGCTTTGTAGAAATTACTGTACCTACAAAGTTAGCCATCCCTACAACATAGTTAGCTAATTTAACCACATTCACTTCAACGTTAGCTACTACTGGACCTAATTTTGCTCCAACACCAATACTTTCAAAGTTGGTATTAACTTGGCTACCACCACTTTCTACTTTTGCACTTGCATTTGTGGCTTTTACCTCAGTTGTTATATTTGATTTTGTATCCATAGTTGCAGTAGCATTTCCAACACTTAGTCCGACTTTAGCTGATGTTTTATTAGGAAGAGAAGCATTTCCTTCAACTTTAAAGAGAGAAAAACCGACAGATGCGCTTTGAGTTGACACAGTTCCAGTTGCACTTGCAACTTCGACCTTTGCTCCAACTTTTGTGCCTGCAACATTTACACTTCCTCCCACAGAATAGGCAGATGCAGAAACACTAACTTTTGCAGTTGCAATACCAGTCAAATTTGAATTTGCACTACTCGCAGCATTAGTAATCTTTTGGAAGTCCTGATCCCATTTTGGGAAGTCCCATCTACCGTCCGGATCAATCCTATTTACAGGATTTCCACTGCAATAAACATATGGAGACATCCAAGGGCGTTTCTCTGCCAGCGGATCTACAGCCGTCCATATCGGCAATCCGGCTCCTCTTCTTCTTGCTCCGAAATCATACTGATTTAGCCCATTCATTGCTTCCAGTTCTTTGCCGTTATATCGGTAAGGCAATGCAGCACTGTTGCTTGTACTCTCAGGGTAAAATCGCATACCACTTGGATAATAATGGCTCTTCTCTATAACTGCCCCACTACTATTTATTACTAGGCGGTTATTGCCTAAGTGGTCTTTCAAATAGTAATAATACACTCCTCCCTGATAATATCCTTCGGGTAACAGTATCTCTTTCAAAACTCCATTTTCATAAATCATATTACCCACATAATCGGTTGTGAGTTTGGTATAGTCGCTAGGATTAGAGGGCAAGGTGCTGATAGTATTTATAGGAACATTTACGATATTATGTACCGTATAATTTACTGCTTCCAACTTCCTACCACTCGCATCGTAAGTGTACATGTTCTTATGTCCTTCGGTGAACTGAATCTGATCAGGCAAATTTAATACATTATATTGAATCAAACTAATACCTGTGTTGACATCCCAAGTGGTGCTACCGTTTTTATCATAATTGTATTCTATATCTATCTTCTGTTTATCATTAAACGCTTCGGAACCATACGGAATATATGGAGTTCCGGGATTATGATCCACTTTTTTTAGTTGGTTGCCCGTGTAAGCAAAACTTAGGTCGGTAATTAAACGACTAGCCTCATAGCGAAGCAGTGAATTGACATTTCCCATTTTGTCGTAACTAAAGGCTTCATCATATCTTCCCACATTGCTGAATCGACTTCCCATTTTTCTAAAATAAATTGAACTCGTAAAGCGATTCAGCTCATCGTACACAAAATTATAAGTGCGGGTGTAGTTTAAGTTTTCACTGGCCACGGTCCACTGCATACCGGCTATATTACCGTTGTAGCAGGGGGTAAATACAGGCACGTTGGCCGCGTTTACATTGTAATAAAGATTCTCAGAAAAATGGCTACCAACAATATCTGTAGTCCAACTGCGAATATTATAGTTATAGGTCGTTGCATCAATTCCTCCAAGAGTTTTGGTACTTAGTCTTCCAAGCTCATCATAGGTGTTCGATGCTAACGTTACAAGACTTCCTCCATTTAAACTATACTTAGTTGTTGTAAGACGTTGCGCCTTGTCGTAATCATACGTGTACAACTCGGTAATAGTTGCCGAAGCACCGTTGATACCGTGGGTTTTGTATGTTCGAGCCGGTGCTCCTGTAAATTTCAACTCATTATACACCAAATCGTACCCAAGCAAATGATTGGTAGCCCTACTCTGTACCACTCGTCCGTATTTGTCGTAATAAAGTGCTGTTGTTTCAAACAAAAAAAGACACAATTACTTGTATCTTTTTCTGCCAATAAACATTCAGTTTGTTTGGTTATTTCAATTTTTTTCTTATTTTTCAACGTTACAAACGTTAAGCAACTGCCCACTCGTTAGAAACGAGTGGTAGCGTTTCTCTCAGTTCCATAAGTCAAACCTGATTCCCGCTCCAAATAATTAGCAATTAGCTTAAGATATAATAGTCTTTCCGTTTTTGTCAACTCCAAAGTTTTAATGCATTCTAAATATTCCCGTAAAATTCCTAAAAAGTCGAAAGCTCCAATACTTTTAAAAATATAGATTTTAGGATTCTTGAAAATAAAAATGCATCTAGGATAGTGAGAGCCTTGTCCTTTAAAAGAGTACAAGCCATTCTTAAATACGAAATCTTTTCTGTTTGTTAGATTCCATACATTTTCACCAGCATTAACACTATCGAAACCAGTTGTTGATTTATATGCACTTTCAAGTTTTAAACAGATACTATCAGGAACATCCACCATTTGAAATAGATTATATTTAGGTGTTTTCGCATTTAAACTAATGCAAGTTAAAAACTGAAATACACAAATTAAATAAATATTGTTTTTCATGATTATTTTGGTTTTTTATTTTCATCTATGATATTTTGTTCAACATTATTAGGCTTAACCTCTCCATTCGTTCGCTTTGAATTTGAATTTTCAGCTTTTATATCTTTATTTATTTCTCCTTTATTTGTAGCATGAACAATTTCGTGTCCTGCAACTGCTCCAATGGCTTGATCCATTGTTAATCCTTCTAACTTTGATCCAGATCCCTCTTTAATTTGCTCTTTCAATGATCCTTCGTAAACAGTTATAGTAGCTTCTTTAATACCATATGTGCCATCTTTATTTACAACTCGACCAAAATTGTCAGATTTATTATTATTTCCTTGAAGTGTTTCTCCATTTGTCGTATGAGTTTTTCCATCTGAATCTTTGCTAGTAATAGTGTTGGAAGAAATTTTCAGTCTCACTCCTATTGATGAATTATCTGCGAATTTCAACATAGACCTTCCCGATTCAGTCAGATTTATTGCATTAGCCGTTCTGATAGTGTTTACATCTGCATTTTTTGAGAATGACAGTGACCCATTTTCATTGTACGTCACTTTAACCCTTGCTCCTGTTACATCTTTTATCCATTGTCCTTTAATATCTACATATCTCACAGGATTCCCCGCACAATACGCATAAGGGCTAATTGAGTAATATTTCTCCGCCAGCGGATCCACAGCCGTCCATATAGGCAATCCCGCTCCTCTACGTCTTGCCCCATAATCCATTTGGTTCAGTCCATTCATAGCTTCCATTTCCTTGCCGTTATAACGGTAAGAGAGTGCAGCACTATTGCTTGTACTCTCAGGGTAAAAGCGCATACCACTTGGATAATAATGGCTCTTCTCTATAACTGCCCCACTACTGTTTATTACTAGGCGGTTATTGCCAAGGTGATCTTTTAGGTAATAGTAATATACACCTCCCTGATAATATCCTTCGGGTAACAGTATCTCTTTCAAAACTCCATTTTCATAAATCATATTACCCACATAATCGGTTGTGAGTTTGGTATAGTCGCTAGGATTAGAGGGCAAGGTGCTGATAGTATTTATAGGAACATTTACGATATTATGTACCGTATAATTTACTGCTTCCAACTTCCTACCACTCGCATCGTAAGTGTACATGTTCTTATGTCCTTCGGTGAACTGAATCTGATCAGGCAAATTTAATACATTATATTGAATCAAACTAATACCTGTGTTGACATCCCAAGTGGTGCTACCGTTTTTATCATAATTGTATTCTATATCTATCTTCTGTTTATCATTAAACGCTTCGGAACCATACGGAATATATGGAGTTCCGGGATTATGATCCACTTTTTTTAGTTGGTTGCCCGTGTAAGCAAAACT